>ENA-UOJP01000282-UOJP01000282.1-human-gut-metagenome-genome-assembly--contig:-C102-NODE-282-length-106830-cov-17.911084_pt1 | contig 106830 bp, 99 predicted proteins | sample MGYA00242353_ERZ723900 | MGnify/ENA metagenome assembly ERZ723900 | reverse complement strand
GATTATTTATGAAATACTAGTTGCGTACAGAAAAGTGTTTGTAGTATTGTTAAAGCTGTAATAAGGGGAGAGGGGTGCTTTGATGGAGCCAATAAAGGTGTTTTTTGTGGATGATGAACCTATTGTTATTTCTGATTTGATGACGCGGATCGATTGGAATTTGGAAGGCTTTGAAATAAAAGGCTACGCTTATAGCGCTGAGTCGGCTCTAACCTTGATTAAGGAATATATGCCGGATTTGGTTTTTGTAGATGTGGCGCTTCCCGGAATGAGTGGTTTAGAACTGTCCGCTAAAATCAGAGAGATCAATCGGAATACGATAATTGTGATCTTAAGCGGATATATGGAATTTGATTACGCGCAAAAGGCGATGAGCATCGGCGTTTTAACATATTTAGTGAAACACCAGCTTACAGCCGAAAACCTGATAGAAACATTAAAAAAAGCACGGGCAACCTTTGAAAGCAGAAAATCGGCGGATACGATGATAAAAAAACAGCTCTTGGTTCAGCTTTTTAATGGAGAACGGTCTTATGACCAGATGCAGCCCCAGCAGCAAAGTTATTTAAGTGTTTATATGGAACCTTTCCAGATTATGGGCTTTCGGCCATGGGCACCATATTTTTATCGGCAAGATTCTAGGTGGTCGGTTCTTCCTCAGCATGAAGAGCTTTTAATGGAAGAAAATTTCGAGGGGTTTCAAATAGTTGATACAGTATTATATCAAAATATGCTTGTGGCCTTTGTACGAATTTCTAATAAATTTATCGGCACAAAGGCGTTGATCAGCACGGCTCATCACTGCTGTGTGGCGATAAAGGAATCACTCTCTCGAAAGGCAGAAATTCCTTTTGCCGCGGCTTATCACACTAAAATGTCTACCCTGAAAAGTTTAGAGAGCGATGTGTCTCAGTTGAATATAGAACTGGATCGTTCGATTTTTCATCAAAATCAGGTCGGAGCAGCCCGTTTAATGTCTAAAAAAGCGTCTACGGATTATAGCTTTATTACCAAACAGGCGTTTATCAACAATTATGAGCACAGCATGGAGAGAATAAAAAATGGTTTAGAGGAGGCTTGGAAAAATAAAAGACTGACAGATTTTATTCAATGTACAGATAAAATAAAAGAATTACTGACAGCGTTAAACATGGACCTGTTTGAAAATGACAAAATTATCAATAGGCTGTATACGGCGCAGGAGGTTTCCGATTACCTAATCAGCGTTTTAAGTCATGCACGGCAGTTCAATATCATAAAAGAAGAATATTCTGCCGCCACTATTTATGTGCTGGAGTACATTAATTCTAACTATAATAAAAATCCGAGTATCAACGAGGTCGCTGGGAAGCTGCATTCCAGCGGGATGTATATCGGTCAAAAGATTAAAAAGGAAACAGGAAAATCCTTTAACGAGTTTTTGACTGAATGTAGAATGTACCACGCGGAGGCGCTGTTATGCGAAACAAATTTAAAGGTCAGCGAAATCAGCAGGCGGGTGGGAATTTCCAACAGTCAATATTTCAGGAGAATCTTTCAAGAGTTTACCGGGCAGTCGCCTAACGATTATCGAAAACAGCTTCTGTTGAAATAGGAAAGGGAGAGAAGAAAACGCGATGAAACGCAGCATCAAATTTCAAATTATGGCGCGAATCGTAGTCGTTGTTCTGGTCATTATCATCTCTTTTGCCTGGTTTCTTTATAATCAATTCACTTCGATTAATATGAATAATCTCAGTAAAAGAGGAAGCGAGGAGGCACAAAGAAATTTAATTCAGCTTCAAAGCGCGATTGAAGATGTTTATCGGCTAAGCGAATATTTAGTGCTGAGTGAAGAGGTGAGTGGCTTTTTAAAAAATCTGGACCGCTTCACGCCGGCAGAGAAGGCAGTGGCCGCCGGAAAACTAATGGATAATCTGGACCGCTTGCTGGTAAGCGGGAAATATATCCATTCCTTTTGTGTAGTCGCGGAAAACGGTGAAAGCTTTTGGAATACGTCTCCTTATGATGACTTTTTTCAGGAATGGTTTATCAAAAATACAGATCAGAGCATCCCCTCGAAGGAATTGGGATTTACCAAAGCATATGATTTCCCGGCGACTTCCCTGTATCATCGGCGTCATACCTTAGTAAGCTACGTATCCAATATTTATCAAATTGAGGATGGAAAATCTACCGTCCGGGGACAAATTATCATACAGATGAATTTACAGGGCTTGCTGGATGACATTTTCGCGAATAATAGCCTGTTTAACGGAATAGCGGTTTTCGATGAAGGCAACAAAATTTTATATGGAATCGGGGAGGATATCAACCGGCTTTCTGATTTGGCAGTCCAGCTCCGCGGAGGAATCGAGTCTTTGGACGGCAATTACTATGTTACAAGCATTTTAGAAGATTGCGAATGGAAAGTAATTTCCTCAATTGATCAAAATGAATTCGCCAAAACCGCAGATATACCATATGCAATCGCGGTTTCAGCGGTAATTTTTCTTGCGCTTATTTTATTGTTTGTTTTCCTATTTCCTTTGCTGATTAAAATTTCTAAGCAGATTACACGGTTAGACGGAGCAATCAAGGAGATGTCCGGAGGAAATTTGGACGCGACTGTGGAACTTCATGGTGTTCAGGAATTAGAAAATATTTCTAATGGATTCAATATTATGGTATCTAACACAAAAAAATATATGGATACTTCCATTGAGAGCCTGAAGGAACAGCAAAAGCTGCAATTCGAGCTTCTTTTGGCAAAAATTAACCCTCACTTTATCTATAATACCTTAAATTCTGTCATCTATCTTGCAAGACAGAAAAAATCTGAAGATATTATCAGCCTCACCAGCGCTTTTATTCATCTCCTGCAGGACAGCATACACCTGGGGAAAAACCGCTTGTTTGAAGAAATCGCAAATGAGATTGAGGTCGTTAACCAATATATTATCATTCAAAACTATCGGTATATGGGAAGATTTTCTTTTTCCTGCCGATGGGACGAATCCTTGGCGGGAACCTACATTCCCAAAAATATCTTACAGCCAATAATTGAAAATTCGATTTTACACGGCATTTGTCCCAAAGCTGATCCAGGAAATATCTGTCTGGAGATTAACCGGCGGGAGGAAAATGTTGAGATTATTATTGCAGATGATGGCGTTGGAATGGATCATGAGAGACTGGAAAGCTTGTTTAACTTTAAGAAAGATGAAACGGTAAAAACGCCTAAACTGCGCCATATCGGCCTTAACAATGTGGCGCAGCGTCTAGAGTTCATCTTTCCGGGAAAGCATCAGTTCCGTATTGAGAGCCAGCCGGGACTGGGGACAAAAATTGTCATAATTCATCCGGTGGTTACTACTCCGGATTATCCGAACAGCAAGGGCGTGGAAAGGAACTAAATTTTTAAATTTATGCAGATAAATTAAGGGCAATTTTCGCTGCCCTTGGTTTCCTGCGCCCAAAACGCCCTGAGTTATATTAAAACTGGAGGTAAAATCATGGGAATTCTTGAAAAAATGAGACTGGATGGCAAGACGGCCTTTGTAACCGGTGGTGCCAGAGGAATCGGGAAAAGCGTGGCCGCAGCCCTGTGTGAAGCGGGTAGTAATGTAGCCGTCGTGGACGTGGACTATCAGGAGGCAGAAAAAACGGCTTCTGAATTGCAAACATTGGGTACGGGCGTGATAGCAGTCTCATGCGACGTTACAGATCAGGATCAGGTAAACCAAATGGTGAGAACTATTGTGGAGCATTTCGGAAGCCTGGATGTAGCCTTCTGTAACGCTGGAATCTGCACCAATTATCCGGCAGAGGAAATGACTTTTGAGCAATGGAAAAAAGTGATCGACGTGAATTTGACTGGAGTGTTTTTGACTGCGCAGGCCGCGGGAAAACAAATGATTCAGCAGGGGGGAGGCTCGATTATCGCGACCGCCTCCATGTCGGCCCATATTGTCAATGTGCCGCAGCCACAGTGCGCGTATAACGCTTCAAAAGCCGGGGTAAGACAGCTTGTGAAATCCTTAGCTGTAGAATGGGCGCAGAAAAACGTTAGAGTTAATTCGATCAGCCCGGGCTACATAGGCACCGACCTGGTGCTTTCCTCTCCAACCTTGATTCCATTGATCGAGCAGTGGAAAAAGGTATCTCCAATGGGAAGAATCGGACGTCCTGATGAGCTTCAGGCGGTAGTCGTTTATTTGGCCGGCGAGGCAAGCTCTTTCACCACTGGATCAGATTTTGTGGTTGACGGCGCTTTTACAAGTATTTAAATAGAAGGAGATATCCATATGAGACAAATACAATATAAGCTTCCCAATGTAATTTTAACAGAGATCCCTGAGAGACAGCTGAGAAAGGATACGGACGTGAAGGTGAGGATTGCCTACGCCGCCGTTTGCGGATCGGATATCCATGATGTTTCTGGAGATTTTGACAACACCTTCATGCGGGAGAAATTTTTGGCGGGACACAATATTGGCCACGAAGCCTCCGGATATGTGGTCGAATTAGGGAAAAACGCTACAAGCAAGGGCTTGAAGGTCGGGGATAAGGTAGCTCTTTATTATAACTGCTATTGCGGGAAGTGCCATTTCTGCAATATTGGGAAACAGCACCTTTGTGAAAATATTGATGTCACCCTTGGATTTATGAGCGATTATGTGGTAGTTGACGAGCAGCAGGTATATAAGCTGCCGGAGGATATGGATATGAAAAAGGCCGCCCTGACGGAACCGGTTTCTATCTGCCTTCACGGTGTCGATATGTGCCGCATTAAACCTGGAGATACGGTAGCTGTTTCTGGCGGTGGTGGAATCGGGAATCTTACCATGCAGCTGGCAAGGCTTTCCGGAGGCACCAGGGTCACCTTGTTTGAGCCGATTGCGTGGAAGCGCGAAGCCGCATTAAAAGCGGGCGCCGACTATGTATTAGATCCTCTTGCACCAGACTTTCATGAAAAAGCGATGAAAATCACAGACGGCTATGGGTTTGATGTGATTTTTGAGTGTTCCGGCGCGAAATCCACCATTGCAAGCTGCTATGACCTAATGTCCAGAGGAGGTGTTTTGGAGCTGATGGCATTATTTAAGCCGGAAATTACATTGGATGCCATTGGACAATTCAGCGCTATGCAGAAGGAAGCCACGATCATTGCAGGGGTGTTCCAGTCTCCTTACACTATGCAGAGGGCGGTCTCTCTGCTGGATCGACTGGAAACGGAGTCCCTGACCTCTTTTGTTTTTGAGCCGGATGATTATCAAAAAGCGTTTCAAGCGCAGAAAGAAGGCAGAAGCTTAAAATCCATGTTTCATTTTTCCGATTAATAATTAAGATAACATAAGGAGGAAACGGTCATGAAAAAATTTAAATACGCTTATCAGGTAGGCGGGCTATGGGGAGATGTCCGTACCAGAATTCCCAGAATCGCTAAGCTTGGCTATGATGCGGTAGAGGTAGCCGGCGTAACCTCTTACTTCCACGAGGGAAAGGAATTTAAGAAAATCTGCGACAGCGAGGGCATTGCAGTTTCCAGTGTATGCACCAACTGCGCTGAATTGGATATGGCATATCCAAGAAAAGGAGTTCGTGATCAGGGAATCGATTATATGTGTAGGGTAGTGGACTTTGCCGCTGACCTGGGCGGGAACGGCGTGATCATCAATCCGACCCGCTTGACGAAATGGACTCCGCTGGCAGAATTAGAGCAGGAGCTGGCTTGGGGTGCGGAAAGCATCCAAAAGGTGGCGGATTATGCCGCCGGAGCGGGAATCAAGCTGTTTGTGGAAGTGTGGAACCGATATGACACCTATTTGCTCAACCGTGCCGAACAGGGCCGCGCCTTTGTCAAAATGGTCAATAAACCCAATGTAGGCGTTATGCTGGATACTTTCCATTTGAATATTGAGGAAGTAGATATGGCTCAGGCCATTTTAGATTGTAAGGGGTGTTTATATCATCTCCATGTAGGAGACTCCAACAGAGCGGCTCCCGGCATGGGCCATATGGATTTTAGGCCGATTATGAAGGCTTTAGCGGAAATCGGCTATCAAGGCTATGTTACTATGGAATTGGTGCCTCCTGGAGCGGATCCTGAAACCTATGAGGAGCTTCACGATATGACCAGCTTTTTTGAGGAATATCCTGCCGTTTCCCTAAAAACCTTAAAAGCCATTGAAGCGGCTTTATAAAAGCGGAGGGATTGGTATGTATCAATTTAAATACGCTTATCAGGTAGGCTGGGTATGGGGAGATATTTATGACGGAATAAAAAGACTTGCGAAATTAGGGTACCAGGGCGTGGAGGTAGCGGGTCAGCCCGAGTATTTTTCTCAGGCCCAGCAAATCGGTCGCGCGTGCCGTGAGGAGGGAGTCGTCCCTTCTAGTATTTGCTCCATTTTGGATCAGTTTGATATAGCTCATCCGGATAAGAACCAACGTCAGCTGGGAATAGACCATGCGAAGCGTACGGTGGAATTCGCGGCTGGAATGGGCTGTCCTACTGTCATTTTAACTCCAACCCGCTACGGAAAGTACGAACCTCTTACCAGCATTGAGGAAGAACTGAAAACAGGAGCGGAAAGCATGGAGCAAGTGGCGGACTACGCGGCGGAACGCGGTGTGAGGCTTTGTATCGAGGCATGGGATCGATTTGATACCTATCTTATAACGAATCTTGCGGCCGCCAAATCCTTAGCGGAGAAAATTAATCGTACAAATGTAGGCGTTATGCTGGACACCTTTCATATGAACATTGAAGAAAAGGATATGGCCGCTGCGGTGCGGGAGGCTGGCGATATGCTGATGCATTTCCATGTTGGGGATTCCAACCGTGCGGCTCCCGGTATGGGACATATTGATTTTCTTCCTATTCTGCAAGCCATCAAGGATATTAATTACAAAGGCTTTGTTACCATGGAGCTGTTCCCGCCAGCTTTTCATACAGATTCTTATGTAAAGCATCACGATACCAGCTACTTATATCTGAAATATCCTGAATTTTCTATTCAATATTTGAAGGAAATTGAGGAGAAGCTTCAATAAAGGATAGCCATGTAATTTGCAATCATGGGAGTAAGGTGTGCTGAGCTAACATGCTTTACTCCCGTGACGCTTCAATAAATAAGGAGGTTGTGTTATGGCTGATATAATGCGTGACGCCCAAAAACGGATAGAAGACATTCGAAGACGTACGGTGAAAATCGTTGTTCGAAGAGACGGAAGCCCTGTGCCTGACGCTCAGGTTGAACTGCGTATGAACCGTCACCAATTTTTGTTTGGATGTGATTGTTACTGTGCGAATACATACGATACTCCGGAAAAAGAAAAACGGCATAAAGAATTGTTCTCTGGCTTGTTTAATTATGCCACCCTGCCTTTTTATTGGGGACAGTATGAGCCTGTAAGAGGGGAAAAAAGAGAAAAACGCCTTTCCAATATGGTGGAATGGTGCAAAAGTATTGACTTATCGACTAAAGGACATCCCTTGGTATGGCATGAAATTTTACCCGATTGGCTTAACAGCGATCATGACATTGAGAAGTTAATTCAGGAACGAATTGAGGACTTGATGGAACGCTTTGGAGATCAAATCGACTATTGGGATCTGTTCAATGAGATCACAGTATCACAGAGGTTTCACAATCCGGTGGCCGACTGGATCGAAAAAGTGGGAAAGGAAAACGCGGTCGAGTATGCCGCCCGGTGTGTCTATGAGGTGAATCCACGGGCTAATTTGCTATATAATGATTTTAATGTCCAGCCGGCGGATATGGAAATTTTGCTGAGGAAGCTGAGAGAAAAGGGGATAAGATTAGAGGCGGTAGGCCTTCAAAGCCATATGCATCAGCGCAAGTGGTCCTTTGATGAAACCTGGGAGATTTGTGAAAGATACGCTAAATATGGCTGGCCCATCCATTTCACAGAATTGACAGTAATCAATGGCAGATGTACTAAAGACGTGGATTATACTATCGGCAATCCTAACTTCTGGATCAGCCGGCCAGAGGATTTAGAAATTCAGCGAGAATATACGGAGCAGCTTTATACTCTTTTATTCAGCCATCCTGCGGTGGAGGCTATTACCTGGTGGGATTTCCCAGACCGGCAGTGGATGGATGCACCTGGTGGACTGATAACAGAAGATTTAAAAATCAAGCCGGTATATGACGGCCTGAAAGAGCTGATAAAAAAACGTTGGTGGAGCAATGAAGAGGGCCGCACCAATTTATCCGGTTGCTTTGCAAGTGCGGTTTACTGCGGAAATTATGATATTACCGTTAAAGCGGGTAATCAAGCCGTTTCCCTAAATACGGATATTTTACGTAAGTTTGGCGTTCATGAGGGGGCGCAGAAGCTGGTAATTGAGCTTTAAAGGAGGGAAGAAACTATGTCTATGTTATACGATGCGAATCAAAGAATAGAAAAAATTAGAAAAAAAGATGTAGAATTTATTGTGAGAAAAGACGGCAGGCCGGTATCAAATGCTCAGATAAATGTGAAAATGAAGAAACACCAATTCTTATTTGGAAGCAACTGTTTTCCAGCGAATTCCTATGAGGAAGCGGCCGGCTCTCGTTATAAGAAGTATTTTTCTGATCTGTTCAATTACACTACCCTTCCGTTTTTTTGGCAGCGCTATGAAAGAGAACGAGGCAAAACTGATCATGAACGTTTAGAAAAGCTTTTGCAGTGGTGCGAAGCTTTAGATCTGAAGACAAAAGGGCATCCTATTGTATGGCAGAAATTAGCGCCAGAATGGTTGGAAAACTCCGAGGATGTAGAAGCTTCTTTAAAAAAGCGAATAGAGCATCTCATGGAGAATTTTGGAGATCGGATAGATTATTGGGATGTATTTAATGAGATTACCGTAGATCATCTGTACCATAACGCGGTATCGCGCTGGATTCATGAAAAGGGAAGAGCTAACGCTGTACGGTATACGACAAAGCTGGTGCGGGAGATCAATCCTCATGCCAATCTCCTTTATAATGATTTCAATATTTGGAATCAAGAGTGTGAGGTTTTGCTGGAAGAGCTTCGCTATATGGGGGTTGAACTGCAAGCGGTGGGAATTCAAAGTCACATGCATACATTTTTGTGGACGATGGAAGAAGCTTGGGAGGTTTGTGAACGTTTTGCAAAATATGGCTGGCCTCTTCATTTTACCGAGCTGACAGTTTTAAGCGGGCGATATATTGGAAGAAATGGTATGATGAACGACGATTCCAAGCCGGAGGACTGGTACCGGGGTAAAGAGTACGAAGAACTCCAAGCAAAATATACAGCGGATTTTTATACAATGCTGTTTAGCCATCCGGCGGTAGAGGCCATTACCTGGTGGGACTTTCAGGACAATGACTGGCGGGCGGCTCCGGCTGGTCTGGTAACGGAGGAGGTTCATCGTAAGCCTGCTTACCATGCGTTACGAAAACTGATTCGTGAAAATTGGTGGAGTGATGAATTTGGAAAAACTAATGGCGAAGGAATATATCGCTGTAACGTCTACCATGGTGACTATCAGATTGAGATGATAGCGGATGGAAAAAAAGCGGTTTTGGAAATTCCAATCCTGAGAGAGGCGGGAGGACCCGGGAAGCCGCAAAAAATAGAGATCAATTTGTAATATGGATTCATTCGTAATAGCTGTAAATAGCTTAAAAGGCGTGCCGATATTCGGCACGCCTTTTAAGCTTACAAAATAATTTTGAGGCTTTTTTCTGATAAGGCTTGACTCCTTATTGCTTATAGCCTAAGGTGTCTTTTAGACGGTCTACTAAGTCGGTATATTTAGTGGACTGAAAGCTAAAAGTATTTTTCAGCATCACTCTTTCCCGCAGACTTAGCTTTTCTGTAATCTCTTGAAGCTTTTTATTATTCTCCGGTTCGATGCCGGCTTTTGCGTAAACCTCATCTTGTCCCTTTTCTCCCGTAACCCGGCCGCTGATCCTTTGCTGGAAATCCTTCAGCTTGTCATTAAACTGAGCAATATGTACGTTTGTTAACACAAAGTCGGTAACGAATATTACAAAGAGCACTCCTGCGATGATATAAACGGCTAAAGGGGGAAGAAGATGGGTTGTCCGCAAGACAAAGGGATGAATCCACTTGATCAAAAGGACCGACATACAGCCAAAGGCCAACGCTCCCCAGAAGCAGATCCTGCCCTTGATATTTAAAAACCAACCGGTATAATCCCACCACTTGGCATGAAAAATTTCTTCCAAAGCCCAGCCAGTGAGATATTCCAGAGTGCAGTTTACAAGCATGCCGGCAAAAAATAAAAGAACAGGGTTATGAATCCATCCTAAAAGGAATACGTCCAGCAAGGCGCCGGAGCCATAAATAGGACAGTAAGGGCCGGCTAAAAAACCGCGGTTGAATACCAAACGTTTTTCCTGAATCGAGCAGACCAAGGTTTCGTAGATCCAACCAACGATATTATAGAACATAAACCATAGGAAAAATTGACAAATAGGTATCATGCGATATCACTTCCAATTCAAAGTCAGATGAGGGGTAATCGGAGCATGATCAACGGTCAGACGAAAAATCATCCAAAGGCTCAGCGAGAGGCAGCGAGGACAAAAACTTTTTTCTGAGCATAGGGTATGGATTTTGTTTAAAGGTTTCGTACAGGGAACAGCCCTTATCCACCAGACAAACCATCAGGCCCTCCCGACAGAGAGGAGGAACCGGGGTCAAAGGGAACATATGCTTTTTAATAACCTCCCGTTCGATCCGAGAAAGCTCAAATTCCTTTTGCGCGTTGACAAAAGCATCTCTAGCGTGGGTGAAGGCATGAAAGGTATGCCCTTCGCCGGAATTGTGCCAGTCGTAAAGAAAGTAATCATGCAGAAGCGCCCCTCGTACCAGCTCCCGCTCACGAAAATTCAAGTGGAAATACCAGGAAAGATAATAACTGTAATAAGCAACAGCGATGCTGTGCAGAAGAACAGAGGTGTTTCCATGCTGTACATATTGATGGGTGGTGCGAAATGTGGAGCAAGAAGCCACATCCGCTAAGTATTTTTTAAATTCTTTATTTTTGAACACAATTTTCCTGGGAGTAACCCCGCAAAGGCGGCGAAACCAATTCAAAATCATCCCTGCTTTCTGAAAAAGAAACGATTGTTGATTTTTACTCACATGTGTATTATATTATTTCTAAAGAGCAATGACAACGGACATTTGTGGGAAATATGTTTCTTAAACAACATATTTAGTGATTTGTGTTGCTTTTTGGAGGCTGTATGAAAAATTTAAGGAATAATCAAGCTGAAAGCGGTGTGCGGATGGACCGAAGATGTTTAAAAACCCAAAAGGCCATAAAAAACGCTTTGGTGGAGTTAATGTCGGAAAAAGATATCTCTCAGATTACTGTTAAGGAACTGGCACAAAGAGCGGATATCAACCGTAAGACCTTCTATACGCATTATACCAGCATTTATGATGTCTCAGGCGAAATCGAAAATGAAATGATCCAAAATCTTAAAAGGCTGATCCAGGAAAGCTGTATTGCTTCTCGAGACTTTGCTACCTATTCTGTGTTCAAAGCGCTGAATGATCTGATTTATCAGGATTTCAACTTTTATCAGAATCTGCTGAGCCATGCCAACGCCCATGGTTCTTTGATCAGTAAGATAAAAAATGCGCTTCAGGAGGAATTTTTGGAGAGTGCGAAGGATCAGCTTGCGGCGCTGCCGGAGCAATTTCCGTATATGATCGAATTTGTATCGTCCGGTATTATTTCTATGTATATATTATGGTTTGATTCCGATCAGAAGATACCATTGGAAGAATTGGCGAAAACCGCAGGGGTTTTAGTATCCAATGGGATTGATACTTTGGTAAGGAAAGTAAATGAGTAGAGATACTGATAGAGAAAAGCTATCGTGCCGATTAAAATAGAAAAAGGAACGGCAAAAATGCTAACGCCACATAAGGCAGTAATTTAAAACAACATTGAAATATACTTTACGGGCAATAGCAAAGGCAAGAGACAGCGTAGAAGGCAAAAATGCTTTTTACGCTGTCTTTCTTTATGTTCAAAAATAAAATCGCACATTCGTCAAGCAAAAACTTCCTTGCTACAATGTAGGCGAGGGAGGTAAGCAGATATGCGAAATCAAAAATATTACATAGCGATTGATGAAAGTGAACGGAGAATTATTCTAAATGCTCTTAATGCGCTGCGGAACAAATTACTTGCACAAGACAGATATACGGACGCAGTAGATGATGTTCTAATCAAAGTAGTCAACGCACCTATTAAGAAATTCAAGATAAAGATGGCGGAGGTTTAAGGTTATGGAAAAAACAATATTTGAGCAGATGGGCGGCACATATACTCAGCAAGGCGATTGCTATTTGCCAAATCTCGTCTTACCCACCGAAAAAGAAACAAGACCTATTGGAGTATGGGGGCAACGGCATTTACGGTATCTGAAAGAATGCCATAGGATTACATACGCTAATCTTCTCACAAGCGGCAAACTGAATAGCTATCTTGTTGATATTGATGAGCGGGCAGAGAATATGTTTCTTCGGTTGGTAAAGCAGATGGCAGAGCACGAGGGTGTGACCGAGCGGCTAAAGGCGGAAAATCAAATGGAGTGGGTTGGACAGATAAATAACATTCGAATTTGTGCAACAGAAATTGTCAACCAAGTGATTATTTTTGGACAAATGACCGCACTAAAATAGCGGTCTAATTCTGCTGGCGTCTGCTTCATACAACTTTTTATCCACCATAAAACCATTTCTACAAAGTTACCGGAAACATGATTGATAAGAAAATCCAGCCGTATGTCTTTATTGTGTTTCCGATTTTGTTTGACAAAGTCACGGATTATATAAAGTAAAAAAACTGTGAATTCTTAAGGGATTAACTTGACTTTTTCTCCTCATGATTTTATACTAACAGAGATTAGAATTGGTATTTTTATTTCCTAATAGAGCCATATTATATTGCACTTTTTATTGGGAACGACAAGATCACGTTATATTTATGGATGTTTGTCTTCTTGATTAGCAAGGCTCCGGACAAATTACCAGAGTCATTTTTTTACAATATGAAGGGAATTATGGTGAAAGCGATATGGACAGCCAAACTCCAGACATAAAAGAAAAAATACTTTTCACAAGTCCAGCGGAAGCCTGTCACCTGATGGGTTCCAATATGCGGGGCCTCTCGCAAGAGGAAGCGGACAAGCGCTTAGAACAATACGGAAAAAATGAATTAGCGCAAAAGAAGCAGACCAGCATGCTGAAAAAGTTTTTGGCAAACTTTACTAGCTTGATGGCATTGCTTTTGTGGGCCGGCGGCGTTATGGCAATACTTTCCGGCGCATTAGAGTTGGGGATTGCCATTTTCTGCGTCAATCTGATCAATGGCCTTTTCTCCTTTTTTCAGGAATTTAAGGCGGAAAAGGCGACCAACGCCCTGCAAAAGATGCTGCCCGCTTACGCTCGAGTAATCCGGGATGGCGAAGAGAAAAAAATACTGGCAACAGAAATTGTCCCCGGAGACATTATGGTTCTGGAAGAAGGCGACCGCATCAGCGCCGACGCCCGAATTCTTCAAAGCAATGATTTCCGTGCCGACCAGTCAACGCTTACCGGAGAGAGCAATCCTATCCGTAAAAGCAGCGATGCTTTACAACAGGAATGCAGTTATTTGGAAGCGGAAAACATGGTGTTTTCCGGCACGTCAGCGGCGGCGGGTACCTGCCGTGTGCTGGTTGTATCAACCGGTATGGACAGTGAATTTGGGAAAATTGCAAACCTGACGCAAAATACAGAAAAAAGCCTTTCGCCTTTGCAAAAGGAACTAAATGTCCTGACTAAACAAATCGCCTTGATTGCTTTCAGTATTGGCCTTATCTTTTTCCTGATTGCGGTATTTTTAGTAAAAGACCCGTGGATGGAATCATTTCTTTTTGCGCTGGGAATGATCGTGGCATTTATCCCGGAAGGGCTGTTGCCGGCGGTAACGCTATCTTTGGCTTTAGCGGTACAGAAAATGGCTAAAGAGCACGCACTGGTCAAGAAATTGTCTTCTGTAGAAACATTGGGATGTACCAATGTCATCTGTTCGGATAAAACCGGTACCCTTACGCAGAATGAAATGACGGTCAATCACCTGTGGAACCTGCGTGCAGAAATGACGGTAAGCGGAGAGGGATATGCCCCGCAAGGGGAAATTCGGGATGGCGATATTGTAGTAACGGCGCAAAACAGCAACGCATTAAGGCTTTTGCTCAGTGGCGCTGCGTTGTGTTCTAACGCCAAATTGCTTCCCCCGGAGGAGGGAAAAGAACGCTACACGGTGCTGGGCGACCCGACGGAGGCGTGTCTTGGCGTTGTTGCCCAAAAAGGCGGCATTGACCTGGATACACTGAATCAGACGTTTCCGCGTGTCATGGAGCTGCCTTTTGATTCCCGCAGAAAGCGCATGACAACTATCCATCAGCTCAGAGAACCTTTTGAAGGAAGCAATCGAATCGCATTTGTAAAAGGTGCTCCCAAAGAGGTTATGGAACTGTGCCAACGCTGTTATGATGGTTCTTCTTCCCGCCCGATGAAGGAGGAAGACCGGCAGCGCATCATGCAGGCAAATGATACTTACGCCCGGGATGGTTTGCGTGTCCTGGCAGTGGCCTATCGTCCGTTACGCAGAGACGATGAAACGCTTCCTGAATCGATTCGTGAATATACTCCTGAAAATGTAGAAGAGAATTTAACCTTTCTTGGGCTTGTGGCGATGCAAGATCCGCCACGCAGTGAGGTAAAAGAAGCGGTTCGCCTGTGCCGCAGTGCGGGTATCAAAATCATTATGATTACCGGTGACTATGGATTGACTGCCGAGAGTATAGCCCGCAAAATTGGCATCATCCAGAGCCCTGATGCCAAGGTAATATCGGGCGTGGAACTGGCCGAGATGGATGATACTGTACTGAAGGAAGTGCTAAAAGGCGAGGTTGTTTTTGCCCGCATGGCGCCCGAACAAAAATACCGCATTGTCTGCGCTTTGCAGGAGATGGGCAACATTGTCGCAGTAACAGGCGACGGCGTGAACGACTCTCCCGCTCTGAAAAAGGCGGATATCGGTATTGCCATGGGAATTACCGGAACGGATGTCGCCAAGGAAGCTGCCGATATGATTCTGAGCGATGACAACTTTGCTACGATTGTCCGGGCGATTGAAGAAGGCAGAACGGTTTACAATAACATCCGGAAATTTCTTCGATATATTTTCGACAGCAATACGCCGGAAGCCGCAGCACCCACTTTATATCTGCTTTCCGGCGGTATGATTCCCGTGCCGCTAACTGTACTTCAAATTCTGACCATTGATATTGGTACGGATATGGTGCCTGCGCTTGGCTTGGGCGCTGAGCATGCAGAAGCAAGTGTGATGCAGCAACCGCCGCGCTCCACCAAAGAGCGGTTGCTCAATAAGAATGTTGTTTTAGTCGGATTCATCTGGTATGGACTGCTTGGCACACTCTTTTCTGTGGGTGGTTATTTCCTTGCCAACTTCCTGAACGGCTGGCCGGGTATACCACTGGCTGCGGAGGGGACGCACGGTTATGCCGAGGCCACAACGATGATGCTGGCCGGTGTGGTCTTCGCACAGATGGGAATGGCCATGAACAACCGAACGGATTATGAATCGGTCTTTAAAAGAAAGCTGTTCAGTAATCATTATATCAATGCCGGCTTAGTGATAGAGGTAGTGATTCTGCTTGCGCTGATGTATATTCCGTTCTTGAGCGGAATTTTCAATACGGCGCCGATTTCCTGGATTGAGTGGCTTTACTTAATTTGTATCCCGTTTATTGTGTTTGGCATTGAGGAAGCAAGAAAGAAATTACTGCGTGTACGCCGAGCGAAAAGGAGTTGAAAGCAATGAAAGCATTAGTTATAGGATGTGGAAAATTTGGTGTCCGGGTGTCGGAATATTTGGCACGAAAAAACCATGATGTCATCGTCATAGATAATAGCCCGGAAACATTCCTGGCTTTGAGCGAGGAATTTACAGGACGAACAATCTGCGGAGTCGGATATGACAAAGACGTGTTGGAACAGGCGGGAATTGCTTCGGCGGATGTAGTGATTGGCTGTACCAGCAGCGATTCGCTGAATGCAGTGGTTGCTAACATTGCGAAAAATGTATTTCATATTCCCACAGTTATCGCTCGTATGTATGACCCTATACGGGCGAGAATGTTTGAATCCATGGGGATATATACAGTATCCATTACCCGCCTTGGACTGGATAATGTCATGGAATACCTTGAAGGAAACAGAAGCTGGCGTGTCATTCGCAAATTGGGAAACGATGTCCAGCTTGTAAAGGTACGAATTCCTGCCAGCTTGGAGGGGAAAAAGTATTCCGAGTTTGATGTGGCAGGAAAGATAAGTCTGATTGCTGTAGAACGTCATGGACGATCCTTTGTGCCGGAAAGAGATATGTGTTGCGAATATAACGATATCTTGTATTTGTCGGTTTGTTCAGATTGCATGGAGCGGGCCAGGGATATGTTGCAATTATAAAGTGGAAAGGAGCGGTGTACGATGAATGTGATTATTGTTGGCGGCGGCCAAGTCGGAGGATATATCGCTGGATTGCTAATAGAAAACGGAAACAATGCTATCGTCATTGAAAATAAAGAAAAGGCCCTTCAGGCATTAAAGAAAAACGGCCTAAAAAAAGAAAATGTCCTGACAGGCGATGGAACGGACGCTCTGTTGCTGGAAAAAGCCGGAGTGCGCAGATGTAACGCCTTGGTTTGTACTACGGGCAATGATGAAACTAATTTGGCCGTGGCAATGATGGCAAAATTTGAATACGATGTGCCAAAGGTAATTGCGAGAGTTAATAATCCTAAAAACGCATGGCTTTTTAATGCAGGTATGGGTGTGGATGTAAAGATCAATCAGGCCGACATGATCGGTCATATGATTGCAGATGAAATGAACTATCAGTCCATTATGACCTTGATGCGGCTGTCCAAAGGCGACTACTCGATTGTCCGTATCCATGTCGACTATCATTCTCCGAATGTCAATAAAACCATCGCTGAGATCAAACTTCCTTCGCACGCCCTCTTGATTGCTATTTATGAAGATGATGCGATGCTTATTCCCCATGGTGAAACCGTTATTCGTGCCGGCCAGTATATTCTGGCTTTTGCAGACGAGGCGGCCGTGGAGGAACTGAACCGGATATTTGGTGCGAAAGAGTAGAAAACATCATTTTATCGGAGGGATATTTTCTGCGATCTTCTTTCTTAGTCGCAATAAATTAGATTATGAAGGAACGAATATAGCCGCATTGATGCGGCTAGGGTAAAATGGAGGAAATGATCCTGTAACGCTTTCAAATGCAAAATGGAGGGGTAAGGTGTTTATACCTTATCCCTCAAAGTTTATGCTTTAGAAATGGCTTGAAATCAGGCTTTTTCAACCTCTAATTTTCGATTCTTATATGTTGTAATTAGAGGTTTTAACGACATTATAAAATGTGAATCGGTTTCTATTTCACTACGCAAGGCATAAAACAAAATAGTATCTCCGCTTTTTTGAAAAATATTCAAAAACTTATTCAGGAAGTATTGACAAACATTTGTTCTGTGGTGTATAATAAAAAAATCTCAAAAGAGAGCGACAACTGAATATCTTTCTTCACAGATTTGGGATGACGGCTGTGAGCCGGATAATGCCTGCGGTATGCTAAGAGAAAATGCCGCCGCTTCTGAAACTGCTTTGGACTGTCGGCAGTAAGAAAAGCGTAAAGGACAGTTTCGACTTTGAATTTCAAAGCCGGTTACATGAATGTGAAGCCACTACCGCAAGGGATAAGTTTATCCTTTTGGCGGTAAGTCGGTACGCATTTGTGTGCCGGCTTTTTTTGTTACCCGAAAGCCGGTTACAACTGAATGACCGGCTGGATGGGATATGATTTTGCCAAGACCTCTTGTGTGAGCAGAGAGAGCGAAACAACGCTGCGGTGAGACTCCGGGGCAGGAATAGAAAAACGACATTCAGGCAGACCGGCAAAACACCCACGGGAAAGACAGCAGAGATGTCGTATGCTGTAACAAGCAGGGAAACTGTATTGACAGTTTCCCTCCCAATCGGCTTTGAGAGCCGATTTCACTTTAGGGGGCACCCCTAATACCCCTTGAAAAATCAAAGAAAGGACTGATGTTATGAACGAAGTTAAAAATAAAAATCTGTTTATCCGTGTCAGCGAAAAAGAGAAAAATATGATTGAGCATAACGCTGAAAGGTGCGGTCTCTCTGTATCAGAATATCTCAGGCAGCGAGCTTTGGGATATATGCCGAGAGCTGTTTTACCCGAAATATTCTTCTCTTTCAATGATAAATTAGATGAGCTTTGTGTGGTATGCGAAGGCAAAATCTCAGCAGACACGGAAGAAAAAATTATCTCTTTGATTGATGAGATAACCGCCGAACTTATCTTACCGCAAAAGGAAAGGATAGTGGTATGATGTGGCGACAACGGGATACTGGCCTGTGAAAAGCAGGCTGAAGGAAGTGATCGACTATGCGGAAAACCCCGATAAAACCATCGACAAAAGGTATGTGGACAGCGATCTCTACGCCGCCTTGCAGTATGTTTCCAATGATAGAAAGACCGATGAGCGTATGCATGTCAGCGGTATCAACTGCAACGCTAAAAGAGCCTATGAGCGTATGACGGCAACAAAAAAGCGCTTCGGCAAAACAGGCGGCAATGTGGCGTATCACGGGTATCAGAGCTTTCAGACCGGCGAAATAACTCCCGAAGAAGCGCATAAAATCGGCTTGGAAACCGCAAGGCGTATGTGGGGCAAGGAATATGAAATTGTTGTTACCACCCACCTCAATACCGGTAATCTCCATAACCATTTTGTGATAAACTCCGTATCCTTTAAGACCGGCAGAAAGTTCGAAAACCATATCTCCGACCATCACAGGCTCCGTGAAATCTCTGACGCCGTATGTCTGGAATACGGAAAAAGCGTCCTAAAAGAAGCCGAGTTTTACGGCGGGAAGAAAAAGGAATACTGGCTGAAGCAGAGCGGCGGTATGTCGCACAGAGAGCTTTTGAAAGCGGATATTGACGCTGCGCTTGCCCAGTCCACCAATTTCAAAGCCTTTGAGATACGCCTCAAAGATATGGGCTATGAGATACGGCGTGACGGGCGCTTCGCCCACTATTCCGTCAAAGCGCCAAGCTGGCAGAGGGCGGTGCGCTTGGAGCGACTGGGCAAGGAATATACCCCTGCCGCCATCCGTGAACGGCTGCTTGGCAATCAGCGGTATATCGGCTATGTGCCTTTTCACAAGCCAAAATATACGCCGCTGCTTCTGCTTGAGATTGAATACCGCAAAATGAAAAAGATGGACGGTATACAGATATTGTTTGAACTGATTATCGAGTTATGCAAGCTGATTACAGGCAACAATATCGCTCCCGCCTCTCCCCGTCCGCTTTCGCCCGAAATGCGGCGGGAGGTTGTCAAACTGGATAAAACCCTTGAAGAATACAGATTCCTGTGTGAGAAGCAGATGGATTCTCCGCAGGAGCTTGTTACTTTTATCAGCGAAACACGGGTGCAAATCTCCGCTTTGGAAAAGGAGCGGCAAGCGGTATATAACCGCAACCGCCATAAGAAAAGCGAAACGCTGAACGCCGAAGTGAGGGATATTACCGCAAAAATCAAGCCTTTGCGGAAGGAACTGTCTACCGCAAGGGCGATTCTCGAAAAGATACCGAGATTTGAAAAACTGCTGGAAACCGAACGGCAGATGGAAACTGCCATAGCAATAAAACACAAAGAAAGAAGGTATGAACGATGACAAATACAAGCAGCCCGCCGAAGAAAAGGGCGGCAAACATCAGAACAGATATGCTCCGCACCTTTGAGGGACATCCCTTTCAGGTGCTAGACGATGAAGATATGAACAGTCTTACAGAAAGCATTAAGGCGCAGGGTATTATTTCTCCGCTGATCGTCCGCCCGATTGAAAATACGGACGAATATGAAGTGGTCAGCGGACACCGTAGACTGCACGCCGCCGTAAAAGCAGGACTGACGGAAGTGCCTGCTTTGATCTATCCCCTTGACCGAAACGAAGCGATGATTGCGGTGGTGGACAGCAATCTCCACCGTGAACGGATACTTCCAAGCGAAAAGGCGTTTGCCTACAAAATGAAAATGGAGGCAATGAAAGCGCAGGGCAAGCGGACGGATTTAACTTTGTCGCAAGCTGCGACAAAGTCGGACACCGCCGCTGAAATCGGCAAAGCACGGAATGAAAGCCGGGACCAAGTGTTCCGGTATATCCGCTTAACCCATCTTGTTCCCGAACTGCTCCAAAAGGTAGACGAGGGTGTGATTGCCCTCAGCCCCGCCGTTGAGCTTTCCTATCTGTCCGAAGAACAGCAGAACATCCTGCTGGACGCTATAAGCCTGAACGACTGCACCCCTTCCCACGCACAGAGCATCCGTATGAAAAAGGCGGCACAGCAGGGTACGCTTTCCTCGGACAATATCTATGAGATTATGTCGGAGGAAAAAGCCAATCAGGCCGAGCGTATCAGCTTTAAGGTGCAGGATTTGAAGGCGTTTTTCCCAAAGAACTACACGCAGAAGCAGATGACCGATACCATTCTGAAACTGCTGTATGAACATCAGCGTCGGCTTGAACGCAAGCGAAACAGCCGTGATGAAAGGTAAGGTGGCAGTATGAAGAAAACGGAGATTTACCAGAATAACGAAGTTATATATGCTCTGCCGCCTGAGCCGATCGATGAAACCGAGCCGGTTTGTCTTGTGGATTATATGCTGCCTCGAAGCGGAGAACGCAGTCTGGATTACAGCAGGCTGCGCCGTTTTGGGGAGGATAATTTCAAGCTGAAGATCGGTGGGACAATCTATGAAATCTCTACGCACTTTAATCCGAAAGGCAGACAATGCGTTATGGAACAATTCAAGGAACTGATCCTGTCCGAAAAGCTGATTTAACAGTCACACAGTAGAAAAAGGCAACAGGGTATAGTAGGATCAATATGCCTTTGCTATGCCCTGTTGTCGGAAAGGAGAAAACGAATGATGACAACAGCAACGAAATTAAACGGGCAGGCAGATGAAAAAATCACGGCGCTTTACTGCCGCTTATCCGTGGATGATGACAACAAGGACGAGGAGTCGAACTCCATCACCAACCAAAAACAGATTTTGCAGGACTACGCCCGAAAAGAGGGATACACCAACACCATGTTTTTCGTGGACGACGGCGTATCGGGTACAACCTTCCAAAGACCAAATTTTATGCGTATGGAGCGTATGGCAGAGAACGGAAAAATCGGCACAATCATCGTGAAAGACCTCTCCCGCTTCGGGCGTGAGCAGGTGGAAATGGGCAGGCTGACGCAGGTAGTGTATCCGTCGCTGGGCATTCGCTTTATCGCCATACAGGAGCGAGTAGATACCCTGACCGGAGACGGCGTGGAAATGATGCCCTTTCACAATATTTTCAACGAGTGGTATGCGGCGCAGACCTCTAAGAAAATCCGTGCGGTATGGCAGTCCAAAGCGGATAACGGCAAACGGGTATCTTCTTCTGTTCCGTTTGGGTACAGGAAAGACCCGAATGATAAAGAGAAATGGCTGATTGATGAGCCAGCCGCCGAAGTGGTACGCAAAATCTATGCTTTCTGCCTTGCAGGGCGTGGCCCATCTCAGATTGCAAGACAGTTGGAAAAAGAGAAAATTCTTGTTCCCTCTGCTTATTACGAAAGTGTCGGCAGATCACACGCACAAAAAGTACCGGCTAATCCGTACTGTTGGGATCAGAAAACCGTTGTCGGTATTCTTGAAAACAGGCAGTACACGGGCTGTGCGGTGAATTTCAAGACCACCACCGTCAGCTACAAGGTGCATAAAACCGTCTACAAGCCAGCGGAGGAACATCAGATCATTCCGGATATGCAGGAACCGATTATCTCAGAGGAGCAATGGTTAAGGGTGCAAGAACTCCGCAAACACCGCCGCAGACCGACAGCTACGGGCAGAACAAGCCTGTTTTCGGGATTGGTGTACTGCCCCGACTGCGGCGCAAAGCTGCATTTCTGTGCTGCTAAGAGCCTGAAACGCAATCAGGAATTTTGGAGATGTTCCAACTACAAGGACGGCAGAGGAGCTTGCAAAATCCACTATATCCGAGATGTTGTGCTTGAAAAGATTGTGTTTGAAGCCATCAGCGGTTTAGCGGATTTCGTGAAGTGCCACGAAACGGTATTTCTGTATATGCTGGCGAAGAAAACCAACGCTATGCGGCAGAAAGAACACAAAAAACTCCAACAGACAGTGGAACAGGGTACAAGGAGAATTGCCGAAATCGACAGGCTGATTGAAAAGGTGTTCGAGCAGAACGCAAGCGGCATACTCTCCGATGAGCGCTTTTCCAAAATGCTCCAAAGCTACGAAAAAGAGCAGAAAGCCTTAATACAGGAGGTTGCCGACAGTCAAAAGGCATTACAGGAAGCGAAGCAGAAGGTTACAGATTTAAGGCTGCTGCTCCGTACCCTGCGTGAACTGACGGATATTACGGAGCTTACCCCAACGCTTGTAAACGCATTGATTGAGCGGATCGAAGTACACAACAATGACAAGTCAAGTGGCCACTGTTTTGTAAAGGTGGATATTTATTTTACGGCGGCGGGAATGATCGATATTCCTACCGAACAGGAAATCCTTGCTATGATGAAGGAAATACGGGAAAACCCGCAGGACTTCCGCTTTGTAGCATAACAAAAGAATACGGTGCAACCCATTTTACTGAGTTACACCGTACCCCTACATAAAAACTTCCTTATCTGGCGTTGGCTAAGCTGCCGTTCCTTTTCTGCTTCTTGTAATGATTTTGAAAAACCAAATCAAAATTTTGATTTGGTGCTGAATAAAAAGGTTAACCAAAAGCGACATCTAAAATCATCATGACAAGAAAACCGGATAATACACCAAGAGTTCCAATATTGGAATGTTCTCCCAAATGTGCCTCAGGAATTAATTCCTCTACTACAACATAAAGCATTGCGCCGGCAGCGAAGGCTAGCAGCCACGGCATCAAAGGCTGGATAAATCCAGCGATTAACACCGTCAATACGCCGAAAATCAATTCTACTAACCCGGAAAGACTTCCCAAAACGAAAGACTTTGCGGTGCTTAGCCCCTCTTGACGCAGAGGCAAAGAAATGGCAGCGCCTTCTGGAAAATTTTGAATACCGATGCCGATAGCTAAGGCCATTGCGGCGGTATACATGGTTGGATCATGGCCGTTTTGCGCCGCTAAGGCGAAGGAAACGCCTACGGCCATTCCCTCGGGAATATTATGAAGAGTGACAGCGAATACCAATAAGGTGGTTCGCTTCCAGGAGGAAGAAAGTCCCTCTGGCTTTGTCTCGCCAAGGTGTAGATGAGGAAGCAGGCTGTCCATCAGAATCAGGAACGCGGCACCCAAGATTAAACCGCCGGCGGCAGGGATCCAACCGGGCCAGCCCTTTTCCGATGCCTCTTCAATGGCAGGAATCAGCAGCGACCATATAGAAGCAGCAATCATTACACCCGCGGCAAATCCTAAAAAAATTCTTTGAATATTTGTGTTGGCCTTTTTTCGGAAGAAAAAAACCATAGAAGCACCAAGCGCCGTCATAAAAAAGGTAAATCCAGTACCTCCGGCGGCCCATAAAAGCGCGTTTGCCATCAATATATTCCCCCGCTCTCAAATCATAGTTTCTATACAACAAGCTATCGCTTGCCGTTGTTTTCTGTTCTAAATAAAAGAGTTTATTCTTTCTTTGATTACTTTGATTATAACAAGGGCTGGGGAAAAGTCAATCGTTAAAAATCAGGAAACAAAGAGTACCCCAGCTCTGCTGGGGTACTCTTATTGCGTATCATTGATGCTTACAGTGATTTGACGCTTGTTGATTCCAATTCCATGCTTTTTTATTTTTCGTCAGCCTTTTTTTCGATAGAGGCGGTTCGATAAACAAATTTCACAGAGCCCGGCATTCCGTCGGCAATTCCGGAATAATTTTGATAACTTCGGGAAACCTCGCCTAGGGCTTTTAGTCTGGCCGCCAGCTGAGAAAGATCGCCCTGGAAGGCTTCGGTAATTTTCTGGATTCCATCCTCATTAAATTGCTTCATCCCTTCAGAAAGCTGCATTCCGCCGTCCTTCAGTTGGGAAACGCCGTCTACCAGAGCCGAGGAACCGCTTTGAAAGGAGGAAATTCCGTCGTACAGCTGCTGCGCGCCGTCCTTTAGCTGCTGTGATCCGCCCTTCAGCTCATTGGAGCCAATAGCTAAATCTTTACTGCCTGCGTAAGCCTGGGCCACTCCGTCTGTGTAGTCCTGCAAACCGCTGTAAAACTGCTGATAGCTGTCAAGTTGCTGCTTCAAAACAGCGATACTGCTTTCACCGTTCTTAGCGCTTTCAACCGCAGCCTGAATTTGCGACTGCACTTGGCTGCTCTGCATGTTCTGGTCAATCAGCTCCTGTTTTTTTTGAGAAACCAGGCTGTTTACTGTCTCGGCCATCTCCTGGCTGGCCATTTTTTTGCTGACGGCGCTGGCGATTTGCGCTTGGGTGTCTGCATCAATCAGACCAGAGGCACAAGCCTGCTCATATTCCTCGGCCGTCATAGCCTTTCCCGCGGCAGCCAGTACGCCCTCCAACACCTGCTTGCGGACGGTATCCTCTACTTGGACACGTATTTCGTTTTCCTGAGCGTTGACCGCCTGAGTGACCTGCTGCAAAGCGGTATTGTAGGCAAGATCATAGACGGTGGTTTCGTCCAAAGAATCCAGCACGCTGTCCAATACGGCAGCGTAATTGTCAATGGTCAATTGAGGTACCGACACTCCGGCCGCCTCTAATTGGGATTGAGCGGTGGATAATAAAGTTTCGAATACGGCTTTGGCGCCGCCGACCAGGTTCTGGCTGTTGCTGTTCAGCTCTCCCAGGCCCGAGCTTAGCTGGGAAGCGCCGCTGTTTAAGTCGGAGGCACCGGAATACAAATCCGCAGCGCCGCTGTTGAGGTTTCCAGCGCCAGAGGCCAGCAGATCGATACCACTGATCAATTCCCCAGATTTTTCCAGCAGCGCGGAAAGCCCGTCGTACAGCTGAGAGGAGCCATCCACCAGTTCCAGGGCTGCGTCGTTGAGCTGGCTGATCGCAGAAGTCAAATTCTGCGCATCCAGATCTTCCAAATCCAAGTGATTGAAAATATCGTTAGAAGCGACGGTCAAGGTGGTATCTAGCCTAAAGTCCTTCACATCCGCTGTCAGCTCCACATAATCGGGAATTTCCAGCTTGCGTTTGTCCAGGTTTAGGCTCTCCTGCAAGCCCGGCATGGCGAAGCCCATAACCACGCTGCGGTCTCCATCGGAAAGCAGCTTGCCATTAGAAATTTGGACATTTGAGAAAACGTCGTTGTCCAGAACAGCGCCAGTCAGCATGACAAAGGGAACATAAACCGTCTCTTTTTTGCCATCGATCTCTATGGTTTCCTTTTGGTTGTTTTGATAGCTGAAGCGGATGGTCACTCTGCCGCTTTTTCCTGCCAAGTCTTCGGCGGAAATAGGCTTTCCGTCCAGCTGATAGGAGATGGATACATCCACCGGAAGAGCCTTCTGGGTGGTGCCCTGATAATAAATATCGTTCCCTTTAGCGTCCCAAACCCGCATATTATTGGGATTCATAGTGTAGGCTTCATCACCTTTTACGTTTTCGATACCATCAAGCTCGCTGATGTCATTGATGGAATTGGCACCGGCAGGATTCTTCAGCCAGTCGCTGACAATAATTTTTTGGACGGAACCGTCTGCGTTAGCCAGAACATATACGGTTTCCTCCTTGGAATTTTGACCGCCGGAGGCTGAATGGACGGCGGTTGTTACCGGATTTCCCACAGAGATGCCATTTTGTTTGGGGGCCGTGACGGCAGAAGCGCTGCAGATGCCTATGAGCATAGTAGCGGCCAGACAGATGGCGATGATCTTGGCAGCCACGTTTTTCTTTAATTTCATATGAAAGACCTCCTGATTACTCTTTTCGTTATAGATTATTACTGAGAAACCTTCTGTTTTTTAGGCCGGAAGCCCAAGGTGGTTTTACCGATGACAGGGTCAAACAGCAGAAGCATTGCTGGTAGAATAAACATAACCGACAGCATACTGATGATCGCACCCCGAGCCATCAGGTTGCACATGGAGCTGATCATGTCGATGTTGGAATAAAGTCCAACTCCGAAGGTTGCCGCGAAGAAGCCCAAAGCGCTGACAAGAATAGAGGAAATGGAGGTTGAAAGCGCGATGGAAACCGCTTCCTTTTTGTCGTGGCCTTGAAACCGTTCCCTTTTATATCGTGTGGTCATTAAAATAGCATAGTCCACAGTGGCTCCAAGTTGAATGGTACTAATGCAGATCGGCGCGACAAAGGGAAGGGATACGTTGGTATAGAATGGAATTCCCAAATTGATAAATACGGCAAACTCGATCACCGCGACTAAGATTACCGGTAGGGAAATGGAACGGAGCACCAGAGCGATAATTATGAAAATAGAAATAATTGAAATAATATTCACTACGTTGAAATCGTGATTGGTAACTTGGATCAAATCCTTTGTGCAGGAGGCTTCTCCAATCAGCATACCGTTCGGGTCATATTTTTTCAGAATATTATTAATCTGTGTGATTTGGCCGTTCACCTCGTCGCTGGCAACCGAATACTGAGAGTTGATCAAAAAGAGCTGGTACTTATCGTTTTTCAGAAGGTCGGTAATAGAGGAGGGAAGGATTTCCTCAGGTACCGCCGAGCCTACCACGGAATTGAAGCCCAACGCATAGGAGACTCCGTCTACTTGATCAATCTCCTTTATCATAGCTTGAGCGTCCTTAGCCTCCATTTTGGCGTCCGCAAGGATCATGTGGGTGGTACTGATGTCAAAACGATCCTTAAGCTTGGTGTTGGCGATCATATAATCCAAATCCTGAGGTAAAGATTCGCTGAAGTCATAGTACATTTTTGTATTGCTGTAGCCATAAAGCGCCGGGCCGACAATGACCAGAAAGATCGCCAGAAAAACCCAAGCGCGTTTGGTGATGAAGCGGGACAAGCCGTCCATTTTCGGAAGTAAGGATCGGTGCATCGTCTTTTCGATGGGACGATCCAATACCAAAATGAGAGAGGGAAGAACGGTAACGCAGCAAATCACTCCCAGTAAAACTCCCTTTGCCATGACAATACCTAAATCCCAGCCGAGGGTGAAGCTCATAAAGCAGAGGGCGATAAATCCCGCAATGGTGGTGATGGAACTGCCTACGACAGAGGTGATGGTGTGGGCGATCGCCTGTGCCATAGCCTCTTTTTTATCGCCGTTAAAATTACATTTTTCCTCTGAGTAGCTGTGCCATAGAAAAATTGAATAATCCATGGTCACTGCCAGCTGAAGCACCGCGGCTAAAGCCTTGGTAACGTAAGAAATTTCTCCAAGCATAAAGTTGCTGCCGAGGTTGTAAAGGATGGCCATACCGATGCTGGCCAGGAAGATAAAAGGAAGAATCCAGGAATCCAAAAACAGCATCATGGCGATTGTGGCAAACAGTACCGCCAGGCCCACATAAATAGGCTCCTCCTGCTCGCACAGTGCCTTTAGGTCGGTTACCATAGCCGACATGCCGGATACAAAGCATTGGCCCTCTGTGGTCTGCCTAATCTGAGTGATGGCCTCCATTGTTTCATCGGCCGAGGTGGAGGTATCGAAGAAAACTGCCATCACGGTAGCGTCCCCGTTATTAAACGCGTCATAATACTTTTCAGGCAGCAGCTCCATTGGAACCGACAGATCCATCAGGCTGTCGTACCAGATGACAGATTCTACATGGTTTACCTGCTGAATTTTTTCTTTTAGATCCGCGACCTCTTTCGTTTCCAGCCCTTCCACGACTACCATGGAAAAGGCGCCCTTTCCAAAATCATCCAGTAGAATGTTCTGCCCCTTAACCGTATCCATATCCTCGGGAAGATAAGTAAGCATATCGTAATTGATTCGGGTGCTCAGCATTCCAAATAAGGAAGGAATCAGCAGTAAGACGCCGAGAATTAAAATTAGGATCCGGCATTTTACCACCCCTTTGCCAAATTTAACCATTTTATTTTTCGCCTCCAAAAGTGATTGCTGCTTAGAAGTCAGCATAGATTATTTGGGTTGCTCGTGTATTTCCCGGCATTCTACCATAATAGGCACCACTCTTTTTTTGCTTTTGACGGTATAGCCCGCCGTCAATATGTTCTCGCCGCTGTTGACGGCCAGTGCTGCCCCGGTTACTCTTACCAGAATTTCAGCCGTACGGAAGGGCAGAATTACCAGTACAAGCCCCAGTCCAGCGCAGAGTAAGGCGCACAGCAGCATAACCCACCACTTTTTCAAACCAAAGTGCTTAGCATCCAATGCGGTTTGCAGCTTGAAAACACTGTCTACCAGCACTAGTATGCCTACGCTGAAATGGAGGACAGCAACGGTGTCTCCAGGATGAAAAATTAGTACGGTTCCTAAAATCAAAAACACCAGGCCCATGGCGAAATCAAATTGAAAGTTCAGGTTGTAGGAATCTTTAGAGAAATATCCCGCAAGACGGACAGCTCCTACCAAGATCGCCGCGGACCCTACTACATAGCATATGGTTATCACCGACGCGCCAGGCCAAATCACCAGAGCGATTCCGACCAATAGGGAAAGAATTGAAATTGTGATATACAGCGCCTTGATCCGTTTCATTTTATTTTCACCTCGGTTTCAAGCTCGGGCCGCCCGTAAAGGGCGTTTTCATTTCGTTTTCTATTATAAAAAGGAAGTAGGGAGACGGCTATCAACAGAAATAGACTGATGACGGATTTTTCAACAAAGGAAGGGAACTGACGGAAAATCCGACATAAGCCTAGATGTGTCGGAGGTGCTGAGGAACAGGAGGCGCCATTGTAAGATTCCGTTTTTTATGGTATAACAAGAGTAACGATAGCGGCATTCTGCTGAAAAAGCTGTAGAAAAGCCGGCGAATAGGAGAAAGCACATGTCGATTTATACAAAAAAGGCAATCATGGATTCTTTTGTGAAGATGTTGTCACAGAAGTCCTTTGATAAAATAACCATCAAGGATATTATTGAGGACTGTGGACTGAACCGCAGCACCTTTTACTATTATTACGAGGATATTTATGCTTTGCTGGAAGATGTGCTCCAAACGGAGTTAGAGAGGATTACGGGCAAGCAAGTCGCCTATTCGTCGTGGCAGGCTGGATTTTTGGAAAGCGCTAAGTTCGTTTTGGAAAATAAAAGAGCGGTGTACCACATCTATAATTCTATCGGACGTGAGCCCTTGGAGAAGTACTTATATCAGATGACTTGGGATTTAATGGTGGGGTTTGTCCGACAAGAGGCAAAGGGTTTAGAGGTTTCAGAAGAGGATATCAATTACATCGCGGCCTTTTACCAATTTGCGTTATCGGGATTTATTTTTCAATGGCTCCAGGATGGCATGAAGGAGGATCCCAATCTAGCGATTCAAAAGCTTGGCGATATTTTTGACGGCAGTATAAAAAACGCCTTGCTCCGCTGTCACGGTAAACAAAGAAATTAATGGTGGATTGAATTTTGTCAGCAAACGCTTTTATCCCGCTTGCTGTATCTAAATAAATGGAACTCTAAAAAAGGGACTGCGGCTGAGCTTGTTTCACCCACTGAAGGAAAAACCATTTCCGGGCTAGGGAGGATATAACATGAAAGAAAATAATGGTGAGCGAGCCATAAAAGGCTTTCTGCGCGCTTATATGGCAGAAAGAAAGCTCCATAAGGCGGTCGCTTATTTGGATAAGAATATCCAATGGATCGGCACTGGCGCTGCGGAGCATAGCTGCACTTATCAGGAAACGGTAGCGGCCTTACAGGAGGAGCTTCTCACGGAGCCTTGGCCGTATGATTATCAGTTTCAAGCATTTCAGGCCACACAGGTAGATGAAAAAAATCAGCTTTTTTTTATTCTGCTGACGGCAGCCTCCCGGTCGCCGGAATTTGACTCGTCACCAATTTTGGTGAGAATTACGGCCGCCTGCCACTGGACAGAGGACGGATGGAAAATTGTGTCGATTCACTTTTCTACACCGAATCTCCAGCAGGAGGATGGGGAATATTATCCTCGAGGCTGGAAAAAGGACAGCAAAAAATCCTTTTCCCGCAATATGAGAGGTAGCTTTGTAGATATTCTAAATCGAAGTGTGTCGGGGGGAATCATCGGATGCTATTTGGAGCCCGGTCTGCCGGTATATTATATCAATCAGAACATGCTGGATTATTTAGGGTATGAATACGGCGAATTTGAGAAGGCGACCGGTAATCTGATCGTGAACTGTATTGATCCCGGGGATTGGGCTCAGATGGAGCATATCATTGATACCGCCATGAAGGAAAATAAAGAATATGCCGTTCGTTATCGGATGCGAAAAAGGGATGGCTCTTATATTTGGGTCAGCGACATCGGGAAAAAATCCTGGGATGAGAAGGGGGTTCCAATCTGTATCGGGGTAGTGCGGGATATCACCGACGAGGTGGTGATGAAGCGGCGCTTGGAGCAGGAAAGCCTGCAAAGGCAGCGACAGGCAGAGGAATACAGCCATATTTTTAATTCCGTTTTCTGCGGCATTGTTCAGTACCGTATGGACAGACAGGGTGGAGTAAAGTTTGAAAAGGCTAATTTAGAGGCGATCCGTATCTTTGGATATACACCGGAGGAATTTTGGACAAAAGAGAATTGGGATCTTTCTAATTTGATTGTAGAGGAGGACAGGACAAAAACCCTAAAGGCTGCTCTTTCCTTAGAAAAACCGGGACAGGTTTCTCAATTTGAATACCGGCTGCGCCAGAAAAACGGAGCGCCCCTATGGGTCATCGGGACTGCTGAGGTTATCCAGATTTCTTCTAGTGAGGGTGTTCTAATTCAAAGTGTTTTTCTTGATATCCAAAAGCAGAAGATGATGGAGCTGAAAAATAAAGAGCTGCTGACCTTGAATGAGGGAAACAATGAATTGCTGCGTCTTGCTTTAAACAACACCTCAATTTACGAGTTTTACTACTATCCTAAAGGGTTCCGCGTGATGTATCCTAAACGTACTGGCGACTATTTTGGACTGCCGGAAACAATGAATAATGTGCCAAGATATTTAATACGTCATATGGCGGCGGAAAGCAGGACTGCTTTAGTAAAAATGTGCCGAGAGGTACGCAGGGGAGCTAAGCGCGCCACCGTGGAGCTTCAAGAAAAAAATGGACGCTGGAGCCGAATTACCTTGTCCGCAATTCAAGAGAACAATCATAATATTCCCACGGTGATGGTAGGCCTGGTAGAAAACATTACCAAGCAGAAGGAGATGGAGCTGGTACTAGAACGAGCCCGTTCCCTGGATTCAATTACCGGATTATACAATAAAGATGCAGGCTTAAAAAAGGTTCGGAGCTTTTTAGAGCAGAAGCCTAAAACGCAGGTTTCCGCCATGATGATTTTAGATTTGGATGATTTCCAGAAGCTAAATGACGAGGAAGGGCGGATGTTTGGTGATGCTATTTTAGCGGAAGTAGCGGATATCTTGAAAAGCAGCGTAGGTCCAGAGGATATCCTTGTACGGCTTGGCGGCGATGAATTTATGCTGCTGATTAAAAATTGTAGTAAACAAAGGGCCAATGAGCTTGGCCCGTCGATTGCACAAAAAATTAAAGAAATCTGTTATCATCAAGAAAAAGATCTCCATGTTTCCGCAAGCATCGGAATGTGCGTTACGTCTGTTATCGACGAATATAACGGCCTTTACCGGTGTGCGGAAAGCACGCTGCAATATGTAAAAAAGCATGGCAAGGGCAAAGCGGCTTGCTATTTGGATGTTTCCAGCGAGCTAGGAACTATGCTGACACAGGTCTATACCGGAGAACATCTGCTCAATGAGGTGGTCAGCGGCAGTACGGCGGACAAAAGGAATCTTGCGGATATGGCGCTGGAGTTTTTAAGTAAAGCTAAACACCTTGACGATGCAATCAGCCTCCTCTTGGCCAAGGTGGGAAAGGCTTACCGTCTGGATCGAGTATCCATGGTGGAAATTGAAAGGGATTATCACAGCTTCCACTATTCCTATCAATGGGCTAAAAACAAGCACGACCTGCAAATGGGAAATACTTATTATATTAAGCCAGGCAGAATGGAAGAGCTTTCTCAGGAATATGACGCAGATGGCCTGTGCGATTGGAAATTTCATGAGGACAGCCCTATGGCTTCCTGCTTGAGGTGTGCTATTTGGAATTCTGGAGTTTATACCGGACACCTGGTACTGGAAAGCCATGAGAAAAACTATCTGTGGACTGAGGCTCAGAGGAAGACTCTGCAGGAATTAACCCAGATCATCTCTACTTTTGTGGCAAAAGCTCATGCTGACGCTGTAAGTCTAGCTAAAACACAGTTTTTGTCTCGAATGTCACATGAGATCCGTACCCCTATGAATGCCATTGCGGGGATGACCACCATCGCAAAGACGTCGCTGGATCACCGTGAAAAGGTGTTGGACTGCTTAAATAAAATTGAACGGTCAAACCAATATCTTTTAGGCCTTATCAATGACATACTGGAGGTTTCAAGGATTGAAAGCGGCAAAATTGAAATTAGTCCAGAGTGGGTGGATATGGTAACGGTTGAGCGTCAGCTTAACGAGATGTTTGCCTCCCAAGCAAAGGCAAAAAATATTACCCTTTTGTTCCAGCGCCAGTATGAGGAAAAGTATGTTTTTTATTTGGATACGCTGCGCTTCAATCAGATTTTTATCAATTTGATCGGCAACGCTATCAAGTTCACCAGACCGGGAGGAACGGTGATTGGCCGGGCGCGTCTGGAAAGCTTTGAGAAGGATATAGCGTATATCAGATTTAGTATTGAGGATACTGGTATCGGGATTGCTCCCGAAGCGATAGAAAGGATTTTTGATTCCTTTGAGCAAGGGAGCGCCAAGACTGCTCAAGAGTATGGCGGCACAGGGTTGGGACTAACGATTTCCAGTCATTTGGTACAGCTGATGGGAGGAAAGCTGGAGGTAAAAAGTCGGCTTGGAGAGGGATCGGAGTTTTATTTTACCCTTCCGTTAAAATTCAAATACCGGACATTTGGCCAAACTGTCCTGGGTGAAAAGAAAATAGAAAATGTCTCAATGGATTGGAAAGGGAAACGGTTATTGGTGGCAGAGGATAACAAACTAAATATGGAAATTGCCGTAACCCTTTTGGAAATGGAGGGCTTTCAGCTGGAAACCGTTCAGAATGGGAAAGCGGCCCTAGAGCTGTATTTAAAGAAAGAGCCATATTATTTTGACGCAATACTGATGGATATTCAGATGCCGATAATGAACGGCTTGGAGGCTACTAAGGCGATTAGGCTTTCCCAGAAGAAAGATGCTCGCACTATACCGATAATTGCCATGACCGCTAACGCCTTTGATGAGGATGCAAGGGAATCTATTCAGTATGGGATGAACGGTCATTTAAGCAAGCCCTTCACCATGGATAGACTTTTGGAGGTGCTTTCAGAATGCCTATAGCAGGTAAATTCAAGGTCAGAAGGCTTTTATAAAGTCCGATCAAACCAATGGATCAATTGGATACAGCCGCTTTTTTCGAGCAGAAATGCGGAAAAAAGCGGCAATTTGCCTTGAATCTATTGTTTACCAATGGCTTCCTTCGTTTACTTTTTAGATTGCAAAAACGCTTTCTGTGTGATAAAATACTTCAGTAAGTATACAATTTTGGACAGTTTATACCCTTGTATAAAAAAGAATAAAAAAATACTGTTTCGCCGGAAAATACGGAAAAACAGTATAAAAATAGCTGATATAAATTGTCTAAAATTGTATAAAATAACGGAAAATAAAGGGGAATAGAATTTATGAAGCTGATTATTCAAATACCTTGCTATAATGAAGCGGAAACTTTAGAGGTAGCGCTGAATGATCTTCCGAAGCAGATTGACGGCATTGATGAAATCGAATATTTGATCATTAATGACGGAAGCAAGGATAATACGGTAGAGGTAGCCAAAAATTGGGGTGTCCACTATGTGGTGAATTTTAAATGCAATAAAGGCCTTGCCAAGGGGTTTATGGCAGGCTTAGACGCTTGTCTGCGGCAAGGAGCTGATATCATCGTCAATACTGACGCCGATAATCAGTATTGCGGCGCAGATATTGAAAAGCTAGTTCGTCCGATTCTGGATGGAAAAGCGGATATCGTGATTGGAGAACGGCCTATCGACGATACGGAACACTTTTCTCCTTTAAAGAAAAAATTGCAGCATATTGGCAGTTGGACAGTTCGCGTGGCTTCTAAGACAGATGTGCCGGATGCACCCAGTGGATTTCGGGCTTATAGCCGCCAGGCAGCCTTAAAAATGAATGTTGTCAATGAGTATACGTATACTTTGGAGACGATCGTACAGGCGGGCCGGAATAAAATGGCAATTACCTCGGTGCCGATCCGTACAAATCCCGAGCTAAGAAAGTCTCGGCTTTTCAATAGTATGTTCGGTTATATTAAAAAATCTATGCTGACTATTATAAGAGCCTTTATGATGTACAAGCCGTTGAGATTTTTCACGATTATCGGCAGTGTTATCTTTTTAATCGGCTTGATTTTGGGAATCCGCTTTCTGGTATTTGTTTTTATGGGAGAGAGCGGAGGGCATATCCAGTCGTTAATTTTAGCCAGCACGTTATTGCTTTTAGGCTTCCAGACCTTTATTTCCGGGCTGCAGGCAGATCTGATTGCTTCCAACCGGAAACTTTTAGAGGATATTCAGGAAAGAGTACGGAGATTAGATTACGACCACGATAAAAACAAAAAAACCGACGAATGATAAAGGAATTTCAGTAAAGCCTTGCGGCTTTTCTTGAGAATCGGGCGGTATCTTTTGGGCGGAGTGTTTTTATTGCATGTTAAATTTTACAGCTCTCATAAAGAGATGCGTTGAACCTGAGAGGGCAAGAATGAAAGCGAGAAAACCGCCGGGAGGACTTGAGATTCTGACGTCATATTTTTCTCCCAGAGGTTTTCGCTTTTTTCTGCCCATTTTTATTTGTCTACGCGATCTGACTCTGGCGGCAGATTGTTAGGGTTTGTATGAACAGATAGGCTGAACTTAAGCCATCTCTTTCTAAGATGGTTAAAAAGGAAAGATATAAGGAGAAATTTATGTTTCAAGAGCTAAAAAATAAAAAGGTTTTATTTATTACTACTAAAAATTTAGACTATTTGAGAAATACCCAGGAGCTTCGGCTCTTGCGGGAACAGGCAGCTCAGGTATCCGTAATTGGCGTTAAGGACAAAAGCTATCCTCTTAGACTGATTAAGGTCTTTTTTAAGCTTCTTTTTACCTCTTGTAAGAAATACGATGCTGTTTTTGTAGGGTTCGCTCCGCAGTTAATTGTTCCCTTTTGGAGCTTTAAATTTAAAAGATCTGAGCTTTATATTGACTTTTTTATTTCTATGTACGATACCCTGTGCTTTGACCGAAAAAAGTTTTCACCTGACTCCTTTGCAGGAAAACGATTGCTAAATATTGATAAAAAAACCTTGAGGCAGGCTGATAAAATTATTTGTGATACTAAAGCGCATGGAAACTATTTTGCTCAAGAACTTGGAGCGCAGCCTGAAAAGCTGCAGGTGCTGTATCTAGAGGCGGATAAAAGTATTTATTATCCTAGGCATGGTGAAAAGCCGCAAGAAGCAAGGGGAAAGTTTACTGTTCTTTATTTTGGAAGTGTTCTTCCATTACAGGGGATTGAAGTTGTGTTGGAAGCCATGAATAGGTTGAAGGATGACCCGAATTTCTGCTTTTATTTTATCGGCCCCATTGGTCAGAATATTCAAAAACCTCAGGGAAAAAATATTCATTATCGCCATTGGCTGAGCCAGGATGAACTGGCTCAATATATCGATTTTTCCGATCTTTGTCTGGCCGGCCATTTTAACGCTGAAATTCAAAAAGCCAAAAGAACGATTCCTGGGAAAGCATATCTTTACCATGCGGTAGGAAAGCCTATGATTTTAGGAGAAAACCTTGCTAACCATGAACTTTTTTCTGAGCGAGAGAAAGGAATTTATTTTGTGGAAATGGGAAGCGGGGAGAAACTGGCCGAAAAGATCAAGAATTTACAAATGCAAGATAAGAGGCGATAAAATGAAAAAAGATCGTTTGATTCATATTTTAAAGGAAAATTGGCTGTTGATAGTAGGAGGAACATTAGCGATCCTATTTGTTTACTCCAGCTTTTTTTTAGGAAATTATCAGGTTTCTTTTACTAATGTGATGTATCAAATGAGTCCTTGGAATAGTTTGGGGGTAGATACGCAAGGGCCGCTCCTTTCAGATGTTATGGATTCCTTTCTTCCGTCTCTTTACTCTAGCATCACAAACGGTACTTTTTTTGGCTTTTGGGATGCACAGGCTGCATTAGGTGCGCCGAGTGACGTTTCTAGTTGGTTATATCCTTTAAATTATTGGTTTTTATTACCATTAAGCGCAGCTACATTTTTAAGAACCGTTTCTGAATTCCTAATTGCATTTATTGGCATGTATTTGCTGATGAGAGCCTTTGGCTGCCAAAAAGGTGCCGCTGTTGCTTCTGGTGTGACATATTGTTTTTCTTCAGTAATTGTTATGTGGTTAGGTTGGCAGCATAGCGATGTGGCGGCATTTGCTCCTTTTGCTTTTTTCTTCTTTGAGAAATTTTTGAATACTCTCCAAATTAAATATTGTTTCGGTATTGTGGCATCTGTGTTTCTGATGCTGGTGGCTGGTATGCCAACTTATGCGGGATATTTTTTATATCTCATGGCTATATATGTTTTTTGTCGTACTATTTGGCTTTATCACAAAGAGAAAAAAACTATTTTCATCATATTCTCTGCTACTCTACTTTCTGTCATTTTAGCAGCACTATGTAGTTTGCCTTATACGATGGATTTACTATCATCTGTGGGCGGAAATGGATATATGGATTCGAGAAGTGGACAGGCTTCTGCTATATTGTCATGGAATTACCTTCATTCTCTATTTTTTCCCTATGTTCGGTTTGACCAAAATACGATACATTTAAATGAATCTACTATTTACGTTGGTTTAGCGGCTATCATTCTTTTATCTTTTACTGCTTTTAACTTTCGGAAAAAAAACCGGATGATTTTCTGGTGTAGTGCATTAGTTGTGGTTTTTCTTTTAATTTTTACCCATACTTTGGATTTTGTGTTTACACGTTTGCCGGCAATTAATACTTCTCCTAAATTTAGAGTTATTACTTTGTTTAATTTTGTTGCTGTGGTTTTGATGGGGTTGAACTTGAATGACATCATTGTTAATCGAGGGGATTATTTAAAGCATAAAATACGAACTCTTCTAACACTATGTATTGGTGTTTTTGTTTTAGCGGGAGTGTTTTTATTTACCTATTATTATCAAGAAAATAAAGGATATAGAGATTATTTCTGGAACTATCTTATTGTTAGTGCATTATTAACATTTTTTATTGGTGCATTTATGATCAAGAAAATTCCAACACAAGTAATTATAGGGGGAATTTGCTTAGTAATTATTTTTGATATGGGATCGTTTGCAAAAAATTATCTTCCTATGGTGGAAAAAGGATATGATGATATTCCTATTGCAACAGATACCATAGAATTTTTACAAAATAACACAACAGATGAAAGATTTGGGGCTACAGGGAAGTGGACATTATTTCCTAATACTAATGTGTTTTATGATTTAAATGATGTTCGTGGCCATAATTTTGTTTTCACTAATTCTGATATGAAAAATTATTATACCAGAATATCTGAAGAGAATGCAGATTCACCTACAAGATATACTTTGTCAGGAGAATTGAATGAAAATCTCTTAAAATACCTGGGAACAAAATATTTAGTTGAAGGTTTGGTGTTTTCAGGAGAACATTTAATTCCTGGACCGTTGGTAGAGGAATGCATAGTTTCTCAGGAATATATATTTGAAGAGGATAACCCTACGGCAATCGTGATTCTACCAGGAACCTATGGCAATCAATATTCTGAGGAAAAGACTATTTGTTTATCTATTTTTGAAACGGAGACAGGTGAGGTAATTTATCAAGCAGATTATAGTTTATCAAAGGCACGAGATAACAGTTCTTATATTATGGCACTCGAAGATAACCAATTAAAAAAAGGGGTTTCTTATACAATTTCTTTCCGTACGAATACGACAGAAACGCAGCCGATTGCACTATGGATGGAGCATAAAGATGCCAATTCCTATCAGGCTTATTATAATAATGAACCGGTAGATACGGTTTTATCTATGAAGGTTTTTTATGGAACTGATAATTATATTGGAAGCGATGGGCTATATACGAGAAGATTAGACGAATATTCAGATCGTGTAGAACTTGCGGATACTGTAAAAATTTTGTCGGATTCAGAAGCTATCTTAAATGAAATGTCAGAGAAGTTTGAGAAAAATACAGCCTTTTTAGAGAAGTCACAAACACAGGGTTTGATTGTGGATGGAATAGGACCTCTGACAGAGAATGATACAGCAGAAATTATTAATCGATCCGATGATAATGTAATTGTTTCAGTAAACACTGAAACTCCGAAGCTTCTGATGCTGAATGAGTATTACGACTCTGATTGGAAGGTCTATGTAAATGGTGAGGAACAGCAACTATATAAAAGCAACTATTTGTTCCGTTCTGTTAAAGTTCCAGCAGGAGAAAGCATTGTAGAATTCCGCTATGAACCTTGTCAACTATATATTATGTTTTATATAGCAGGTGCCGGTGTATTGGCATATTTGCTTTTAATTGTTTTCCGTAAAAGGATTCAAAACAGGATTGATAAAAAGAAAATTAGATAAAGAAAGGCGGAAGTTATTATGAAGATTGCGGTTGCGGGAACTGGATATGTAGGACTGGTTACCGGCGTATGTTTGGCAGAGCATGGCCATTTGGTCACATGTGTGGACGTGGATGAGAAAAAAGTTGAGCTAATGAAAAAAGGAGTTTCTCCGATCTATGAGGAAGGCTTGCCGGAATTGATGGCTAAAAATATGGAGCGCTTGACCTTTACCACTGATTATGCCTCGGCCTATCGAGATGCTGAGGTCATATTCATCGGCGTTGGAACGCCGGAAAAGGTGGACGGCTCCGCTAACCTAAAATATGTTTATACAGTAGCAAAACAAATCGCTCAGTCTGTGGAGAAGGATTGCGTTGTAGTAGTGAAATCTACAGTACCGATTGGAACTAACGATAAGGTGGAAGATTTTATCCGTTCTAATTTAGTTCATTCCGTTAATATTGACGTGGCCTCTAATCCGGAATTTTTAGCGCAAGGCACCGCGGTGCGGGATACCCTTCACGCCTCCAGGATCGTGATCGGTGCGGAAAATAACCGGTGTAGAGAAACCTTGGAAAAGGTATATAAAACGTTTGATGCTCCTAAATTAATTACGGACCGCCGAAGTGCGGAAATGATTAAATACGCATCTAACGACTTTTTAGCATTGAAAATTTCCTATATCAATGAGATCGCTAACTTTTGTGAAACGATTGGCGCTAATATTGAAGACGTCGCAGCTGGTATGGGCTTTGACAGTCGCATTGGAAATAAATTTTTGAAAGCCGGGATTGGATACGGCGGTTCTTGTTTCCCGAAGGATACGAAAGCCCTTCACTGGCTGGGGAATTATTATGATCAGGAATTTAAAACCATTAAAGCGGCTATCGAGGTTAATGATAACCAAAAATTGAAGCTTTTAAAGAAAGCCCGTCAATATTATCCTTCTTTGGAGGGTCTGCAAGTGGCGGTATTAGGCTTAGCGTTTAAGCCAGGGACCAATGACCTGCGAGAAGCCCCCTCCATTGTTAATGTAGGGATCCTTTTGGATGATGGTGCAACTATTAGAGCTTATGATCCGGTAGCGGCAAAAGCCTTTGACGCTTTATATCCAGGGAAATTAACTTATTGCGATCAGGCCAAGGAGGCTTTAAATGGAGCGGATTTGTGCTTTATTTTTACAGAGTGGGACGAGGTGCGGGCATTGACTCCAGAGGATTTTTGCAGCCGTATGAAAACGCCAATCATACTGGACGGCAGAAATTGTTATTCTGTAGAGAGCTTTGAGGCGCGGAAAGTAGTTTATGATTCTATTGGCAGAAAGACGGTAAATACTCTCTTCTAAAATTAGCCAAAAAAAGACAGGCTTTTTAATTACAGCCTGTCTTTTTTATTTGGTTTGGGAATAAAAATATTTGCTTTCATTTATTATATTGAAGAGATGAATTCTGGATTATTCATTGCTATTTTAAATCTTTTCTATTGCCGATTTTAGCAAGAGAAAGTCCCTGGTAAGCCCCAGAGAAGATAAAAAAATCTTTGCAGATAAACTGGTTGATGCCATCAGTAAAACAAAAAAGATTAATTATCAATGATAAGTCTGATTCTGATAAAGAAGATATGCAAAAATTAAGAATCGTTGTAAGCGTTAAACGGCCAAGGCTGACTGGTTTACCAGCTGTAGGACGAGCGATACGGTGATGTTTTCAGTAATCCCTCTAAAGAGGTCAGAAAATTCTGTTTCTCTTGAGGCTGCATGCTTCCACTGTAAACTAGTGGGAATCGATTTGAAAATCCTCAATGAGTTTTATTTTCTGCTTTCTAGATAATCTTTTTAATGTCGCTTCCCGTTTTAAAGCTTCACTCTTGGAGGTAAAACCTTCATAATACATCAGCTTTACGGGAAGCCTGGAGCGGGTATATTTTGCTCCTATGCCATTGTTATGAGCTTCAATCCTTTGGCTTAAATCGTTGGTATAGCCAGCATAAATGGTATTGTCAGCACATTGAAGCAAATAAGCGTAGTACATAAGGTGCTCCTCTCTATTCTAACAATAAATAACAAAACGCCCCCCGGAAACGAGGCGCGTTTCTTATGTGCAGGTCTAACCCCGCTGGCGTCCACAAGAGGATTTGAACCTCCGACCCCACGCTTAGGAGGCGTGTGCTCTATCCAGCTGAGCTATGTGGACATTTATAAAAAGTTTAATAGTAAGCAGTGTAAAGATTTCTAAAGAAATACCCTACTTGATTTTTTGAACTCTCAGAATATAAATTTCATTGCGTTAGTATTTTACCCCTCTGATAATGGTTTGTCAACCATTATAGAAAAAAAGAATTTAATCGGAGAGAATATTCTATATCAGAACAGCTATAACTAAAAATTTATCACCGTTAGGCTTATATTTTTTTCCTTAGATGTTGACAATACCATATAGTATATTGTATAATAATTTCTGCACTGTTATGGAGGGGTGTCCGAGTGGTTTAAGGAGCTAGTCTTGAAAACTAGTGATCCCGTGAGGGACCAAGAGTTCGAATCTCTTCCCCTCCGCCACTTTCCATTACTATCTATAAGGTGATTTACAATTTACCATCTGGAGAAGTACCCAAGTGGTGAAGGGGCTCCCCTGCTAAGGGAGTAGGTCGGGCAACTGGCGCGAGGGTTCAAATCCCTCCTTCTCCGCCAAATCACTGTGACAAAATAGATGTCCAAGCGTTTTGTCCAGTAAAATCAAGGGTTAACGGGCTTTTCGGAATTTCTTCCGAAAAGCCCGTTTGCCGTAGATGTCCAAACAGCAAACCGCAGCAAAATTCGTCAAAGCGGGGCTTCCACCTGAAAATTCAGGCAGGAGGCCCCGCTTTTTTGCGTTTTGCGGCCTTTTTCCCCGTTGTCGGAAGTGCAGAAGTTTCCGGCAGTTTCATAGATAGATTGACGAATCCCCCAAAACGGGCCAATTTTAAGCCCTCAAGATACAAGGGGGTAGTGCGCCCTTTTTTAGAACCTCCCCGGCAAGCCGCCGGGGAGGTTTTTCGCAGCGACTCTTCGCTTTCCCCCTCTCCCACACCCTCACCCCCTAAATTACTTACCTGGCTGGGAAAGAACAGGATTCCCTCCAGCAAGCTTACTCAAAACCAGTAAACCTTCCAAGTTTTCAACAATCGCCAAGAAAGGATGAGCAAAATCATGAACATCGGCATAGACCACGGCTATTACGCCATCAAAACCCGGCATTTTTCTTTCCCAGCCGGTATCACCGCCTATTCCCATGAACCCTACACCCTGCAGAACACACTGGAGTACGGCGGGAAGTTCTTCGTGTGCGGGACGGGCAGACAGCCCATCCTGCGAAACAAGATGGAGAACGACAACTACTACCTGCTTACCCTTGCCGCTGTCGCCAAAGAGCTCAAACAGCGCGGAGAAAAGGCTGAGTGTTCCGTAAACCTCGCAGCAGGGCTGCCTCTGGCTGGCTTTGGCCGTGAGAAAAAGCCCTTCCGGGAATACCTTCTGCGTTCTTCCCAGCCGGTGTGCTTCAAATTTGAGGGAATCCCCTACAAAGTAACCATCGAGGATGTGAAGCTGTTCCCACAGGGGTATTCCGCCATCGCGCTGCATCCTGAACTTATCCAAAACGAACCTTCTGTTCTGCTCATGGATATCGGCGGCTGGACGGTGGATCTCATGCGGCTGGACAATGGTGTTCCCAACGCTTCTACCTGCCGCAGCTTGGAGCTCGGCATGATCCGATGCATTGACGAAACCAAAGAACAAGTTCGCCGGGACACCGGGCTGTCTGTTACCGACGCACAGGTGGAACGTGTTCTGGCCGGAAAGCCCTGCAGTATGGATGAGGACGCACGGAATATCATTCAAAAACAAGGACGGCTCTACACAGAACGGCTTCTCTCGGCAGCTATGGAATCGGGATTTGACCTGAAAGCCATCCCGGTGGTGATGCTGGGCGGGGGCGCAGCGGTGGTCAAGGGCAACGTGAGCGAACAGGACGCCCTGTGCCGGGCTTTTGCCCTTTTAGACGACAAGGTAAACGCCGAAGGATTCGAGCGAATTTTGGGGCAGTTTTCGGGCGGTGTGAGCAAGGGATGACAAGACCCCTGTATATGTTCCGTCCCAACCTGCAGAACGATGATCACCGGAAAGCGTGGGAGATTTTGCAAAGTGTGCCGGAAGGCCAAAAAAGCGCCTTTCTGGTACGGGCGATTCTGGCGACTGAGCAGCAGGAAGAATTGGAAGCTACCCTGCGCCGGGTGCTGCGGGAAGAACTCAAAGCTGTTCCTTCCCAGCCAGTACAGCCTCCGGAGGAAGCGATCCCACAGGAGATGCTGGGGTTCCTCGGTTCTCTGCTGGGAGAAGAATAAGCCGGACATTGTTGGTATTGCTCTTTTTGCCGTTTAGATTCTTGTTGGTGTTGGTAATAGCTTTTTTCCGTCTTTCCCAGTATGCTTTGTTCTGCCCAAACAGAGAAAGGAGATTTGCCCATGAGAAAAGAGATTTACAAAATCAAATGCCCCAAGCACATCATATTTGGCGATCCCCAGTATTTTGAGGAATTCAAGGGAACAAAACTCAAACGCCTTACGGTAGACTACAAGCCGCCCGAATATTTCGATACAGCCCGGCTTGTCCTGCAGGAGCAGCCTAATCAGGAATTTCCCGATTACATGGAGCGTTCCATAACCCTTTATCTTGCCCCCAGACAGACGATGGAAACCTACTTAAAGGGAATGATATTTACTTCCCAAGAGGTTGCCCAAAAGGATATCGGCGTAGACACAGCCCGTTATTATTTCAATGTCGATGGACGGGATGATGAGATCAAGACCGAAGGAGATGGCTGGTGGGGCTGTTTCGAGGAATACTACCGGCAAAACGGAAAGGACCGTATCTCGGATGCCGTTGTTCTAACGGCGGCAATCCCGGAGGATTATGATTTTGACGGGATGAAGCAACTGGCTGGGTATTTCTTTGGAGATATGCAGCCGGATATTCCTCAAAAGCAGAAGAAAAAAGATTCCCCAATCCGTTAAAAGAAGTTTGTCATATCCATATAGCTCCCGTCTGGCAGCAGGCGGGAGTTCGTTATTTTACCCCAAATAACACCCCGCATAGCCTTTATTGGTTGTGACGTATGTTGCCCTCGCTTTGGCTGAAACGTTGTTGGTCTTGGTGATAGCTTTATCCGGCGGGTTGCAGTATGCTTGTGTTGCCCGAAAGGGAAAGAACGAAAAAAGGAGTGATGGGGCGTGGAAACCAAGGGCGTAACCTGTAAAATCCCGCTGGAGCTGCACAATCAGATCAGCGAGGAAATCCGGGAAACGGAAAGCACAATGAGCAAGTTCATCGAAATGGTCATCCGGGAACATTATGAGAAAGGGGCTAACAAAGTCATGGAAAAAGGCAGAACATTAGCATTTCAGGTAAGTGAGGAACTCTTCCAGAAGGTAAAGGAATACCTTGACCTCTACGAAAAGACATACCACCGCCGCCTTACCCAAAAGGAATCCGTCATCGGGCTGATCGAACAGGCGCTGGAAGAAGCGGAAGAAGAATTCGAAGCCATCCGAGCCGCCGAGTATGAAGAACAGCAGGCTGAGGAAGATTGGGAGTCCGGCGCGGAATCAGAGGGCTGGAATGAAGAAAGCAGTGAAACTGAGGAATCGGAGAATGAGGAAGAACCCGCAGAAGGCTCCCCCAGCGAATCCTATGACGAGAATCCTCCCCAAGAGGATGAAGTGGAAATCGAAAATCAGGATGAGAATGAAAATACCGAAGAAACCGGCGAAGCCAATGAAAACGAAGAAGAAACCTACGCATAGGCAGCCAGCAACAGCCCGCAGGAAACTGCGGGCTGTTTTCATATATATAAATTACATCTCACTGAGAGAAAGGGGCGATGTCCATTGATTGTGCTTTGACGATTTATCAAAATCCCCAAAAGGAGCGTGATAAGAAAAACCATACGATATATCGACCTGTTCTCCGGCATTGGCGGATTCCGGGAAGGACTCAACCGTGCCGGAGGATTTGCCTGTGTAGGACATTGCGAGATCGACAAATATGCCGACCGCAGCTACCGGGCGCTGTTTGATACCAAAGGAGAGTGGTTCTGTGATGACATCCGAAAAGCCGATCCAAGCGACCTGCCGGACTTTGACCTTCTCTGCGGAGGATTTCCCTGCCAGTCTTTTTCGATTGCTGGAAACCGTGGAGGATTCGACGATCCAAGAGGTACCTTGTTCTTTGAAATTGCCCGGCTGACTGCGGCAAAAAGACCTGCGTATCTGCTGCTTGAAAATGTTCCCGGACTGCTTAACCATGACGGGGGCAGGACGTTTGCAGCCATCCTCCATACGCTGGATGGATTGGGGTATGGTGTGGAATGGCAGGTGCTTAACAGCAAAGATTTTGGAGTCCCCCAATCCCGAAAAAGGGTGTACCTTATCGGATATCTTGATAAGCGATGCAGAGGAAAAATATTTCCTTTCACCGAAACAGCAGGAACATCTCTTGTGCAAGTCCTTCCCGGAGCGCAGGGAGAACGAGTGTACTCCCCGGAAGGGATAAGCTGCACCCTTGCGGCACAAACGGGCGGCTTCGGCGGGAAAACCGGCTTGTACAAAGTGGGCCTCCCTATTAAGGAGAACACCAAAAAGGGGTATAAAATGGCGTATCCCGGCGATAGCATCAACTTGGCGTTTGCTCAGAAAAATACCCGCCGCGGCAGGGTTGGACGAAAAATCGCTCATACCCTCACCGCCAGCAGCGACCAAGGAACTTTGGAAGCCCATGCGGTTCTGACCCCGGAGAGAGAAACTGTCCGCCAGAATGGACAGCGGATCAAATCTGCGGAAGAACCCATGTTCACCCTCACCGCCCAAGACCGCCACGGTGTTTTATTCGGTGGTCGAATCCGAAGGCTGACTCCAAAAGAATGTCTGCGGCTGCAGGGATGGACGGATGACCGGATTGATATTGTTTTACCCCTCCAGTCGGATGCCCAGCTCTATAAGCAATCCGGAAACGGAGTGACCGTTACCGTGGTGGAAGCTATCGGCAAACGGTTGGCTTTTGCCCATCGGGAGGTGAATGCCATCGATTGATCTGAAAGACCAGTATTTTGGCTGCGAAATTGAGATGACGGGGCTTACCCGCCAGCAGGCAACAGAAGCCGTGGCTTCCCTGTTTGGAACCAACGCTGTCCATTCCCGTTCTTCCCGCACCTATGATCCGTGGGAAGTGACCGATAACGAGGGAAAAACATGGCGGTTTGTCTACGATTCCAGCATCCATGGTTCCCACCGAATCAGACGGCAGCAGGTTGCCATCGGTGACAGCGCCTACAAAGTGGAGATGAATTCCCCAAAACTGGAATACAGCGAAATGGGAAAACTGCAGGAAGTAGTCCGTGCCCTCCGCCATGCGGGGGCCGTGGTGAATCCAAGCTGCGGAATGCACGTCCATGTAGATGCCTCCAAGCATACCCCGCAAAGTCTCAAAAACGCCCTGTCCATTATGTATTCCAAAGAGGACATCCTGTTCAAAGCCCTCAATGTCAACGAAAGCCGGGTGGAACGCTGGTGCCAGAAGGTACGGGAACCCATGCTGGAGAAAATCCGCAAGCTTCCCACCAATACCACCATGGACCGGTTAAGGCGGGAATGGTATGAAGGTTCTGACGGAAGCTATGAGCATTACAACTGGACGAGATACTACGCCTTGAACCTTCATTCCGTGTTTTACCGGGGTACGCTGGAATGGCGCTGTTTTGAAAGCACCCTCCATGCCGGTAAGGTGCGGGCGAATATCACGCTGGCACTGGCAATTTCCGCACAGGCCATCAACCAGAGCCGGACGGTGATGCGCAAAACCGAGATCAGCGAAAATCCCGCCTTCACCTTCCGCACCTTTCTTTTGCGCCTTGGTCTTATCGGACCGGAATACAAAAATGTGCGGGAGCATCTGCTCTCCAATCTTCCCGGCGACCGGGCATGGCGGTATGACAAATCCCAATATCCCAGCCTGCAGAACCGCAGAAATCAGGAACGATAACACCGGAGGTGATAGATACCGAAGATAAGCTGTATTTTGCTTATGGAAGCAATATGAACCTAAACCAGATGGCATTCCGCTGCCCCGATGCGGAAGTAGTGGATACCGTCCGTTTGGAAGGATACCGCCTTGCTTTCCGCACCAACGGCGGCGGAAATGGCGTCGCCACGATTCTGCCGGAACCGGACAGCTTCGTGGACGGCGTCCTCTGGCGGATTTCTGAACGGGACGAACAGCATCTGGATCATTACGAGGGGTTTCCATACCTGTATGGGAAAGAGCCTGTCACGGTAACCGATCAGGAAGGAGTCAGGCGGGAAATCATGGCCTACACCATGAACAGCCCCTATAAGGATACCCCCGCCATGCCATCCAGAGCCTATCTGGAAGGAATCCTGAACGGCTGCCAGCAGAATGGGCTCGAAACCGCTCCTGTCTTGGAAGCGGTCTGGATCACTCAGTGGGAGCTGCCCGAAAAGACAGTTCCCCATAAAAAGCAACGCCGTCAGAAAAATGGAGAAGAACGATAATTTCAGTACTTGCCCCCGTGGGTTTGAGCTTTTCCCTCAATCCTGCGGGGGCTTTTTTGTATTTTACGACAAAGGAGAATTGTATGAAAAAACATTTCAAAAAGCTGCTGTCCGTTATGCTGGCGGCGCTGCTCTGCTTAGGGATCGTACCAAGCAGTGTTTTTGCCGCCGAGTATGAGTACGACGGATATATCTCCATGATCGACCATAACACCAGAGGGTATTCCCTCAGTTCCAATCTTCCCGCCCCGTTTGGCGGCTACAGTTCCAATAAGTTCACCGAACTGCGGATCAATGACCTGAAAGCCTTCCGCACCGCCTACTGCATCCAGCTGGGCGTCGGCGTACACACAGGTATCGGTTATGACCAGTCGGATGATTACGCCGCCTTTACCGCCGAGCAGAAAGCGATGATCAACACCGCCCTGACCTTGGGATACAACGTGGAAACCGGCACCAAGTACGGCGGCAGCGCCATCGACGAGTACATCGCCACCCAAATTCTCATCTGGCTCATTGCCCATGAGCAGTTTGGAACTGGATATGAGGATCAGATCGTCAATGAATTCACCGTCAACAGCCCCGCCGCGAAGCCCATCTTCTATCAGCTCCGGGAGAACGTCGTGAATTACCACACGATCCCATCCTTTGCTGCCGATGATCCCGGCGCGGTTGGGGCATATACCCACGACCTCAAATACAATGAAAGCACCGGGAAAAATGAAACCACGCTGGTGGATGAAAACAATGTGCTGGACAATTTCGCCGTCAGCTATCCGGGCGTGGACTTTTCCATCAGCGGAAATCAGCTTCATGTTTCCACCGCCGAAACCGAATTCGGCACCATCACCGCCCAAAAGCGCCTGCCTTCTTCCGTTCCCGGCGTGGTCACAGGCGGCACCAAATACTGGCTGCGGGACGAGTACCAGAACGTGGTCACCTTCGATGTGGGAGGCTCCGCAGAACCGGTGAAATGCTACTTTTCCCTCGAAATTAAGGCAGGCACCCTGCAGCTTGTGAAAACCTCTGAAGATGGAGAGGTTTCCGGTATTCCTTTCCACATCTCCGGAAACGGGATTGAGAAGGACGTTGTGACAGGGCCGGATGGCACCATCCGGGTGGATAACCTCCAAGCCGGAAATTACACCGTAACCGAGAAGGCCCCGGACAAATATGTCCAGCCCGAATCCCAGCAGGTAACCATCTACCCCGGACAAACCTCCAGCGTAAGTTTTTCCAATATCCTGAAAAAGTTTACCGTAGAGATGCAGAAAAAGGATTCCGGCCACAACAAGCCGAGAAGCTCCGAATACGAAGCACAGGGCGACGCCACCTTGGACGGCGCTGTGTACGGGATGTTTAAGGGCGAAACTTTGCTGGATACCTACACCACGGCGAACGGGGGCAAATTTACCACCAAGGAATACCCCTGCGGCCCGGATTACAGCATCCGTGAAATTTCCCCCAGCGAGGGGTACCTGCTGGACGAAACCATTTATCCGGTAGGCGCAGAACCGGGGAACTTTACCTTAGAAAACAACAGCATCCCCATGACCGCCACGGAGGACGTCGTCCTTGGCAGCATCGCCATCACCAAGCATACCGACCAGTCTGCCATACCAAATCAGGAAGAACCGGAACATCAGCCGGAAGCATCCGCTGAGGAAAATACTGCCGCAGAGAACACACCAGCAGAAGAAGCCCCGATAGAGAAAGCGGAAGAAAACGTAGAACCCGCCAATGACGATGTGCAGATCGAGCAGCCGGAGGAAGGGGCAGAATTCCAAGTCTATCTTGCCAGCGCAGGCAGCTATGAGAACGCCAAGGAAGAAGAACGGGATCTTCTGGTCACCGATTCCCATGGATTTGCCCGTTCAAAGGATCTTCCGCATGGCTTGTATATGGTGCATCAGACCAAAGGTGCCGAAGGACAGAAGTTTGTCCCGGACTTCTCGGTGTTCATTTCTGAGCATGGCAAAGTCTACTACTTTATTCTCAATAACCCCACCTTTACCTCTCTCATCCGCTTTGAGAAGAAAGACGCCGAATCCGGCAAAATCATTCCTCTGGCGGGAACAGCAGTCAAAATCCGTAATACCGATACCGGCGAGTGGGTGGTGCAGCATATCAACTACCCCAGCCCCATCTATATCGATACCTTCGTGACGGACGCCACAGGTACCCTCATGCTGCCGGAACCGCTTCCGTTCGGAAATTACGAACTGGTGGAACAGCAGAGCCCGTGGGGGTATGTGCTCGACGGAGAGCCGGTGCCCTTTGTGGTGGACGGTTCGCTGGAAGTCATCACCGTAGAGAAATACAACGTCCCGCAGAAAGGAACGATTACGGTTTCCAAAGAGGGCGAAACGTTCAGCCATGTGGTGGAATCCGGCGGGATGTACCAGCCTCAGTATGAGGTGCAGGGACAGCCGGGCGCTGTTTATGAAATCACCGCACTGGAAGATGTCGTGACCCCGGATGGCACCGTCCATCTGAAAGCTGGCGAACTGGCCTCTACCCTGACCACCGGGAGCGACGGAACCGCCACTTCGGAACCTTTGTATCTCGGCCGCTATCAGGTGAAGGAAATCACTGCGCCGGATGGCATGGTAATTGATCCTGAACCCAAGGAAGTCGTTTTGTCCTATGCTGGTCAGGAAGTAGAAATCACCTCCGCCAGCGTTGGCTTCTACAACGAGCGCCAGAAAGTGGAGATTTCCCTCAAGAAGCTGCTGGAACAGGACGAAACCTTCTCCCTCGGCATGAATGAGGAATGGAAAAACATTACTTTCGGACTGTTTGCAGCGGAAGAACTGACCGCATCAGACGGAACCTCCATCCCGGCAGACGGGCTCATGGAAACCATCGGTATTGACGAAAACGGAAATGCTGTCTTTAAAACAGACGTGCCCTGCGGGGCTTCCCTGTATATAAAGGAAATCGGCGTCGATGATCACTACATTTTGAGTGATAAAAAATACCCGGTGGTGTTTGAGTACGCCGGTCAGGATGTGGCGAAGGTAGAGATTGCCGTGAACGACGGGGTACCCATTGAAAACACCTTAAAGCGCGGCAAGGTATCCGGCTGGAAAGTGGATCAGGATGGCTTTGAACTGGCAGGCGCTAAAATCGGACTGTTCCGTTTCGACGAGACCGAGTTCACTGGGGAAACCGCCCTCATGGTCACCAAGAGCAATGAGATCGGGTACTTTGAGTTTGATAAGGTACCTGTTGGAAACTTCCTCATCCGTGAAATCGCACCGCCGGAAGCCTTCGTTTTGACGGAAGAAATCTTCCCGGTAGAGATCACTGAGGAAGGGCAGACCGTTGAAATCACCATTGAAAACCAGATCATCAAAGGCACCGCCGAAACCATAAAGGTGGACGCCGATTATCCGGACCACAAGCTGTCCGGGGCTGTCTTTGAAGTTTACGCCGATGTAGATAACAACGGGGCATTCGACGCGGAGATCGACCAGCTGGCGGGTGAAATGACAGAAACCGAACCGGGTCTCTACCAGATGAAGGACCTTGTGTATGGGAACTACTTCCTGCACGAAAAACAGGCGCCGGAATTTTTCGAGAAGGATGACGGGTATTACCCCTTCTCCATCACGGAAAACGAAGCCATCGTCCGTATCGAAACCGAAGCTGGCGTTGGCTTCCTGAACAAAGCCCAAACTGGTTCTCTGAAGGTAGTAAAGACTGCCGACGATGATAAGGTCGAAGGACGCACCTTCAAAATCAGCGGTACTGACTTCATGGGCAATGCCTATGAGCAGGAATTCAAAACGGATGAAAACGGTGAGATCAACCTCACTCTTCGTGTGGGAGAATACATCGTATCTGAAGTAGCTGGCGAAGATTCCGAAAAGTATATTCTGCCTGACGATCAGACCGTAGAAATCAAGGCGGGCGAAACAACAACCGTAAAGATGCATAACAAGCTGGTACCGGAGGTTCCCTCTGTTCCGCAGACCGGTGATAACCCGTGGATGCCTGCTGTTTTGATTGGCCTTTCCGTGCTGGCGGTTTTGTCCGGCGGCGCTTTGTTCTTCCTCAACCGGGCAGACAAAAAGCGCAAATCTGCTGATCAGGCCGATGAGCAGCAGGATCGCAAACAATGAAAATCTTTTTGAAAGGATTTTGCATCGGCCTTTTGTGCCTGAGTCTTTTAGGACTCCTCTGGTTTTTGATAATCCAGCCGGGGCTGACCAATGGAGAAGCACAAGCCCTGAAAAAAGAATACACACAGCCTCTCCCCGGAGCCGAAAGCTCCGGGGTTTTACCGGCTGGGAAAGAACAGCCGGAACCGGAATCTCTTGTGGACCTTCCCGCTTTGCAGGCTGAATACCCGGACATCAAAGGCTGGATTTCCATTCCGGGCACCTGTGTGGACTACCCGGTTTTGCAAAGCAACGCTGACGATCCCGAATACTATCTGCGGCGTACCTACAAGGGAGAATGGCGCACTGCCGGAAGCATCTTTTTTCAATGGGATTGTTCCCCGGAAAGCCGAAATCTTGTAGTTTACGGGCACAACATGAACGACGGCACCATGTTCGCTGTTCTTCAAAAGATGGCAAAGGAAGCCTTCCGAAATGAGCATTCCAAAATCCTGCTGCAGACCAGCGACGGACTGCGGGAATACCAAATTGCGGCTGTGCTGAAAACCGATATCTCAAAGCTCTCCTTTAACCGCACCGGTTTTGCGGACGGTGCGGACTTCTTGTCTTTTCAGGAGGAACTCTTCGCCCAGTCGTTATACGAATCCCAAACCATCCCCGGCGAGGACCGCCGCCTGCTGACGCTTGTTACCTGTTCCTATGAATGGGAAAACGCCCGCACGGTGGTCATCGCCACAGAAGTGAGGTGAGAATCAATCAATGGAACCAAAAGCAATTATTTTGATCTGTTTATGCGCTGTCATTTTGGGCGGCCTTGTGTTCCTGCATATTCGTAACCGCAGGAAAAAATAGCGTAAGAAGCAATCGGACGGGGCGCCATAGAGCGTTTCGCCCATATTTTTTATTGCATCGGAGGGATTGATTGAAGAAAACCGGATTGTTAGACCTTTTAGCCGAACAGCACCGCACCTTTATCTCCAACCTGCGCCTGCTGCCGGAACTCAAATGGGCAGCCCTTGGCGATTTGTACCGCCTGCCGGATAAGGAGAAATACCCCTTAAAAGAATGGGAAGAAGCGGTGTCCTATCTGTTGGGCTGCGAGGTGCATTTTGAAAACTATGAAGCAATTGGAAAAAGCCTGAAGCCCTTTTCCCTACAAATGAGGTGATCTGCCAGAATGCGAGTGTTGCTTGTAGAACCGGGCAAAGCAGCCCGGCCTGTTGAGATGAAAAACGACCTTCATGAAATGCAGCAAATGGTAGGCGGCCCCATTCAGGCGCTTTATCCGTGGGAAGAACCGGTTGCTATTGTCTGCAATGACGAAGGGAAAAATATGGGGCTGCCGCTAAACCGTGTGCTGGAGAACTATGACATAATTGCGGGAGCTTTTTTTGTCTGTGGTATTCAGGGGGAAAACTTCTCCAGCCTGACTGAAAAACAAATGCAGAAGTATCGGCAGATGTTTTTAAGCCCTGAGAAATTCATCCAAACACCGGAAGGGCTTTTGTGTATCCGAATAAACCCGGTGGTAAGCCCAAAACCAAAAACCAAAAAGCCCTCGAATCATGAACGATAAAGGAGAATGCCATGAATCAATTTTATACTGCCGAATCTGTTACGGAAGGGCATCCGGATAAACTGTGCGACCTCATTGCCGACAGTGTGCTGGATGAATGCCTTTCCTATGACGCCCTCTCCCGTGTAGCCTGCGAAGTGATGGCTACCAGAGGGCAGATCATTGTCGCCGGGGAGATTACCAGCCTGTATGAACCTTCTATCCCTTCGATTGTCCGTTCAGTTCTCAGAAAAGTAGGCTACGATCCGGCCCATTTTGCCATCCAGTGCCTCATCCATAAGCAAAGCCCGGACATCGCCGCAGGTGTGGACTGTTCGTTAGAGCAGCGAAGAAATGTGGATGGGAGCAGTCCCTCTCTGCAGCTCGGCGCTGGCGATCAGGGCGTCATGGTGGGATATGCCTGTTCGGAAACCCCGCAAATGCTTCCTCTGCCGGTTGTGCTGGCGCACCGCCTGACCAGCGCTCTCACCATCGCCCGGAAATCCGGGGCAATTCAAGGACTAAGGCCGGACGGGAAAGCGCAGGTCACCGTGGAATATGACGAGGACGGAAAACCATTCCGGCTGGATACGGTTGTCCTTTCAGCTCAGCACAACCCGGATAAGCCCATGGATGAACTCTGCTGGGAACTGACGGATAAAGTGATTGCCCCGGCTTTGCAGGCCCTGCCCCCGGACGAGGACACGAAAATCCTTCTGAACCCTTCCGGGCGGTTTGTTTTGGGCGGCCCGGAAGCCGATACCGGCCTCACCGGAAGAAAGCTCATGGTGGACAGCTACGGTGTGTTCGCTCCCCACGGCGGGGGCGCTTTTTCAGGAAAAGATCCCACCAAGGTGGACCGTTCCGGGGCGTACATGGCCCGTTACATCGCCAAAAACCTTGTGGCGGCAGAGCTGTGCGAAAAATGCCAAGTTACGCTTGCCTATGCCATCGGGAAAGCCGAGCCGGTCATGGTGGAGGTGGATACCTTCGGTACCGGCACGGTTTGCGCCGACGATTGTCTGGCGGATGCGGTGCGTTTCGTGTTCGGCTTAACCCCTGCGGAGATCATCGCCCAGCTGGACCTCTTAACGCCAAGATATACTGGGACCGCCGCCTATGGGCATTTCGGCAAGCCGGAATTTCCGTGGGAACGCACCGATCAGGCCAAAATTCTGCGGGCGGCTGTTATTTAAAGGAAGAAAGGAGGATTCCCATGCCCGGAGTCACCGAAGAACAAATCACCGCTGCTAAACAGATGAGCGCCATTGAGTTTTTGCGGCGTTACCGTCCCGGAGAACTGGTGAAAGCCGAAAGCCGGGGTGAGTTCCAGCTGAAAGAACATGACAGCTTTAAAATCAATGAAACGACCAGCCTTTGGCATTGGAAAAGCCGGGACGTCGGCGGCAAAAGCGCCCTTGACTATCTTATTAAGGTAGAGGGGATGAAATTTGTAGAAGCGGTGCAGACCTTATGCGAGGAAAACCCCGGATATATCCCGCTTCCTTCCCAGCCGGAACAGGAAAAAGAATTCGCCCTGCCTCCGGCAGCGGAGAATAACCGCAGGGTGTTCGCCTACCTTCTGAAGCGTGGCGTTGACCGCAAGGTTATCGAAGCCTGCGTCCGGGCAGGAATCCTCTATGAGAGCGCCGACTACCACAACGCCGTGTTCGTTGGGAAGAATGAAACCGGAACTGCCCGCTATGCGTTCCTGCGTGGCACCTATACCAAAGGAAAGCCCTTCAAGGCAGAGGTGTCCGGCAGCGACAAGCGGTTCTGCTTCTTCCTTCCCCCAAAGGGGGAGTCCAAAAAGCTGGCGGTGTATGAAGCCGCCATCGAAACCATGGCGCATCTTAGCTTGGAAAAAACCGTTGACAAATACCGGCTGTCCCTTGGCGGGATCAGCGCCCCGAAGGAAGGAGAAAAGGCTTACTCGTTCAAAAAGCCGGCCGCATTGGAATCCTTCCTCGCCAGACACCCGGAGATTGAAGAAATCGAAATCTGTACCAATAACGATTTCGCGGGGCGCTGGGCAGCTGAACATATTGAAAAGGAATATCGGGATCGATACCGCATAACAAAGAATCTGCCGGAGCCGGAAGGATACGACTACGGCAATCTGGCAGAAAAGCAATATCAGGCCGCCCGGTAAAGGGCGGCCTGTTCCCGTTAGAAAGGAGATGAGGACATCGACGAGAAAGAAATCACGCTGAAACTCTATTCCCCACTGACCGGGGATTTTTTCCCAAATGAAGCGTATAGAGATGAAGAAATTATGAATCGATACCAATATGCACCGGAGCAATGTGGTGGAAAGGACTTAAAAAGATATATATATCCTATTCAAAAAATGGTACGATTTTGTAATCAATATCATGGATGGGATGGAAATCTCATGTTCTACTTTAATGAGGAACGAAATCCTAATGTCAAAGCAAAGACGCTCAGCGCCATCCCTTCGGTGGAAATCCGGGGTGATGAACTTAAGGGCTGCACCACGATTCGTCTGAAGGAACCTCTCACAGAAGCGGAAATGCAGGATCTGCAGGATTATCTCAAGGGCCAGTTTTCCGATGGCTGGGGCGAGAGCTTCGAGCAGCAGGAAATCCAGACCAGCGACGGTGTTCTGTATGTACACTTTGCAGAAGAACGCTTTGATTTTGAGGTGGAACAGGTACCGTCCGCAGAAGAATCCAAAGAACAGCCTGTTTCCAAACGACCGAAAATGAAGCTGGTGGGACAGGACGGAAACATCTTCGCCATTCTCGGCAGGGCTTCCCGGCTGCTGAAGGAAAATGGGCAGCCGGATCAGGCAAAGGAGATGTGTGACCGTGTCTACCAGTCCGGGAATTATTACAAGGCCCTGAATATCATCAGCGAATATGTGGAAACGGAATTGTCGGAAAAGACACCGTCCAAACAGAAAAAACGCTCCGACCCAGAGCGATAACGGAAAGGAAGATGCCTCTGAACGAAACGAAAGAGCTCACACAAGTAATAGACGAATCCATTTTGCCGTTGGAACACAGCGGCGGGGATGGTTGGACCATCCTGCATGGGGACACCCTGCAGATCATCCGCACCTTCAAGCCGCAGGTGTTCGACGCCCTCATCACCGACCCGCCCTATGCATCGGGAGGATGGAAACCTTCGGAGAAAAACCGTACCACTACACAAAAATACAGCAGCATGGACCCGAAGAATGCCCTGCCGGATTTTGACGGGGATAACCGGGACCAGCGAAGCTGGACCAGATGGATGGCGGAATGGCTTTCTGACGCCCGGAAAGCCTGCAGGCCGGGAGCGCCGATTTGTCTGTTCATTGACTGGCGGCAATACCCTTCTATCACCGACGCTCTGCAGTGGGCTGGCTGGATTTGGCGTGGTTCGGTGGTTTGGGATAAGATGACCAGCCGCCCGCAGAAAGGCCGGTTCCGCCAGCAGAGCGAATATGTGGTGTGGGGCAGTAACGGCCCCATGCCGGTGAATCGCCCGGTGGGATGCCTGCCGGGGGTGTTCCGTTACGCCAATCCTCAAAACCGAATTCATGTGACGGAAAAGCCCTTGCAGCTCATGCGGGATTTGGTGAAAATCTGCGTGCCGGCCGGGAGAATTCTCGATCCCTTCTGTGGAGCTGGAACCACTGTCCTTGCTTCCCGGCTGGAAGGATACGAAGCCGTAGGCATCGAAGTCACTGACGCCTATTACAAATTGGGTTCCGACCGTGTGCGCTTTGCGCTGGAATCCCATTCGGAAGAAGAAACCTCCGAATAATCCCCATGGCTATCCACGTGGATAGCCAACAATACTCCTCACCCGAAGGCTGACTATCCAACTGGATAGCCAGCCCTCCGTTTATCAATCAAATACCTATTTATATATATGAAAAGAAAGGAAAATCATCATGGAAAAAGCATTTGCCTATGTGTGCGCCGCATCCGATGCCGCTCCCCGCCTGTTAAAACGCTACTGCCGCAAGATTTATGAACTGGGATACGTCCCCATCTGCCCGAAACTGTCGGACAGCCAGTATCTGGCGCTGGAAAACGCCGATGAAAAAAGGGAATTTCAGAACATTGCCCGCCAGAAGCTGGGACGATGCCGAATGCTGGTGGTCTGCGGCAAGGAGATCAGCAATTCCATGTCCGCTGAAATCGGCATGGCTGAAAAGCGCAATCTCATCTGCACTACCCTCGACGGTCTTGCCAAAATCAAGGAAGCAGATGAAAACGACAGCCTCTGAGCCAGACGTGGTATTTTTCCAGCTGGTGACTGGTTTTGCAAGCATAGCGTTTGGATATCCAAACGCATCTTGGGGAGCACCCCAAACCCCCGCAGAACCGTACCGGCTGATTTTATTCAAGAAATGAGAGGTGAAGATACTGATAGAAAAGCAATACGCCGCATTTGCGGCAAACGCCAAAACGCTGGACAGCCTGCGCCGGAACGAGGTAAGCTACGTCCCCGGCGCATTTGAAGTGACGAAGGTCATCGTTTTGAGCAAAGAGGATTTTGAAGAGCTCTCGGAGGACGTCTCCCCGGAATACCCCTTCCTCAAGGACAACCGGGAACTCATGAGCGCCGATCCGGGCGGCCTGTTCCGCTGCCTTATGGTGCGGGCTGAAGGAGAAAAAGAAAATATGCTGATTGCGCAGGGACGAAACAGCCTGTACCTTGGTTATGGAAAGGACTGGCACAAGGTAAACCTGCGGGATGCGCCGGTGGAACGCCTTGCGCTGGAAGAACCCAAAGCCTATCAGGAACACGCTGCTTTTTACCACCGCCCCCATAATCTGTCCGATATCAACGGTCAGAACCCAAGCCATCCTGCGCCGGAACGACAGACCGGATTCCGAGTAGAACAGATCGTCATCCTTCCCGATAAGCAGTATCAGCAGTTCAAGGAAACCGGCTTCATGGATGACCAGATTTTCCTTTTTGAATATAACCACAAGATGTGGCTTGATCCCGGCAGCCTGTGCTGGCACTGCGTACTTGTCAAAGGCGAAACCAGTAAAGACGGCGTCCTCGTGGAAGCGGAAGGGTATTCCTATGCCCGGTATGCGGCTTTCGCGCCTGACTGCCAAAGGCTTCGCCTGCAGGACGTTCCTGTCCATTACGAATACCCCGCTAAAGCGCCGGAGCAGAAGAAAAGCCGCAAGAGGAAAGAACCGGAGCGTTAAAAAGGAGTCCCTATGAGAAAACGAAATCATATCATCCCGCTTCATTTAAACAAAAAGGAACTGGCGCATCTGGAAGCGCAGGTGAAAGAAAGCGGCCTGCCCCGTGAAGAATTCCTGCGCACCCTCATCATGGGAGCGGAACTGCGTGCGAAGCCCTGCGAGCATCACGCCGACCTGCTTCACAAGGCGGCGGGGCTGTGCAACAACGCCAACCAGCTTGCCAAGGTCGCCAATACCTACGGAGAAGCCAGCCAGCAGGATATTGAGGAAATGACCAAGCTGGCCCGTCAGGTTTGGGAGGAGGTCAAAAATAATTGGTGACCAACCTGCGGTTGGAGGCAATTCGCGCACATAGCTAAGATGTAGACTCTTCTAAGCTGCCCGCGACTAAGAAAGGAGAAAACCGCCATCGCATATACCAGCGTGATCCCCGTCCACCGCCTCGACAACGCCATCGACTATACCCTCGATGAGAAAAAGTGTTCCCGCAGGGAAAATGAGAAATCGCTGGAAGGTGAAATCGGGAAAGCCCTCAACAAAAACAAAACCGAGCAGAATCTGTTCCAGTCCGCCCTCGGCTGCACCTGTGAAACCGCCTTCGAGGATATGTGCCGGATCAAAGAAATGTGGCATAAGGAGAAAGGTGTGCAGGGTTTTCATCTGGTGCAAAGCTTTGCCGCTGGAGAGGTCTCCCCGGAACTGGCTCATCAAATCGGGCTGGAATTTGCGGATCGGCTGCTCGGCGGGCACTTTCAGGCGGTGGTCAGCACCCATCTCAATACCAAATGCGTCCACAACCACATTGTGTGGAATTCCGTGTCCATGAAAACCGGCAGGAAATACCGGAGCAATGAGAAAAGCTATGTCACTGGGGTACGGCGGATCTCCGATGAATTGTGCGAAAAGCATGGGCTGTCGGTGATTCAGACCGAACAATCGGAACGGGTGGCCCGCCCCTATGCCCAGTGGCTGGCCGAGCGGAACGGAGCGCCCACATGGAAAACGCCCATCCAGCAGGACCTCAATGCGGCGGCTGCCGCTTCCCTCACATGGAAACAGTTCCTGCGAAAGCTGGAACAGCAGGGCTATGCCTTCCGGTTTGACCGCAAATACCCCACGCTGATCCTGCCGGGGATCGGGCGCACCGTCCGGTTTAAGACCTTGGGGAGAAACTACACCCCGGAAGCCATTCAAAACCGCATCCTGTATCCTAAGCCTCCTCACCGGGCTGGGAAACAAACACCTCCGACCAGCCGCTTCCTTCTCCTTCTTGGAGAAAAGCCGCCTCGCAGAATTTCCGGTCTGCAGGCGCTCTATTATTCCTATTTATATAAAGTAGGAGCGCTGCCGAAAAAGCCCCGGTACCCAAGTTTTGCTGTGCGGCAAGATATCCGCAAGCTGGATCAGCGGATTGAACAGGTTGAATTCATTTTCAAAAACCATATTGAGGACCGGGGGCAGCTTGCCGCCCTCCGGCAGAAAGCGGAAGATGAAATCGCTGTCCTCATAAAGCAGCGCCAGAAGCTCTATCGCTATGAACCGGGCTCTCCACAGATCGGCGTCCTCACAGAGCAGCTCAAAAAGCTGCGGCATACCGCCAAGCTGTGCCGGAATATCGAAATCCATTCCATTGAGATGGAACAGCGCCTACAGGCAGCACAGCAGGAAGAACAGCAGCGGCAGGGAAAGCAGGCACAGGAAGAAAAGAACAAACAAACCCGAAATCGAGAAAATCAAAAAAGGAGATGATCCTATCCATAAAATGCCCACAAGAGAACAGGTGGAACTCATCCGCCGACAATATCCTGTCGGTACCCGCATTACCTTACGTTACATGGAAGATCAGCAGGCCCCGCCGCCCGGCACCAAGGGCACCGTTGCTTATGTGGACGATATCGGGCAGATCGGGGTGAAATGGGATACCGGCTCCAGTCTGTCTCTCATCCCCGGCGTGGATTCTTTTTCCAAGGAACCCGCGCCGGAAAAAGCAAAACACAAACACTCCCGTGATTTGGAGCGATGAAAGGAGAATGTTGACTGAACTACGGTAACGATCCAGCCGACCAGATCGTCCGATTTACCCTTGAGGGGACCGAAGTAGCCCTCAAGCTGTCGGGGCTGGCGGCTAAGAATTTCGCACTGTTTGTTTACGCAGTGCTGAAAGATCAGAAGAAAACCCACGGCAAAACAAGGCTTGTCCGTATGCTCCGGGAACAGCGCCCGTTTAAGTTTTTCAATCTGCCTGCAACGCACATGAAAGAATTTGTCCGGGAAGCCAAAGGACACGGGCTTTTGTATGTGCCCATCCGAAACAAACAAAAGGGCGATCACATCGAATTGGTGGTGTTTGCGGATGACGCCGCTAAAATCCAGCGTATCTATGACAACCTCGGCTTGGATTATGTGAAAGCGGAAGCCGGAGAAGCCACTCTGGAGAAAGCGGCGGAGCAGGAACAGCAGGCCCCCGCAGCCTCCCAGCCCGGCAAGACGGAAACCGTTCAGACCGAGCAGGGCGCAGTGGAATTCGAGGTGGGCGGTACTGAGGATGACTTCAATATCGGTTCTGCCGGGCAGGGGGACGCCGGAAATTTTACTGCTGGCCGGGAGAAGGAAGCCGGGGACCCGGCAGCGGAAAAGAATCCGTCCGAGCCTTCCTCGCCCAGCAGAAACTCTTCGCCCGGCTTAACAAGCCGTGATGATCAGCCGGAGCAAAAGCCTTCGGTGAAAAAACAGCTGCAGGAAATCAAGCAGGAACAGACGAAGAAAAAAGAGGAAAAGGCCAAACAGCAGGATCGCCAGCATCCTGTCCCCGGCCATTCCAAGCAGAAGAAAAAGAAAAAACAGAAAGGAAGATGATGCGATATCGACTTATCCAATTTGATCGGCAGGAAACAGGAAGGGCAGCCTCAGCCGGAGCAGCAGTACACCAAGGAAGAATACGCCGCCATGAAGCAGGCTGAACGAGAGGACGCTTGGGCAAAGGTAGACGCTCAGGCACAGGAAACCTTCAAGGATGACGCTTCCATGAAGGGGTTTCTCACCTTTATGGCTCAGTGTACTCCGCAAAGCACCCGTAACCTTCTCATTCTGTACAGCCAGAATAAGGAGATCACCCATCCCCGCACCTTTGATAAATGGAAGGAAGCCGGGCGCTCCATCCGTTCCGGCGAGAAGGGATACACCTTCTTTGCGGATCAGGAATACACCAAAGAGGATGGTACCATAGCGAATGGCTATACCCTTACAAAAGCCTATGACATCTCCCAAACCAGAGGGCCCCAGCCCCTGCCGCCCCAGAAGCATCTGCCGGAGGAAATCATTGCCGCTATGGTAGAGCAAAGCCCGGTTCCGCTTGCCATCTCGGACCAGCTGCCCCAAGGGGTGCAGGCGCAGTATGTTCCCAAACAGCATACGATTTTTGTCCGCAACGGGATGGATGAAACCACCACCATCTGCGCCATTGCCCGTGAACAGGCCCACGCCAGCTTTGACTCAGTAGGAAGCGGTTATTACCGGCAGGCGTATGCGGCACAAGCCTACTGTGCCGCGTATGTAGTGGCACAAAAATGCGGGCTGGATACTTCGGCCTTCCGGTTTGACAAGGTATGCGAAAGCTGTGCTCAAATGACTCCGGAAGAAAAGCGTGGTTTCATAAGCGATGTGAAACGGACGGCTTATTCCATTAACCGGGATATGCAGCGCAGCTTTCGGGATTTGGAGCAGACAGTCCAGCCCGATGAGTTTTCTGTAGAAACGCAGAAGCCTGCCAAAGCTCCCAAATCCAAATCGGAGAAGGAAACGGAACGATGAGAAAGCGAACCGCCGGAAGTTTTCCGTTTGTTTTCTTTTGTGCGGTAGCTTTCTGTCCGCCGCTGTGGTATGGTGAAGCTGAAGAAAATACAGAGAAAGGCAGGGATACCCTTGGAAAAGCAACGTCTCTTTAAGATGGGAATGCTGGAAAAGAATTTTCTGGTCAAGGCGCTCTGCGACGCACAAAAATCATCCGGATCGGAAACCTCCGGCGAGGTGCAGGGCCTTATCAATAAAACCGTCAATGCGCCAAAGGGAAAGCTGTACCTGAGCGACACGGAATTCCAGTATGCGGCGCAGTCTTTAAATGGAATGCGCAACGCTTATCTGTCTGCGGGCAGAAGCAGCGGCGGTATTGACCGTGTTCTCGCAAAGCTCATGAATAGTAAATACCGGCACGCACCGAGTCGATAAGGTTCGGAGCAATACATCACTCCCCGGAACCTGTGGGAACGCTTTTCCATGGGTTCCGGGGGCTTTTTTTGTTTTTACAGAAAGGAAGGATTACAGAGAAAACTACAAAATACATTGTTTCTTTATCAGGCGGCAAGGATTCCACCGCCCTATTACTGCGGCTGCTGGAAGAAGGAAAGCCGGTGGACGATATCCTGTTCAGCGATACCGGGCTGGAGTTTCCGCAGATGTATGAGCATCTGGAGAAGCTGGAGCAATACACCGGCAAAGCCATCATCCGGCTGAAGCCGCCTCACAGCTTTGAAACCTTTTTCTATGAGTATTCGCCAAAGAGAAAAAATCCGGCGCTGAGTGGATGCCGGGGTCTCAGTTGGCCCGGACCACAGGCAAGGTGGTGTACCGGGCGGCTGAAGCACCGGGTTATGGACGCCTATATGCGGGAACTGCGGCAGGAATACACCGTCGTTCATTATGTCGGCATCGCCGCCGATGAAGCCCATCGTGTCCGGGAATTTCAGTATCCTCTTGTGGAATGGGGTATGACCGAAGCAGACTGCCTGCATTACTGCAAACAGCGCGGTTTCGATTGGGGCGGCCTTTACGATATTTTCAGCCGGGTATCCTGCTGGTGCTGCCCATTGCAGCCCCTTGGTGAACTGCGGAAGCTGCGCATTCATTTTCCCGACCTATGGCAAAAACTTCTGTATATGGACGCTCATACTTGGCGGCAGTTCCGGGCGGATTATTCCGTGCAACAGTTGGAGTGGCGCTTCGATTTTGAACAGCAGCGCCAAAAGAAAGGCCAGTCCATCCGAAGCCGGGAGTTTTACCGGCTGCTGAAGGAACACCTTCAAGCACAGGAAAGGAAGGGTGCCTCTTCGACGGAATAACCACAAGGAAAAATCCATGGTGGGTATGGCTTCTGCCATTGCCCATCGTCTGGTGGGCAGCTTTGCTCACAGCCGGGTGCTGGAACGAAGGGATGAACCTTGTGGACCTGCTGGGAAAGCTCTCGGCAGCCATGAACAGCCCCTTTGCCATCCGCTGGACGGACTTTTCCTCCCAGTGCCTGTTTTTCTTTTCCCTTGGGTACGGGGTGATCGCCCTTGCGGTGACTTCCAGCCGGAAGAACCGCCGCAGAGGCGCGGAACATGGTTCCGCCAAGTGGGGCGATGTGTTCCAAATCGCCAAGAAATACCGGGACAAGAAGCACCCGAAAGAAAACCTCATCTTGACCCAGCATTTCCAGATGGGGATGGACGGCCATAAGCACAAGCGCAATACCAACGTGCTGGTCATCGGCGGTTCCGGCGCAGGCAAAAGCCGGTCCTACGCCATTCCCAACGCTTTAAACTGCGGGAACTGTTCGCTGGTGATCTGCGATCCAAAGAGTGAAATCCTGCGGAAAACCGGCGGGGCGCTGAAAGCCAATGGATATGAGGTGCGGGTGTTCGATTTATTAAACCCTGACGCCTCTTTCTGCTACAACCCCTTAGCCTATGTGCGGGACGACAAGGACGTGCTTCGCCTCATTGAAACTTTGATCCAGTCCACCACTCCGCCTGGAGCACAGAGTACGGACCCCTTCTGGACCAAATCCGAAACGGCGCTTCTGCAGGCGCTGGTCTTGTACCTCATGCATGAAGCGCCAAAAGAAGAACAGAACTTTGCCATGGTGATGGAAATGCTGGCGGCAGCGGAAGTCCGGGAAGAAGATGAGGAATACGAGTCCCCCTTGGACATCCTGTTCGCAAGGCTGGAAATGCGGGACCCGGAGAGCATTGCTGTCAAGCAGTACCATGTCTTTAAGATGGGGGCTGGCAAAACCCTGAAATCTATTTTAATCAGCGTGGGCGTCCGCCTCTCCGCTTTCAACCTGCCGCAGATCGCAAGGCTGACCTACACTGACGACCTCCATCTGGAGGAAATGGGCGAAAAGAAGGTGGCCCTGTTCTGCTGCATCCCGGATAGCGATAAATCCCTCAACTATCTTGTGGGGATGATCTACGGGCAGCTCATCCAAACCCTCTACTTCGTAGCCGACCGGAAATACAAGGGCAGGCTGCCGGTGCCGGTCCATCTGCTGATCGACGAAGCGCCGAATATCGCCCTGCCTACGGATAACTTTTTGCCCTGGCTTTCCACTATGCGAAGCCGTAACATCTTCTGCAGCTACATCGCACAGAACATGGCGCAGATCAAGGCGCTGTTTAAAGAGCAGTGGGAATCGCTGGTGGGCTTGTGCGATGAGTTTTTATATTTGGGCGGGAACGAAAAGGAAACCCACAAGTACGTTTCCGAGCTCATGGGCAAGGAAACCTTGGATACGAACACCTATGGCCGGACCCGTGGGAGAAGCGGCAGCTTCAGCGTGAACGACCAGCAGACAGGCCGGGAGCTCTTAACCCCCGATGAAGTCCGTATGCTGGATAACAGTAAAGCCATTCTATTTGTAAGGGGGGAACGTCCTATGATAGATGATAAGTACGACCTGATGCACCACCCCAATATCCGTCTGACGGAAGATGGGGGCGGCGCTCCCTATGACTACACACAGGCGAAGGACGCCGCAGACGATCTCGATTATTCCCCGGACCAGTACGACGATTTCGAACTGCTGGAACCGGAGGATTTTCTCAAACCATAACAATACACTTTGAACTGGAGGAATGCTTCTGAAGAAATCTCTGAGTAAATTTGTTTCCCTGAAAAAGCACCAAAAAGACAGCAAGCCCACAAACGCCCTGCCTCTTGGGAAAAAGGGGCGCTTCGGCTTTTCCGGCTATGTCGCTGTGGTGCTGTGCGCCTGCTGTTTCTCCACCACGGCTTTTGCCGCCAGCGATCCGCTGGGGGTGGTGAACAACCTTTCCACCTTCATCTTTTCCCTGATCCGTGCCATCGGCCTCATCCTGTTGGGCTGGGGCGTGGTACAGGTCGGTCTGTCCTTCCAGAGCCACGACCCTTCCCAGCGTTCCCAAGGATTTCTGACGCTGGCCGGCGGCCTCGTGGTGACGTTTGCCAAAGAAATCCTTGACCTTATCACCGCCTGAGTTTTTGTTTTCCAGCAATGGGAGCGTCCGCATCGGGCGCTCCCTCATTTTTTCAGATAGGAGGTGACCAGCCGGAAACTGGATCATAGATAACTTAAATTCGGCGCTGGATACATGGAACGACAAGCTGGCCGAAATCTGGACCCTGCTCACCCAAGACCCCGCCACCTTCAAGGGCGGCGGGATCTGGCAGGTGATGCTGGATATCAACGGGGCACTGAAAGCCATTGGGTATGGCCTTTTGGTGCTCTTCTTTGCCATTGGCGTGGTGAAAACCTGTTCGAGTTTTTCCGACTTGAAACGCCCGGAACCGGCGTTTAAGATGTTCATCCGCTTTGCGTTGGCAAAGGCGGCGGTGGGATACGGTCTCGACATCATGCTGGCCATTTTCCAAATCATTCAGGGGATGGTTTCCACCATCATCACCCAATCGGGGCTGTCGGGGAGCAGCGGCACCACGCTCCCGCAGGAGATCATCGACAAGATCAACAACGTGGGGTTCTGGGACAGCATCCCCTTATGGGCGGTGACCCTGTTGGGCGGCCTGTTCATTACGGTGCTGTCGTTCATCATGATACTGACGGTGTATAGTCGGATGTTTAAACTCTATAGTGCGCCCGGAAAGGCTGCGGCGTAAGCCAAAGCAGCCTGCGGGCAATTTGGGATTCTGCCAGTAGCGCGGCAGTAGGAAAAGGTATTACGAAGGGAGGTAAAAATCACCCTATCACCAACCGATTTATCCGGCGGGGAAACCCAATGGGGAGTGCAGCATATCGGTAACGTCGTAAGTTGGGAAACTATCGAACCACTACTGAACGGCAAGGTGAAACGTTGTGAAAGAGGAATAAAGCTGGATTGCTTGAAGGGCAGTCCAAGGCGGCATACTTAAGCCGGCGGCGCAGGATAGTTGTATTCGCCGCATGCCGTGGCAATTGGTGACATGTACACGCCGATTGCGAGATACCCACGACAGCCAACCGCAGTAAGCGGATAACGGACGAAAACCCATTCCGACATCACAACAAGCTGTCCCAAACTGCCTAACTGGGGATTGCCTAACCCGGAATGCCCTCAAAGGCTATGGCTTTCAGAGCCTGAAAATCCGGTATGGCAACGGAGCCGCCGTAGTAGTCTGAGCAAGGGAAAGCCTTGCACATGGCGAAGGGCGGCAGGATATCAACCAAACTATCAATGGAAAGGTGCGTGAGGCACTATGAGAAGTCCAAAGAACGTTTTGGAAAGTCTAACATCAAAAGCAGCAAACAAAGATTACCACTACAAGCGTCTCTATCGAAACCTGTACAATCCTGCGTTTTTTCTGCTGGCATATGAGCGTATCCAAGCAAAACCTGGAAACATGACAGCCGGAAGCGATGGGAAAACAATCGATGGCATGAGTATGAAGCGAATTGAGACCCTCATTGAAAAATTGAAGGATTTCAGCTATCAGCCAAAACCTGCCAGAAGAACATATATCCCAAAAGCAAATGGTAAAACACGCCCTCTTGGTATTCCAGCCTTCAATGATAAGCTGGTACAAGAGGTGATACGCATGATACTGGAAAGTATTTATGAACCTACCTTTCAAGACACCTCCCATGGATTTCGCCCAAAGCGGAGCTGCCATACAGCCTTGCAGTATATTAAGCGGAATTACACGGGGGTTAAATGGTTTGTCGAGGGCGATATCAAAGGGTGCTTTGACCATGTAGACCATCATGTGCTGATACAGATACTACGCAGGCGCATTGCAGATGAGCATTTCATCGGCCTGATTTGGAAGTTCCTGAAAGCCGGATATATGGAAAATTGGGTGTACTACAACACCTACTCCGGCACTCCGCAAGGGTCTCTGATCAGTCCAATCCTGGCGAATATCTATCTCAATGAACTGGACGTATTTATGGCGGAATATGCAAAATCCTTTAACCACGGTACAAGACGAAAAATCAACCCGGCTTACCAAAAGCTGTTAAGTATCCGGCGCGGTAAACAGGAATGGCTGAAACGCAATGAAGCGAAAATCAGTGAGAAAAAAAGACGGGAAGTTATGGCGAAGATACAGGAACTGAACGGTTATCTGCGTCTTATCCCTTACAGCGATCCAATGGATACGGAATACAAGCGGATTGTATATGTCCGCTACGCTGATGACTTTCTGATTGGTGTGATTGGAAGTAAAGAGGACGCAAGGCAAGTCAAATCCGACGTGGGAATGTTCATCAGGAAGAACCTACATTTGGAGATGTCCCAGGAAAAAACGCTCATCACCCACGGCAACGACTTTGCTCACTTCCTCGGATATCTGATTACAATCAGTCGGGAGCAAAACAGCACCCGAACAAGGACTGGATTTACACGCCGGATTTATGTAGGAAAAGTTAAGCTGTATGTGCCCAAAGAGAAATGGGTCAATCGTCTGCTCTCCTATGGCGCACTGAGAATCAACTGCGACAAAGCCTATGGGAACAAAGAGGTATGGGAACCGGTGCGGCGTCCGGGACTGATGCGCCTGGACGATATTGAGATTCTGAACCAGTACAATGCAGAAGTACGGGGAACGTACAACTATTACCGGCTGGCGAACAACGCAACGGTACTAAATAACTTTCTCTATGTGATGAAGTTCAGCATGTACAAGACCTTTGCCGGAAAATATCGGACGAATATGAGAAAAATCATTCGTAAATACTGCCATAACGGAGATTTTACCGTATCGTATCCGACGAAAAACGGGACTAAATCTGTGGTGTTCTACAATCAGGGCATGCGTCATAATGGCAAAGTCGTCGTGTCGGAAAACCCGGACATCATTGGCAGGGCTAATGAGAATCGCCGCTATACCCGGCTGACAGACCGGTTGCAAGGCCATATCTGCGAGTTCTGCGGAGCCGAAACAGAGGATATTGAAATCCATCATGTCCGAAAACTGAAAGATTTAAGTGGTAAAGCAGAATGGGAACGCCAAATGATTGCGCGTAAACGCAAGACAATGGCTCTGTGCCATTCCTGCCATGTAAAGCTGCACAACGGAAAGTTAGACTGATATCTGGAAAGCCGGATACATCGAGAGGTGTACGTCCGGTTTGGAGGGGAGCGTTTGGAAACCTACCGCAGCAATGCGGCAAGGCGCTGGGCGCTTACCCTACTGTACACCGCTATCGCGCCCGTTCCCATGTCCACTTTTGCTGGAGAAACCACCAGCAATGTGGGCAAAAACTTCCTGCGTTCCTATGCCGGGGTATGTCTGGAAGGGGCTATCATCGCCCTTGCCTGTATTATCTTTTCCGTTATGGCGGCTTCTCCGCCAGCGGTTGATCCTAACGTCTCAGCCGTTACCGCTGTTTGGAGCTACGTGGGCGAGCTCATCTTTAACCTTTTGGTTTTGGTGGGCGCTGTGCGGATGAGCGACCGGATCGTCAAAGAATTATTGGGGCTGTAAGGTTCCGCATAAAAGGAAACAGGCCCTGCGGCAAAACGCAGAACCTGTTTGGTTACTCGTGATCTAAAATCCATTGCAGAAGCCCCTGCCGGTCTGTTTCACCGGAAGCCACAGCAAGAATGACGTCAATCAGTTCCTGCTGTTCATAGCAGAGCTCTATCCCATTTACAGCCAGAAAAACCAGCATGGCATGAGCGCCGATCCGCTTGTTGCCGTCCACAAAAGGGTGGTTGCAGACAAGCCCGAAGCCCAGCTGCGCCGCTTTCGCCTGCAGGGATGGATAGACTGGTTCTCCGCCGAAGGTTTGGAACGGAGCCGCCAATGCGGATTCCAGCAGCCCTTCGTCCCGGACCCCGTCGCTGCCGCCGAACTCCTTTATCAATGCGGAATGCAGGGCAAGGATCTGTTTTTGCGATAAGGTTTTCATTTCGCCAGTTCCTCGTAAGCATGGCGGTTTTTGGCGATTAGACGTTTAGATACAGCCAGAATATCCTCATCCTCTGCCAGTTGTTCCTGCTCCGCCTGACTGAACTCCACCAGCACATAACGGGGGACATTGTTCTTTAAAATAACGGCTGCCCCGTTTTCATCTACCAGACGGGCGACACGGGAAAAGTTCTGATTGGCTTCTGTGATGGAAACTAGATTTTTTGTGTTCACAGTCATACACAACACCTCCTATTTCTATTATACTCAAAAATAGGAGAAATACAACCTATTTTTTCAAAAAAGAAAGGAGCCGTTATGGAAGTAAAAGTACCAAAGGAAATCCGGGATTATCAGGAGTCCATCTTTTTCGGGCTTTCCACCCGGCAGTTTCTCTGTTCCCTGCTGGCGGTGGGCGCCGCTGTAGGGCTGTATTTTGGACTGCGCCCGTTGGTGGGCAGCGAGGAAGTGGGCTGGATCTGCATCCTCGGAGCCTCGCCCTTCGCCGCCTGCGGATTTTTCAAATACCATGGCATGACCGCTGAACAGGCAGCGTGGGCATGGTTCAAGTCGGAATTTCTGTATCCCAAAAAGCTTGTGTTCAAGTCTGAGAATCTCTACTATGAAGCCATGAAGGACGCCATCGCAGAGGGCGAAAAGCCGCCCCGCAAACGGAAAAGCCGCAGGCCTCAGCCACCGGCTGGGAAAGAACAGTAACCTTTTCATTTTTCGCACTGAAAGGACGGATGCCTATCATCAAAACGCTTCTCAAAGCAACGAAATTAGAGAAAGAGAAATTCAAAATCCCAAAGTCGGTACAGGACGCCATCCCTATCCAGCGTATCTGTCCGGATGGGATTTTTCAGGTAGGAAGCCGGTTCTCCAAAACCTTTTCCTTTACCGACATCAATTACAGCATCGCCGGGAAAGAGGACAAGACGGCGATGTTTTTAGATTACTCGGAACTTCTGAACGCACTGGATTCCGGCGCCAGCGCCAAGATCACCATCAATAACCGGAAAATCAATAAAGCGGAGTTTGAGCAGTCCCTGCTGCTCCCCATGAAAGAGGACGGGCTGGACCATTTCCGCAAAGAGTACAATGAAATGCTGCTCTCCAAGGTAACCGGCACCAACAACAGCGTGGTGCAGGACCGTTACATTACCATCACGGTAGCGAAACGGAACATCGACGAAGCCCGCACCTATTTCTCCCGTGTGGGCACCGACCTCATCACCCACCTTTCCCAGCTTTCCTCCATTGGCCGGGAACTGGACGCCGGGACCCGCCTGCAGATTTTCCGGGATTTCTTCAAGGGCGGCGAGCCTGCCGCTTTTGAATTCAATCTGAAAGAGCAGATGAAAAACGGGCACAGCTTCAAGGACTGGCTCTGCCCGGACAGCATGGAATTCCAGAAAGACCACTTCCGCCTCAACGACCGCTGGGGCAGGGTTTTGTATTTGCAGGGCTATGCCAGCTACATCAAGGATTCCATGATTGCCGAACTCTGCGACATGGACCGCAGCCTCATGCTCTCCATTGACATCCTGCCGGTCCCCACCGATGAAGCGGTGCGGGAAATCCAGAACAAGCTCTTAGGGGTGGAGACTAACGCCGCCAATTGGCAGCGAAAGCAGAACGCAGCCAACAACTTTTCCGCTGTTCTTCCTTACGATATGGAGCAGCAGCGGAAAGAAACCAAGGAAATGCTGGATGATTTGACCAACAGGGATCAGCGGATGATGTTCGGACTGGTGACCATGGTCCATCTGGCCGATACCAAAGAGCAGCTGGACTCGGATACCGAAACCATCCTCACCACCGCCAGAAAGCACTTGTGCCAGATGAGCGTCCTGCGCTGGCAGCAGAAGGATGGGCTGGACACTGCCCTGCCGTATGGATTGCGCAGAATCCGGGCGATCCGCACCCTGACCACTGAATCCACCGCTGTGCTGATTCCCTTCCGGGCGCAGGAAATCATGCAGACCGGGGGCATCTACTATGGGCAAAACGCTGTTTCCAAGAACATGATTGTGGCGGACCGAAGGAAACTCCTCAACGGCAACAGCTTCCGCCTTGGTGTTTCCGGTTCCGGAAAATCCTTCAGCGCCAAAGAAGAAATCGTGAGCATTGCGCTGTCCACCAATGACGATATTTTGGTGCTGGACCCGGAGTCCGAATTTGGATTCTTGGTAGAAGCACTTGGTGGGGAAATTATTCGGATCTCCGCAGCCTCTAATACCCACCTGAACGCCCTTGATATGGACAAAGCCTACGGTGACGAACGCAACCCGCTGATTGAAAAATCGGAATTCATCCTCTCGCTGTTTGAGCAGCTGGTGGGGGCTGGTAGTGTGTCTGCCAAAGAGAAATCCATCCTCGACCGCTGTACCTATGATGTATACCGGGAGTACATGGCGAACAATTATACAGGGGAAGTCCCGACTCTGAAAGATCTGTACCATTCCCTCTTAAAGCAGCCGGAGCCGGAAGCCAGAGGGCTGGCGCTTTCCTCCGAGTTGTTTATCACCGGCAGTCTCAACACCTTTGCCCAGCACACCAATGTAGACACCAAAGCCCGCATCATCGCCTATGATATCCGGGAACTGGGTGAGCAGCTCATGCCCATTGGGATGCTGGTCACCCTTGACGCTATCTTTAACCGTGTGATCCAAAACTGGAAGAAAGGAAAAACCACATGGGTATTTGCCGATGAGTTTTACCTTTTATTCCGCTACCAGTACAGCGCCGATTTTTTCTACAAGCTGTGGAAGCGCATCCGCAAATACAATGGTCTTGTGACAGGTTTAACCCAGAACGTGGAGGAGCTGCTCCGTTCCGATACCGCCCGCCTGATGCTGGCAAACTCGGAGTTTTTGCTTCTTTTGAACCAATCCGCCACCGACCGGGACGAACTGGCGAAGCTGCTCCACATCTCGGACACTCAGCTCGGCTACATCACCAATGTGGCGGCAGGCTGCGGACTGATCCGCTGTGCCGGGAACATTGTACCATTCGAAAACAGCTTCCCCCACAATACCCGTCTGTACCAGCTGATGACCACCAAGCCGGACGAAGCTTTGCGGGGGGTGTAACCATACATGAAACTGCATTGCAGCAGGGGGCCTCCTTCGGTTCCCTGTATTTTTTATGGGAGGTATGCCATTGAAAGAAATTAAGACAAAACCGGAAGGCGGAAAACCAAGGCTTTTGGAAAGTGCCGCCAAAGCGCCGAAAACAGCCATGAAGGACGTATGGCTGAAATCCAAGGAGAAAGCCGTATCGGAATTAAAAGGGACGCCTTTTGCCAGCCAGCAGGGAGAAACCTCTAACGCACCCGCCAACAGCGCCGGAGATCAGATGCTGTCCGGTATCGAAACCACCGCCAAAAAAGGCGCCGACCTTACCTATCGGGGCGGGAAAAAGCTGGCGCAGACCACCGCCCGGAAAGTCAAAGAAAAAAGAGAAATTTCCCGTACCCTTTCGGAAGCGAAAAACGCTGGCGGCAAAACAGCGGAGGTCACCAAGGACGCCGCATCCAAAATACGGACCAAAAATACCGCTGCCAAGGCTGTCAAGGGAAAACCTCAAAAGGCGGTAAAAACCGCCAGCCGTTCCATGAAGGGTGTGAAGAACAGTGCGAAAGGCATCAAAACTGCCCAGCGCTCGGCAAAAACAGCACAGCAAACCGCCAAGGCTGCGGCGAAAGCCTCACAGAAAGCGGCGCAGGCGGCGAGGACCGCTGCCAGAGCCACTGTCACAGGAGTCAAGGCGGCAGCCCGTGTAACTGTGGCGGCAGTCAAAGCCACCATTGCGGCGGTGAAAGGATTGGTTGCCGCCATCGCAGCCGGGGGCTGGGTAGCTGTGGTGATCATTTTGTTAATCTGTCTGATTGCCCTGATCGTCGGTTCCTGCTTCGGACTGTTCTTTGGTTCGGATTCCACGGGAACCGGCACCAGTGTAACGCAGGCGGTTTCCACTCTCAACGGGGAATATATGGCGCATATTCAGGAAATCGAGAATACCACCGCCCACGACCGGCAGGAGATCACCTCCAACGATGGAGTCCTTTCCATCAATTGGGAGGACGTCCTTGCCGTATTCTCCGCCAAGGTGACCGGTGCGGAAAACGGTTCGCAGGTTGCTTCACTGGATGACGCTCAGGTGGAGGAACTGCGAAATATCATGTGGGAGATGAACGCCGTAGCTTCCAGCACCCGCACCGAGAGCCATGAAGTGGAAATCACCGAAGTGGGAGAGGATGGAAAGGAAACCACCCGTACCGAAACGGTGACGGAAACCATTCTGGTAATCACCATCACCCATAAGACAGCGGAAGAAATGGCACAGCAGTACCGGTTTAACGCCCGGCAGAACGAATACCTTGCCTTAATGTCGGAACCGGAAAACCAAAATCTGTGGGCAGAGCTGCTGGGTGGATTTGTCGGTGGGGGTGGCGAGATTATCGATCCGGATACAGATTGGGAAGGAACCGGGATTTTCCAGTGGCCTCTCCCACAGAGCTACCCGATTACTTCACGGTTTGGATACCGTGAGGACCCCTTTACTGGAGAAGTCTCCTATCATAGCGGAACCGACATCGGCGCTCCGGGCGGTACGCCCATTCTTGCCTCAGCGGATGGTACCGTCACCATTGCCAACGCCATTGACTCGTGGGGCGGCGGCTATGGATACCACATCAAACTCAATCACAACGATACCTTTGACACCCTGTACGCCCATTGTTCTTCCATCTGCGTGACCGTGGGACAGGAAGTGAAGCAGGGCGAAGTGATCGGCTATGTGGGTACCACCGGAAATTCCACCGGCAACCATCTGCATTTTGAGGTGTGGCAGAATGGGGAGCGCACCAACGCCCTTGGCTTTTTCAAGGCGAAAGAGTAGAAGAAAGCAGCAGCCTGTTTGCACAGGCTGCTGCTATTATCTTTCCAAACAGTATCCTACATTCCGAATGCAGCGCAGACGGACGCTGGAGTTCTTTCCCAAATTCAGTTTGCGCCGGATCGCCTGCACATGGTGGGTGACCAATTTTTGTGCCATACCGTAGTCCAGTTCCCGCCAGACTTTTTCATAGATTTGGCTGTGCGTTAACACCCGGTTTGCATTGTGAATCAGACACAGCAGGATTTCATACTCCGTTTTGGTAAGCGATATTTCCTGTTGATTGCGGAAAACCTTTCGCTTGCTTAGATGAATTTCAAAGTCGGAAAGGGATATTATCAGTTCCTTATCTGGCTCACATTTTTCTATTTCAGGATGGCTTTGCAGAAAGGCAAGAAAATCCTCAAAGACTTTAAAGTCCTGTTCTGCTAGTTCCATAATGATGACTCGACCGATGATATCACCTCGTTTCTTACTAAGTATTTTCGTATATTCTTACTTTTAACAATGATAATAACTTGATTGGTGTTCAACTAAAATTTTATTAAAAATAACCACTAAGACAAGAACAATTGCCTCCAACAAATTTTTACTTTTTCACTCTATTCTCACCAATGTTTTCTTTATACAAAGAAAACGCAAATGTTATTTCAACTAAAATCATAATTAATGCCAATAATTGTCTTGAACAAATCATTCCGATGATGAATGAAATAGCAGATATCAGTATCGAATATATTAAATACACTTTGGACTTATAAAGCCAACTGAACGGCAATAAATGTCCGCCAAAAATAATAGCAATAATCATGAGCATTTTTTCTGGTACAGCCGAAAAAGCCCACATAGCAATCAGTAAATACAAGATTTGATTTACTGTAAAAAGTATTCCTAATATAGTTAATGGATTTTCTTTGCTTTGAAAATCTATTTTCAACCACTTTGAGATTACGAAAGCAATCGGCAAAAGTAAGGCAAAGCAACAAAAGGAAAATAAATTCTGTTGTTTGATGGTAAGATTTAACTGCTGAATAATTAAAATTATTGTCCATATCAAAATGGAAGCAATTATAAAATGTATTCCTCTTTTTTGAGAGGAAATACTATTTTCCCTCATTTCATCTAAAATCTTAGAATATCTTTTCGATTCCATAAATTCAACTCCGTTTAGCGTCAAAATTCTCTTTTCTGTATCTTCCTTGAAAGCAGATATGAAAAGGTTACAGACAAAAAAGATATAGCCAGAACTATTAAAATAAATGCTAGTACATTAGATCGGAAATAGACAACCATACTCATTATATAGCGATAAAAAACTTGATTGTTCATAAGATAATTTACAAGAGGAATACCAATGGCAAAACAAACGATATAAGGCAATATTGCCATAATACTCGCCTTTGCGTAGTCTAATTTGAAATAGAATGGGTATTGAACACTGATGAATAATATCGCAATCAATATGGATATAGCTAAAAACTGTATACCGTATATCCAGTCAACACCTTCCTTGGTGATAACAGAAAGTATTAAGAAAAGGATGAATGATATTATTGCAGTAACACCAATTGCAATAAGTGAAAACAAATATCGGCTCAAAATATTTGTTGATTTTTTAATTGGCAATACACCATATAATTTATTAAAATTACTTCTTTCTGTGATTGCAAAAACAATATTCAGCATAAAGACCATGAAAGTCAATGTCACCATAATACTCATTCCTGGATCGACAACCACACCTAGAATAATTGGAATAAAAATAAAGGAAAAAATAAACTTTCTCAAAGGCTTCATGGCATAAAAATCTAATCGAATTAGGTGCTTTATCATAACAATTCTCCTTTATTTATTAATATGAATTAAAATGTCGTCGATTGTCGCTTTTTCAACAACAATATGATCGGAAATATATCCCATATCCTGCACATCTAATAATGCCGAAAAAACGGTGTTACCTTTTTGCAACCCGATCAACCGTTTTTCCAAATCCGGTGTTAAATCTTCAACACCACCTTTGATAATGCAGTATTTCTCAAAAAGTTTATCTTTCAAGCCAGTATAGAATACTTTCCCATTATCTATAATTGTAAGATAATCTGCTATCTTATCCAAATCTGAGGTTATATGTGTTGAAAAAAGGATACTATTATTCTCGTCCTCAATATATTCTAAAAGAATATCCAATAACTCATCGCGAGCAACCGGATCTAACCCACTGGTCGGCTCGTCCAAAATTAACAGCCTTGCCTGATGAGACAATGCCACTGCTAAACTTAACTTTAGTTTCATTCCTTTAGAGCATTCCTTTATTTTTTTCTTTCTGTTTAAGTTAAATTTATTTAGGTAAGATTGAAACTCATTCTTGTTCCATCTACCATAAAAAGGCGAAAAAGCCTTTTCTACATCATCTATGTTCCAGTCATCGACAAAAAATAAATCATCAAAAACAACAGCTACATTTTGCTTGAAATCATAATTATTTGCAGTATCATTTCCTAAAATCTTGATTAAGCCGTTTTCTTTCTGCAATAAATCGAAAATAAGTTTAATTGTAGTTGTTTTTCCTGCTCCATTTTTTCCAACAAGCCCCATAATAAACCCTGCTGGCAGAGAAAAGGAAATATCATCTAATTTAAAATCATAAAATGTCTTTGTTAATCCATGAATTTCTAAAGCGTTACCATTCATTTTTCATACCCTCCATTAGAGTTTTAATGATATCCAAAAATTCTTCATCAGTCTTTTTCAGTATCTTGGCACATTTCCACATTTCAGAAAAATGTGTTTCTATATCAGACATTAGCTTATCTTCTAAAATGTTTGAATTCATTTCTTTTACAAAACAACCTTTACCTTGTACGATCATTATGTAACCATCATTTTCTAAATCGGTATAAGCTCTTGTCGTTGTAATCACGCTTACCTTTAATTCTCTTGAAAGTTGCCTGATAGAGGGCAATAGTTCTCCTTGTTTTATCTTGCCAGAAAGGATTTCATCTTTTATCTGTTCATATATTTGTTGGTAAATTGGAACGTCTGATGAGTTTTGTATAATGATTTTCACTTGAGTACCCCCATCACATTATACTGTTTATATTCATTATAAACAGTATAATCAATTGCAAAGCAGTTGTCAAGTGAGTTAATAAAGTTTAATTTATTTATTGAGACAGTTCCAAAGACGCTTCATAATTATCGGAGACAAGAGCAGAAGCCCAGAAGTCACTACGATTAAGAAAATCCGCAACGGCGTGGGAATTACGCCGAGGCAGTTTTTCAGTATGGGGCAGTTCGATCAGCTTGAGCAGGAAAATCAATAGGAGTCGGGAGATCGGAATGACCCCACAGAGAGAGAGTCCTCTGTGGGGTCATTCCTTTTCAAAGCAATATCCTACATCCCGAATGCAACGCAAACGGACGCCGGAGTCATTCCCAAAATTCAGTTTGCGCCGGATTGCCTGCACATGGTGGCTGACCAGTTTTTTTGCCATGCCATAGTCCAACTCCCGCCAGACTTTCTCATAGATTTGACTGTGCGTTAATACCCGGTTTACATTCTGGAGCAGATATAGTAAAATATCGTACTCTGTTTTAGTAAATGGAATCTCCTGTTGACCACGGAAAACTTTGCGCTTGCTCAGATGAATTTCCAGATTGGGGAGGGATATCATCGGTTCGTTAGCCGGTTCATATTTTTCTATTTCTAGGTGGCTTTGCAAAAAGGCGAGCAAATCATCAAAGGCTTTAGAGTCCTGTTCTGCCAGTTCCATAATAATAACTCGTCCGATGATATCACCTCCCTTTTTTACAATTTCAAATTCTTAATTTTGAATATGCAATTCGCCTTTTTTCAAACGAAACACCACATCAGCCTGCTTTGCCAGTTCGCCGGAGTGGGTCACTACAATCACGCACTTGTCCTGTTCGTGGGCGCTCTCTTTGAGGATTTCTGTGATGTCCTGTGCGGTATCCTCATCCAGATTGCCTGTAGGCTCATCAGCCAGAATCACCGGTGCTTCGCTTGCCAGCGCCCGCGCAATCGCCACCCGCTGCTGCTGACCGCCGGAGAGCTTCAGCACATTCCGCTTGGATTCTTCTTTGGTTAACCCAAGCCGCTCCAAGAATGGAAGCGCAGGTTTTTTCGCGGTCAGTCGAACATTTTCCTGCGGGGTCATATAGTCGATTAAGTTGTAGCTCTGAAAAATAAACGAAACGTGTTTTTTTCGATGATGACCTAAGCCGCTTTGCTCAATATCGGTTCCGTTAAACAGGATTTGACCATTGGTTGGGCTGTCGAGCCCGCCAAGTAAAGAGAGCAGCGTCGTTTTTCCGCATCCGGAAGGACCGAGAATCGCATACATCTTCCCGGTTTCCATTTGGGCATTGATTCCTTTCAGGACTTTTTTCTTTTTGTCATAGGAATATTCCACATTCTGTAACGCTAAGATTTCCATATCATCGCCTCCTAATTTTCCGGTACAAATTCAAAATCAAAATCGTAATCTTCCACTTCATCCGGAATCTCGTAGTTGATAGCCGGCGATCCAGACTGTTTGTTTTCTGTGTTTTCCGGCTCCTGTTTCTCTGGGGTGCATCCCACGAGCAGCGTACCTAAGGTCAGTAAAAGCGCACAAATCGTGATGATCTTTTTCATAGAAACACCGCCTTTCTCAGCTCATCTTGGACAGAATCTCACGGGGCTTTAATCGCATAACCGAAATGGAAGCAATCCCGGCGGATACTGTAACAATACCGATCCCGATAACAAACAGCAGTCCAAGCTCCTCCAGTTGTATCGAAACCTGTAATTCAGGCGATTCAACAACCGTATCGGGGTTGCTGTTTTGGGCTTCTCCACGGTTGCCGCTCAAACCGTCATCCTCCTGCACTTCGGATACAGACTGTTCTGCCTGCAACATATTACCCATCTGCCCGGCAATCGCGCTGGATGAGAAATATGAGAGCGAAAAAGCGAGGATGGCAATCATCAGCACTTCGGCAATATACTGCCCCAGAATAGACAGCTTGCGGATTCCTACCGAAAGCAGCACACCGGTTTCGTGGATACGGGTTCTGGCCCACATGGTCAGGATCAGCGACAGAACAGCAACGCTGACTACCAGAACTACAATCAGTATGGTGGACATCAGACTGGAAAGCTGCTGCAAAGAAGAAGCGGCATTCTCAAAGCTTTCGTTGTTCAGGGTAATCTCAAACCCCTTCCAATCCACATCCTTCATTTCCTTTACTTTTGCGATGATGCTTTCCATGTCCTGCGGGTCTTCCACCGATACATTCAATTCATTAAAGCCCTGCACGCTGGGGCTATTTTCATAGGCAACGACAGAAGCAAGATCGGAAATAATCAGATTCTGTATTTTATCAAAAGTCATCACACGGTCGTTGGGGTCTTCCAGCTCACGTGGAGTAAACAAACCCACAATTTCCAGTTCAAGATTCTTGCTGGTCCGGATGGTATCGCCAATTTTCAGGCCATTCTGTTTGGCCAAATCTTCACTGATGATAATTTTTCTTTCGTCCTGCGGCGTAATGTACCGGCCCTGAGTAAGGACAATCTCGCCGGATGTAAAGCGGGAATACTCCTCACCCTTCCAAACGCCGACAATATTGGTGGAATTTTTGAGTTCTTCGTCCACCGGCAACGTGCCTTCAAATAATTCCAGTTCCGGGCAATCGACAACGCTGCCCACCTGTGCGCTGCAGGATTTTACGCCGTCGATTGCACGGATCTTTTCTACCAGTTCCGGTTCAATTTGCTGTGTGCAATAGGCAATAATACCGGACTCGGTCTCCTCCACCTTTAGATATGGATTGTTGTCCGAGTAATCAAAGTGGATGTTAAAGCTTCCGCCAAGGCTTTTGCGCAGATTCTGCTGGGCAGCGTCTGAAGCGTTCCCCAGTGCCAAAGCAGTCAGCACAAAGGTAGCCATGATGAGCAGAACAAAAAAGAGCAGAATACTCTTTCCTTTTTTTCGAATCATATACAGCCATGCTCGGCTAATAAAATTCATAGAAAAACCTCCGTTTCATAGTCATGATCTGTTGCAACACCGATAGAATAGCACGCCAATGTGGAACCAGTATGAAACGGAGAAAAAATATATCATCGGATATTTTTCACTTTTTTATCTATGATTTGCTGCCCCTCATCTTTAACGGAATTGCACATAGCGTACCAACCGAAAAAAGAGCGACTGTGTATAAAACAGTCGCTCTCTTCGGCATGGAATGATTTCTATCTGCTGTTTTACTTCCGTAAAAACAAGGTAAACCGCATTCCCTGCGGGGAATTCATCGGTTCAAAAACATAAGAAAGCCCCATGGATTTTGAAAGAGTATCTACGATATATAAGCCTAAACCGTTCCCGCCGTCTTTTCGATCACGGGCAAAGTCAGGACGGTAGAAGGGTTCAAACAACCGGGAAAGCGCCTCCTTTGGAATCGGCGCACACTCATTTTCAATCAAAACCCGATCTGCATCAAGAATAACGGAAACCCTGCCTCCGGGCTTTGTATAGGAAACTGCGTTAGAAAGCAGATTCGAAAGGATCTTGTCCAGATGATTTTTCGGCAAACAAAGCGGACAATCCTCACGGATATCCACAGAAAAATGAATCTGCTTCGCTTTTGCAATCAGTGCATAAGGCTCGCACAGCGTAGATAGGTTGTCGGACAAATCAAAATCTTCCGACTGTGTGTTTTTGGAAAAATCCAGCCGGGAGGTTTCCAGTACTTCTTGAATCATAGAGGAAAGCTGCTCCGCAATGTCCTTGCACTGAAGCAGATAGGTATCCCGATCCTTATATTTACCGATCCCCAACAACATATTTTCCAAAATTGCATGAATGGCAGTAACCGGAGTTTTCAGTTCATGGGAAGCCGACCGTAGAAAATCGATTTTAGATTGTTCCGCTTCACTTACTTTTTTCTTCTCTTCCTCCAGATTTTCAATGGTAGAAAGCAGGCTGGCATACAGGGAATTGACGTTGTCGGCCAATACACCAATTTCATCGGTAGAATCCACGGGACACCGCGCCGCCTTGTCCAGCTGCTCCATCCGTTCCGTGGCGGCAGAAATCTGCTGGATCGGTTTCGTCATCGCCCGTGAGAACAGCAGGGAACAAATCAGCGAAATAAGAACCGAGCAAGTCAGGGAAATCGGCAGCGCCTTGAAAATCGCATATTGAATCATCATTTCTGCGTTAAAGCTGGTTCCCATTATCACACCGTTTTCTACAAAACCACTTGTATCGATCTGAATCAGCGGCGCAAACATATACAGGAAGAAATGTGCCGCCAGCATTACCACCAGCATAACGAAAAAAGTATATATAAAGATTTTGGGGAATAGTTTCAGCCTTTTCATATCGTTTCCTCGTATTTATAGCCAACACCCTTGACGGTAACAATCCGATCAAGGTTTAGCTTCTTTCGCAAATTTTTAATATAGGTGTCCACTGTGCGGTCTATCACAGGGGTATCGTACCCCCATAACTCATCCAGTATTTGTGATCTTGTCAATACAAGCCCTTTGTGTTCCACCAATAGTTTCAAAAGTTCAATTTCCTTTGGCGTAAGGTCAATTTGTCCTTCTTGGTTCCATGCTGTATAGCCGCTGAAATTCACAGTAATATCTCCAAACTGTATCTGTGACAGTTCAGGGCTTTTTCCGCTGCGGCGGAGCAGGGCTGTGATCCGTTTTCCCAACAAAACCATAGAAAACGGCTTCGTGATATAATCGTCGGCTTCTGCATCAAAACTGGTAACCTGTGTGTGTTCATCCTCGATAGCAGTAAGCATAAGCGTGGGAACCGTTCTGCTTTTTCTCAGTTCTTTCAAAACGGTCATGCCGTCCATTTTCGGCAGCATAATATCCAATACTACCAAATCAACAGAAGGGTCTTTTGCCATCAAAAGCCCCTGCTCTCCGTCAAAAGCAGAGAGTGTTGTATGTCCGGCGGATTTCATATATTCACAGATTGCTTCGTTGGTCACAATATCATCTTCTACAACCAATAGATTTGCCATTATCTTCACCTCTATAAACTATTATAACAGATGATTGTGGAACCAGTATGAAATCTTTCTTTTTATTTGAATAATTCGAGGACTCATTCAAATGAACTACAAAAATGCGGGCTGTTTCCAGCCCGCATTCGTTATTGTCTAATGAAAACCCCCGGCTGTGCCGGGGAGTTCAAAAAAAGCTTTAGCGTTCCATATGAAGAAAAAACTCCTTTTGATACAATAAGAGTGCGGTCTGCCAACTGCACAAAAGTATCAAAAGGAGGACAAAAGGCATGAAGCCTAATGACAAGAACAGTTTAGCACATACAACATGGAATTGTAAATATCACATCGTGTTTGCACCGAAATACCGCAGGAAAGTCTTTTATAAGGACAACAGAGTAGAAATAGGAAAAATATTAAGAGAGTTGTGCAACTGGAAGCAGGTAAAGATTGTAGAAGCAGAAGTGTGTCCCGACCATATACATATGCTAGTAGAGATACCGCCGAAAATGAGCGTGTCCAGTTTCGTAGGGTTTCTCAAGGGGAAAAGTAGCCTCATCATTTTCGAGCGACACAGTAATTTGAAATACAAGTATGGAAATCGGCAATTTTGGTGCCGAGGGTACTACGTGGACACAGCAGGGAAAAATGCGAAAAAGATGGCAGAGTATATTCAGAATCAGCTGAAAGAAGACCAAATTGGGGATCAGATGACAATCAAGGAATACATCGACCCGTTTACGGGTAGCAAGCACTAATCTTTCGCAAGTGGCAGACCGTACCAACGCCTTGAGGCGTGGCTAGTAACAAAGGGCTTTGCCCGCATATGAAGAACCCCCGGCTATGCCGGGGGGTTCCTATTTAGAAAATTCCTTCATAATCAAATTGAGAATGACCTGCTGCTCTGCAGATAAGCCACCGCCTACCGGCCTCGTGCTTTGTTTCAGTTCCTTGATAAGCCGATGGACCAAATCACGCTGTTCCTCTGTCATATTCGTAAGAAGGACCTGATCCTCCTTATTAAAACCAACCAAGTAGTCCAGCGAAACATTATAAATCTCCGACATGGTAATGAGGACATCCAGTGAAGGAAGTTTGAGATTGTTCTCATAGTTGCTGATAACCGACCCGGCTCGGCCTACACGACGACCAAGTTCTTCTTGAGAAATGCCGTACCGTTCCCGCAGCATCCGCAAATGGTTCCCAAAGTCAAACATTCCAATCACCTCGCTCTGTTTTACAATTTCGCGTATAGATATATTTTACCCTATTGACCTTCGCATAGCGCTAAGAGTATAATAAAAGTATTTAGCGATTCACGAAGTTTATACACGGAAACTTTTTTGTTTTGAGAAGGAAAATGGGAGTAAAATAGAATGGTAACCTGCGTTTTTGCCGGACACCGGCAGATTTTTGAGCCGAATATCGGTGAAAAGGTCAAAAAAGCACTGGAAAAGCTCATAGAAACCGAAAGCCGGGCAGTGTTCCTGAACGGGAAAATGGGACGGTTCGACGAAGTGTGCGCCGGAGCAGTCCGCACGATGAAAGAAAAACACCCGGACAAAGAAATCCGAAGCTGCTTGGTGCTCCCGTATTACTCCAACCGTCTCAATACAGAAAAAAGCTATTTTCAGAGCCTTTACGATGAAATTCTGCTTCCGGAAGAAGTAGAATGTACTTATTACAAGGCTGCCATCACCAAGCGGAACCGCTGGATGGTAGATCATGCGGACCTTATACTCGCATACATCGATCACGATTATGGCGGCGCATACCAAACCTATCGATACGCACAGAAGAAATCCGTTCCCATCATCAACATTGCGGAAGGAGCAGCAGTATGTCTAAAGTAACAATTATCAAATGCAGCGATCATGAATCCAATCGCTTAGTAGAAGGAATCAAAAATGATACCGGCGGGCAGGAATATCAGCCTTTCCGGGGTCCGGGAAAGGTCTATGAATTCGGACCGCTGCGGATCGATCAGCCCAAAAAGGAAGTGACGATCGGCGGGAGTCCGGTTGAACTGGAACCAAGGGAATTTGAAATCCTTGGTTTGTTTGCTTCCCATCCCAATGAAGCACTGCCATGCGATTTTTTTCACAACGTGATATGGCCCCACCCGGACATGAAACATGGGATCAAAGAAGTTATCGCGCAGGTAGAAAGCCTGAAGAAAAAACTTCGGCTGGAAACATCAGGCACCAGCTGCCGGATCATAGAGGAAAGCACACAGCGAGGACCGGGATACCGGTTTGAAGTTTTAGCTAAATAGACAAAACTCACAAAAGCATTGTCAATATTTGTAGATAAATAGACCGCAAAATATGTAATTAGAAGGAAGAAAAAAGCTAAATCGTAGGTTTTATTTTTTATAATGTCCCCATCTGAATCAAGCTGGGGAAATATGGAATCCATAGGCGCTTATCCGCTTTCCCCAAACAGAGGGGATGGCGGCGATGTGTTGTCGATGGTTACCGCAGTGCAGAGAAAGGGCTGTAGCTTCTCCCGAAGTTGCAGCCCTTTTTCATTCGACATGGTTCCGCCATAATCTTCCTTATTTTACCAAATTTGATACAGTCCCATTATGCGCATTCGCCTTTTGGCGGGTGCGCTTTCTTTTTGTTTACAGAAGGAGGTCATGGCTAAGAACGCATAGCGGCAGACCGCCGCCCCCGACAATCTGAATTTTCAAAAAATTTCAGATTGATCGGAGGAAACAGCCATGGCTTACAACAAAGCCAAAGCGGAGAGAGAATGGCTCCGCTGGAAAGAAGCAGAAGAAAAGAAACTCAGAGAACTCGGCGTGGATGAGGAAACCATCCAACGCCTTCATACATACGATTGGGCGCAGTTCAATAAGGAACGCCAGTATCTGCAGCGGCAGGTAGAATGGTCGCCCTATGTGGATTGGGTGTCGGCGCAGGATTTGGAGCTGCCGGTCGAGGATACCGAATCCCTGCTGGACAGCATCGAAGATATGGAACTGCTGCGTATCCTTTCCAAAGAGGACAAGCTCACCATACAGATTGCTTTTTTGAAAATGTCTGGTTTTAACGGATACGAAATTGCCGATAGGACCGGACTCACGCAAAAGGCAGTCAACCTGAGAATGGTACGTCTCAGAAAAAAATTAAAAAAATTTTTTGAAGCATGAAGCTCTCGGCACTTTTTCATGGGCTATAGGGCGAACGGGGAAAAAGAAACGTTCGCCTTGCAGCTTGAAAAGTGAATACCAGCCATGCGGGTACGTTCCCGCCTGAGCGAGCGACACCGGAAAAAGCGCCACGACGAGCCGCACATAAGCTGCCTCCCTTTTGAGGGACGGCGGCTTGTGTTGTTGGCTTTGAGCGATCCATTTTGACCGGAAAGAGGGAGCAGTTCCCCTTTTTGCCACGACCTTGGGCGGGGTATTATGATACGCATTATCGTTTGCCCACACGTCAGATGGGCTGGCCGACCTTGGGTTGTAATCAGCAAGACCCTTGGGGAGCCAGTGAACGGCTTGTCAACTGCAAGCCTGCCCGTATGGTTCCCAAGGTTGCCGGGGGGCGAGCAGCAAATACGGCACATCAAAATCAAACCTTTATTTTATTCAGATTGCCGTTGACGGCGAATCCGTGCGGCGCAGGCTTCAAACTGCGCCGCATTAGTTTGCCGCCAACGCACTTGCTCTAAGGAGAATGTGCCAAATGAATCAGGACTTGAAAAAGCAGGCCCATGGGGAAATCGAAAGGATCTTCCGAATCCTTCTTCCTCAAAACGGGCTGGCAGTGCGGGAAGAACAAATCTCCCTTTGCCACGCCATGCTGGATACCCTGCTGCAAAATAGAATCGCCCTGTGCGACGCAGGCGTCGGGATCGGAAAAACCTATGCTTACCTGACCGCCTGCATTTTACTCAAACAATATGACCATTCCGGTCCTGCCGGTTCCCAGCCGGTGGTGGTCTCCACCTCCAGCGTTGCCCTGCAGGACGCTGTCATCGGGGAATATATCCCATTCCTGTCCCGGATTTTTCTGGAAAACCATATTATTCAGAAACCCATCCGGGCGATGATCCGCAAGGGAAAGGAACGATTTGTCTGTGACGCCCGGCTTTCCCAGCGGCTGGCAGCCGTTCAGGAAAAGAAAAAGAATGCGGAGCAGCGCAAGGCCCTTTTCTCTTTGCGTACCTATTATGATTTGGACGCCGTGACCGGCCTCAGCGGATTTGACCGGCGGCAGGTCTGCGTTCCCAAGGTCTGTCCGAAGGAATGCCTTTTGAGAAGCGCCTGCCGTTATCATCAATATTTGAAAGAAGCCAGAAGTGCGGAGATTTTCGTCCAGATTTGCAATCACAACTATCTGTTGGCAGACGCAGCTCACCGCTTGCAGGATATGCGGCCGCTTCTCAATGATTACCGGGCTTTGGTGATCGACGAAGCCCATAAGCTGCCGGACGCAGCCCGCCAGATGTACGGGCAGAGTCTGTCGGCAGAAGATTTCAGCGAACTTTGCGCCTTGCTGGAAAAAGAAAAATATATTTTGGTTGCCCAGCGACTGCGGGAGAAGTTCTGTACCCTTATGGGAGCCATGTACCGTGGAGAACTGCTGGAGGAAGCCCAGCGCACCGCCTTCGTTTTGACAGCGGACCGGGAAGCGGCGCTTCGGGATTGCCTTTCCCTTCTTCGGCAGACACAAAAACAGCTTGCCCCGCACCTTCCCCGGTGGATCACCTACCGGCTGGGAACAACAGAGCAAGCCCTAAACCTTTTTTATACCTGTGATATGCGATACATCCTTTATATTCAATACAGCCGGGACGGAAGCCCCAGCCTCTGCGCTGCCAGCCGGGAAATGCCGGAACAGCTGCGCCGGGCGCTGTGGCTGAAGGGCATTCCCGCCATCCTGACCTCCGGTACTCTCATGGCTGGGGGCAGTTTTGACAGGACCCGCCAGCTCATGGGGCTGTCCGCAAACAAGCGGCTGGATGATTTTATTGCGGTTTCTCCCTTCAATTACAGGGAAAACTGCCTTCTCTACATTCCAGACGGCTTGCCAAGGGCGCAAATGGGAAGCGAAAAGGAAGCTAAGTGTCTGGCAGAGCAGATCTGCCGATTAGTGGAAGCCACGCACGGGCACACTCTGATGCTTTTTACTTCCTATTCCCTCATGGGCGCTGTCTACAATCAGGTGAAAGATCGCCTGTCCTTTCCACTCATGGAAGTATGGCGGCATTCGCAGGAAGTCATCCATCAGTTCAAACAGGCGCAGAATGCGGTGCTGTTCGCAGCGGGCTCCTGTTGGGAAGGTGTGGACTTTCCCGGCGATATGGTATCATCGCTTATTATTGTGCGGCTGCCCTTTCCTGTTCCCGATCCATTGAGTGAAGCGGAACGGGAACAGTATCCCACCTTGCAGGACTATATCCGGGCTGTCATTATCCCAGATATGCAGGTGAAACTCAGGCAGGGATTCGGGCGGGCGATCCGCACCGAAACCGACACCTGCGTGGTCAGCATTCTGGATCACCGGGCAGCTCCCGGAAAGCGATATCACCGGGCTGTGCTGGAAACCCTGCCTCCACTTCGTATCACCAGAAAAATTGAAGATGTGGAAGCATTCATCCGGGCAAAGAAAAGCCCGGATTATTTTATGCCGTAAAGGAGATTGTTATAGATGAATAAAGAAACACCGCCAGTCATGGCTTACCCCTATATGGAACGCCTTATGTGGCTATACAGCCGGAGCAGCGACAAAAGGATGTTTGTCCTGATCCAGCAAATGCGAAATCTTTTAAGTGAAGCCAAGCGCCGGGAATACACCGTTGTGGGGACTTCTCAGGATATGGGCACTGGCAGGAGCATGGCCCGCATGGGCTTAAAACAGATGATGCAGGCAGTGCAGGGCGGTTTTGTCCGTGCTGTGCTTGTTCGGGATTTAACCCGCCTGAGCCACGACCCCGCCATCTTGATTCAAATATTAGAGTTTTTGCAGGATCACGATGCGGTACTGATCACCACCGAGAGCGACCTGCGGTATGAACTTTACATCAAGGGGCTGGAAAATCGCTTTTTCCAAAGAGCGATCCAAAAGGATCTTCCGCTTCCGTGGTGACAAGCTTATGGAAAACTTATCTGCCAATCAAACGCCAAGCGAAAAGGTGATCAATGAAATCAAATATTTTGCAGCGTTTTCCGTATTAAAACAGTTGTTAAAACAAGAAAAAGTCACATTGGAATACTGCCAGCAGGCGAATGTTGCTATTGCCGAAAAGTACGGTGTTTCACAGCTCTATATTTAGTGGTTGTCGTGATAGCTATCCGGAACTGCTTGTGGTAGTGTTGTGTGTGACAAAAAAGATGTCCAACGGGAAAGGTGGTGGCAAAGGTGCCGCAGGTCAAAGTCATACAGCCGATAGCGGAGCAGGCAAAAAAGCTGCGGGTTGCAGCATACGCCCGTGTAAGCAGCGATTCGGCCGACCAGCTTAATTCCTTTGCCACCCAAGTGGATTATTACACCAGTTACATTCAGTCAAAGGATGAATGGGAATTCGCCGGCCTATATGCGGATGAAGCGGTTTCCGGCACCACAGCCGACAAACGGAGTGATTTTCAGCGGCTGCTTGCCGACTGCCGGGCAGGAAAAATCGACCGCATCCTTGTAAAGTCTATTTCCCGATTTGCCCGAAATACCATCGACTGCATCCAGACGGTTCGCGAACTCAAACAACTTGGTGTTGCAGTGGAATTTGAAAAAGAGGAAATCGACACCGGGAAAATGGGCAGCGAAATGCTGCTGAGTATTTTGGGATCGGCCGCACAGGAAGAATCCCTCTCTATCTCGAAAAACCTGAAATGGTCCATCCGTAAACGAATGCAAAAAGGAGATTTTATTACTTGTAGAGCTCCATACGGATATATCCTGAGTGGAAGCACGTTAGAAATTTTCCCTCCAGAAGCTAAAGTGATCCGCTTTATATTCAGCAGTTATCTAAACGGAATGGGAATTGAAGAATTGACAGATGAACTCAATCGCCGCCAACTCCCCAAACGATGGGAATCAAAAAAGTGGCATATCTATCATGTCCAGTATATTCTTACAAACGAAAAGTATATGGGAGATGCCTTAGTTCAAAAAAGATACACGCCCGATATTCTGCCGTTCCAACTGCAAAAAAATACTGGACAGTTACCGCAATACTACATCGAAAACAGCCATCCAGCAATCATCTCTCGTGAAGAATTTGAAAAAGCACAGGTGCTGCTCCAGAAAAAAGCCCCCAAGCTATCTGAGCGGCAAGAATATCCCCTTAGTAAAAAATTATTTTGCAGCCTTTGCGGTTCTGTTTTCAAAAAACAACATTCCGCTGGAACTTGGATTTGCAGAAAACATTATAAGGATAAAACACAATGCCCGATGATGCCTGTCTCTGAAACAGACATCTATCGGGCATTTTTACGTCTATTTAATAAGTTACTGGAACACTATTCTCAAATCCTGCAGCCCATAGTAATCGATTTGGAAAAGCTGAAAGCCGCAAAAGAAACCGATGAACACTTGGCATTTATCAATCAACAAATCACCGATCTGATGCGGCAGCATCATGCATTAACACGACTTCGTACCAAAGGCAGTGTTGACTCTTCGATTTATATAGAACGCACTACGCAAATCAATCAAAAACTTTATGACCTTCGCCAGCAGGCAAAGCAAATTCCCCATGAAAATAAAATTGGGCATCGATTGGATAAAACGAAAACCATTATTTCTCTGCTGGACAGTGCCGAACCTATGATTCAGTTTGACGAGGATATTTTTAAGGCAATGATCGAAAAAGTCGAAATCCAACAGAACACCTTTTCCTTTCGATTAGTCAACGGTCTCATATTAAAGGAGAAACGATAAACCGTGAAAAAGCAAAGATACCTTCCCTTTGGATATCAAATACAAGATGGAAAAATCGTCGTTCACCCGGCAGAAGGAAAGCTGGTTCCTGACATTTTCATTTCTTATCTGAACGGGAATACCTTGCAAGCGATTGCCAACAAGCTACAGCAAACCGGAATACCCTATAGTGAAACCAGCACGATTTGGTCAAAGCATATGGTACGCAGAATTTTAGAAAATCCGAAATACTGCGGGAAAGATGATTTCCCTGCGCTGACAGATCAAAAAATATTTGAGCAAGCATTGCGCCTGCGCCAACAAAAAGCTCCCAAACCCCTACCTCATATTGAACTGATCCGAAAATATATGACTTGTGCCAACTGTCGTTCTAAACTGCGAATCGACCTTGGTACCCGTAATAAGGTTTTTTGGAAATGCGATACCTGTGAATTAAGAATAGGACCAATTCCAAATACAAAATTAGTAGATACTGTTCTTTACCAAATGAACGCATTGATCCAAAACCCTGATATCTTTCAAAATCCTATCGCACATCACCATCACCTTCCCATACAGATAGGAAAAATCACGCAGGATATCCATCGTCTGATGGAGCAGCCATCCACTGCACCGGACGAAATTATATCCCTTATTTTCGAGAGGGCACAACTCCAATACGAATGTTTAGAACCTATTCAATACGATCCTGCAACATTGAAATTGCAACAACTTTATTCAAGTCGTTCCATATTAGAACAAATAGATGAAACATTATTTTCGGAAAGCGTACAGAACATACTGTTATCTCCAGCAGAAACCATTCAGCTATGCTTTATCAATAAACAAATTTATCCCCCCAAGGATGGTGAATTACTATGCCACAAAAAACAATAAGGGAAATCCCGGCAAATCCACTTTTACAGGATACCCGAAAGCGCAAAAAGAATCTTCGAGTTGCTGCTTATTGCCGGGTCAGCACAGAGGAAGAAGAACAGCAGAGCAGCTTTGAAATTCAAGTAGAATATTATACAAATAAAATCAATTCCCATGACAATTGGAAACTGGTTGGAATCTTTGCAGACGACGGAATTTCCGGTGTTCACGTGAAAAAACGTACTCAGTTTTTAGAAATGATAGAACTGTGCAAGAAAAAGAAAATAGACTTAATCCTGACAAAATCCATTTCTCGATTTGCTCGAAATACGCTGGAATGCATTCAATATGTTCGAATGCTGAAAAGTCTTGATATTCCGGTGATTTTTGAAAAAGAGGGAATCAATACTGCGGATATGACCAGCGAGATGATTTTAACCTGTCTGAGTTCCTTTGCTCAGGCAGAGAGCGAATCTATCAGCCTTAATGTCGCTCGTGGAAAGCGAATGGGATACAAACAGGGAAAATTCTCCTTCCGATATACCAATTTTTTAGGTTACCGAAAGGGCACAGATGGACAACCTGAAATAGTTCCAAAGGAAGCCGATGCGATACGGATGATGTTTCAAAATTATTTAAATGGAGATAGCCTGAGCAAGATTAAAGAAACACTGGAATCCAAAGGCTTTCCTACCGCTACTGGAAAAAAAGAATGGACAACGCAGGCTATTCTGCGCATTCTTCAAAACGAGAAATACATGGGTGATGTACTGCTGCAAAAAACCTTTACCGCTAATTTCTTAGAAGGTAAACCGCAGAAAAACAATGGAGAATTACCTCAATATTACATAGAAAACAATCACCCTGCTATTGTCACAAGAGAAATGTTCCACCAAGTTCAGGAAGAAATCGCAAGAAGAAAAAGCAAACGCCCCGTCACTCAGAAACATTCTAAAACAAACCGGGGAAAATTCACCAGTCAATATGCACTGTCCGAACGGTTGGTATGTGGAAACTGTGGCTGTTATTACCGGCGTGTGACTTGGAACATCCATGGGCGCAAACAAATAGTATGGCGCTGTATCAGCCGCTTGGAATTCGGAAAGAAATTCTGCAAAGACTCTCCCAGTATTCCTGAAGATGCATTGCACAAGGCTATAGTGGCAGGGCTTAACGCTCTATTAAATAGCCATCAAGAAGAAGTCACCTCTTGTTTACAAAACACCTTGGTAAATTGCGCAGTCACAGAAACAGGCGCCGATCCTATCGTCATACAGAATAAAATAGCTGAAATGAATCGGGAGTTTGATCGGCTTCTCCTCCTTGCTGGTGATGAAGAAAACGAGTTTCTGGATAGAAAACTCCAACAGGTTAATGACGAAATTCTCTCACTGAAACAACTAAAAAAGCGTGCAGAACAAGCCATTGAGCAAAACAAAAACAAAACCTCCAAGGTGCAGGAAATTATACAGATGATTTCTGCGGATGACATCACCATCCATGAATACTCCGATGCTCTAACCTACCGCATCATTGAACAGGTTACTATCCTATCCAAAGAGGAAATCCGCATCCGATTTGTAGGCGGATATGAGATTATACAGTCCCTTGTCCAATAAAGCGGGTACAGAGAAATGCTGGCATACCATGTGCTGTCGGTGTTTCTCTGTACCTGCTTTTTTCGTTGAGAAAAATGGCGATTTGTGGTATAATTACTTCAAATCTTCGCCTTAAAGTAACGTCACTTGTAGAAGCAAGTTCTAATTGGGTGCAGATAAGTAACTTAAGCAAAGAAGTGATATGATGGAAAAAATTGCTGTAAATGGCTTGAAATTGGACTTACATATTCATTCTGCTGTATCATCGTCCAAAGATGGCTCCAAAGTTAAAAATAACACTTTGGATAATGTTCCTTTACTTGTTCAAAAATTGAACGAGCAAGGCGTGAATGTATGCTCGATCACTGACCATGACACATTTTCATATGATATGTATTTGGCATTAAAGCAAGCAGAAAATGCTGATAATTCAATCCAAAAAGTTTTGCCTGGTGTAGAATTCTCTGTATGCTTTTCAAGCAACGGAAGCGAACGTGTAATACACGTTGTTGCAATTTTTTCTGACGAAGATGAAACTAAAGTTCGATCCATTGAAAACTTACTTAAAACAACACCCCCCAATTATTTACATGCTTATAAAGAGGAAGACTTCCTAGAACTGTTGAGGGAAATAGATATCAACACAATTTTAATTGCTCATCAAAAAAATACTTTAACAAGTAAACAGGCAAGAAAAAATGACGCTAATATACTTGGAAATAAAAAATTCTTAGAATTTGTTTACACAGATTACTTTGAAGCGTTCGAATTTAAGAACAGGCGTAATGAAGTACTGAATAAGAATTTTTTAATACAAAACAAGCTGGATGACAAAATTAGGTTTGTTACTGGAACTGATTGCCACGATTGGTCTGTGTATCCATCAGAAACACCAGATGAGATTATTGAGAGCTTTCCCTATACCTATGTTAAGTGTTTACCAACCTTTAGAGGTCTTGTAATGGCAATGACAGATCACACTCGAATGAAAGTAGTGGATAGTTTTTTTACAGCAACGCGATACACGCTTCCTTCTATTAATTTTACTAATGGCGATAGTAACTTTGAAATTCCATTGTCCAAAGGTATTAATGTTATCATTGGAGACAATTCTGTTGGAAAATCATTGCTACTTCACGCTTTGACTGGATATATTAAACCCAAATCACTTTTGCCTACTTCAGTTGTGACAGGATATAAAAAATATTTAAAAGAACATAAGCTTAGCATACCCAAACAGATAACTGAAGATCATATTTTTTGTTTTGATATGCAGGGGGAAGTTAGAATTAAATTTGAAGAAAACAAACTAAACCGAACAGAGTTTCTTGAAAAATATTTTCCGGCTTCTATCGAAAGCACCGCATATAAAGCTTTGGTGGAAAGCGAAATATCAAGAATGATCGATTACTTAAGTCAAAAATTTGAATTTGCGTCAAAGGTTAAGAAGTTAGGACAGTTCAAAATAGAAATCAATGAAGAGAATGCGGAAAGCCTCACATTTGTTAATAATATAGGTTATGGGAAACAGAAAAGCACTCCATTCTCTGATATTGTTCTGCAGATAGAAAATATTATTACACAACTCGGAAATATTATTAAAATGAATCTAGATACAGAAGATGTTGATAGTATACAGTCGACCATAGAAACATTTTCTAAAATGAAAGAAAAATATGATACAAAAGCTCGTTTAATTGAGAATGAGAATAGTCGTATGGAAGTAGTTTCTGGAGTTATACGAAAGAAAACCACTCAACATAAGAAGAGTATAAGTGATACTCAAAAAAGACGATCTGCATTTGCCGAGAATACAGCAGAGTTAAAGAATCAAGTTGTTGAATTAGTAACTGCCAGCCGCTCAATTCATCCATATACTCCGTTTATTGCACAAACCCAAATTCGGGCAAACACAAACCGGGTATGTGATTATGAATTTGTTTCAAAACTTCAAATAGATGAAATTAATACTGAATATTTTCTGTCTTTAATATCAAGGACCTTGAAATCAGGAAAAAAGATTGATTGGGAAACGATAACCGAAAAACGGCTACAGGATATGATGCTAAAATATGATGATACTCCTGTTCTTCAGTTTTTTAATAATGCACTACATATGTTACTTGAAGAAGACTTGCGTCCCAAGAACTCAATAATATATCAAGGCATGGATAAATATGCGGAATTGTCGTCAGGCTTGGACGCTAAAATATATTTTGATCTTTTATCTTATGAGACACTGCAAGATGGTATTTATATTATTGATCAACCTGAGGATAACATTTCTCAAAGTGCTATTAGAAATTATTTACTTGATAGATTTAAAACTATGGGCGAGAATCGCCAAGTAATAATGGTTACACATAATCCTCAGTTTATAGTAAATTTAGATATTGACAATCTGATTTTTTTATCCCAAAAAGATGGAAAAATTACGGTGCAATCGGGAGCTCTTGAATATAATTGCCCTGAATATAACATTCTCGATATCGTGGCTCAAAACATTGATGGTGGACTAGATTCAATTAAAAAGAGGTGGAAACGTTATGAAAAGACAAGTGACCTTTGATTTCGAAAATGGGCAGTATGTTTTAAAGGAACATGGCAGAACAATTTTTCATATTGATGGGAAAGAGTTGAAGTTTATTTCATTAGATTTTTACAATGGTGTATACAAAGACAAAACTGCGGCAATAGAATTGATTAATAAAATTGGCAACGATGACTTTAAAAAAGGAAGATATATCTTTGAATGGCTGACAGATATTGTTACATCAATTCAAAAAGAATTGAACGATCCCGAGTTAAACGAGAACACTGATAACCAGTCTGAAGATATTTCGTCAAAAACTGTATATCTTTTTGAAATGTCAGCATGCGCAGGGAGTGGATTTTACAGTGATGGACCGAGCAGGACTGAAAAGGAGATTGACTCTCCATACCCAGATGCAGACTACGCTGTAAAAATCTTAGGAAAAAGTATGGAACCGACAATCCCAGATCAAAGTATAGTATTTGTGAAGAAAGTAGATGAATTGCAGGACGGTGAGATCGGGATATTTGTTGTTGATGGAAATGTAATGTGTAAGAGATATAAAATAGAGAATGGGGAAAGTTGGTTGCAACCTGACAATGATTGTGACCAATATCACTCTATTATTCTAAATGACAGCATAGATTGCATACTTCAAGGGAAAGTGTTACTTGTATAGTTGGTCTGAAAAAATCAAAATTTGGAATTGAACAGAGGTCGGAATTTGGAGCTCAAAAATGAGACATCCAAATTCTGACCTCTGTTTCTATGCCGTAAATTTTATATTTGCGTTACTTTTGAACAGTTGTTTTTTATGGTATAATTGGGATATCAAAAAGTAAATATCAAAAAATCTGAACGTGAAAACGAAAACGGACTCGTTGTGAACCCGGAATTCTCATTTTGGAATGGGTATCTTTTTTCGTTATAATACGATTTTTTACTGGTATCTATTTTGTAACAGTCACACACCAGGCTGAGCTTGGACGCATATCGCGTTCCGGGTTCGGCTTTTTTCTTTTGTCTTACCACTTGCGCTGATATCGGGTATCTATTTTGTCAACGCTTCTCAAGCAAAAAAGAGATCGATATTTGGAACTCAAAAATGAAACATCCGGGTTTCTCTCTCTTTTATTATGACTAAACCACAAATTGTATCGTTTTTCGGCTTACCTTCAGCTGTAGGAATGGAATCTCCAAGCAGAATAGAATGAGAGGGAGGTATTCTGGATACAGCGTATAACAAAAACTTTTTTCTATTGACTCTCACGCAGCGTCATACCCTATACTATAGGTACACGGAAGGAGGAAACGCTATGAAAACAGTAAAGGAAGTCAGCCGTTTGACGGGCGTGAGTATACGCACGCTGCATTATTATGATTCCATAGGATTACTGCGGCCGACACAGGTCACGGAGTCCGGCTACCGTCTGTATGACGAAACGGCCTTAGAACGGCTGCAATATATTTTGCTGTTTCGGGAATTGCGTTTTTCTCTAAAGGAGATCAATGGGATTATGAGCTGTCCGTCTTTTGACCGCAACCAAGCTTTGGATCAGCAGATCAAGCTGCTCCAGCTCCAGAAGGAGCATATAGAAAATCTTATCGACCTTGCTCGTGGAATACAGATGATAGGAGTGCAGGCATTGGATTTTTCCGCCTTTGACACACAAAAAATTGATGATTACGCTGCTCAAGCGAAAGCTGTCTGGGGAAAGACGGAAGCATATCGGGAATTTGAAGAAAAAGATAAGGTTCGTACAAAAGCAGAGCAGGAGGTATTGTCAAAGCAGTTGATTGGTATTTTTCAAGAATTCGGCGCCTATCGAGATCGGAAAGCGGAGGAGGCTCCGGTACAAGAGTTGGTACGGAAACTGCGGCAGTTTATCAATGATCATTTTTACACCTGTACACCGGAGATTTTGCGATTCCTTGGCAAAATGTACGCTGGTGGGGGGAGTATGACAGATAACATTGACAAGTCATGCGGAGAGGGGACTGCGGACTTTGCGGCTTCAGCGATTTGTTACTATTGTGAAAGCCTTGGTGCTAAGCCATGAAAACAGATTTTAGAGGGTATCACAAAACTGAGTCAGAGATCGCCGAGAAAAAATAAAAGCTTATACGATACAACTTCTTAGATAATTTTTGATGTACGCTAGGGAAACGGACAGCGCTGAGATCCTGATGAATTTAGAAGGGATCTCAGCGCTTTTCCGTAAAACGCAGAAAAAATAACCACTAAATTTTCGAGGGAGCCAGATAACATTTTTTGCTTTACTAAAAAGGATAGGGGCTGTATAATACTACTATAAGAAACAAAGCCTGTGTTGTATATGAATATAATGGAGGGATTTACTTGAAGATTACCAATGATATTAAGTATGTAGGCGTTAATGACCACGAGATTGACTTATTTGAAGGACAATATGTGGTGGAAAACGGGATGGCATATAATTCTTATGTCATCATGGATGAAAAAATCGCGGTAATGGATACGGTAGACGCCCGGTTTACCCATGAATGGCTTGATAATATCGAAAATATTATAGGTTCCTGCCAGCCGGATTATTTGGTCATCCAACATATGGAGCCCGACCATTCTGCGAATATCGCTAACTTTATGAACGTGTATCAGAATACTAAAATTGTATCCACAGAAAAAGCTTTCGCAATGATGAGACAATTTTTCGGTACGGATTTTGAAGGCCGCAAGATTGTGGTCGGAGAAGGGGATACCCTCTCTTTAGGTAAGCACAATTTGACCTTTGTGCTGGCTCCTATGGTCCACTGGCCGGAGGTCATGGTTACCTATGACAGTGCTGATAAGGTGCTGTTTTCTGCCGATGGCTTTGGAAAATTCGGCGCTTTGGATGTAGAAGAGGATTGGGCGTGCGAGGCTCGCCGCTATTACATTGGGATTGTGGGCAAGTACGGCGTACAGGTTCAGAATCTGCTGAAAAAGGCGTCTGGGTTGGATATTCAGATTATCTGTCCCCTGCACGGCCCTGTGCTTACCGAGAACCTTGGCTATTATCTGAATCTTTATCAGACCTGGTCTTCTTATGCGGCGGAAACCGAAGGAATCGTTATCGCCTATACCTCTGTTTACGGCCATACAAAAAAGGCGGTGGAGACCTTGGCGGACAAGCTTCTAAAGGAGGGATGTCCGAAGGTTGTAGTGCATGACTTAGCCCGCTGTGATATAGCGGAGGCCGTGGAGGATGCTTTCCGTTACAGCAAGCTGGTGTTGGCAACTACCACCTATAATGCCGACATTTTCCCATTTATGCGGGAATTTATCCATCATCTTACCGAGCGTAATTTCCAAAACCGAGTAATTGGCTTGATGGAAAATGGAAGCTGGGCTCCTTTAGCTGCTAAGACGATGAAGCAGATGCTTTCCGGCTGCAAAAACCTGACCTTTGCCGAGAACGTGGTGCATATTAAGTCAGCCTTGAATGAGGAAAGCGCCGGCCAGCTGGAGGCGTTAGCGGCGGAGCTTTGCCATGATTATCTGGAGCAGCAAAGTGAGACCGCCAATAAAAATGATCTGACGGCTCTGTTCAAAATTGGATATGGCCTGTATGTGGTAACGTCAAACGACGGCAAGAAGGATAACGGCTTGATTGTCAATACGGTGACTCAGGTAACCGATACCCCGAACCGTGTGGCTGTCACTATCAATAAGCAGAATTATTCCCATCACGTCATTAAGCAGACCGGCATTATGAATGTCAACTGCCTGTCCACTGCCGCCCCGTTTAAGGTGTTTGAGACCTTTGGCTTCCAAAGCGGAAGAACAGTCGATAAGTTTGCCGATTGTACTCCGCTTCGGTCTGATAATGGCTTGGTATTTCTGCCAAGGTATATTAATGCCTTTATGTCTCTTAAGGTGGAGCAGTATGTGGATTTCGGAACTCACGGTATGTTCATCTGCAGCATTACCGAGGCTAGGGTGATTTCCAATGCGGAAACGATGACTTACACCTATTACCAAAATAATGTTAAGCCCAAGCCTCAGACAGAGGGGAAGAAGGGCTTTGTGTGCAAAATCTGTGGTTACATTTACGAGGGTGATGTCCTGCCGGACGATTTTATCTGCCCGCTGTGCAAGCACGGAGCCGCTGATTTTGAGCCCATTGGTTGACACTCTAGTTTACTTTAGCTGAATCCCGTTCAGAAGGGGTTTAGATAAGATATTAGATAAATTGAAATGCGTGAAACAGCCTGCCGCTAAAAAAAGAGCTTTGCTGGCAGGCTGTTTTATTATTTGTTTTTTAAGCCTTCGATATAATAATAGTTAGCGCCGCGCCGTATAGGAATTTTCCTATACGACGCGGCGCTTTTGGGATTATGGCTTTAAAAAGGCATACGCTAAAATAAATGCAAGCTATTTGGAAACAACGTTAACCGGAGCACCCTTTTGAAATTGTCTCAGGTTCTCCACTGCAATATTCATCAACCGCTGACGGCTTTCCTTAGGTGCCCAGGAAATATGGGGGGTAATCAAGCAGTTTTTCGCTTTCAAAAGCGGATTATCTCCTTTAATGGGCTCGGTAGAAACCACATCCAGCCCGGCTGCATACACCTTGCCTGAATTTAAAGCATCGGCAAGATCCTGTTCTACAATCAGCGGCCCGCGGCTGTTGTTCAAAATAATAACCCCATCCTTCATTTTTGAGATGGTGTCCCGATTGATTAACCCTTGTGTTTCCGGGAATAGGGGACAATGTAGGGAAATTACATCGGATTGAGACAGTAGGTTGTCTAGCGCCGTAAACTGATAGCCCTCCAACAGCCTATCGTCTGGCCGATAGGCATCATAGGCAAGGATATTCATTCCTAAGGCCTTAGCGATTCTGGCCGTAGTCCGGCCGATCCGCCCGAAACCGATGATTCCCATGTTTTTTCCCGCCAACTCAATCAGCGGATAATCCCAGAAGCACCAATCCTGGTTATTTTCCCATCTGCCCTGGTGAACCGCCTGGTCATGATGGCCTATATGGTGGCAGATTTCCAACAGCATAGCGATAGCAAACTGGCCGACAGCGTCGGTGCCGTAGGTGGGAATATTGCTTACAACCACCCCATGCTCCTTCGCGGAAGAAACATCAACAATGTTATAGCCAGTGGCAAGCACGCCGATAAATTTTAAATTAGGGCAGGCTGCCAGGGTTTCCGCAGAAATCGGAGTCTTATTGGTGTAAACAGCCTCGGCATCTCCGATACGGTTTACGATCTGATCAGCAGCGGTTCTGTCATAAACGGTCAAATCACCTAAGGCTTTTAGATCATCCCAGCTTAAATCGCCGGGATTTTCTGTGTAACCGTCCAGAACAACGATTTTCATGTTATGTCCTCCTTGATCTGTTATTTACCGACGGACACAACTCTTATTTATTAATCCAGTTTTTGGGATCCTTGCCGTTCATTACGTCAATGATTACCTGAGCGGAGAATAGTCCCACCGCCTCGAAGGTCTCCCAAGTATCGCCGCACATATGAGGCATCATGACAATGTTATCCAGCTCAAACAGCGGGTTATCCTTGGGGGTTGGCTCTTCTTCGAACACGTCAGTTGCGGCGCGGGCAATCCATTTTTCTTTCAGTGCTTTATACATTGCCGCTTCGTCTACAACGGATCCGCGGGCTACATTGACAAATACGGCGGAGTCTTTCATGGCCTTGAATTCCTTCTCACCGAACATCTTATAGGTTTCCGGCGTAGCGGGAACGTGTACAGAAATAATGTCAGATTCTTTTACCACCGTGTCGAAATCTACGATTTCAACGCCCAGCTTCTCAGCTTCCTCATAGTTGGGGTATTTATCATAGGCGATAATCCTGGCTGGACCAAACGCCTTCACCAGCTTCGCCACATAACGGGCAATCGCTCCGAAGCCGACTAAGCCGTAAACCTTATTACGGATAATTCTTCCGGTGCTGTCACGTACCCATTCGCCCCTCCGGACAGCGTTATCAAGATTGACCAAATCGCGTAAAGACGCCAATACCAACAAAATAGTGTTTTCAGCAACAGAATCGGCGTTGATACCAGTGGCAATAGAAACCTTGACGCCATGACGTTTCGCGGCTTCCAGGTCAATATTGTTGTAACCGACGCCGAAACGTCCAATGGCCTTTAAATTAGGGCAAGCCTGAAAAATTTCTTCATTCCATTCGTCACAGCCGATAATAGCGCCGCAGATATCCTTACCAACAGCTTTGATCTCATCAGCTGTCATTACGGTATCGCCCTGGTATTCGATAACTTCAAAACCTTCTTTTTCCAGAAGCTCTTTGGCGCTTTTGCAGCGCTGAGAATACAATGTGACAGTGGACAGTACTTTTTTCTTCATGTTTGATTCACTCCATAAAGTATAGATTTTATTTGACGGCGGATCAGCCCTTGACGGCGCCCGCAGTAAGTCCGGTGATGATATAACGCTGGAGGAAGAAGGAAATAATGATAATAGGCAGCGTAATAACCACGGAAGCGCACATGATACCGCCCCAGTCTACGTTGGAATAGGAAATAAACTGATAAATCGCGATAGGTAGCGTAGTAGTATCGTTGGAGCAAAGAACCAGGGCGAACATAAAGTTGTTCCAAGAGAAAATGAACGCCAAAATACCGGAGGTCAGAATGCCGGGAGTAGACAGCGGCAGCATGATTCGGATAAAAGTACCGAACCGGGAGGCGCCGTCGATATAGGCGGATTGCTCAAGCTCTTGGGGCAAGGTTTCATAATATGGAATCATGATCCATACGATCAACGGGAGAGAGACAATCAAATGGCAAATGATCAAGGACAGATAGGTCCCGGAAAGATGCAGGTTGGTAAACAGGATGTACCAGGGAACCAGGAAGGAAACTGCCGGAACAATACGGATCATAAGGATAATGCCAGAAAAAAGATGCTGCTTTTCCCGTGCGATGGAATAAGCGGCGGGAAGTCCCAAAATTAGAGACAGAACGGTAGATACCAAGCTGACGATGAGACTGTTAATAATCGGCTTGGCAAAGTCGTAGTTGACAAACACGTTCTCGAAGTTCTTCATGGTAGGCGTGAAGTTAAACAGCTTACTCATATTCAGTATATCGGCGTTAGTTTTAAAGGAAGCCAGGAACATCCAGAACATGGGAAAGAGAACAAAAAAGAGGAGAATAACAACTACGATGTAAAAGAATATTCTTCCAGTAATCCGAGCGGATCTGGATTTCGCTACATTTTCAGTCATTAATAATCCACCTCCATCTTGCTCTTAATCTTAACGGTGATAGCGGCAATTACCATCACAACAACAAAGAATACGATCAGCATGGAAGACGCCGATCCAAACTGCATAAACTCAAAGGCTTGCCGGTAGGACAAAATATTCATGGTCTCTGTCGCGTAACCAGGGCCTCCCTGAGTCATGGAGTACATGATATCGAAGGTCTTCAAAACATCGATTAATCTTAATAAGAAAGCTGTAAAAATAGTGGGGCGGAGGAGAGGCAGAGTAATATGCCAGGTTACCTGCCAAGGAGTAGCGCCGTCTACCATTGCGGACTCAAAGGGCTCAGTGGAAATAGACGTGATGCCAGCCAAAACAATCAGCATGACCTGTGGAGTCCACTCCCAGATATCTACTACGATCAAAGAATACAGAGCAATATTAGAATCACCTAAAAAGTTTACTGTCGGCATTCCCATAGACTTCAGAATATAGTCAAGAATACCGATGTTAGGATCATACATCAGCTTCCAGACCATACCGATAGCCACAGGGGTTGCCACCATCGGAATAAGGAAAGCTGTTTTTACAAAGTTTTTGCCGAAGAACCGGCGGTTCAAGAACAGCGCGATACCGATTCCTAAAATCATTTCAATTGTCAGAGCGATAGCGGTGAAAATAAAGGTACGGCCGATAGCCATGGGGAACCGGGAATCACTGAAGAGGTCGATATAGTTTTGGAGGCCGACATATTCCCAAGGAATATTGGCTGACATTCTCCAGGAATGAAAACTAAGAACTAAGGTATATATAATCGGAAAAAGCACCATTGCCAAAACAAAAATAATTGTCGGCACGGTAAAGAACCATTTCAGGCGCTTATCTACCCATCTTCCTATCTTTTGCAATTTGAGATTGCCTCCTTTGCTCTTTTTTGGATGCCGCCCGTCTGGGAATTGAAAGAGCCAGGTTTACTGAAACCATTCCAAATCTTTTATACGCCTATCTCCGCGCAGATTTTAAAGCCAAAATCCCCACAATACCGGTTGGCGGTTCCTAAAATGGAGCCTGCAGCTCGTAATGATCTGCAGGCACCACTTTCACATCTGTTTAGACAGGATTACTGAGAAAAGTCTTATTTCTCTTCGTCGAGAAGCTTCTGGAAATCAGCATTAGCGGTATCAGCAGCAGCCTGAACGTCACCGCCCTCAATAGCGGTTACGATGACCTGGCCGATTACGTCTCTGGCGGAAGCAACGTTGATCATGTAAGGACGGTCGGTACCGTAAGCCTTATTACCAACCTCAGCGGCCAGATCCTGGAATTCCTGCGGCCAGCTGGAAAGGCCTTCCACTTCCCATACGGAGGTACGGGCGGCGGAGCTGCCGTTAGACTGCGCATCCTGCTGCATTTCAGAAGAAGCCATCCAGTTGATCAGAGCCCAAGCGGCATCCTTCTGGGTAGAACCATAGCTGATGCCCAGAGCCCAAGGAGTGATGGAATAGTTGCCGTAATCCCCATCAGGGCCGACAGGCAGATCAAAGCAGCCGATCTCTTCCAAGGTAATGGCAGAGTTATCAGGATCCCAAGAACCCAGGTTGGTGTTCGCGTCAAAGCGCATAGCGGTTTGTCCCTGGGTGAAGAGGCTCCAGGTTTCTGTCCATGTCATGCTCAGAACGCCGTCAGGGCCAGTGTCGCGGAGCAGCTTGCCGTAGAACTCAAAGGCTTCCACAGCTTCCGGAGTATTGATGGTAGCGGTTTTGGTACCGTCATCTGCTTCCGTGAAGAAGTCAGCACCGTAAGCGCGAAGGAAACCGGAGAATTGAGTAACAGCCGGGTTCGCCATACCACGGCAGGCGAAACCAGAAACACCAGCGTCACGGTCTGTCAGTTTTACAGCCACATCATACAACTCGTCCATGGTTTTCGGATAATCATCCTCGGTTAAGCCAGCAGCCTCCCACATGGTTTTGTTGTAATAAACAGCGCCGGACTCCGTCATAACCGGTAAACCAACAGCATCTCCGGTGGCAGGATCCTGGGTGACTTCCTTAGAAGCATCCATATAGTCGTCATAGTTGGCGGCTTCCGGATCAGCGTCTATGTAGGGCTGCAGGTTTTCCAGCCATCCATTCTGTACAAACAGTAGAGTTTCGTCCAGAGGACGGAACATGAGAGCGTCGATATCAGCGCCGCCGGCAGCCATGCTGACAGCGATCTTATTGGACGCTTGCTCATTGGTAAACTGCTGGAAATTCACTTCGATGCCGTACAGGTCGCGCAGCTCCTGCAGATGCTCTTCGTCGAAGGCGGTAGTAGCGATTACGTTGTCAACACCAATGACGTTCAAAGTTGTGTTGAATTTCTCGGTATCGCCGCCGGTGGACTCTGCCGCGGAGCTATCACCAGCAGTACTGCTGTCGCCGCCGGTAGAAGAGGTGGTACCTCCGTCACCGGAGCAGCCGACAAATATGCCGGCCAGCAGCGCGATCATGGTGAGGGCGCTCACTAGTCTTTTTGCTTTCATAAATCTTCAGCCTCCCAAAATTTTATTTTGCCGGCCTTTCGGCACAGCCTGGTTTAAAACCGTTTTCCGGCTCCCGATCCCTCGCATACAAAAGCCGGAAAACGCAATACCCTAAAACCAATTAGATATACAGGACAGCCTTACAGCTTGGTCGGATCCAAATAGTTCATCTTCTCGATAGCGTCGATCAGCTCTTTTTGCTCTTCGGGGCTGATGGTGCGCAAAGGCTCACGAATAGAATCATGGGCAATCACGCCGCGATGCTTCAGGCATACCTTATATCTGGACATGTTGTTAGGACCGCTGATGTAGTCGATCATCAGATTCGTCTTTTTCTGAAGCTTTCTGGCTAATTCGATATCACCCTTCTGGAAGGCATCGTAAATAGCTACGAAATGCTCAGGAACCACATTAGCATTACCAGAGATTGTGCCGTCGCCGCCAGCACACAGAGTGACAAAGAAGAGATCGTCGGGACCAGCCAGCACAGAGAATTTGCCGTCGTTGACATTCATGAACTTCATCAGTCTGGGCATGTCAGGATAACTGTACTTAATACCAACAACATTCTTGCAGCGGCTGGCAACTCTTTGGGCCAGTTCCGGTGTGATGTCATTCACAGCCAATTGGGGAATGCCATACAGATAGATGGAGAAATCATCGGAAACGCTTTGGGCTACCCGAACAAAATATTCCTCAAGCTCTTTCTGATCCAGCTTGAAGTAATAGGGGGTAACGACACCAATACCATCCGCGCCAACCTTTTCCGCGTGCTGAGCAAGCTCAATGGTATCCTTCGTAGTCAGAGCGCCTACCATGGAGAACACCTGAACACGGCCGTTAGCAACCTTCAGACAGGTTTCGAGAACCTTTTTGCGCTCTTCTAACGTTAGATAGCACATCTCACCGGTAGAACCGTTGGGATATAAGCCGTGAACACCCTTATCGATCAGGTATTCGCAAAGACTTTCCAAGCTCTTGTAGTCCACCTGCTGATCAGGGGTCATCGGGCAAGAAATCGGGACATTAACACCTTTCATTGTTTTCATGACACATGTTCCTCCTTGATGTAATGAATTGCCATAAATGAAATAAAACAGTTGGTTTTGTGCGTATTTAATAAAATAAAATTAACGCACTTGTGTTTTGTAGACATATTAATCTTGTTTATACCTAAAAGTCAATAGTTTTGAACGATTTTTAAAGATTCGAAAATTGACTTCAACAATCGCAATTTGGAATTTATCACTAATTTTTTTAGAAATACAGCCATTTTTTTGTAATTTGGAAGATCGGTTTTATAAACTTGTTGGTTTACATAATTTTATTCGCTTTGGAATGGGACGGAATTTCAAAAAATTAATAATGGGAGTATGTTGTTCTCTAAAAATAATTACAATTTCTCTAATTGGTATAGTTTGACATGCATTTAGGCTTAGTAAGAAAGAGACGACAATCCTAGACATTTTTTGTATCATATGTTATAATTTTATAGAAAAGCAAAATCTGGTATAAATTGGGTGTTTTAAGCCCGAAAAAAGAAATTTATATGTGTTTTTATGGCTGTCTTGAATTGCATAAGTTTCAGTATTTTTCAGTGCTTTTTTAATTTTGCCGAATGAGAAACATGAG
>ENA-UOJP01000277-UOJP01000277.1-human-gut-metagenome-genome-assembly--contig:-C102-NODE-277-length-107666-cov-67.316259_pt1 | contig 107666 bp, 99 predicted proteins | sample MGYA00242353_ERZ723900 | MGnify/ENA metagenome assembly ERZ723900 | reverse complement strand
GTTCCACTACTATTATCCCATGGGTGTCCATCCGCCGGGAGATTTGACGGTTACGGCCATACTTCTCTTTCATGTCTTCGATCTTATATTTTCGCATCAGGCGCTGATAACCGACCTCACCCATTGTTTTGCGTACCAACACGTTTTCCGCCAGGTAAACCATGGCATTTGCGATCTCCTCAATATTCATGATATGGGTCAGGACCCCCGCTTTTCCATATGTATCATCCTCGCCATACAGCAGGCCTCTACAGTTTCCAACGTCCGTTGCGATGACCGGCACGCGTGCCGCAAAGCTCTCCAGAATGGTCAGCGGCTGCCCTTCACTGATGCTGGTCAGAATCGTCATATCCATCCATCCCAGATAGTCTGCAACCTGAATTCTGCCTGTAAACTCGATATCCGGAATCTCCATGATCTCGACCATCTTAAAGCATTCCGCCGCGTAGTCCGGGTCCTCATCATACGGTCCCATGATCCACAATTTCAGCTTGGGACAGCGTTTCTTTGCGTAGGCAAATGCCTGAATCATCGTTTTTACGTCTTTGATCGGCGCCACACGGAGAATGGCCCCGATATGGATATATCCCTCATGCTCCGGCGGAACGCCGGGCAGATCCTCCAGTTTCCGATAGTCAATTCCATTGGGTGTGATCATCGTCTTTTCCGGCGGGCATCCCAGCTCAATCTGCAGCTCTCTTGCATTCTGGTAAAGACTGGTTACAACATCCGCCTTATCGTACGCCACCTGAGACATCTTTTTAAACTGCTGAATCCAAATTTTCTTATAGAGAAGCTGTACCCACTCCGCTTTGATCAGTTCTTCTTCTCTCTCGCGCGTATAGATTCCATGCTCTGACAGGATGAACTGTCCTTTGTAAAAATGCTTTCCCATGCAGCCCAGAAGGCCCGCATATCCGGTTGCTACCGCGTGATATACATCCGCCTCCGGGATCTCCATAGACATGGCGAGAAAGAGCGGAAGGTACATGGAGCGCATTGTCCACAGAAAATCCGAAAATACGATATCGGGGTACTTCAGGTTATAGCAATCCAATACCGCATGGTAAAAATCCTCTCCCATCAGAAGCTCATTGATGGATACGGTGTTATCCCGGAAGAAATCAAACATCGCATCCCACTCCACCTCATGGTCCAGCACCAGGCTTCGCAGCGCATGATATTCTTTCAGATTCAACCGCTTCTTGCGTCTTTTATTGACGGCGCCCCAGTCCGCGTCCTCCATGTAAAGCTCATGGACCTCTGTCACATTCTCCGGCAGCTCATAGGCGAATTTTCCGCTCATACCCCGGTTTGCTATGATCGTAAGCAGAATAAATTCGTACTCCGGAAACGTCTTGATCATGCTGTGAATCCACCCGGATACGCCGCCGACCACATAAGGATAGCTTCCCTCTGCTATGATACAGATTCGCATCATCGCACCTCTTCGCTGGTTATTCTTGATAGTAGAGTTCTTTCTCTGGTCTGAGTGTCACAGAAGCCTCCTCGGACGTCAGCTGCAGAAGATATGTATTCTCCTCCACCTCTTTCAATGTTCCGCCGGTCATGGTTTCCACGACCTCGTCATGCGTCCTGAGCAGAAGATACGCATCCCCGGTAAAACCGGCAGTCTGAATCGAAATCTGATCTCCGGTTCTCGTGCTTTCCACACTTCCGTTCAGGAAATTACGAACTCTGCTGTCACTCTGACTAATCGTTGTCTTCTCAAATGCGGAAAATGGTTTCCAGTATGTATCCACATTGGATGACATCTTCTCCGCTACATGTTCCCATCCGTCTTCACTGGTTTCCGGCCACAATACCCGGTATATATCGACCAGAATATTGCTGTAGCCAAGTGCCGTCTCCAGGCTTTTCAGTCTCAGACTGTCTTGATAGCTGTGTATGTAGGCATTTGTTGTCGCGTTTTGAAGTGTAATCCTGTCGGTCATCCATGACAGGATCTGCTGATCTGTTTCATATTCTCCTACAACCGTGCGCAGGTCCTGAAAAAAATCCATTTGTCCATTTCCGTCGATGAGCGCGGCGAGCTTCTCCTGGTTCTCCTTTCGGACGTATCCGCCCGCAAAAACATAATTCAGGTCCCAGCTTTTTAAGGTGTTATATTCATCTTCCACCGACGCCCGCAAATCCGAGCTTTCTATGCGGCCCAGTGATATTCCCGCCTCTGTTGTCTCTTCATTAAAAAATTTCAGATAATCGATCAAATCGTTTTCATTCGGTTCGTTTTGAGACTGATCGCTCTGTTTTACGGACACAAACGCGGTCCCCTTCCAGTTCCCCTTCTGTGTACTTGCCACCAGGGAGGGCCATAGAATATCCCGGCAAAACTGCTGTGTCGTCATACCGTAAGTCTCTGCCATGGTGTCCTCATTCTCCACCGTCAGGTCCGGGAAGCCTGCAAAAGAGAGATTCTGCGCATTTACCACCGAATAAAGCGCGTAATCCTCTGCCTCATAGAGCATGGCGTCCAGGATTCCTAGCGCAGTTTCCCCCTTCATATAGTCCCCGTTCACCGCAAATACCGAGCCGGTTCCCATATTGCTTCTCCAGATGATGGCGGGCATATCTTCATTGTTCAGGCCCGCGGCACTCTTCTCCTCCTCCGTGAGGAAGCCGACCATATAAGATTTTGTTCGGGAGGAAATGTCGTACCACGGTACCTCCCTGTCCAGATCCACAAGCTCAGGGTCTTTTACACCTTCAAACAAATAATGGGTCTCTCCGCCCAGAAGGAATCCGCCAAAAAGGCGAATCTCCTGTAATTGAACCGACTCCCCACGCAGACGCTGAATGCCGAGAAGATTCTGTAAGTCTCTGCATCCTTCGATCACCCGGTAGGCAGGCAGCCGGTAAAAAATCACAACGCCGCCCTGCTCCACATATTGAGACAGCTTTTCCGCTGCGGCTTCCGGGTCATCTGCAAGCAATTCTCCATCTATAAGCACATAGGCTTTTTTCTCCTCATTTGTCCGAAGGATTCTATCCGCCGCGCTCAGAGATGAGAATACCCGCAGGGAGTTGTTGCGATATTCCGCCCACTCTTGGATGGCACGATAGTAACCATTCTCCATCGTCCCAACATATAAAACCTGTTGCCCCGTCGGATCAGGCTTGTGCTCCTTTTTTTCAATGATCTCTGTTTCCGCCGCATGATTGACATCATAGTCATTAAAATACTCTTTCAATGCGACAGAGGAGAGAAAAAGTACCAGCACAACGATAATCATGGTCATCATCATCACAAAATTCCGTTTTGACAGCATTTCTCTCCTCCTTTCCGTGCCGTTCGTTCTTCTCTATTGCTGCATCATGCGGATCAGCTCCAGTGTCTGATGATCCACAACGACTGTGGACGCCCGCAATTCATCCAGCACCTCAAAGAATCGATCCTTCCGGCTGGTCTCAAAATACAGCTTCAATCTGAGCGTGAAAGATGACAGGTGGTCCGGATACTGCTCGCAAAAACGATTTGCCCACAGCTCCGCCTTGTCGTATTCTCTCAGCCCCATCGTTCTGCCTAAGATACATTCATAGCAGTCCGGCGCGAATTGACTCCTTTCGTTCTGATACAGTTTTTCGCAGAGCTGCTCCATCTGCTCCACGTAATCCAGCTGCTCAACCTGCGTGAATACATTCTGTTTCAACATTTGGTCCATATACCGGATCAGCTCTAAAACCTGTTTCTGACATGCTTCCTCTTTGATATCGCCCGCTTCGATGAACCGCTGCTTTTTTCTCACAGTTTCACGAAACGCATCCATCTTGCTCTGCAGGAAGGATGCCGCATAATGCGCAACCTCTGAATCGTCACTATCCAAGGCCTGCGCAATCGCAGAAAAAGACTCCCCTGTCTCTCCCAGAAGGATATTCAGCATGTTCGTGCGCTTCTTTTCCTGGTCTGACACAAGAATGGCTTCTTCCATTGCCACAATGTTCCGTTCCCGTTTCTCGTCGGCTTTTACTCTCGCCACATGCCGTTTCTTGCTGAACTCAACATCTGAGAGGTCTCTTTCGCCCAGCTTTAAGAAGCGATACTTCAAAAAAGCAAACAGGAAATATAGAATTCCAACAATCGGGCAAATCAGCATGACCACCGTATGGATCACAAACTGTACGGAATGATCTTGCTCTTTTTTGAAAATCAGATACCAGAGCAGATACCCAATTGCAATCAGCGCATTCAAGATCAGAACGATCAAAAAGATGATCCCACTGCGTGTCATGCGCCTATCTCCTCACTGATCACGGTGCAGATGCCTTTCTCCTCCAAGTTTTTCTGCATAAAACCACAGTTTTTCCCCCCTGTACTGGTGAGCAGGATATAGAGGCCGCCATCATAGCGATACCCGAAATAGTCCGTTACGCGAAGCATCTTCGAAATGTCTACTATTCCCGCTGTTTCCATATCCAATCGGGCAGAGACAACCCGCAGCAAAACATACTCCGTCAGGTTCTTCTTGCCCGCCTCACGGTAGATATTGACCAGTTCCTCGAATTCCTCCGCATGCAGGGCCGGACTATCATCCTGATGCCGTTCCTTTCGCAGGAGGTCCAGATATGCCGCGGTCCTCTTTACCTCCTTTTGAATCAGCTTGCTGATGACAATCAGACGGTTAGACTCATCGATCGTCATTCGCTCAAAGGGAATACTCCAAAGCAGGAGCATCATTTCCATGTTTTTGCCTTCAGAAATACAGTATGCCATCATCGGATACGCCGGGTCCATCGTTCGGTTGAGATACACTTCCTGCCTGGAAAACGATTCAAAAAGGGGTTCTTTGTCCGGAAGATATACCGTACGACCCATAGAACAGGCTTTTTCCGAGGTATGTCCAAATAATCTGGCATAATTTCCATTGTCAACACGGTAAAGTGCAACATCCTGACAATCCATGATATTCCGAATCAGGGTGAGGGCATGGAACATCATTTGGTCCGGGTGGTCTGCTTCCAGCTGCTCTATCAGATCATAAACCATGCCAAGGCTGTAATCATAGTTCACTACCTGCGTGATCAGCCCCTTCTTGACGCGAAGGTTGCTGTCATTGATGTCGGTTATATCTGTCACGCGCTCCGACAGGAAGTCGATTTCCTGGTCCTTTTCTTCCTTCATGAAGACCAGCTGATCTCTCATGTAGCCTACCACCAGCCCCAAAATGAAGATTTCAGCGATCCACACATATGTATTGTAATCTGTTACCACAGCAATTCCCGACTGATTGTACATCTGCCGAAACACATACCCTCCCATGGCCAGGAAGGCGGAAAAGGTGGCCTGTCGTTGTCCGTGCACCACCGCAAACAGCAGCACATAGAGCAGATAAAAATCAATCTTGGAAAAATACTGGCTGTCTGTGGCACGGTTATTCAGCATGAAAAACGGAATAAATAGCACCAGATTTTCCAGATACGGCACCAGAGCGCCAAACAGCCCGATCATTTTAAAATAAAGCCTGTGCCAGATATCCCAGCCTGTATGGGAAGAATCCAGAAAACGTCCGCTGTGCCTCTTCATATATTGGAGTGTCTTTCGGATTGTCTCTTCCGGCTCACACCGGACCTTAAATCCGAATTCCCCCTTAAGCCGTTCGTTGGACAGGATAACGGAACGCTGCTCCTCCCGCGTATTATCGAGCTTGTCCAATTCACTTCCGAGATTCTTTTCGATGGCATCTGCAATCTGCAATTCAGAGTACGCTTCGCTGGAGGAAATATGATAGAGTCCGTACCTGTGGCTCGGACAGGTCGCCAGCTGATAGATGCTCTCCACCGCATCGCCTATATATGTAAGCCCGTACTGATAATTGCGCCGATACGTAACAGTACTATTCCCAATAGCTTCCAGGCACTTTCTCTGGCACACGCCCAAAGCCGCTTCTTTTTTATCTTTCGGAACATCATGCAGCCTGTCCAGACGCAGAATCACAGCATCCTTTTTCAACTGCTCCTGATAAAACCTACAGCTTTCTTCCGCCTGAAAAAGCATCAGTGGGCGGATTCCTCTGGGGACCGGCCGAACCTCTTCCGTCACCGGGATGTGATAAGAGTCTCCATACACCTCCACGGAGGACAGGAAGATGAGCCGCCCTTTCTCCAGCGCGGACCAAGAAACCAAAATGTTCTGCAGGCCTGCCGCGTACTCGACGGCCTCCTGCTTGGGATTTTCCCCGGGCAAATTACCGTCAAACGCGCCGAGCAAGATTGTCACATCCGGATTGACACTTTGGAACACCTCTTCGACCGAAGCACTGTCATAGGAAAAATTGTATCGATCGAATGCATGCTCATAGCGGTTGGAAGGATTCCGGTCCCCCGATAACACATAGACCCTGTGCCCTTCTTTATACAGTTTTAATGAAAGCCTTTTTGTCATAGGCGACACGCCGCCTACAAGCATGATATCCATAGCTTACTCCGTCTTCTGCTTTCAATGAACTTTAGTTGTAGCCGTAATCAATTGCAAAATTGTACAGGCGATATACATTTTGTTCCAGATAATAGCAGACAAACCTGTCGTTTTCATAGTAAACTTTCACTTCATTTGGATACAGTTCCATAAACTTCTGCGCCCAGTAGTACATTCTGGACATGGTCACAGAGCGGTTCACTCCGCTATAGGCCGAAAGGCCGGAATTCTCGGGAAGAGGCTGCTGCGCTTGCTCCTCGGACACCTCCGGAATCGATCCTATATATCCGCCGGCATAGTTCAGAGGTTTCTTTTCAATATAAAAATAGACCTTTTCCGTGTGAATCGTTACTTCCTTGTTCCGATTCCAGTATTCCATGTCTTCCAAAAACTCGATGGTCTCCGTATGCCGTCCGTACTTCTCCACCATACGGTACTCATCGTTGGCAGATACAATGGTCCAGGTATTATTTTTCCCCTCGTTGTCCTTTAAAATGTTCGTGGTGCAGAGAATCGACTCATTCATTTCCAACTGGCCGCCGCCAAAAGACCCCCGCACATAGTCACCGCCGATCCCGAAGAATATGACCAGCACAGTCAGAATCAGACTGATCGTCTTCTGGACCTCCGGGAGCCGGGCAAGCAGCAGGCAATTCACCGCACCGGCCGCCGTCATCACAAGGAGCACCGGGATCAGATACGCAAAATAGATGCTCGTCCGGGAAGGCTCCATCAGCATCGGCCAACCCAGTGAACCGCTGACCAGCACCAGTCCCAGCAGGATCTCAGCGGTCACCATGGCCAGAAGCCCGGCGCCACGCATGGGGTCGATCAGGTACCGCTGGAGCAGCCCGACCGCCACCGCCGCGCAAAAGCCGTACAAGACCCAGCGCATATCCGGCAGGGCAAATGCGTACCGCTGGCAGTCCCACAGGATCGTTTGCCGGTATTTCCAGCCGATCAGCAAGATCGCCGCCAGGGGCGCCAGGCCGGAAAGCTGAAGGATCAGCTTCCCAAACACAGAGTGCCGCGGCACTTCCCGATCTTCCCGAAAGGAGAGCTTTCCCTTTCGAATACCCCGAACCACCAGGAGCACCCCGCCCACCGTGACAGCCACGACTGTGATGCAGATAATCCGAAAGATCAAAACCGTATAGTCTTTCAGTCCGATCACACCCATGGCCCAGTACATGGATCCCTGCAGGGATTTTCCGGTGAGAAAGGCCACCGCCATCGGCAGAAATGCCATCAGGATACTCAGAATGCCGGCCAGCATCACGCGAAAAAAATATTCTCTCCGCCAGAACCAGTACCCGTATGCAACCGCGATCCCCAGGCAAATGACGCCTGCGATGATCGTATCGTAAAAGTGGGATGACAAGGTCAGAGAAAAGCTCATGGCGAATCCCAGCAATAGCCAGGATGAGGTACAGCGGATGCGGTTGATTCCCACCTCCAATTCTTCCTTTCTCGCCCGAAAGAATTCCAACGCGAAAAAAATGGACGGGAGAATATACAGCATCCCAAATTCCTGCGGAAGGGTTGATCCATAGCGCAAATAGGATGCTCCCACAAAAAATTTTGCCCCGACAAACATCAGGGTTCCCAGGTAGGGAAGGAATCTGTTTTTACAGGTTCCTTTCAGAAACGCAAGGGTCATCAGCGCGATCACACTGTACTGAACCAACCAGAATAAACGCAACGTCACATACACCGGCATATTCAGCATCAAAGCCAGATAGTACAGCATACAATGCATTCCCATCGGGTAAATGCCTGCGACATAGATATTATTATCAATCAGTCCGTTGATCCAGTAATTATGCACCGGAACATCCGATGCGCCATATCCCCAGTTATGCAGGATCCCGGGCCCGCAGACCTTCCACACAAGCCATGCAAACAACACGAGAAACGGGAGGTCCATATAGTTCTCCCGCAGCAGCCGCCAGATATTCCTTCCCACCACCCGCAGAAACACCTTGAGCTCCCGCCAGCGGTGCCGTACAAAGCTCTTGAAGCCCAGCTCCCGCAGAAGGTAATGTCTGCACTCTCCGAGAAGGGTTTTCACATACGAAATCAGCGGGATCTGGTAGAACTTGACGCTCAGTAAAATCGCGGGGACAAAGGTAAACAGGAACAGCGTGATTCGATAGGAGATGTGGAGCAGCTCCAAAATCTGCACCAGATTGATCACATAGAAATTCCCAATGGTAAAATAAATCAGAAACCGCACCGCCGCAGGAAATCTTTTCGCTTTCCGATAAAAAACAAGAGCAGGAAGTCCCACCGTAAATCCAAGATATCCAAGCGATAGCTGGATAAATTGAATGACATTTAATGTCTCCATAGACATCGGGACTTCCTCCTCTCCCAGCTACTTTATGCTGCGCTTTTCCAGGCCGCTCAGCCGCAAAAGCGCAAGGCAGAATCTGCGCACCACCAAATTTCCGTTCCAGAGCGTCTGATACAAACGATACCACCATGTGTGTTCATCAAAATACTGTCCCTTTCGAAAAAATCCTTGCGCTACGGCAAGGATCTGTTCATCCGTCACCCATTCATCGGCTTTCCACTGATGGTCTCCACACGTCACATAGGTACCCGGTTCGCTCAGGCGGACAATTCGGTGCAGCACCAATGTTCCATCTTTTCTTCGATAGAGAACAATATCTCCTTTCCTCAGGGGTCTTCCGTCCGGCAGGGCAAGTTGTACCCGACTCTCTCCCTCTTTCAAAAGCGGCCACATGCTGGTTCCTTTTGTAGGCACAACCGCATACCCCAGTTCCCGCAGGCACCGCTCTACATTCCCGCCCCGCTTCAACGGATCAGTAAATGGCAGGCGTCCAACTCTGACAGAAATACATCCACATCTGCCGCCACCTGCTCCGTCGCTACCTCATATTCCTTTGCCAGCTCTGCGATCAGAGTGTCTCTGCCCGTCTCCTGCTGCAGCATTCTACAGACAAACTCACCGGTATGATTCAGCACCACCATCCCACGGAAATCCGTTTCATCGTCTGAAAGCGGTACAAGCACCGCGTTTCCATGCACAGTTTTCAAAATATGATCGTTAATCAGGCGCATAACTGTCCTTCCCCGTGGCGCTTTGTTACTCTATTGTGGTATTCGTTCCGCCAAACAGTTCATTCAAAGCATTTGCAGCGTAATTGGGCGTAAGGGGCGATTCCCCGCTGGCTGTCAGAAGCAGGTCATTGTCGTCAAAACGATAGACCCGCATCTTCGGTGGTTCATACTCTTGTCCATTCCGATTCATCCGGTTCACTTTCCTTTCATCATACGGTATGAGAGCTTCGCCGCTTCCGACTCCGTAGTGCAGAAAAGCTCATACACATTGGTTCGCATCATAACCTGTTCGACCATATCCAGCAAAAGCGTCATGTCATGACTGTTCTTCGGCCGCCAGGTATTATGCAGCAGCAGGGACAGGGCCTCCGTATCTGTCACCGGCCGGATGTGATTTTCCGTGTCCTGCTTCAGAAAACAGATCCCCTTTAAGGGTACGCCCCGGTTGACCTGGAGGTCCGTCTTTCCGGCAAAGGGCGTGCCCCACACGGTGACCCCCTCCGGCCCTGGTTGGAGCACCGGCTTATCGTCATTGAGGATATAGCTTCCGGGAAACAGTTCCCGCCACAGCGCCGTATGCGTGGATTTCCCGGTGCCGGAGGGAGCGGAGAACAGGTAGGCCGCATCCTCATAAACAACTGCCGACGCATGGAGGAAAAACCGTCCGTGCCCGATCAGCTCCCGGCAAAATGCCGCGCCACAGCAGATGTACTCCTGTTCTTCCACCGAAGCCGTGTCCAGCGCCACCCGGGCAAGATCTCCGGGATCCGGTTCGACACGCATCACCGGCGTGCCGGAGGATGCGTAGGCCGCGCTCTGCCTGGTGAGGCGGTCATAGTTTGGCTCCATCTCCACCTTCAGTCCGGCGATTTCATAGATCATCTTCCGGCGCTCCTTTATTGCGGATAGTGGGAGCTTCCCCGGTAGCTTTCGGAAGCCGTATTCACCACGCCGTTGTCACTGGTCACCTTGGTGCCCGCTGTGCCGTTCACTGTGATGGTGGCGGTGGCGCCGGGGGCGTAGAGGTTGTCGATGATAAAGCCGTAGGTCGTATTGGCCTGCAGGCCGGAGGCGTCCCAGTAATAGGTCAGGGTCGTCGCGCCGCTGATCTGCTGAATGCTGCCCTTGTTGTGGGTTACACCAGCGCTGTCTGTCAGGATCGAATTGCCGTTCCCGGTGAACTTGCCGGTGCCGCCCACCTTGACATAGGCGGAAGCCGGTACGGTCACGGTGATCTGGATGGTGCTCACATCGGTCATGGTGTTGAGGGAATACTTGAAGCCGGTGGCGATGGTGTTGCCGAATTTGTTGTCCAGGCCATAGTCACTTGTGTTCTTTCCCGTTCCAGCGTCACGTCCGTCGAAAGCGGACGGAATCTGCGTCCCCTCACTTTCCGCGATAAAGGAGAGGTACGGCCCGTTCACCGTCGGGTTATAATATACAATCTCGAATCTTGCGTAGTAGGTCACGCCGTTGGTGGCCGATGTTGTGGTGGTGGAATAGGTGGCGTTCGTGCTGAGCTGATTGCCGTCCTTGTCATACCAGCCCAGGAATTTATAGCCCGAATTGGCCGTCGCTTTGGAGCTTGCCGCAGCGCCGTCCACATCGGTGACAGAGGCCACGGAGACCTTGCCGCCCACAGTGTCCGTCTTAAAGCCGCCGTCGGCCTGCTTGGTCTGGGCCGCAAACTTGACCGTATAGGCTGTTTCAAACCGGGCGTAGTAGGTGGCATTTCCGGTGGTGGTGTAGCTGATGGTTGCGCCATTGTTGGTCAGCATGGTGTCGGCAACCTTGTTGCCGGCAGAATCGTACCAGCCCACGAACTTGTAGCCCGTTCCCGCGGCTGCGGTGGAGCTGATGGACATTCCCGGTGCGTCAGTGTAGGTATAGCGGCCCAGGGTGCCGATCTTGTCGTCCGTGGTGTCCTCCCACGTGTCGCCGTTTTTGACCTGACGGATATAGGTCTGGGTGACGCTGCCGGAGAAGCGGGCGTAGTAGGTGTTGACGCTCTCCTTGGTCTCCACATAGGTGTAAGTAGCGTTTGTGGTGATCAGATTTCCGCTGGCATCGTACCAGCCCTCAAAGGTGAATCCGTCCTTTGCGGTAGCTGTTGCTGTGACGGTCTCATCGGTTTCGGCGTGGTAGGATTTTCCGCCGTTGGCGTTATAAGCGGCATTGTAATTGGTATCGGATGTATTGGTCACACTGGTGATCTCGACCGTGCCGCCGTTGGCGGAATCCACGTAGGTACTGCCACTGTTCACCTGGGGGATAAATGCCTGGCGCCAGCGCCACTGGGCCACCATGGTCAGGCCATTGTGAACATTGGCGTAAGCTTTTGTTTGGCCGCTATCTGTCCATGTTACGCCTGTGACCTTGTCGTTATCCTGATTGCGCGCCTCGGTCAAAGATATATTGCCGCCGTAAATTTTAAAATACTGTGCCGACCTCTCAGCGCTCGCTGTTTTGATGGCATAGTCACAGGCCACTGTATGCACCGCCGGAAGCAGCAGGCTGCCCAATTGGCCCGCGTTCACCTGATTTGTGCCAGCCGGAATATCAGTCACCGTATCGCCGGTCAGCAGCCAGCCCATGAATTTCCAGCCGTCATTCTGCCCTTCCGCCGCATGGGATACATAAGGGGGTATAAACATCTCCTTCGGCTTTCCAACCGGCGTTGCGCCAGTCGTTGTGTCCACTTCCTTCGTGTTTTCTGCCAGAACAGCCGGTTTGAAACTGTACACGTTCGGGGCTTCGTTGGTATTATAGGTTCGTTCCACCACATACGCCTTGCCGCCGTTGGGGTCATAGGTAATGGTGGGGTTCTTGATAAAGACAAAGTGCAGGTCTGTAGCCGAAGTAATGTTTTCCAGATAATAGGTATAAATGGTATCGCCGGCATCATTCGTGGATTTGATCCATTTTCCCTTTTTCTGCTCGTCCGTCAGGCTCCCGGTATCTTCAATCACGTTTCCTGCCAGCTGCAAAAACTGGGTAACAGAATTGCCCTTTTCACCCTGCGTGGTGTAATAGAGACCGACAAACTCACATCCCACATCGGCGTCGGCTTTCTTTATAATTGCCTGAACCTTCAGCGCTTTGCCGTCGGTCACATAGGTAGCCAGTTTGTTATCTACGGTAACCGTATGGCCGCTGTTCGCTGTCCCCTCGCCCTCGGTCGTTCCGTCGCTGCCGCCGATGACGGCGCTGCCGTGGGTGGTGGAGCTGCCGGACAGAGGATGGTAAAGCTGGAAATTGATGTTGTCCAGGAAGTTGCCGTAGGTCTTTGCCTTGTCAGCAGTTGTCGGGGAATCCACATATCCAACGGACACGAAGCCGAACACCGTGTCCGTCTGTCCGGCGGGGACGGTGTAGAGGTAATACTTGCTCAGGTCGACCGATGTGCTGCCGGAGCCACTCGAACTTCCAGCAGAGCCCTCTGCATTGGCGCCATAGGAATTCCAGGGATTTGGCTTGCTCGTATCTCTGCTTCTGCTACTGGCCATGACCCAGATATGCCATTCTTCCGTATAAATGGTACTGGGGGTCAGGCTGAAGGCGTTGTTGCCGGCGTTGTCCGCAAAGGCACCGCTGGCGGCAAATTTCTTGCTGTAAACGGTATACTTCAGCGGTTCTGCTCCCACTTTAATTGTGCTGTTATCTATATTCAGCCAGTCCACCATCTGCATCAGCTGGTCTCTACCGTCCTTGCTGGGCTTGGAGGGATTCACGCTCTGCTTGGGGCCGATGACCAGCGCCATGATATCTTTGCCGTTGCGGGCGCCGTGATCCAAGCCCCATTCGTAGACACTGGAGGGATTCGTCTTAACATTTTGGTACAGGGTGCTTTCCTCATCCGCGTTCAGCTCTGCGGCGTAGGTTCCATCCGTTGGCGTTAATCGAACATTTGGATTTGTGAGATAAGTATTGCGGTTATCTCTGAACAGTTCGATCTTCCCCTGAAACGCCGTGGTATTCCAGAAGGGAACTGCACTCTGATCCGGCTGGTTATAGTCTTTGGTAAACGTCTGGTCCTTTTCAAAGCTGCCGTTCTGCAGTTTTCTGTTATCCGAAGTATCCTCCGTCGATGCATATACAAAACCTGCACCCATTCCAACCACCAGACAGAGGCTGAACAGAACTGCATATACTCGCTCGGACAATTTGGTCTGGCTTTGCCTGCGCCCTCTTTTCATCCGAATGTTCACTCCTCGCTTTCATCTATCGTACAGGATGAATCTTTGGGCTTGTTTGAACATGTCCATATGCCCAGATCCATTCCACAAAAATTCAGTTTTTGATCCAAATCTTCTCTTATATATTCAAACTGCACAATGTATCTTATCAGTATAGCAGGTTTTCCTGCTAAGTTCAAGTATTTCTACACACATATTCAGCCCTGGCGGGCAGCGTCACGGGCATCATCTGAATCCATTCGGGTTGTTTTTCTGCCATCTCCAGGCGTCGCGGCACATATCCACAAGATCAAACCGCGCTTTCCAGCCCAGTTCCTTCTCCGCTTTGGACGGATCGGAATAGCAGACAGCGATATCCCCCGCCCGTCTTGGGCGGATGGTGTATGGGATCCGCACCCCTGTCGCTTCTTCAAAAGCGTGCACCACATCCAGCACGGAGTAGCCTTTCCCTGTCCCCAGGTTATAGACGGCAATGCCGCATTTGCGCTCAATCGCCACAAGTGCCTTGACATGGCCGATTGCAAGATCGACCACATGGATGTAATCGCGCACGCCTGTCCCGTCCGGCGTATCATAGTCATCACCAAACACGCCCAGCTCTTTCAGCTTCCCCACAGCCACCTGCGTGATATAAGGCATCAAATTGTTGGGAATTCCATTGGGATCCTCCCCGATGGCGCCGCTTTGATGCGCTCCAATCGGGTTGAAGTAGCGTAAAAGGACTACATTCCACGCCGGGTCTGCCTTCTGTATATCCATCATGATTTGCTCCAGCATGGACTTGGTATGCCCGTAGGGGTTTGTACACTGCCCTTTCGGGCATTCTTCCGTAATGGGAATCACCGCCGGATCGCCGTATACGGTAGCGGAAGATGAGAAAATGATATTTTTGCAGCCATTCTTCCGCATCACATCCAGCAGAACCAAGGTTCCATGGATGTTGTTGTCATAATACTCCCAAGGCAGAGAAACTGATTCGCCCACCGCCTTCAGTCCCGCAAAGTGGATACAGCAGTCAAAGGAATGCTTGTCCATCACCCGGTTCAGACCAGCACGGTCGCGGATATCGACCTGATAAAGGGTGACTTCCTTCCCAGTAATTTCTGCAACACGCTGCAGAGCGACTTCACTGGAATTGCTCAAATTGTCAACAACAACCACTTCATGGCCCGCGTTCTGCAATTCAATGACGGTGTGAGAACCAATATAGCCAGCGCCGCCAGTCACTAAGATCTTCATATCAATATATCAATTACCATACCGGCCGCTTCACCGCCGGCACAAGCAGGAACGAAAGCGTACAGGCAGCGGCCGCCTTTCTTACGCCGCGAAAGCCGAGATCGGCGCCGGCAGCCTGTGTTTGTAGTTCGCTCCGTTTGTGTTCATTGTCTCCTGTTCTGAAATTCAATCTATCTCAAAGGATGATTGTTCCTATTTTCACTTTTAATCTGGTAACGGCGATGAAGGCCGCCTTTGTCCGTCCTGTTCCCGCAGGGCGCGGGTCAGGTCAAAGCCGGTCGCGCCGGGCCTCTCCACCTCCGTGATGCACGGGTCAAGGCGTCTGCCACGCCCGGATGCGGGCCAGTGCCCCGGCTCCGTCTGTGCAAGCCGCGATCCCGCTGCCAGGATAGCAGGTTTCCGTGAAGCTCCGCGGCTCCCGCAGTTTTTCTTTCTCATGCCGAACCGGCAGGATCAGCATGGGACCCACCTCCTTGGACCATCGGTTTGACGCAGAGATTCGCCCTCATACACAGGCTCTCTTAAGACTTGGTGCGGCGTCCGGCACCGGATAGCGCAGGTTCTGCAGTTCCTCCGCGATCTGCTCCCATGTGGCGGGCTTGGTCAGATAGCCGCTGGGCCGCAGGCGCAGCACCTCTTTGGCGTGCTCCTTTTCCGAGCAGACGGTGACAAAGATGATGTTCGCCCGTGGGAACAACGCCTTGATCTGTTCCGCAAGGCGCATCCCGCCGTGATTGTAAAGCTCGATCTCGGTAAGCAGCACGTCACAGCCATGCCCCTTCGCATAGGAAAGAGCGTCCTTGCTGTTCGTAAAGCCGTGGATGTCCGCTTCCGGCACAGCAAAACGAACATTCTGCTCCAATCCTCGCAGTAAGACCGGATGATCGTCCACGCATAGTACCGTCACGTTGGTACTCACCTCCCATTAAATCTGTTATCGGATTCGGTTCAGAGTCATTATAAAATATGGGCCGTTACAAACCCATTACAAATTAGCCTCTTTTCCCCATAAAAATAAAATTTTCGCGCATACGAAAAGCGGCCTGACTTCCGTCAGACCGCTGCCGCATTTTAAAGAGATTCATTTGTGGCTCAGAAACCCCGCAGTATCCTCCGCCCAACTGTACTGGATCATATACTCGCCACGAAACTCCGGCCTGCCGGTATGGAGATAGCTGTAATAGTCGCAGTCGATCCGATCCATATCCAGGCTGTAAGCGTACCCGTTCTGCTGGAGGACATCCGCCGCGCCGGCCAGCTCCAGCGTATGGCGCAGGTCGGAAAAGAGCTGGTGGAGGTAATTGATGTTTTTGCTGTCGTTGCCGCCCTCCGGCCACATCACGGCACAGATCTCTTTTGCCGTGATGCCCGCGCCCCTGCGGTCGATCAGAACCGCCAGCAGCTCCTTGGATTTGGAACGCTTGAAGTTCAGGGGCTTGCCCTGTGCCATGACCTCGAAGCTGCCGAAGCATTGGACGCTCAGCAGCTTTTCCTTGGCTTTTCTCCCTTTGATATAATCCAACTCTTTCTGGACCGCTTCGGCCGTGATGGGTTTCAGCAGGTAGCCCGAAACGTGGAGCTGGATGGCGTCCAGCGCGTACTGGGTATAGCCGGTGCAGAAGATGATTCTGCAATCGGGGTGCAGTTCCACGATCTTCTCCGCCAGCTTCAGACCGCCCATTCCGCGCATACTGATGTCCAGAAAGGCAAAGTCAACCGTGTTATTTTCAGCCCATTCCAGCGCAGAGGAGCAAGTGGTGAACTCCATTACAGAGGAAATGTCCGGCGACGCGGAGACCGCCGCCGTCAGCGCCGCCAGCATGGGGCGCTCGTCGTCCACAGTCATGGCAATCATGGATGTTCGCTCCTTTCCTTTGGAATGGTGATGACCGCTTTTGTGCCTTTACCCGGAGCGCTCTCCACGGTCAGCGTTCCGCCGCACATGGCCTCTATGCGCCCGCGGATATTGCGGATACCGATGTGCTCCCGGTCATCCAGCAGGATCGTTGTATCAAATCCAACGCCGTCGTCCACCACGCTGATGCGGTAGTCCATGTCCGTCTCGTAGGAGGAGACCGTGACCGTACCGCCGCTCTCCAGCCCCATGAGTCCGTGCTTGATGGCGTTTTCCACCAGCGGCTGAACGGACAGCGCGGGCAGGAGGAAGTCATCGGAACCCAGCTCGAATTTGACCTCCATATCCGGGAAGCGGATGTGTTCGATATCCACATAGTGCCGAACGTGCTCCACCTCTTTGGACAGCAGGATGGGCGCTGTATGATCCAGCTCGCTGAAATTGCCCCGCAGGTAGAGGGAGAAGTTATGTACCAAATTGGCCGCCGCCTCCGGCTGCTCCTTGCAGAGCTGTTCCACGGTGCCGAGGGTATTATAAATGAAGTGGGGCTGGATCTGGCTGAGCATGGTGGCGATGCGGCTGTCCTCCAGTTCCTTTTCCAGCTGCTTGGCTCGGATGGACGCCTGGTAGTCGGTCACGATATGCTTGGCCGCGCCCGCCGCGTAGAGCACGAACAGCAGGGTAAACACGGTCTTTGCGCAGGTGCCGTGGGAGTAGATGCTCCGGCCCACGCCGGCAATGTCCAGCAAAACGGCGGACAGCAGGAACATAAGGGAGAGCAGGATCATGCGGCTTTTCTTCTCCCGATGATGCCATTCCACAGCGGCGCAGACGATCAGCAGCGGGCAGAGTACCACCTGCGAGGCCACCCAGTAGATGCCCGTGTCATAGATGACTGTAACGCCGGTAAAAGACAGCACGATCAAAATGCCGTCCAGCAAGGCGGAGAGGAGCATGGCCGTCTTCGCGGTTTTCCGCGGCTTTCCTGTAAGGGTGCCGCACACACAGAGACCCATACAGTAGACGGCCAGCATCATACACAGCTGTCGGGCGTAGGTGTTGAACACCACCAGTTCACTGACAAAGGAGATCCCCACGGTGTCCAATATCACAAAGCCGCCCATGAACAGCGTCAGCAGGCCGTATTTCCACAAGCTGTCGCCCATCGGGACACGCAAAACCCCGGAAGCCAGCGCCGCGCCCAGCAGCATCAGCGCCACGATGACGAGCACGATACCCGCCATCTGAAGGGGGGAGCTGTATGGCTTCAGGTAGGATTCCAATATGTAGGATGTATTCGGCGAGTTATAGAGCGTATTCAGAAAATCCCGGTATGCGCTGCTGTTGCCATGGCTGTGGGGGTTATGCAGGCGGAGCTCCACCACGTCCTCTGTGGTAATGCTGGGAGGCATGATATAGTCCCACCGTCTGCCGCACATAGATGGCTCCAGGGCAAGCCCTTCCTCTTCATACTCTGATATGGTGTCAATGAGCAGAAGTTCACCGTTGAGATAGATGGTGACACCGATGTGGTTCTGGTAGTAGTAGAGCCGTCCCCCATCAAAGATGTCATAACTGAAATGTCCCCGCAGGAACAGGTCTCCATCCAGAGCGTTCAAATCGGCATTGTCATCCAGTGGATACCAGACTTCCCCATCCCAGCTGTATTCCCCGGTAAAAATCTGGAGCAGCGGCTTGGACAGAGATGACTGGTTGCCCCTCAATACCACAGTGAGCAGGCAGATGGCGGACAGAAGAAACAGAAGAAGTGACACAATCCAATTATTTTTCCATCGTTCTTTCATTGTGGGACTCCTTTTTCAACTTAAAAAGTATGCCGCTCCGACGAACTGATCTGCCGTTTCCATCCAGCTGCACTTCCACGGAGGGGCTCCAACGCACATTCCAATTTGTAGTATAGCAGGAAACGGGCTCTTTGCACACACTTTTTTAAGGGGCTTCGTGCATAATCGTGGATGGACCAGCCCCCTGAAGGTCCAAAATGCTGCTCATGAGTTCGTCGCCGTCGGCAACTACCGAGTGGCATTTCTTTCAGGTTCAGTCAAGGGTGGCAGACACCAGTGTAAAAAGAAAATTGAAAAGCCACCCGTGTTCCTTTAGTCCGAAGCGAAGAGTGATTGAGACGGTGGAGTTGCCAATTGCATCAGCAGAAGTCCGGGATAACACCTATTCCAATCTCCTTTCTCTGCTTTCCCTGTGTCCTACGCATCAAGCCTCCTTATCAGGACAACGACAAGGTAAGAACAGCACGGGATCGCTATATCGAACTCGGAGCTGAAGCCGGCTTTGAAATTGCTCCCATTACTTGGAGTCGGAGGCAGAAAGGGATTGACGACTTATACAAGCATCTATTTCGAAGTAAGTGATTTGATGGGGCTGTAGCGCATGAGCACTACAGCCCCTGTCGTTAGGAGTGACTGAGAATGATACCACGAATCCAGCAAGAACGCCCAAATGTAATAAAGCGCTATTACTGTTCAACTTGCGGAACGAAGTTGCAGCACAGTGATGGTGTCAATCAAGAGTCGTGGGGGTTCTGCCCAATGTGTGGACAACAGATTGAGTGGGACAAAGTCACAGATGTAGTCTGGGAGGAAAAGTCCTGTGACATCTGTGGAGGATGGCTCATCAAGAAGCACCCTTTAGGCTTTTGGTATGCTTCCGGCGACTACATCGGTGAAACCACATGCCGTACATGTTGGCTGGAGGAATGCTGTACCACCAATTGTCTGGTCTGCCGACGCAGGCAATATCCGGACTGCGAGTGGATCCATCTGAAACAGTTCTACCTTGAGGAGGAGCAACATGGAGATTGATATTTATTTGGATGATTTGAAGCCGGAAGTTCAGAAACGAGTTCTTCGAGAGTTGGGACTCAAGTCTGCAAAGGATGGTAACTACGATGTGTTCCCTCTGTTTACTTTGGTAAGTGCTCAGATGGGTCATGACGAATGATCAGGATATATCGGAGGACAGAACATGGAAAACAGAAATGAAGTGAAAATCGGAGAAGGCACCTATATCGTGGAGCGATCTTTCACGCCTGGTAAAAGCGTAAAGGACTTGCTTGTCCAGCGCCTGATTTCTGAAAAGAAAAAAGACGATGCGAAGAAAAAGGATGACCTCACCGAAATTGCATAAAGGCATAATTGCCCCAAAGGGCAGAAAAGGCTGAACACCGCTGGTGTTCAGCCTTTTTTAAGTAGTGGGTCATGTATCGTCTGTGATATAGTATTTAATATGAACTGGGTACATCAACCTCGCTGGCGGCTTCCATCTTGAACTTGTTCATAGCGGCCTTGGCCTCGGGGATGTTGAGCTTGTTGCTGTTCTTGCTGGACATAATGATTTTCTCCTTTTCCTACAATTGTTTTTGGTTTCACCTGTTTGAAAGAGTTTTGCTGTTTGGGTATCGCAAGGGTAGTTTGACTCATAAAAAATCGGATATGCAGTTTTTCTGCTGGTAAGTTTTATCAGCGCTTCTTCGCGCACGAACGCTGATTTGACAATCGTTTTTCTTTCCTCTATAATCTATAATCAAATGCAACATGACGGAGGTATTTACGTTATGATCTCTTCCGATAACCGCCGCTACGCCTACGGCAAATCTCAGCTCATCGAAGTCATCTGCCAGCTGCGCTTCCCCACGATCCTCTCGATCGACACGCGCGAGCCCGCCGACTTTCAGGAGACCGTGCGCGCGGCGTTCCCGCGCTACCAGTGCCAGGTGGAAAAGCTGCCCGGCGTGAACGGCGCGCCCGCGCGGACGGTCAACAACCACACGTTCATTTCCGAAGACGGCGGCTACAAGCTGAGCCTCACGAAGGACTTCATCGCCCTTTCCACCATGCGCTACACGCACTGGGAGGACTTTGCCGCCCGTCTCGACGAGCCGCTCGGCCAGTTTATCAAGATTTACCGTCCCAACTGCTTTGACCGCGTGGGCCTTCGCTTTGTCAACGCCATTTCGCGCGAGCAGCTTGGCCTCACGGGCCGCCGCTGGAACGATCTGCTCCAGCCGCCGTATCTCGGCATTCTTGACGAGGACGGCGTGGACGAAGCGAGCGTCGCCAAGTGCTCGGTCGACGTCGAGCGCAAGCTCGATGCGCTCGCGGCGCTCAAGCTGCACGCAGGCCCCGGCTTTGTCCAGCGCAACATCCGCAATGGCAACCAGGTTCAGCAGGTGCAGGAAAAGGAAGTGCGCTTCATCTTCGATCAGGATGTGTACTCCACCGGCAAAGTGAAGGTCGCCGCCGTGGCGGAGACGCTCAACGCCCTGCACGCGTACTCCGACAGCGTCTTTTCCGACGCGATCACCACCGTGCTCCACGACGCGATGGAGCCGGAATATCTGTAAAAGCGATGTGAAGTAAATTTTGGCAAAGAAAACACATGAACTGGCGCTGTGCGGCGTACTGTGCGCGCTCGCGGTCGCCTTCCTCTGGCTCAGCGGCGTCATCCCGCTCTCGACCTACGCCTGGCCGATCCTCGCATCGGCTACGCTTTTGCCCGCGCGCGAGGAATGCCGCAAAAGCTACGCATGGAGCTGCTTTGCCGCGGCGGCGGTCTTGGGACTTCTTCTCTGCGCGGATAAGGAAGCGGCCCTCGTTTTTTGCTTTCTCGGCTATTATCCCCTCGTGAAGCCGAATCTTGACGCGATCTCGTCCAAAGCGCTGCAGCTTCTGGCGAAGCTCGGCCTCTGCACCGTGAGTATGGGCGTCATGTACGCGCTCATCATCTTTGTCTTCAAGCTCCCCGCCGTCGTGCAGGAGTTTTCCGAGAGCGCGACTTGGCTGCTGTGGGCGACGGTAGCGATGGGGCTTCTGCTCTTTTTTGTCTACGATCTGCTCATCGACCGGCTGGCGGTCGTCTATCGCCGCCGCCGTGGTAAAAAGGCATAAATTTCGGTTCTTTTTGTTATCTATCTTACCAAAATGCAGTATGAAAGCGCGGTTTTCCATTGTGGAAAGCCGCGCTTTGCCGTATACTGGTTTCGAGTAGTTTTGCTCACTTCCATTCCCTCCCGCCTGCGCTACTCCACCTTTTACGTACCGCCCGCGGGAAATACAAAAGGAGGAACGTTTTCCGCCGAACCGGCGGTGCGGCAGTGTGGAGACCTGCCGTAAAGCGGCGCGCTCAGGCGGCTGCGAGGTCCTGCATCGCGGAGGCGGCAGGACTGCGGTTCACGATTATGGCAGAGGTCATTCTGAAAAATGTCCGAAAGGTCTATCCCAACACCGAAAGCAAGAAGAAAAAGAAGAAAGACGAGGCCGTCGAAAAGAAGAACAATCTGGAGATCACTGACGAAGGCGTTGTCGCCGTGCAGGACTTCAATATCGATGTGGCCGACAAGGAGTTCATCGTGCTCGTCGGCCCGAGCGGCTGCGGCAAGTCGACCACGCTGCGCATGATCGCCGGTCTCGAGGAGATCAGCGGCGGCGAGCTCTTCATCGACGGCAAGCAGATGAACGACGTCGCGCCCAAAGACCGCGACATCGCGATGGTCTTCCAGAACTATGCGCTTTATCCGCACATGACCGTCTATGAAAACATCGCCTTCCCGCTCAAGCTCAAGAAGATCGCGGAGACGGATGCGGACGGCAAGACGCATCTCAAGAAAATGCCCAACGACGAGATCGACCGCCGCGTGCGCGAGGCGGCCGAAGTCCTCGACATCACTCAGTTCCTCGACCGCAAGCCCAAGGCGCTCTCCGGCGGCCAGCGCCAGCGCGTGGCCATCGGCCGCGCCATCGTCAGAAGCCCCAAGGTGCTGCTGATGGACGAGCCGCTCTCGAACCTTGACGCAAAGCTGCGCAACCAGATGCGCGCCGAGATCATCAAGCTGCGCGAGAAGATCGACACCACCTTCATTTACGTCACGCACGATCAGGTCGAAGCCATGACCCTCGGCGACCGCATCGTCATCATGCGCGACGGCTACATCCAGCAGATCGGCACGCCGCAGGAGGTCTTCAACCATCCGGCGAACCTGTTCGTCGCGGGCTTCATCGGCTCGCCGCAGATGAATTTCTTTGAAAACTGCCAGCTCACAAAGACCGCCGACAGCTATACGCTCACCGTCATGGGCGAGACCGTCACGCTTACCGCGGAGCAGAGCGCAAAGCTCGCCGCCGCAGGCGTCGAGAGCCGCAGTGTCACCGCGGGCGTGCGCCCTGTGCATATCTCGCTCGGCGAGAGCGGTATCCCTGCCGAGGTCGACGTCAGCGAGCTGATGGGCAGTGAGCTGCATCTGCACCTTGCCGCGAATGGGCAGGATGTTGTGGCAGTCATTCCCACCGCGAATATTGATCCGATGGCGTATGCGCGGCATACGGCGGTGAAGTTTGGGTTTGATGCCAAACTGGTGCATTTGTTTGATTCTGATTCTGAAAAGAATCTCATTTGATTTTTGGAAAATTTCCCTTTTAAGGGAAGAATATTGCAGCCCAAGGGCTGCGTTGAATAAAGGGGGCCATTCTCTCACGTGAGAGAATGGCCCCCTTTGACCCCCAAGAGAACGCGAGGGGAGCTCCCCTCGCCCCCCGACATTGCCGGTCTGGGGCTTGAAGAGCTGCACGCGCTGCGCAATGTAAGTGCGGTGTACATGGCTTCGCCATGAATCCCTACGTTTCGACACATCCAGCAACCGCGCCTTACTATCGTGAGGCGCGAGTGACGATTGCTTGGCGGCAGACTGCGTGCCGAATGCGGCTTTGCTGCGCTCGCCGCATTGTAGGGACTGGCGGTAGACGGGAATTAGGCTGCACTTCTACAAGATGGGCAGAGCGGCACCCGCAAGGGGTGTACCGCATCCGTAAGGCGGCAAAGCCGCCAACGGCTGCGCAACAGCGGATAGTAGGAGTAAGTCAAATCGTATAGCAATACCAACCGCGGCAACGCCGCGCGCAGGCAGCTGCATTCCGGAGGCTCAAAGATTGTTCAAGCTCCAAACTGCCAATCTAAACCTTTCTCTTGGGGGATCTAAAGGGGGCCATTCTCTTTTGTGAAAGAGAATGGCCCCCTTTGCCGTTCCCCTGCGACGCGCAGGGAACTATATCATTCGATGGAAAGCTGATACTTAATAGGCAACGCCCCAATAAATGTCAGTAGTGCACTCTTTGCCGCAGCAGACGCACTTGCCGGTGGTGCCGCTCTGCTTGAGGGGCATGCAGCGGGAAGAAACGCCCGCCTGTTCCTTCATCTTGAGCTCACACTCGAGGCTGCCGCACCACTTGGTGCGAGCGAAGCCGCCGCGGCCGGAGGCCATCTCCTTCACCTCGTCGATGGTCTTTAAGTCGAACGTGTTGTCTTCGAGGTTCTTTTCCGCCACGGTGTACATGCTGTCATGGATGGCGTCAAGCAGCGCCTTGATCTCGTCAACGATCCCCTCGATCTTGGCCGTGACCTTTTCGCCGTTGTCGCGGCGGACGAGGCAGCAGTTGCCCTCGGCCAGGTCGCGGGGACCGAGCTCGAGGCGGATGGGCACGCCGTGCATCTCGTACTCAGCGCACTTCCAGCCCATGGACTGGTCGCTGTCGTCCAGCTTGACGCGGACGTCGGCGGCGATGAGGTCCGCCATCACGCTCTTGGCTGTCTCGAGCACCTCGGGATTCTTATGCGCGGCGATGGGCACGATGACGACCTGCGTGGGCGCGATGCGCGGGGGCAGGACAAGGCCGTTGTTGTCGCCATGGGTCATGATGACCGCGCCGATCATGCGCGTGGTGGAGCCCCAGGACGTCTGGAACGGGTACTGGAGCTTGTTGTCGCGGCCGGTGAAGGTCACTTCATAGGCGCGGGAGAACTTGTCGCCAAAATAGTGGCTCGTGGCGCCCTGAAGCGCCTTGCGGTCCTTCATCATGCACTCGACGGTGTAGGTCGCCTCGGCGCCGGCAAACTTCTCCTTGTCGGTCTTGCGGCCGGGGACGACGGGGATGGCGAGCACGTGGCGGAAGAAGTCGGCGTAGCAGTTGAGCTGCTGCATCGTCTCGGCCTGCGCCTCCTCGGCGGTCTCGTGGATGGTGTGGCCCTCCTGCCACCAGAACTCGCGCGAACGCAGGAACGGGCGGGTGGTCTTCTCCCAGCGGATGACGGAGCACCACTGGTTGTAGAGCATCGGCAGCTGGCGGTAGGTCTGCAATACGCGGGACCAGTGGTCGCAGAACATCGTCTCGGACGTGGGGCGGAAGGCAAGGCGCTCTTCGAGCTTCTCGCTGCCGCCCATCGTGACCCACGCGACCTCGGGCGCGAAGCCGTTGACGAGCTCGCCCTCTTTCTTGAGCAGGCTCTCAGGGATCAGAACGGGCATCGCCACATTCTCGTGTCCGGTCTTTTTGAACTCCGCGTCCATCAAACGCTGCATGTTCTCCCAGATGGCGAAGCCATAGGGGCGCAGAATGGTAAAGCCCTTGACGCTGGCATACTCAACAAGCTCCGCCTTGCGGCAGATGTCGGTATACCATTGGGCAAAATCGTCTTCAAGATTTGTGATCTGTTCTACCTTTTTATCTTTTGCCATGTTTATGTTCTCCCTCAATTTCAGGATAGAGTTCTAATTTGTTATTGTATTGTTTTTGCGCCGAATTGTCAAGCACAGGCGCGGAAAAGGTGCGGAACGGCAACGCCTTTCCGCACCTTTCTGTATTTTTCTCACACCACCGTCGGGAAACGGAGGATGGCCTTGAAGAGGTCGCCATCGATGGCGAGCGACATCTTCCCACCCTGCAGCTCCGTCAAGCTCTGCGCGATGGAGAGGCCGAGTCCGTTTCCTTCGGTCGAGCGCGAGCTGTCGCCGCGCACAAAGCGCTCCATCAATTCCTCGGCGGGAATGTTCAGCGCCGCGCGCGAGGTGTTCTTGAAGGTCACGACCGCGTCGCCGCCGGTCTTTTCAAGCGTCAGATAAACGCGCGTGCCATTCTGCGCGTATTTGCAGATGTTCGAGAGCAGATTGTCGATCACGCGCCACATCAACGCGCCGTCCACATTGCAGAAGAGTTCCTTGTCCGGCATCACGCTCACGAGCGTCAGGTCCGCCGCGCTCAGCTTGTCGCCGTACTCGCCCTCGACCTGCGATAGAAGCTCGTTCATGCTGCACCGCACGGCGTTCACGGGCAGGTTACCCGTCGTGGCCTTGCTGGCCTCGATCAAGTCCTCCGTGAGCTTTTTGAGCTTGAACGCCTGCCGCTTGAGGACGGCGAGGTATTCTTCCTCCTGCTCGGGAGTGTGCTCATGCTGCAAAAGATCAACGTAGTTGATGATGCTCGTGAGCGGCGTCTTGATGTCGTGCGAAACGTTTGTGATAAGTTCCGTTTTGAGCCGCTCGCTCTTGAGCTGCTTGTCGATGGCCGCAGCCATGCCGTCGCCGATGGAATTCAAGTTCTCGGCGTGGCGCTTAACGTCCCAATACATCCACTTTGTGTCCACCTGCGCGTCAAGATTGCCGGCGGCGAGGGCTTCGCCCTCCTTCTGGAGCTTTCGAAGCTGGAGCGAGAAGAGGCACGCGGCGACGGACAGCACAAGCATCGTCAGCAGCATCGCCCCTCCCGCGCGATTTGCCGCAAATATACCGAGCATCATGCTGACCACAAAGCAGCCCACCGCCGTGCGCCAGACGAGCGGGATGGCGTGCAGGAAGCCAATAACGCCGCGGCAGAAGGCGCAGAGCACTCTCCAGCACCACTTGACGATCTTCCAGCACAGGCACAGGAGCTTGTAGATAATCGTTCCCTTCCACAGTCTGCCCACCTTGACGCGCGCACAGAATGTCACCCACGCGGCAAAGACGAGCACCGCCAGCGCAAAGCTTATCGCCAGCAGCAGCACATCGTAGGGCGGGGTATAGAAGCTCACATAGGAGTAGACCTCCTCCACCGCCACGCACAGCAGCGCAATGATCGTGCCGTCAACGAGAAGATAGAGGTCGAAGGGGATCTTTTCCTGCCAGCCGCCCTGCAGCTCGCCGTCCTCGCGCCGCGCCGCCGTGCGGGCGAGGAAGATGAGCAGGAACAGCTCCATCGCGCCAAAGAGGATGAGCATCTCCAGAGCGTTCTGCCCCCAGTTTTCTGCCTTGTCGTAAAAGACCTTTGCCCAGTAGATATCATCCTGCGCGGGAAGGCCCTTCACAAGGTAGACATCAAAGGTCTTGTCAACATAAACGGTGCTGTAGCAGAAGGTATCACCGTCGCTGACGTTGCTGAACTCCACCTTGTCCTGCTCGTCCGTCACACGGAAGCGAATGTTGCTGTAGCTGTCTCCCTTGGAGTAGATCTTGTCGAGCTCATAGTTTCCGCCTTCCATGGCGATATAGTCGTCGCAGATCTCCCACGTCTTTTTGCCGACCGCATTCAGGCAGAGGTCGCTCGTGTAAAAGTCCCGACCCATGCCGCCGTAGGAGTAGACAAGCCCCACAACATAGGTGAGGATGACCGGCACGAGCGCCGCCGCCAGCAAAAAAGCGACCGTCTTTGTCCAGAAATTGCGTATCCACGCAGCCTTCATTTCTTGTCCTCCATTTTATACCCCAGCCCCCACACGACCTTCAGGTAGCGCGGCTCGGAGGGGTTGATCTCCAGTTTTTGGCGCAGGTGGCGGATGTGGACGCTCACCGACGTCTCCGCCCCCAGCGAATCCTCCTTCCACACCAGCTCGTAGATCTGGGCAGAGGAATAGATGCGTCCCGGGTTCTTCATCAAAAGGCGCAGGATATTGAACTCGATGGGCGTGAGGGCGACCTCGTCGCCGTCGACCGTCACGCTTTTTTTCTCCTCGTCGAGCACGATGGGGCCGACGGTGTAGACGTTCGGCTGCTCCTCCACCTTCTTTGCCCCAAGCTGCGTATAGCGACGCAGCTGCGAGCGCACGCGCGCGAGCACCTCCACGGGGTCAAAGGGCTTTGTGATGTAGTCATCTGCGCCGATGTTCAGGCCCAGGACCTTGTCGCTGCTCTCGCTCTTGGCCGTGAGCAGGATGATGGGCACGTTGCTCTTTTCGCGCAGCTTCGCCGTCGCGGCGATGCCGTCGAGCTGGGGCATCATGATGTCCATCAGGATCAGATGGATGTCGTTCTTCTCCACGACCTCCAGCGCCTCGCGCCCGTTGCTCGCCTCAAACAGGCAGTAGTCCCCGCCGGAGAGATAGATCTTGAGCGCGTTGACAATGTCCTGTTCGTCGTCACAAATCAGAATGTTGTACATTTTCTCACCTCATGTTGGTCATTGTATCAGCCGTTTTCAAACAAAAACAGCGATTGTTTCTTAATTCTTACTTAATATCCTCTCAAAAAGGGCCGAAAGGGGCTTCCTTTCGGCCTTTTTCGGTTGTTTTCTTATCTTTTTCGGTCAATTTTGCGATAAAGGCGGAGCGCTCTCTCCACCGCGACGCCCGCGGCGTGCGTAAGGCTGCGCGCGTTGTAATGAAGCTCTGCAAAGCAGAACGCGGACTTCCCCGCCGCCGCGAGGCGCAGGGATTTTTCTTCCTTTTCCCGCCGGCTGTACCAGATCGACATAGTTCTCCTCCTCACAAATCACACCCGTCGAGCGCGGCAAGGCCGAAGCGCGCGGCGAGGCTGATCTTCGCGCGCTCGTCGTCCGAGGATGCAACATCGAATTTCGTGCGCAGCTCACGCAGGAACAGGCCGCGCAGCGAATCCTCCTGCGCTCGCGCCCAGACGTCCTCGCCAATGCGCGTCTCATCGCGCAGCTCCAAGTGGAAGAAGTCGGGCGCAAACTGCTCTTCGATCGACTTGAGATCAAGCCCGCGCTCATCCGTCTCTCCGGTGAAAATAATGCGGTAAATATCGCGCACAGTCGCATCCGGCAGGGCCGCGCGCAGCGCGTCCTCTGCCGATCTTCCCGTCACATCGACGTTCAGGACCTCATACCGTCTGCGCGCGAACGGCACAAACGAAAGTTCGGCCTTCCCGCGCTCCACCGTGCCCGTAAGGATGCCCTTTTCGCCCAGCTCGTCGAAACCGCGGCCCTCCGGGCAGCCGGAGTAGGCGTAGGTCGTCTGCCCTTCGCGCAGGAAACCGCCGAACTGGTGTGTGTGGCCGAGCGCAAGATAGTCGATCCCGCTCTCCTTGATCTGCCCTTTCGTGAGGGGATTGTAGCGCGATTCCGTGGCGGAGATATCACCGTGCAGCACCATCAGATGGATGAAATCGTCCTCCGGTGCGCGGAAGCCCGCAAGCAGGCTCTCATCCTGCACCGGCGCGGTAAACGCCGCGCCGTACACGGCGCACTGAAGCTCCGGAAGCTCCACGCGCTCGACCGTCTTCGACGTGAAGACGTGCACGTTCTCCGGCCAGGAAAGCGTCGCGTAGGGTGACTTCGCGCTGTACGGGTCGTGGTTGCCGGGGGCGATGAACACCCGCGCCTGCATTGCGCCCAGCGCCTCAGAGAGCGCTTCCAGCGTCTCGCGATAGGTCGTGTCGCTGTCGAACAGGTCGCCCGCGAGCAGCACGAGATCGACGCCGTTCTGATTCACGTAATTGCAAAGCCGCGTCAGCAGCTCGCGGCTCTCGCGGCGGCGCTGGCGCGCCTGCTCGGCGCTCAGCGCGCCGAACGCGCTGTCCAAATGGAAGTCCGCCGCGTGGACGATCTTCACGCTCATGTGTTCTCTCCTCTCATGCCTGCGGGGCGGGCGCTTTCTCCTTGCACACGTCGACCCAGGCGACAAAGTTTGAGGAATACTTCTCAAGCTCGTCGCAGGTCATCTCGATGGCGCTGTTCGCGCTGCCCGCCGCGGGGAAAACCGTGTCGAAGCGTTTGAGCGATACATCGAGATAGGTCTTCACATTCTCCGGCAGAGCAAACGAGCACACGCCGCCCGGCGCGTGGCCGGTGAATGCGCAGGCCTCGTCAAAGGTCAGCATCTTTGCTTTCACGTGGAAATACGCCTTGTACTTGGCGTTGTCGATCTTCCTGTCCCCCGCCGTCACGATGATGATGGGCGCATCGTCCGCGAGCTTGAAGCTCATGGACTTCGCGATGCGCGCGCCCTCCACGCCGACGGCGACGGCGGCCAGCTCGACCGTCGCGCTCGACACGTCGAACTCGCGGATGCGGTCGGCGATGCCGAAGTGTTCAAAATAGGCTCTCACTTTTTCGATGGACATTTGCGTTGTTCCCTTCTATCTCGCGCTTTCTCAGCGCACATCGACGCGCTCGACGCCCACGCAGAGCCCCGTCGCGTCATCCAATGTAAAAATCGCTCCCTGCATCTTGCCGGCGCTCTTCTCCGGCTCGCGGTAGCGGCCCGGGAGACCGCCGAGAAACGTCTCGACCGACTGCTCGGGCTTGATACCGAGCACGCTGCGCACCGCCCCCGTCATGCCGAGGTCCGTGAGGTAGCCCGTCCCCTTGGGGAAGACCTCTTCGTCCGCCGTCGGCACGTGGGTGTGCGTGCCCCAGATGGCGCTGACGCGGCCATCGAGGTAATAGGCCATGGCGAGCTTTTCGCTCGTCGCCTCGGCGTGGAAGTCAAGCAGCGTGAACGTCGGCTTTTCGCCGCTTTTGAGCAGCTCGTCCGCCGTTTTGAACGGATTGTCCGCATGGAACGCGAGGTCGCAGCGGCCGATGAGGTTCATCACCGCGATACGAGCGCGCCCGCAGTCGAAAACGCCGTAGCCCCTTCCCGGCACGCGCGCGCCGAGATTGTGCGGCCGCAGAATATACGGGCAGTCGTCGAGGTAGTCGGTGATCTGCATCTTGCCGAATGTGTGGTTGCCAAGCGTGATGACGTCCGCTCCCGCAGAGAAGATGCGCTCGGCGTCGTTCGGCATCAGGCCGACCATCGCGGCATTCTCGCCGTTGACCACGGTGAAGTGGATGTTCTTGAGTTTTTTCACGGCGCGCAGATGGTGCTCGAGGCAGCTGACGCCGCAGCCGCCCACCACATCGCCGATGGCCAGAATATTGTAGAGCATGGCGTTCCTCCGCTTTGCGTTTTCCCCAGTATAGCAAGGCGCGGGACAAAACGCAAGAAAGGCATGAAAAAAGGCCCCGCAAAAGCGGAGCCTTTTTCTTATTTCGCGTATTCGATGGCGGTCGTCTCGCGCAGGACGTGCACCTTGATCTGGCCGGGATATTCCATCTCTTCCTCGATCTTTTTGGCAAGCTCGCGCGCCAGAATGACCATCTGGTCCTCGCTGACCTGGTCGGGCTTGACCATCACGCGCACCTCGCGGCCGGCCTGAATGGCATAGGCCTTGTCGACGCCGGGATAGCTGCCGGTGATCTCCTCAAGCTGCTCGAGGCGCTTGATGTAGTTCTCCAGATTCTCGCGGCGGGCACCGGGACGGGCGGCAGAGATCGCATCCGCCGCCTGCACGAGGCAGGCAACGATGGTCTGCGGCTCCACGTCGTTGTGGTGCGCCTGCACGGCATGGATGATGTCGTCCTTTTCGTGGTACTTGCGCAAAAATTCGACGCCGAGGGCGACGTGCGTACCCTCCATCTCGTGGTCGACGGCCTTGCCGATATCGTGCAGCAGGCCTGCGCGCTTGGCGGCGTAAACATCCGCGCCCAGCTCGGCGGCCATCATGCCCGCAAGGTGCGAGACCTCGATAGAGTGCTGCAGAACGTTCTGGCCGTAGCTCGTGCGGTAGTGCAGGCGGCCGAGCATCTTCACAAGCTCGGGATGCAGACCGCGGATGCCGGTCTCCAGCACGGCGCGCTCGCCCTCGGACTTGATGATGGCGTCCACCTCACGGCGGGCCTTGTTGACCATCTCTTCAATGTGCGTGGGATGGATGCGGCCGTCGGCGATGAGCTTTTCGAGCGCCAGGCGCGCGACTTCGCGGCGCACGGGCTCGAAGCACGAGACGGTGATCGCCTCGGGCGTGTCGTCGATGATGAGGTCGACGCCCGTGAGCGTTTCGATCGTGCGGATGTTGCGGCCTTCGCGGCCGATGATGCGGCCTTTCATCTCGTCATTGGGCAGGGGCACCACACTGACGGTGATCTCGGCAACATGGTCGGCAGCGCAGCGCTGGATGGCAGAGGCGACGATCTCGCGGGCGCGGGAATCGGCCTCGTCCTTGGCGCGCTGCTCCAGCTCCTTGATCTTGAGCGCGGTCTCGTGCGTCACTTCGCTCTCGACCTGCTCGATCAGGTACTTCTTGGCGTCTTCGGCAGTAAAACCGGAAATACGTTCGAGCATTTCGGTCTGGCTGCGCTTGATGATCTTGATTTCTTCGTTTTCCTTGTCCAGAGCGGCATGCTTCTGGTTGAGGGCCTCCTCGCGCTTTTCCAGCGCGTCGGTCTTGCGGTCGAGGTTCTCCTCCTTCTGCTGGAGCCGGCGCTCCTGCTTCTGCTGCTCGGCGCGGCGTTCCTTGACTTCCTTCTCGTATTCGTTTCTGGAGCGCAGGATATCTTCCTTTGCCTCCAACATGACTTCGCGTTTCTTGTTTTCAGCGCTCTTGATCGCTTCGTTGACAATACGAAGCGCCTCTTCATCGGCGTTGGAGATCTTCTCCTCGGCGCGTTTAGCGGCTCTCTTGCGAATCCAAATACCAAGAAGAATGCCAATGACGAGCGTCCCCACCGCGATAAGCGCAGCGTAGAGATAGCTGATCATGCGATTCCTCCTGTGTGCTGTTTTTTGATCGATGCGATTGATCTATCGTTGGGTTTTTGAATCATAAACGGGAGATTCCCCTTCTCTCCCCTCCATAAATCCAAAAAACATTGTAAACTTTTTATAACCAGCTGTCAAGGAAAAGTCGCGCCCCGAAAATATCGGAAACGGGCGAAGATCACACCGCGATGTAGGCCTGCGCCGCATACCCGAGTCGGCCGTCGTAGCCCACGGAGTACCAGCCCTGATAGCTCCCGTAGACCTGCACGCTTTCGCCGTTCGGGATGCTGCCGACTGTTTCCCCGTCGATGCCCGGGTAGCTTCGCAGGCGCAGGGCTGAGCCCTCGGTCGTGACGACGCCGGTGCGCACGAGCTGCGGGTAAATGAACGGCAGGCCGAAATACTCCGTCAGTCCCCGCGCGATGGCCTGCGCCGCGGCGTCGAGGTTATTTTCAATCCAGCGCGCATCGTCGTAATTGTCGTGATAGCCGAGCTCGATGAGATTCGCAGGGTATCTGGGCCGCCGCACCTCGCCGAGCGTTGTGGTCGCCTGCGTCGTCACCTTTGCAGGCAGCGGGTAGACCATGCGCAGCTGCGCGGCGAAGAGCTCGGCAGCACGCTTTCCGTCGCTGCTCGTGGGATAGTAAAAGACGATGATACCGCGGTTCTTCCCCGCCTGCCCCTCCCCCGAGGCGTTGGAGTGCAGGGCAAGGTAAAAGTCAAAGCCGCCGAGGCTGTTCGCCTGCGCGATGGACGAGGCCGCGGTCATCTCCGGCGTGTTGCGCACAAAGGAGATGGTGTTTGCGTAAAGGTACGGCTCGAGCGTGTCGGCCAGCAGATTCATCCAGTATTCCTCGCTGCCACTGCCGTCGACATACGGGTTCCAATCCTGCGTGGAGGGACTCAAATAAATTCTGGGCATGTGCAAAACCTCCCGTCGTTTCCAGCCTATGCTTGAAAAGCGGCGCACATGCAAAAAAAAGAGACCGCCGAAGCGGTCTCTTTTTCATTAGCAGGATGCTTTGCGTTACACGGACGCAGCCGCCTTGTCCTTCTTGTTCTCGATACGCTGGAGAACGAGGACGACGACCAGCACCGCAAGACCCGCAAGGTCAGTGACCGTGCCGGGGATGACCATCAGCAGGCCGCCGATGACCAGTGCGACGCGGCTGATCGCCTTCATGTCGCGGATCAGGTAGCCCATCAGGCCGGAGGCGATAGACGCCATACCGAGGGTCGCGGAGATGACGATGGAGGCAACGCTCAGGAAGTTGACGTCGCTGCCGACAAAGATCAGGGCGTTATTGTAAGCAAAGATGTAGGGGATGATGAACGCCGCGATTGCGAGACGGGTCGCGTTCCAGGCGGTCTTCATCGGGGTAGCCTTGGCGATGGCGGAACCGGCGTAGGCAGCCAGCGCAACGGGCGGGGTGATGTCTGCGACGATACCGAAGTAGAAGCAGAACATGTGGGCAGCCATCAGGTTGAGACCCATGCCGGAGGCAAGGATCGGCGCGCAGGTGGTGGCCATGATAATGTAGTTCGCGGTGGTGGGAACGCCCATGCCGAGCACGATGCAGCAGAGCATCGTCAGCACGAGAGCGATGATCAGGTGACCGTTGGACAGACCGACGATCGCGCCGATGAGCACCTGGCCGAGGCCGGTCATGGTGACGACGCCGGCGATGATACCAGCCATACCGCAGGCGATACCGACGCTCAGGCAGTTCTTGCCGCCGTTTTCAAACGCGTCGATGATGGTGGGCAGGCTCTTGACGTTGGGCTTGCTGATGGCGTAGTTGATAACCAGCAGCGCGAAGGCGATGGCAAGGCAGAGCGTGCTGCCGTTCTCGCCCATGAAGGTGCCCGGCTCGAAGCTGCGGCTCATGAGGGTCATGAACAGAAGCGGGATCAGGGGGATGGCCATGACGAGCTTCTTCTTGCCCTCTTCACGGCTGATCATGGCGACGACCACGCAGTAAAGGGTCGCGTACACGGCGGCGGTGGCCATCGTAAAGCCGATCATGATCATGTAGACCAGAACGACCAGCGGGAGGATGAGGTAGATCTGCGGGAGCAGGATCTTCCACTTGGGGAGCTCTTCGCGGGGCAGGCCCTTGAGGCCGAGCTTCTTGGCCTTGAAGTGCACGCCGAGGAAGATGCCGAGGAAGTACAGGAATGCGGGCAGGATCGCACGCACGATGATATCAGCATAGGGAACGCCGACCATTTCCGCCATCAGGAACGCCGCAGCGCCCATGATCGGGGGCATGATCTGACCGCCAGTGGAAGACGCAGCCTCGACCGCGCCGGCAAACTCCGGGGGATAACCGGTCTTCTTCATCATCGGGATGGTGACGGAACCGGTGGTCACGGTGTTACCGACGGAGGAACCGGAGACCATGCCGCAGAGGGCAGAGGAAACGACCGCGACCTTTGCAGGACCGCCGGAAGCCCAGCCGACCAGCGCGTTCGCGCAGTCGATGAAGAAGTTTGCAACACCCGTGGCCTCAAGGAAGGCACCGAAGATGACGAACAGCGCGATGTAGGTCGAGCAGACGCCGATCGGGGTGCCGAGGATACCGGTCGTGGTGTAGAAGAGGTTATACATAACGGTCTTTAAGTCCTTGCCCGCACCTAAGAAGGCGTAGAGCACGAACACCGTCGCTACGCAGATGATCGGCATACCGACCACGCGGCGGCAGCACTCGACGAGGATCAAAGTGCCGATGATTGCAAATACGATCAGAAGGGGGATGGAAATGCTGCCGATCTGCACGACAAAGGCCTTCTGGATTCGCGTACCGGCAGATACGATTTTTTCAAGATTTAAGGGGTAGAAGAAGAAGCAGAACGCGCCGACTGCCGCCATGACGATATCGTACCAAGGCATGTAGTTGACCTTCTGAGAGCCCTTCTTGATGGGGTAGTAGATAAACACGAGAATGATGACCAGGCCGAGGAAGAGCGGACGGCGCGCACGCTCGTCCATCTTGATCCACATGTTCATCACGATCAGGAAAATGCCGAACAGTGCCGTAAGGACACGCAGAATCTTGCGGGGAGTCCCCTCCCAGACGCGCGTGTTCGACTCACGGTCGTACTTTTTCATGATCGCATCGACGTCTTCCATGGTGCCGACGTCGTTGTCGACTGCAACATTGTTGAGCTTTTCGTTTTCAGCCATGATGCAATTTCCTCCTAATTCTATTTGAGAGCATCCGTGCGCTCAGACGAGCCAGAATTCGTAATTAAAACGCACAGGCGCGTTTTTTCCACACAAATCACGCAGACTGACATCCTCGCCGTTTACATTGAGTACATGGTCAGAGACCGTACCGACAATGTAGCCGACGTTTGTCCTGTCCTGATGGATGTTTCGGATGACCATTGCCCAGCCCTTGTAATCGGGGCGGTCCACATAGACCTTGTCAAGCGTTTCACCGGGGTTGAGCTCCGTCTGCACGCCTGCGCCAAAGGAGCAATAGGTCGTCTCCTCCACATAGATCGTTTTGTTTTCGATCTCGTAGGTATCGGTCAGGGGGTATTTGTTCACGGAATGGATAAAGGTCACGGAAAAGCGGTCTCCCTCGCCCATTTTGTACCGGGCGTAGACCTCGCCGGTGTCGCGGTTGCGCAGGGTCAGATAGTAGCCGGAGCGAGGAAGAAGCACGGCGGCCGCTGCAATAATCGTTATTATTGCAGCGGCCGCAATTATGTATTTCCGCAGATGAGAATTCACGTCAATACACGGTAGCGATCCTGCTTACAGGACGCCGATTTCCTTGTAGTACTTCTCAGCACCGGGATGCATGGTGACGGTAGCACCGGCGGAGGCAGCCTCGGGATCGAGGAAGCCGAACTTGGCGTGGCCTTCGGTCAGAGCGTCCTTGTTGTCGAACATGGCCTTGACGAACTCATAAACGACATCCTCGCTCAGCTCTTCGGAGGCAACGAGAGTAGCCTGGATAGCGACGCAGGTAACGTCGGCATCCTGACCGGTGTAGGTGCCGGCAGCCAGATCGTCACGGATCAGGAACGGATAGGCCTCCTGGATGGCGGTGAGCTCATCGTCGCTCAGGGAGACGAGGTTGAGGGTGTTGGTGGTGGCATAGTCGACGATAGCGGTCGTGGGAGTACCGGCGACAGTGAAGGCGGCGTCGATCTTGCCGTCCTTGAGCTGGTCAACGCCATCCTGGAAGGAGCCGTTCACCGCAGTGACATCGTCCTTGGTAAGACCCGCAGCGCTGAGGACCTGCCAGGCGTTGATCTCGGTACCGGAACCAACGTCACCGACGCAGATGGTCTTGCCCTTGAGGTCGGACACGGTGTTGATGCCGGGCTTGGCAAGGATCTGAACGGTCTCGTTGTAGATACCGGCGACCCAAAGAGCGTTGGTCTCGGGAGCGCCGTCGAAGGAGTTGGTGCCCTCGTGTGCGTAGTTGATAACGTCGGACTGCAGAATGGCCATCTGAGCCTCGCCGTCGGTGATCATGTTGACGTTCGCGACGGAAGCGCCGGTGGACTCAACATTGAGGGTGGAAAGGGTCAGCTTGGAGTCGAGGACGGTCTTGAGAACGCCGCCGACAGCATAGTAGGTACCGGAGGTACCGCCGGTCGCCAGAGTGATCGCGACGGGGGAATCGGAGCTGGTGTCGCCGTCGTTGTTCTGGCTGTCGTCCGTCTTCTCACCGCCGCAGGCGACCAGCGCGAAGACCATCGCGAGAGAGAGGATCAGAGCTAAAAACTTTTTCATACGCAATCTCCTTTTTGATTCTTCCGGCATTCACCGCTTCACCGGCACATGCTCCGCCGCGTGGGGGCGCTTCGGAGCACCTACGTTGGAGAAGCGTTGAATTCCGAAATTTACTTGCCTCTTTCAGGCAATCTCATTATAACCGAATGACAGGTCTATTGCAAGACATTTTTACTTTTTTGGATATTTCGCCAAATTATCGTTGAATTCCGTCATCATTCGACCGATTATTTCGTTAAACATTTATCAGGTTTTCAAATTTTTCTTTAGGTATAAAAAATCAGGGCGGCAAAGCGCCGCCCTGATTCTATGAAAGGCTCAAATGCTAATTATGCAAAATCGGTATGCTATTATTTCTTTTCCTTGTTGTCCACGACCTGCTTGAGAAGCGCGGAGAACTCGTCCATGCTCATCGCGCCGAGGTCGCCGTCCGCGCGGTGGCGCGGGGAAACGGTGCCGTTCTCCATGTCGCGGTCGCCGACGACCACCATGTAGGGGACCTTCTCCATCTGCGCGTCGCGGATCTTGCGGCCGATCTTCTCGTTGCGGTAGTCGACCTCGACGCGGAAGCCCATATTCTCGAGCCTTTTCGCCTGCTCGGCGCAGTAGTCGGCGGCGCGGTCGGTAACGGGCAGGAAGCGCACCTGCTCGGGCGCCATCCACGTCGGCAGCGCGCCGGCGTACTCCTCGATGAGGTAGGCGAGCGTGCGCTCGTAGCAGCCAAGAGACGTGCGGTGGATGATGTACGGCAGCTTCTTCTCGCCGTTTTCGTCGATGTAGTACATGCCGAAGCGCTCGGCGAGCAACATGTCGATCTGGATGGTGACGAGGGTGTCTTCCTTGCCGTAGACGTTCTTATACTGGATGTCGAGCTTCGGGCCGTAGAATGCGGCCTCGTCGATGCCGACGGTGTAGTCGACGTCGAGGTCCTTGAGGATGCGCTCCATCACGCTCTGGGCGTGATCCCACTGCTCCTTCGTGCCCTCGTACTTGTTGTTCGGGTTCGCGGGATCCCACTGGGAGAAGCGGAACGTGCACTTGTCAAGAAGGCCGACGGTGCCGAGGCAGTACTTGGCAAGGTCGAGGCAGCCCTTGAACTCCTCTTCGAGCTGGTCGGGGCGCAGGACGAGGTGGCCTTCGGAGATCGTGAACTGACGCACGCGGATGAGGCCGTGCATCTCGCCGGAATCCTCGTTGCGGAACAGCGTCGAGGTCTCGCCCAGGCGCATCGGCAGGTCGCGGTAGGAGCGCTGGCGGTTCAGGTAGACCTGATACTGGAACGGGCAGGTCATCGGGCGCAGGGCGAAGCACTCCTTCGTCTCGTCATACGGGTCGCCGAGGATGAACATGCCGTCGAGATAGTGATCCCAGTGGCCGGAGATCTTGTAAAGGTCGCGCTTGGCCATCAGCGGGGTCTTGGTGAGAAGATAGCCGCGCTTCTGCTCGGTATCCTCGACCCAGCGCTGGAGCACCTGCACGACGCGCGCACCCTTGGGCAGCAGCACTGGAAGACCCTGACCGATGCAGTCGACGGTGGTGAAATATTCGAGCTCGCGGCCGAGCTTGTTGTGGTCGCGCTTGACGGCCTCCTCGCGCTCTTTGAGGTAGGCGTCCAGCTCTTCCTTCTTCGGGAAAGCGACGCCGTAGATGCGCTGGAGCACCTCGCGGTTCGAGTCGCCGCGCCAGTAGGCGGCGTTGCAGGCGGTCAGCTTGATGCCGTTGCCCTTGATGCGGCCGGTGGAGTCGAGGTGCGGACCGGCGCAGAGGTCGGTGAACTCGCCCTGCTTGTAGAAGCTGATGACGGCGTCCTCAGGCAGGTCGTTGATGAGCTCGACCTTGAACGGCTCTTCCTTTTCTTCCATAAACTTGATGGCCTCGGCGCGCGGGAGCTCAAAGCGCTCGAGCTTGAGCTTTTCCTTGCAGATCTTGCGCATTTCGGCTTCGATCTCAGCCAAATTCTCCGGCGTGAAGGAGAACGGGGCGAGCATATCGTAGTAGAAACCGTTGTCGATGCTCGGGCCGATGGCGAGCTTCACCTCGGGCCAGAGGCGCTTGACGGCCTGCGCCAGCACATGGGAGCAGGTGTGCCAATAGGTCTTGCGGTACTCGGGATTTTCAAACGAGAACTGGTTCTCTTCGCTGATCTTGACTTCTTCAGACATGTTATTTACCTCCATTTTCACTTGAGGGTGCAAAAAAGCTCCACCCCCGATGTCTATCAGGGGTGAAGCATTCAACTACTCCACGGTTCCACCCTGCTTGCGCGTTGCGCGCCGCTTGTGTCCGCTGTAACGGGCGATCCCGTCCCGCTTGTTTCGCGGGCGGCTCAAGGGTGGTACTGCCGGCTCTGCACGCAGGACGCTTGCACCAAATGCGTCCCTCTCTTGGCGGCGAACTCCGGTTTCTTCCCTATCCAAGCCATTTTGATGATGGGAGTGTACACCCGCCGTGCGCGTTTGTCAAGCAAAAAGTGCGCACAGTGTGCGCACTTTTACAATAAATTCATCAAAACTCCGGCGGGCGGTTCTTTGTCGGCTTATCGTCGTCGCCGTCGTCCCTGCCGAGAATGCCCGAAAAGAGCTTTTTGCGCTTTGCACGCCTTTCCTCCTCTTTTTGCTTCTGCTCCGCCTTGTAACGCTCGATCGACTCCAGCTCTTCAATGCGCTCGCGCGCAACAGCGCGCAGCATATCCGGATTGGCATCGTAAACGATCGCACGCAACTCGTCCATCGTCATTTCCTCGCAGGCATCCCGAAAGCGCTTTTCGCGCACGTCCTCCGGCTCAAAGAATGCCATGCGGCCGCACCACGAGCAGATGTACATATCCACCTCGACATGATCGGTCCAGAGATTCGAACCGAGGCTTGAGCCGTTCATCTCGAGGGTCTGCTTCCCCTGAGGCTTCATTTCGTGTCCGCAGACGCAAAGCTTACCGAGCATATCGTTCCTCCTTTTTATGCACTTCCTGCTTGGGAATGTCATCGTAAAAGGCAAAGGTCTCTTCAAAGAGCTTCTCGCCGTAGGCGCGCAGCTTCTCGCAGTATTCATCGTAGGCGGTGAGCATCTGCCGCGCCTCGTCCGTCAGTACCGCGCCGCCGCCGTGCTTGCCGCCCGCCGTGGAGGTCAAAAGATGGAAGCCCAGCCCGTCCTCGGCATTGCGGACGACCGTCCACGCCTTGGAATAGGCCATGGACATCGACAGCGCCGCCGCGCGCAGCGAATGCAGCTCGTCTACGCGCTTCAAAAGCTGGGACACGCCGGGGCCAAAGCATTTCTGGTCGGAAAACACACGGGCGGAGAGAACAACGCGGAGCTCACGTTCCATAGGGCGGCACTTCCTTTCTGTTGTATTTCATTATATCCAGGTGAATGCGGTTCGTCAATACGGCAAAAGCTAAGCGGGAGCATGCCGCTCCCGCTTTCTTCACTTTAAGGTGTTGTAGTGCGTATTTTCGCCGTCGAACAAAAAGCCGTCCGTGTCGTGCACGCGGCCGTTCGACAGCATCTGCCGGTAACGCACATCGTTCGAGATTCCATTGATATTTGTGCCTGTCAAACTGCGTCCGTTGCTGCGCAGCTGCGCGTTTGCGCTCTTTTCCGTCTCGGGGTTCAGATAGGTCTTACCGTAGAGGTTGCCGTTTTCGTGCGTGATGGTCTTGTCGCTGCCAAAATAGCGGCTGCGGTCGCTGGCGCTCGCGGCGGCATTGCGGCGGTCGACGCTGCGCGTCGTATTCTCTCCGTCGCCGTCCATGTCGTCGCCCATCATGCCGTCGCCGGTCACGCTGTCGTCTTTTTTGTTTTTGCCGCTCATGTCGTCGCCCGGCATGTTATCCTTTTTTTTGCCGCTGTCCGCCGCGCCGTTGTCGGTCGTACCGGTCGACGGGCCGTTGGCGGTGTTGCTGTCCTTCTTCTCCCCGCAGCCCGCGAGCGAGAAGAGCAGCAGCGCCGTCACAAAAAGCATGGCAAGGGTCTGCTTCATCTCTGCATTTCTCCTTACGTTCATCTCCCGCGATACCCAGAAATAGTATGCGCACGAAGCAACAAGAAACCAGACGTAAATTTTGTCAAAACGCATGTCACCGACACTAACTCGGCAAAAAGCCTCGCAGAGTTTCGCGCCTATAGGCGCGAAATAATTTTAATCATTTTTCTGACGACATGTGCGTCAGAAAAATACTTCTCGCCCGCAAGTGTGGAAATTGCTTGCCTGCGGCAAGCAATTTCTGCGCGCGGCGGGTGTAAAAAGCAAAAAAAGAGGACACCGTAAGGTGTCCTCTTTTTTTGAGTATTTTACTTGCTCGCCTTCGCGGCCTTGAAGGCCTCGATCAGCATCGGGGTGACCTTGAACAGGTCGCCGCAGATGCCGTAGTCGGCGATCTCGAAGATCGGCGCGGTGTCGTTCTTGTTAACCGCGATGATGCACTCGGACTCGCTCATACCGGCCTTGTGCTGGATGGAGCCGGAGATACCGAGAGCGACGTAGACCTTCGGGTGGACGGTCTTACCGGTCTGACCAACCTGATGGTCGGCAGTGAGCCAGCCGGAGTCGATGGCAACACGGGAGCCGCCAACAACGCCGCCGAGCACATCGGCGAGCTCGTGAGCGAGCTTGATGCCGCCCTCGACGTCCTTGGAGATACCACGGCCGACGGAGACGATGTAGTCAGCGCCAACCAGGTCGACGAGCTTCTTGGCAGCCTTGACGACCTCGACGACCTCAGTCTGGAGATCGGCGGCGTCGAGCTTGACGTCGTACTTGGTGACCTTAACGGCCTTGGCCTTCGCCTCGTCGTAAGCAGCCTTCTTCATAACGCCGGGACGGACCGTCGCCATGGAGGGACGGAAGCGCGGGCAGATGATGGTAGCCATCAGGTTGCCGCCGAACGCGGGACGGGTCATCTTCAGGTCGCGAGAGACATCGTGATCCTTACCCATGACCTTCGCGGTGGCCATGCCGTCGATCTTGGCCTCGGGCAGCGTGGAAGCGCCGCGCAGGAAGTCCTTGTAGATGGGCATGTCAACGTCGAGGTGGGTGCAGTCGGCGCAGAGGCCGGTGTGCAGACGGGCTGCGCAGCGGGGGCCGAGGTCACGGCCGATGTTGGTCGCGCCGATGAGGAAGGCCTCGGGCTTCATCTCGGAGATGACGTCGCAGATGACCTTGGCATAGGCGTCGGTGGTGTAGTTCTTCAGCAGGGGGTGGTCGCAGACGATGACCTCATCAGCGCCGTAGCCGCCAATGCTCTCGGCGAGATCGCCGACATTGTCGCCGACCAGCAGACCGCAGAGCTTCACGCCCAGCTCATCCGCCAGCTTGCGGCCTTCGGAGATCAGCTCATAGGAGGTGGACATCATCTGGCCCTGACGCTGTTCGCAGAAGACCCATACGTTCTTGAACTCTTCGATCTTGGAGGAGTCATAGTTGGGATTAGCAAGTTTCACTTCGTTACGCATCGTATTGATCTCCTTTCCTTAAATGATGTGTTTTTCGAGCAGGATGCCGGCGAGCTTCTCGCAGGTAGCCATGTCGTTGCCCTCGAGCATCTGACCGGCGCCCTTCTGGGGAGGCGTGAAGGAGGTCAGGATGTTGGTCGGGGAGCCCTTGAGGCCGATGGTGGTAGCGTCGATGAGGGGGTGATCCTTCAGGGCGTTGTAGTCCAGAACGGTCATGGGCTTGGAGTAGCACTCAAACACACCGGAGACGCTCATGTAACGCGGAGTATTGAGCTCCTTGATGCAGGTGATCAGGCACGGGGTCTGAGCCTTGATGGTCATGTAGCCGTCCTCGAGCATGCGCTTGACGGTCAGGGTGTCGCCTTCCTTCTTCACGTCGGCGGCGTAGGTGATCTGGGGCAGGTGCAGCTTCTCAGCGATCTGAGGACCGACCTGAGCGGTATCACCATCGATAGCCTGACGGCCGCAGAAGACGATGTCGTCGTCATCGAGACCGATGGTGTCGAGAGCGGCGGCAAGGATCTGGGAGGTGGCGTAAGTATCGGAACCGCCGAACTCACGGGCGGAAACGAGATAGCCGTCATCAGCGCCCATGGCCATCAGCTCGCGCAGCATACCTTCTGCCGGCGGGGGACCCATGGTGACGACGGTGACCTTGCAGCCCAGCTCATCCTTGAGCTTGAGAGCGGCCTCAACGGCGTTCATATCATCGGGGTTGATGATGGTCTGCATGGAAGCGCGGTTCAGGGTACCATCGGGATTGACGGCAACCTTACCGGAGGTATCGGGGACCTGCTTAACGCAAACAAGAATCTTCATTATATCTTTACCTCCTTTTTTAGTTCACACCAAGATACTTGGCAACGACCATACGCTGGACTTCGGAAGTGCCCTCGTAGATCTCGGTGATCTTGGCATCGCGCATCATGCGCTCAACGGGATACTCACGGGTGTAGCCATAGCCGCCGAAGAGCTGAACAGCGCGGCGGGTGACGTCGGAAGCGGTCTCGGCCGCGAAGAGCTTGGCCATGGCAGCGTCCATGGAGTAATCCTCGTGATTCTGCTTCTTCATAGCGGCAGCGTAAACGAGGTACTGGGCAGCCTGAGTGCGGGTGTGCATGTCGGCCAGCTGGAACTGGGTGTTCTGGAACTGGCTCAGGCGGCGACCAAACTGGATACGCTCCTTGGTGTACTTGACAGCCTCGTTGATGGCGCCTTCGGCAAGACCGAGAGCCTGGGAGGCGATACCGATACGGCCGCCGTCGAGGGTCTTCATGGCGATCTTGAAGCCTTCGCCTTCCTTACCGAGCAGGTTCTCCTTGGGGACGACGCAGTCTTCGAAGACGAGGTCGCAGGTAGAGCTGCCGCGGATACCCATCTTCTTCTCGTGCTTACCGGTGGAGAAGCCGGGGAAGTCCTTCTCAACGATGAAGGCGGTGATACCGTGGTTGCCCTTGCTCTTGTCGGTCATGGCGAACACGACGAAAGTGGAGGCAACGTTACCGTTGGTGATGAAGCACTTGCTGCCGTTGAGGACGTAGTCGCCGTTCTCGTTCTTGACAGCGGTGGTCTGCTGGCCGGAGGCGTCGGTACCGGCGCCGGGCTCGGTCAGACCGAACGCGCCGATCTTGCGGCCGGACAGAAGGTCAGGCAGATACTTCATCTTCTGCTCCTCGGTGCCGTTCTCGAAAATGGGAGCGCAGCAGAGGGAGGTGTGGGCGGAAACGATAACAGCGGTGGTGCCGCAAACCTTAGCGAGCTCCTCCACGCACATGGCATAACTGAGAACATCGCCGCCGGCGCCGCCGTACTGCTTCGGGAAGTAAATACCCATCATGCCGAGCTTGGCCATCTTTTCGACGGTCTCCATGGGGAAGCGCTCTTCCTCATCGAGTTCCTCAGCTAAAGGCTTGACTTCATTTTCTGCAAATTCGCGATACATTTTGCGGACCAGCAGATGTTCTTTGGACAGATGGAAATCCATAGTCTTTTGCTCCTTCACTATAAAAATAATTGGATTGTCTAATTTTTCACAAATCAGTTCCGTGACTCTCATTATATCCTGTGCGTTTCATTTTCGCAAGGGGAACTATCATTCCTTTTTGGAATTCGTGCTTTTTGCCGAATTCATTAAAGTCTTTTTGACATTTCCGTTCCTTTTATGACAGTTTTCTGTCATTTTCAGGAATCCTTTCCATTCCAAAAGAGAAAAAGGGGGGCAGTTTTTGTAAACTGCCTCCCCTTTTTATCCTTTTAGGGACGGATTACTTCTTGCTGTAATCGTAGAAACCCTTGCCGGACTTCTTGCCGAGCTGGCCGCCGCGGACCATCTTCTTGAGCAGCAGAGCGGGACGATACTTCGGATCGCCGGTCTCGCTGTAGAGGACGTTCATAATGGCGAGGCACACGTCAAGGCCGATGAAGTCGCCCAGGGCGAGGGGGCCCATGGGGTGGTTCGCGCCGAGCATCATGGCCTTGTCGATATCCTCGACAGAGGCAACGCCGGTCTCGACCAGGCCGATGGCCTCGTTGATCATCGGGATCAGGATCTTGTTGACGACGAAGCCCGGAGCTTCAGCGACCTCGACAGGCTCCTTGCCGATCTCCTTGGAGAGGTTGTAGATGAAGTCGAAGGTCTCCTGCGTGGTGTTGGCGCCGCGGATGACCTCAACGAGCTTCATGCTGGGCACGGGGTTGAAGAAGTGCATGCCGATGACGGCGTGCTTGAGGCCGAGACCCATCTCGGTGACGGACAGAGAAGAGGTGTTGGTCGCGAAGACGGTGCTCTCCTTGCACATCGCATCGAGCTCGCCGAGGAGCTGACGCTTGGTGTCCATGTTTTCCGCCACGCACTCGATGACGAGGTCGGCGTCCGCCGCGGCAGACTTCTCCTCAACGAGGATGTTGTTCAGGATGGCGTCCTTGGCCTCTTCGGTCATCTTGCCCTTCTCGACGCGCTTCTGCAGGGAAGCGGCGAGCTTATCCTTGTGGCGCTGAGCGGAAGCGACGCTGGAAGCGTACATCAGAGCGGTGTGGCCCTTGGCCGCGAAGACCTGAGCGATGCCGCTGCCCATGGTGCCGGCGCCGAAAACTGCAACTTTCATTGTGTGTATCCTCCTACAATATAAATAGATAATTCTATGGAATCACTTGTTGATAAAGGGCTCGTGCTTGCGCTTTTCGAGGAAGGCGCCCATGCCCTCCTGCTGGTCGGCGCTCTGGAAGCAGGAGCCGAAGGCCTTCTCCTCGATCACGACGGCGCGGTCAATGTCGACCTGAAGGCCGTCGTTGATGGCCTGCTTGGACGCGCGCACCGCGATAGGCGCGTTGCCAGCGATCTGGCCGGCGAGCTTTTCCGCCGCGGCGTAGAGGTCAGAAAGCGGATAGACCGCGTTGACAAGGCCGATGCGGTAGGCCTCGTCCGCCTTGATGTTGCGGGCGGTGTAGATCATCTGCTTGGCCATGCCGGGGCCGACGAGGCGGGCAAGGCGCTGTGTGCCGCCAAAGCCCGGCGTGATGCCAAGGCCTGTCTCGGGCTGGCCGAAGACGGCTGTATCGGAGCAGATGCGGAAGTCGCAGCTCATCGCGAGCTCGCAGCCGCCGCCGAGGGCATAGCCGCCCACCGCCGCGATCGTCGGGATGGGGAACGCTTCGAGCTTGCGCATGACGTCGTTGCCCTGCTTGCCGAAGGCCTCGGCCTCCTCCTTGCTGAGCTCCTTCATCTGCGCGATGTCCGCGCCGGCGACAAAGGACTTCTCGCCCGCGCCGCGGACGATCAGGCAGCGGATCTCGCTTAAGTCCACTGCGTCGAGCGCGGCATCGAGATCGGCGAGCACCTGAGAATTGAGCGCGTTGAGCGCCTTTTCGCGGTCAATGATGAGATAGGCAATGTTGCCCTTGGGTTCATATTTGACAAAAGACATCGTGTGTCTCCTCCTGTCTTCTTCAACTGCCCCCTATTATATGGGCGGCAAGGCATATTTGCAAGAGAAAAATCACTTTTTTCAAAAAAGTTTCACACTTTTCCGGTGTCATTGCAAGAAACGTTGCATTTTTAATGATCTTTTCTCCCAATGCAGCAACTCTTGTATAAAATTTTTAAAATGACTTGTCTCTTGCACCAATTTTCGATATGATAGGCTTTAATTATAGGAAAACGAGGTTCATTCTATGCGAATGCGCAAAAAGAAAAACCTGCTTCCCCGCATGGAGCGGTGCGGGGCGTATCAGATCAAGGATCCCTACGAGCGCAAGGGCCGCTGGCACGACCTGATGCCCGAGGCGAAGGAGATCCGCGTGGAGCTCGGCTGCGGCAAGGGCCGCTTCACCGTCGAGACGGCCGCGGCGGAGCCCGACGTGCTGCTCATCGCGGTCGAAAAGGTGCCCGACGCGATGGTCGTCGCGATGGAGCGCGCGGCGAAGGCAGAGCTGCACAACGTCTTCTTCATCGACATCGACGCCAACCAGCTCCCTGAGATTTTTGATCAGGGCGAGGTCGACCGCATCTATGTCAACTTCTGCGACCCGTGGCCGCCCAAGCGGCAGGCCAAGCGCCGGCTGACGCACGGCAATTTCTTGAAGCTCTACCGCAAGGTGCTCAAGGACAACGGCCAAATTCATTTCAAGACCGACAACGACCCGCTGTTTGAGTGGTCGATCGAGGAGATCCCGCAGTTTGGCTTCACCCTCTCTGAGGTCACACGCGATCTGCACGCGAACGGACAGCGCGGCGTGATGACCGACTACGAGGCCAAATTCTATGCCGAGGGCAAGAACATCAACCGCTGCGTCGCCACGATGCAGCCGTGGGAGGAGCCCGAGGAAGAGGATACGCCCGAAGAGGCGGACGAAACGGCTGAATAAAAGGAAGGCTTTCAGCCTTCCTTTTTGCTTTCTTCCAGATACGGCGAATACATCATCACCGCGTCGTTCACGGCGACAGGCGTCTCCGCGAGCAGCTTGCCCTGCAAATCAAACGTCTGCCGGTAGAGCTCGTTGTGGCGGATGTAGCCGCCCCAGTACTGCGCGCGCATCTCATGGCTGCGCTCTACGACCGCATAGCGCTCGGTCGGCTCGGCGCTCACGCGCCACTCGCCCTCAAGGTCTGTTTTGCCGACGCGGACGCGCATCTGATAGGTGTCCTGTGTGTCGTTGCGGATCATCAGGTCAAGATAGGGGTAAAAGCAGGTCGCACCGCTGCCGAACGGCTGCGTGCGGTTCGCGTCGGGAAAGACGTCATAGCCGTGGCGGTGGCGCTCGACGACCGTGAGCGGCGTGTGCAGCGTCATCCAGTAGATGAGGTTTGAGAGCTGGCAGAGCCCGCCGCCCGTCGCGGCCAGATACCCGCCGTTGCGCAGGATCATGCCGGGCAGATACCCCTTCCCCGCCGTCGGCTTTCCGATGAGATACCAGTAGCTCATCGTTTCACCGGGGCGCAGCAAAAGCCCGTCGAGCCGCGCACAGGCGAGGCGGAGATTCGTCACCTTGTTGCGCTGGAGCTGCATGTCGACGTCCTTGAGCTTTCGCATGAGCGGCGTATGGTGGGAAAACGCCTGATATGCTAAGTCTTCCCCGCTGCGCTCACGCGCAAAATGCTTCCGCATCGAAAGCCATCTGAGTTTTCGCTGCGCGCTAAAATACGCGCCGCCGAGCTTCAGCCGCAAATCAGAGCGTTTTTTCGGTTCGCGGACGGTCATATGCTTCCCTCCCCTGTTTTTCTGCTTTTATAGACGCAAAACGGCGGGAAAAAGTTCCAACATTTTCTTATTTCAGGCTCATCACGTAGATTTGACACGGGTTCCACTCGTCCCAGAGCGTCGGGAATACCTCAAACTCGCCAAAACCGAGGGCGAGATAGAAGCGGTTCGTCGCGTCGTACTCAGGGTACTTCCCCATCTGCACGGTCTTGACCTGCAAAAACGAGTAGCCAAGCTCCTTCGCCCGCTGCTTCGCTGCGGCAAAGAGCATCTTGCCGACGCCGCGGCGGTGGTATTCTTTCAGCACGCCCATGACATAGAGTTCCGCCGTATCCCTCCCCGTTTCGGCAAGGTAAAGGAAGCCGACAGCGTTCTCGCCGTCGAACGCGGCGAAAAACGGCTGCTTAACACTCTTTTCGATGTATTCCTCGCGCGCCTCTGGAATGCCAAACCAGTCGGGCAGCGATTCTAAAATAAAGCGCGTAATGCGCCGCTTTTCATCGGGAGTCGTAATTTCTCTGATCTCCATAGTTCTCTCCATTTTAAATATTCAGTCTGCAAAAAAAGCGGTATGGCAATGCCATACCGCTTTTTGATGTACGTTACCGCTGGCCCTTGTCGTAGGGGATGCCCTCGGCCTTGGGGGCGCGGGAGCTCTTGGACGTGAACGCCAGCACAAGCAGCGTGACGATGTAGGGCAGCATGCGGTAGAGATGGGCGCTGATGCCGATCTCGGCGAGCATGTAGACGCCGTCGCCGTTGATGTCGATGCTCGCGTAGCTCGCCGCGATGCACTTGAAGAGGCCGAACAGCAGCGAGGAGGCCGCGATATTCACGGGCTTCCAGTTGCCGAAGATCATAACGGCCAGTGCGAGGAAGCCGAAGCCCGCAACGTCGCCGTTCGAGGCGCAGTTTGCCGTTGTCAGCGCATAGACGAAGCCGCCCATGCCCGCGAGCGCGCCGGAAATGGTCGTGCCCGCGTAGCGCATCTTGTAGACGTTGATGCCCAGCGAATCCGCCGCCTGGGGATTTTCGCCGCAGGCGCGCAGGCGCAGGCCGAAGCGCGTCTTATAGAGCAGGATCGACAGGATGATGAAAAGCAGGATGCAGACGTAGGTCGCAAGGTAGACCTTGTTGACGAACGTCTCGCCGAAAAAGCCGAGGTCGGTGTTCTTGTCGATGCCGAGCGTAGACTTTTTGATCATGAACCAGCTCGCCGCGTCGCCCGTGAGCATCTGCAGCGTATTCTGGTTGGCGATGATGCGGATGAAGAACAGCACGAGTGCGGGAGCCATCAGGTTCAGCGCCGTGCCGCCGATGGTCTGGTCAGCGCGCAGGTTGATGGACGCAAAGCTCAGAAGCAGCGAGAACAGCGCGCCGAAGGCCGCCGCGACCAGCATCGTGAGAAGCTCCACGCCCTGAAGTGCGACCCAGTTGCCGCTCTGCTTGAGGGAGAGGATGGCGTCGCTCGTCTGCAAAATGCGCACGAACCAGACGCCGATGAACGCGCCGAAGACCATGATACCTTCGAGCGCCAGGTTGATGATACCGCTGCGTTCGGCGAACACGCCCGCAAGCGCCACGATCATCAGAGGGACGGCATAAATGAGCGTCTGCTGAATGAGGAATGTCATTTCGCGTCGCCTCCTTTCTCCGTTTCCGCTTGTGCACCGGCTGGTGCGGAAGCTGCCGCCGGTGCGGGCTCCGCGTTGGCATCCGCGCCGTCGTCCTTCTTCTTGCCGAGCTTGCCGATCCACATCTTGATGACCAGCGAGAAGGCGCTGAGATACACGATGACGGCGATGATGACGTTCGTGATGTACTCGTTATAGGCCGTCAGGTTCGTCAGCTGCAGGCCCGAGATATCGAGCATCGACATGAACAGCGCCGTGAAGATGATGCCGATGGGGTTACAGGAGGCGAGCATCGCAACAGGGATGCCGTTGAAGCCGATGGCAGGGAGCGACTGGTACGTGGACCAGAAGAACTCTGTGTTGCCGGAGAGATAGTAGAGCGAAGCGCCCGCCGCGCTCAGTCCGCCCGCGATCGCCATGGAGATGACGATGTTGCGCTTGTCGGCGATACCGGCGTAGCGCGCGGCATGACGGTTGGAGCCGCAGGCTTTGAGCTGATAGCCGAACGTCGTCTTGGACATCATCACGTAAACGGCGATTGCAAAGACGATGGCGATGAGGATGCCGCCGTTGACCTGGGAGTTCGGGAAGAGCTTGTCAAGGCCCATCTTCGCGGTGGCAACGCCGTTGTAGGTCGTCTTGTAGATGTAGCCGGTCTTGGTGGACTCGGTGACGTTCTTAAAGTTGCTGATATCAAAGAGCCATGTGACGAGGTTCGCCGCGATCCAGTTCGTCATGATGCAGGCGAGCACCTCGTTGATGTTGAGCAGAGCCTTGAAAAGGCCGGGGATCGCGCCCCAGATCGCACCCGCGAGCGTGCCGCCGAGGAAAGCGAGCAGCCAGATGAGCGTGGTGGACATCGTCTCGGACGGAAGACCGAGGGCGATGGAGAGCGACACGAGCGTACCGATGAGGTACTGGCCCGGCGCGCCGATGTTGAAAAGGCCTGTTTTATACGCCATGCCGACGGAAAGGCCCGTCATGATGAGCGGCGCGGCACGGAAGAGCATGTTGCCGATATTCGTCGGGTTGAAGCCCCACGTCAGCGTGCCGGAGGCGTCGCGTCCCGTGGAGAACAGGCCGCCGAACACGATGCGGATGCCGTCCCACGCCGAGGAGAGCGAGAGGTTCGGGCTCGTGAGACCGACGATCAAAATGACGATGCTGCCGACGGCGAGGCCAATCAGGATCGAGAGGACGGACGCCGCGACGGTCTTAAAGCCTTCGCTTTGCAGGAAGTGTTCTTTTTTCATACGGCCGCCTCCTCCTTCGCCATGCGCTTGGCGCCGGCCATGTAAAGGCCGAGCTCTTCGACGGTGGTTTTCTTCGGGTCAAGCTCGCCGACGATCTCACCCTCGTACATGACGAGGATGCGGTCAGAGAGGCTCATGACCTCGTCCAGCTCGAGCGAGACGAGCAAAATCGCCTTGCCGCGGTCGCGCTCGGCGACGAGCTGGCTGTGGATGAATTCGATCGCGCCGACGTCAAGGCCGCGCGTGGGCTGCACGGCGACGATGAGGTCCTTGTCGCGGTCGACCTCGCGGGCGATGATGGCCTTCTGCTGGTTGCCGCCAGACATGGAACGCGCGCGCGTAATCGCGCCCTGGCCGCTGCGCACGTCGAACTTGTCGATCAGGTAGTTGGCATAGTCGCGCACAGCCTTGTTGTTGATAAAGCCGTGGTTTTCAAAGCGCGGCTCGTTGAAGCGCTGGAGCACCATGTTCTGCTCGAGTGTGAAGTCGAGCACGAGGCCGTGCTTGTGGCGGTCTTCGGGAATGTGGCTCATGTGCTCGCCGCGGTGGCGGATAGAGGCATGAGAGATATCCTTGCCGCAGAGGGTGATCGTGCCGGAGGACGGCTTGTCAAGGCCTGTCAGGCCGTAGACAAGCTCCGTCTGACCATTGCCGTCGATACCGGCGATGCAGACGATCTCGCCCGCGCGGACGGTGAAGGAAACGTCGTTCACGGCGTTGCGCTTCTGCACGTGGGAGTGGACGCAGAGGTGGTCGACCTTCAAGACCTCGCCCGCAGGCTTGGCCTCGTCCTTCGTGACCTCGAGCTGCACGGGGCGGCCGACCATCATGTTGGAAAGCTCCTGCTTGGTGGTCTCGCTCGTGTTGACCGTGCCGATATACTTGCCCTTGCGCAGGACGCTCACGCGGTCGGAGACCTCCATGATCTCGTTGAGCTTGTGGGAGATGAACAGGATGGACTTGCCTTCGCGGGCAAACTCCTTCATCGTGGCCATCAGCTCCTCGATCTCCTGCGGGGTAAGCACCGCGGTCGGCTCGTCGAAGATGAGGATCTCGTTGTCGCGGTAGAGCATCTTCAGAATTTCGACGCGCTGCTGCATGCCGACTGTGATATCCTCGACCTTCGCGTCAAGGTCGACGTTCAGGCCGTAGCGCTTCGAGATCTCTTCGACCTTTTTGCGTGCCTCTTTCTTCTGCAAAAAGCCGCACTTCGTCGTCTCCGCGCCGAGGATGATGTTGTCGAGCACCGTGAAAACGTCCACCAGCTTGAAATGCTGGTGCACCATGCCGATGCCGAGCGCGGTGGCGTCGTTCGGGTCCTTGATGGACACGACCTTGCCGTCCTTTTTGATGATGCCCTCCTCCGGCTGATAAAGGCCGAAGAGAACCGACATTAAGGTCGATTTTCCCGCGCCGTTTTCACCGAGCAGGGCGTGGATCTCGCCCTTTTTGAGCTGTAAGGTGATGTTGTCATTGGCGATAATACCGGGGAATTTCTTCGTGATATTCAGCATTTCGATCGCATACTGATTCTCCAAGTTTTTTCGCCCTCCTTCCGTTTTGATGGCCCGCACGCGCTGCGCTGCGAGGACGGAAACCATAACTACATTATATTATATCACGTTTTCCGATGAAAAGCAAAAGGTTTTCGCATGTCTTTCCCTGTCAGAAATGTGAAAAAGAACGGAAGACCGAAGTCTTCCGTTCTTTTATGTATGCGCTATTGGGAATTAGCCGCCGATGTAGTTGACGTTGACGTTGCTCAGGCCGGCGGTGGAGGGGTCAGCCATCTCGGAGTTGTTGTCGATGGTGATGTCGCCGTTGAGGACCTTCTGGAAGAGGTCTTCATAGTCAGCAACGGAGAAGTTCTCCATGGACCAGGTAGCGGTCGGCAGGCCGACAGCGTTCTCAGCAACGCCCAGAGAGGTGGCAGCATTGCCGATCTCGTCCCAGGTGCCGTCGTAGACCTTGGCGATGGCCCAGGAGGCAGCGTCGCTCAGGCCCTTCATAGCGGAAGTGACGACAGTCTCGGACTCGCTGGACTGGTCGACGTCGACGCCGACGACCTTGCCGTCCTCAGCGGAAGCGGCAGCGACGACGGACTGGAACATGGAACCGCCGCAGGCGAAGACGATCTCAGTGCCGTTGGAGTACCAGCCGGAGACCATGGTCTGCAGCTCGGGGGAAGCCTGGAAGGAAGCGCCGTACTCCCAGGAGTAGTTCAGGTCGACGGTCTTATCCATTTCCTTAGCAGCGTCGTTGGCGCCCTGAGCAAAGCCCCAGCCGTAACGGATGCAGGCGGGGTTCGTGCCGCCGCCGCCGGTGAAGCCGAGCTTCTCATAGCCTTCCTTGACGACAGCGTAACCGGCGAAGTAGCCGCACTGCTCTTCGTTGAAGGCGATGCCCGCAACGTTGTCAAGGCCGAGGGACCAACCGTCGATGAAGACGAACTTGGTGTCGGTGAATTCCTTAGCGGCCTTCTCGAGGGCCGTGCCCTGCATGAAGCCGGCGCAGACGATGACCTTGGCGCCGCCGTCCACGGCAGCCTTCATGGCGTCGTAACGGTCGTCATCGGTAGCCTGATCGCCGTTGGCGGGCTGATAGTACTTGTAGCTCAGGCCGTTGTTGGCGGCATAGAGCTTCACGCCGTCGAAGGTGCCCTGGTTGAAGGACTTATCCTTCAGCTGGCCGACGTCGGTGACGAACGCGATCTCATACTTGCCGTCTTCGGACGTCATGTTGTCGTCGATATCGTCAGGATTGGTGTAAGTGGTGGTCCCGCCCTGCTGATCGTCGGTGTTGTTGTCCTGGTTGTCGTCGGTCTTCTTATCACCGCAGGCAACGAGGGACAGAACCATGACGAGAGCGAGAAGCAGCGCAAAAAACTTCTTCATTCTTCTATCCTTCCTTATTTTTCCGGTCGGCGGCGGGCCGCTCTCCGGTTTATTTTGAAGTGCGAACGCACTTCGTCTGACAGTATAGCAAAAGCAAAGGGGAGAATCAAGTCCGATTCTCCCCAATTTTACTTTTTTGTGATAATTGATGGGATTCTTTACAAAAAGTCCACACTTTTTACACGTTATTTTCTCAGTCGAGCTTCAGGTCGCCGTCCTTGACCCAGCCGAGGCGGCGGCAGACCATATTGATGAGCGGAGCAAGGATGGCGGGCAGCACGATGGCGACGAGGATAAGACCCAGCCAGTCAAAGCCCGTTGGGCTCATGGCCGCCGCACCCTTGGCGACAGCCTCCTCGCTCGGAGAGACCCAGCCCGTCCACACGCCGATGAGGCCGCACAGGCCGCAGGTGCCCATACCGGAGTTGATCGGTGCACCGTTCATCTCAAGATGGAACACGCACGTGGCGATGGGGCCGGTGATGGCGGAGGCGAGCGTCGGCGCGATCCAGACGCGGGGATTTCTGACAATGTTCGGCATCTGGAGCATCGAGGTGCCGAGGCCCTGAGAGACAAGGCCGCCCCAGCGGTTTTCCTTAAAGCTCATCACGGCGAAGCCGACCATCTGCGCGCAGCAGCCCGCGACGGCCGCGCCGCCGGCAAGACCCGTCAGGCCCAGCACCGAGCAGATGGCAGCGGAAGAGATCGGCAGTGTGAGCGCGACGCCGACAAGCACAGAGACCGCGATGCCCATCCAGAACGGCTGGAGTTTGGTCGCATTGTCGATGATAATGCCAAATGCCGAGGCCGCCGTGCCGATGGGCGGGGCGATCCACTTGGCGAGCGCGACGCCAACCAGGATGGTCACGGCGGGCGTCACCAAAATGTCGATCTTCGTCTCCTTGCTCACGGCCTTGCCGCACTCGGCGGCAAGGATCGCGATGATGAGCACGGCGAGCGGGCCGCCTGCGCCGCCCTCGGCGTTGGCCGCATAGCCCACCGCCGCGAGGGAGAAGAGCACCATCGGGGGTGCCTGCAGCGCGTAGCCGATGGCAATGGCCATCGCAGGGCCGGAGACGGACATCGCATAGGTGCCGATGTCCGTCAGAAACGGAAGGCCCAGCTGCGCGCCGAGCGTCTTGATGATCGTGCCGATGAGCAGCGAGCAGAAGAGGCCCTGCGCCATTGCGCCGAGCGCATCGATGCCGTAGCGCTTGGCCGAAACTTCAATGTTTTTGCGGTTGCAGAACGCTTTGAATTTTTCCATGATATCCTCACAGCCTAAAAATAAAATAGTGTCATATGCAGGTGTCTTGACACATGCATATGACACTATAATCGCTTGTGTGAGGATTGTCAACCCTTAATTTCCGTTTTCCTCCAGCAGGACGCGCAGTGCGCGCAGCGCACTCTTCGTGCGCTCGAACGCCGCCTCGTCGGGACAGGAGAGCGTGTGCAGGTGGATGCCGTCGGTGAGACTGGACAGCGGCTCCGCCTTTTTGCAGCGCTCAATGAACTGGCTGACCTCGTAGCGGTTCGAAATTTGCAGCGGGCCGGTGAGCTGGCCGTAGATGGGGTGGTCGACGATGACGTCGATGACCGTACAGCCGTTGTCGACGATGGTGTTGAGCTCGGCTTCCATCTCCTGCGGCGTGTGCTTCACGGCGACACGACGGAGGATGCCGCGTGCCTCCTTCGGCGTCACATAGCCGCGCGGAGTGGCGAGGATTTCCTCGCCCGAGGAGCGCAGCAGCGCGATATCGCCCACGATGATCTGGCGCGAGACGGAGAATTTTTCCGCCAGCGCGGAGGCGCTGACCGGCGCGTCCGCCGCGTGCAGCACGTCGGCAATGGCCTTTCGCCGCTCGTCAGAATGCATTCGCTCTTCCTCCCCTTTTCGCGCAAAAGCGCCAAATTCCGATTGCGTTTCGTATTATCAAAATCAGAAATTACAGTTCGTTGTCAGATTTTGCCGATTTAATACTCAAAGCAGCTGCCGCCGACGAACTCTCGCACGATGGAGTCGCGCGGGACATAGTCCGTGCGCAGCGACGGCACGGAGTTGACAACGTCCATCAGGTCGCTCAGCCCGTGCTCGGCGATAAACTGATCGTCGAGCTGGCTGTAAAACTCGGGGATCTCCTTCAAATACCGCGCGAGGATGCACGGCTCGTAGTCGTGGAACGTGTCGATGTGGATGCTCGCGTTCGGCTTGTTCGGCATGATGTAGTTGAGCTCGCCGCGGTCGACACTCTCGGCGCGCTCGACGGTCTGACGCAGCGAATGGCCGCGGCCCTGATAGTCGCGGATCATGCGGCGCGCCACGCGCAGCTGCTCGGGACGAACGATGCGGTCCTTGTGCGTGATGATACGCGTACGTGGGGCAACGTAAACGCCCGTAGCTTCGCTTCTGAGCTGGTCGAAAATCAGCGGGTTGAGCATGTGGATGCCCTCGGCGATGATGACGGCGTCCTTGTCGCCCTGCATGGGCTTGTAGCCGCCGACGCCGCCGGCCTTGAAGTCGTAGACCGGCAGCTCCACGAGCTCGCCGTCCATCAGGCGGTGGATATCCTCGATGAGTAAATCGCGGTTCACGCAGTAGGGCGACTCCCAGTCGCTCGCCTCGGGCGGGCGCTGATCAAGCGGCAGGAAAAAGTTATCCATGCTGAGCATGCAGACCTTGACGCCGAGGTTTTCGAGGTATTCGCGCAGACGCATCGCCGTCGTCGTCTTGCCCGAACCGCTCGGGCCCGTCAGGCAGACGATGGGCTTTTGTCCCTTGTTCATTAAAATGCTCGCCGCGGCGGAGCTGATCTTGTCGTGGAAGACCTCCTCGCAGCGCAGGACGAAGCGGGTGTCGTCCTTCATGTTGGTCACAATGTTTTCAATATCGATCACGCGCATGGCATGATAATCTCCTTACTTTTTGGATTCTGCCGCCATCTTTACGGCTGTTTCGAGCGCGATTTTCATCATGGCGGTGAAGCTCGTCTGCCGCGCCTCGGGCGAAAGCTCCTCGCCGGTGAGGATATTGTCGGAGATCGAGCAGAGGGAAAGTCCGCGCTTTTTCGTATAGGCGGCGTTGCAGTAGAGGGCGGCGGCCTCCATCTCGATGGCGAGCACGCCCATGTCCGCCCACTTGAGCGACGGGTTCGACGCGTCGTAGAACGTGTCGGACGAGTAGAGGTTGCCGACGTCCATGCGGACGCCGAGCTCCTTCGCCGATTCAACGGCGGCGGAGAGCAGCTGAAAGTCCGCGATGGGGGCAAATGTGCCGCCAAGGCCGTACTGCGCGGCGTAATTCGAGTTGGTGCACGCACCCATGCCCGCGACCACGTCACCGAGCTTCAAGTCCTTTTGCAGCGCGCCCGCCGAACCCACTCGGATGATGCTCTCGACATCGTACTGCGTGAACAGCTCGTAGGAGTAGATACCGATGGACGGCATCCCCATGCCGCTGGCCATCACGCTGACGGGAACGCCCTTGTAGGTGCCTGTGTAGCCCTGCACGCCGCGGACGTTGTTGACGAGCCTTGGTTCATCTAAAAATGTTTCGGCGATGAACTTCGCGCGCAGCGGGTCGCCGGGCATCAGAACGGTCTTGGCGAAGTCGCCCTTTTTCGCGCTGTTATGCGGAGTCGGCATATTGAGCCCTCCCCTTTCTTAAAGTTCGCCCTTGGCCTCGAGCTCCTTGACGGCCTTGACGATGCGGGACGTGCCGAGGCGGTCGGCGCCGAGCTTGAGGAAATCTTCGGCGTCCTGCAGGCTCGCGATGCCGCCGGCGGCCTTGATCTTCTTGCCGTTGGTCATGTGGGCGGCCATGAGGGCGACATCCTCGCGGGTCGCGCCGCCGCCGGCAAAGCCCGTGGAGGTCTTGATATAGTCGGCGTGAGAATTGGAGACGACCTCGCAGAGCTTGATCTTCTCTTCGTCGGTGAGCAGGCAGGTCTCGATGATGACCTTTAAGATGTTGCCGTGGCAGGAGATTTTCACAGAGTTGATCTCCTGAAGGATCTTGTCGTACTGGCCCTCCTTGACCCAGCCGAGGTTGATGACCATGTCGATCTCGGTCGCGCCGTCGGCGACGGCGGACTCGGCCTCCATGCACTTGATGCCGCTGGGCGTGTAGCCGTTGGGGAAGCCGATGACCGTACAGATGGGCAGCTGGCCGAAGCCATAGTGCTGCTGCTCGGCGACGTAGTGCGCGGCGTGATTCACATAGGTCTGCGGGATGCAGACGCTCGCGCAGCCGTATTTGATGCCGTCGTCACAGATCTGCTTGATGTCCTCCCAGGTGGCGGTCTGCTTGAGGAGGGTATGGTCAACGTGCTTGAGAATTTCCTTAACGTCCATGATATATTTCCTTTCTGTCGTTGAAAGCGTATTTGATCAAAAATCATTTTATTTTAGCATGTTTCCGTGCTTTTGTCTACCGTTTCGGCAGGTCTCTTACAGTGCGCTGCCGAAATACTCCGTCATCGCGCGGATCAGGAATTCATAGTCCTGCACGCCCGCGGTCTCCCACGAAGAGTGCATCGCGAGCTGGGGCAGGCCGATGTCCACCGTGCTGACCGGCACGAGCGTATCGGAGATCGAGCCGAGCGTCGAGCCGCCGGGAAGATCGGAGCGGTTGGACATGACCTGCGTGGGAACGCCCGCGTTTTCGCACACGGCGCGGAAAACAGCGCAGGAGCGGCCATCGGTCGCGTAGCGCTGATTGGCGTTGAACTTGATGACGACGCCCTCGTTCATATACGGGCAGTTGTCGGGGTCGGCGTATTCACCGTGGTTGGGGTGCTGGGCGTGCGCGTTGTCTGCCGAGACGAGGAAGCTGCGCGCGAGCATCATCTGGAGCTCCTGCTCGTCCTTTCCGAGGCACAGGGCGATGCGGCGCAGCGTGTCGCGCAGGAACGTCGAGCCCGCACCCTGCTTGGTGGACGATCCGACCTCTTCATTGTCGAAAATGCAGCAGACGGCGATATTTCCGCTCTCCTTCGCCGCAAGGAAGCCCTCGAGGCAGCCGCAGGCGCACTCGAGATCGTCGAGCTTGGGAGAAAGGATGTACTCCTCGTTCTCGCCGAGCAGCGTCCCCTCGCCGCGGCAGTAGAGGAACAGGTCGCTGCCGAGGATGTCGTTTTCTGCAACGTCCGCGGCTTTGGCGACGATGGGCAGGATGCCGCCGCTGTCTTTGCCGCCGAGCAGCGGCAGCGTGTCGATATTCGCGAGGTACTTCATGCCGTCGTTCGCCGTGCGGTTCATGTGGATGGCGACATTGGGAATGACGAGCAGGTCGCGGTCGACGCTCACGAGTTTTTCGACGATCTCGCCGTTTGCGCGCACGAAGACGCGGCCCGCGACGGAGAGTGGGCGGTCGAACCACGTGGACATCAGCATGCCGCCGTATTTTTCGGTCGAGAGCTGGACATAATGCGCGCTGCGGCGGTCGGGATGCTCTTTTAAACGGAACGCTGGCGAGTCGGAGTGCGCCGCAGCCATGGCGAAGCCGCCGTCGATCATCTCCGGCACGCGGAAGGCGATGGTGCTCGAGCCGTTGCGGCGGACGAAATACTTCCCGCCGGGGGCTACCTCCCAGCGTTCGCGTTCGGAAAGCTCGGTATAGCCGTTTGCGAGGAGCTTTTGGCGGATGTTCTCGGTCACATGGTAGCAGGTGGGGCTATTTTTGATAAAATGCAGCAGTTCTCTTGTCGGTGCATGTTGCATGGTGATGTCCTCCACAGTTTATTTTTGTTTGGCGGTATTATAGCACACGTCACGCTTCTCGGCAAGCGGACACTCCCTCTGTGCCGCACAAAACGGGGGCAGCATTTGTGCATTTGTCCATATTTGGTGGAATTATAGTTGATTCTTTTATCGAAATCCTTTATAATACAGTTGATTTCCGTCCCCCTCCCGCATCGAGCGGGCTTTTGTTTGCGCTCTTAAGCCGGAAGGAGGCTATTTCTATGAACGAATCCTCTTCTCCCGCGCCAGTTCCGGTCTCACCGCTGTGGACGCGGGATTTCACTATCATCACATTGGGCAGCGTGATCTCGATGCTGGGCAATTCGATGTCCGGCTTCGCGCTGAGCCTGCTTGTGCTGGACTACACGGGTTCGAACCTGCTCTATGCCATCTATATTGCGACATTTACGCTGCCGCAGATCGTCATGCCGATCTTCTCGGGCGCGATCCTCGACCGCTTTTCGCGCAAGAAGACGATCTACACGCTGGACTTCCTTTCCTCCGGGGTCTACCTTGTCGCTGCGCTGATCCTGAGCCGCGGCTGGTTCAGCTTTCCGATGCTCGCGGTCTTCTGCTTTATCATCGGTTCGATCAACAGCATCTACTATGTCGCCTACGACAGCTTCTATCCCCTGCTGATCTCTGAGGGGAACTACTCCAAGGCCTACTCCATCGCGAGCGTGCTGGAGACGCTCTCGGCGCTCATCATCCCGATCGCAACGTACTTTTATAATCTCTTCGGCATTGCGCCGCTGCTCGGCATCAACGCGCTGTGCTTCTTCATCGCCGCGACGGCGGAGACGCAGATCCGCGCCGAGGAACACTACATCGAAAAGCAGCGTGCCGCGCTCGCGCTCGAAGAGCAGCATTCCTCGGGCCGCCAGCTCCTGCGCGACATCAAAGAGGGCTTTCGCTATCTGATGAGTGAAAAGGGGCTTCTGCGCGTGGCCATCTATTTCACATTCAGCATGCTGGCCTCGGGCGCGTCGCAGGTCATCACGCTGCCGTACTTCAAGTCGACATTCGATAACGGCGAATACATCTATATGCTCGTCTGGGGCATGGCGATCTTCGGCCGCGCCATCGGCGGCGGCATTCATTATAAAATCAAGCTGCCTGTGCAGCATAAGTATTCCATTGCCCTGATGGTTTATGTTGTCATCTCGCTGTGTGAGGGCTTCTATCTCTACTGCCCGCTGCCGGTGATGATGGTCTCGTGCTTTTTAACGGGTATCCTCGGCGTGACGAGCTACACCATCCGCATCTCCGCCACGCAGAGCTACGTGCCCGACGAGAAAAAGGGCCGCTTCAACGGCGCGTTCAACATGCTCAACACCGTCGGCAGCTTCACGGGCAATCTGCTCGCGGGTGCGCTGGTGGCGTTTCTCCCCGTGCGCGGCGTGCTGACGGGCTTTATGCTCGTCACGGCGGCCGCGGCGGTCGTCGTCATCGGCGGCGGACGCAAGGACGTGTCCGCGATCTATAACCGGCAAGAATAAGAAATGTAACAATAAAAATTTGATGGAGGAAACAACATGAAATTTTCCGAAATGACCTACACCCGCCCCGATCCCGCGGCGAGCAAGCAGCAGCTTTCCGCGCTGACGGCGGAACTCAAGGCCGCCAAGAGCTATGAGGAAGCGCGCAAGGTGTTCCTTTCGCAGCAGGAGCTGATGAGCCACATCTCCACCGCCTCGACGCTTGCGAGCATCCGCCACTCGATCGACACACGAGACAAATTCTACGACGGCGAGGAAAAATTCTGGAACAACTTCAACCCCGAGCTGGAGGAATACAATCAGGCGTGGACGGCGGCGATGCTCGAAAGTGCCTTCCGCGCGGACTTTGAGAAGGAATACGGCGATCTGATGTTCGTCAACGCCGAGATCGCGCTCAAGACCTTCTCCCCCGCCATCATTCCTGAATTGCAGCAGGAAAACGACCTGACGCAGGAGTATGAAAAGCTGCTCGCCTCGGCGCAGATCCCGTTCGAGGGCAAGGTCTACACCCTCTCGCAGCTCTCCCCGTTCAAGACCTGCGCTGACGACGAAAAGCGCCTTGCCGCGTGGAAAGCCGAGGGCCAGTGGTACAAGGACAATCAGGCAAAATTCGACGAGCTCTACGACAAGCTCGTAAAACTCCGCGACGCAATGGGCAAAAAGCTCGGCTACGAGGGCTATACCACGCTCGGCTACTACCGCATGGGCCGCAACTGCTATACGAAAGAAGACGTCGAAAAGTTCCGCGAGGCGGTCGTCAAGTATCTCGTCCCCGTGGCGGACAAGGTGTACCGCGAGCAGGCCAGGCGCCTGGGCAAGCAGTATCCGATGAGCTTTGCCGACAACGCGCTCGAATTCCGTTCCGGCAATCCCCGCCCCGCGGGCACACCGGACGACATTCTCGCCCAGGGCATGAAATTCTACAGCGAGCTCTCGCCCGAGACGAAGGAATTCTTCGAAACGATGCTGCGCGACGAGCTGCTCGACGTGCTCTCGACCGAGGGAAAGCAGGCGGGCGGCTACTGCACGAGCATCATGGACTATCAGGTGCCGTTCATCTTCGCCAACTTCAACGGCACGCAGCACGACGTCGAGGTCGTGACGCACGAGGCCGGTCACGCCTTCGAGGCCTGGACGAACCGCAAGCGCATCCCCATCGACTACATCTGGCCGAGCATGGAGGCCTGCGAGGTCCACTCGATGTCCATGGAGTTCTTCGCCGAGCCATGGGCAGACGGCTTTTTTGGCCCCGACGCGAAAAAGTTCCTCTACAGCCACCTCTCTGGCGCGCTGACGTTCATTCCCTACGGCACGATGGTCGACCACTTCCAGCACATCGTGTATGAAAAGCCCGAAATGACGCCCGCCGAGCGCCACGCCGTTTGGAAGGAGCTGCTCGGCGTCTATATGCCGTGGATGAAGCTCGACGGCGAGATCCCGTTCTACTCTGAGGGCATGGGCTGGCAGCGCCAGCACCACATCTATTCGAGCCCCTTCTATTATATTGACTACTGCCTTGCCCAGACCGTGGCGCTCGAATTCTGGGCGATGATCCGCAAGGACGTGGGGAACGCCTGGCAGCACTACATGGCCTACACCGTGCAGGGCGGCAGCCGGACGTTCACCGACCTTCTCAAAAACGCCGGCCTTGAGAGTCCGTTTGACGAAGCGTGCCTTCGCGGCGTGTGCGCCGAGGCGGAGAAGGCCCTCGCGGACTTTGACCTCACGGGCATCGAATAATGGGTGAACAGCACAAAAAGCACAGCCGCCGCGAGCACCTGAACGACTTTCATCTGAACATCGCGGGCGAATATGTTTACGATGGGGCACTCTACGCCTGCCAAAACGATGATGCAAAGCAGCGCAGATCTAAGCGCGCCGTGTGGGGAATGGCAGCCATTCTGACCGTTGCGGTCGCCGCGGGCGGGTGCATTCCTGCGCCGGGGATGCAGAACTGTTTTTACGTTCTGCTCCCCTACCTCGGCGAGTTTCTGGCGGCGGGAAGCGTCATCTGGGCGCTCGTAAAGCTCGGAATGGACTGGAGCGCGGTGCGCGAGTACAACTACAAAAAAAGCGTGGCCGTTCTGCCCGTGCGAACGGCGGTCACGGCGGTCTTTTCTCTTCTCGGCGTCGTGTGCGAATTGATCTTCTTTTTCGTCAATGACCACGCAGGACAGACGTTTTTCGCGCTGCTCTATGTCCTGCTGAAGCTGATAGCCCTACTGAGTGTCCTTGTTCTGCGCGCCGAAATTATGCAGGCAGAATGGGACAAATTGCCTAAAAAAGATAACTTCTAAGATTTTACTCTGTACAATGTTCATCTTTTCATGCTATAATTAAATAAATTCCATGCGCTGTTTTTCGGCGCACAAATGTCCATAGGCGGCGCACTTCCCTTTCCGCGCGTGTATACGCGCGGGCATCTTACTTTGTGCTGCACGGGGCGACCCGTTTTGGCAAAAATTTATAAAGGAGTAGATTCAATGAAAAGAACACTTGCACTGATCCTTTCTCTGGTCATGTGTCTTGGTCTTCTGGCCGGCTGCGGCGACAAGAAGACGGACGACGGCCAGACCGACGGCAAGACGCTTGTTGTCGGCACGCAGAACTTCGACGGTAAGTTCTCCCCCTTCTTCTATACCAATGACTATGAAAACCAGGTCATGGGTATGGTCTTCGACGGTCTGTTTCTCGTCGACCGCGAGGGCTCTGTCGTCCTCAAGGGCATCGAGGGCGACGTCCGTCCCTACAACGGCACCGACTATACTTACAAGGGCATTGCCGACTGCGACATCGTTGAAAACAGCGACGGCACGGTCGACTACAACATCACCCTGAAAGAGGGCGTCAAGTTCTCCGACGGTGAGGAAATGACCATCGACGATGTCATCTTCTCTTACTATGTCCTGCTTGACCCCGCTTATGACGGCGTTTCCACGCTGTACTCCCTGCCCATCAAGGGTCTGGAAGCCTATCGCAGCGGTATGGACACTGTGCAGAACCTGATTCTCGCCGCCGGTCCTGACGCCTACGCCGCCAACGACTTCTACACCGAAGAGCAGTACAACGCTTACTGGGCCGCCTTCAACGCCGCCGGCGTGAAGTTCGCCCAGGAGATCCTTGACTACGTGGTCGCCTCCGGTTACGCCACCGCTGACGACTCCGTCGCCGCGCAGGCTGGCAACTGGGGCTTCGAACTCGCCGATGACGCGACCGTCGAAGACTTCTGGGCTGCCATCGTTGCTAAGTACGGCTACGACATCTCCGATGACGGTATCAACGCTGAGACCGCCGGCACCAGCATCTCCTCCTTCCTCGAGGCTGAGCTGGGCGACGCCTACAACGACTATACCGTCGCCGTCCAGACCGGCGAGTCCGCTCCCAACGTTGCCGGTATCGTCAAGACCGGTGACTACTCCATGACCGTCACCCTCACCGAGGTCAACGCCACCGCCATCTATCAGCTCCCCGTCACCGTGTGCCCCATGCACTACTATGGCGAGACTGACAAGTATGACTACGACAACAACATGTTCGGCTTTGTCAAGGGCGATCTGTCCCACGTCAAGTCCGTGACCTCCACGCCTGTCGGCTCCGGCCCGTACACCTTCGAGAGCTGGTCCAACGGTGCTGTCACCCTGCAGAAGAACCCGACCTACTGGAAGGGCGAGCCCAAGATCGACACCGTCATCTGGCGCGAGATGCAGGACGTCGATAAGATCCCCGGCGTTGTCTCCGGCACGATCGACATCACTGACCCCTCCTACTCCAAGGAAGCTGCCGAGCAGATCAAGGAAGCCAACTCTAACGGCGAGATCTCCGGCGATACCATCCAGACCGACCTCGTCGCCAACCTCGGCTACGGCTATGTCGGCTTCAACGCCAACCGCGTGAAGGTCGGCGACGGCAACGGCGGTGATGAGGCCTCCAAGGATCTGCGTAAGGCCATCGCCACGGTTATCGCCGTTTACCGCGATGTCGCTGTCGACTCCTACTACGGTGAGTTCGCCAACGTCATCAACTACCCCATCTCCGACACCTCCTGGGCCGCTCCGCGCGTTACCGATGAGGGCTACAAGGTCGCCTTCTCCGTTGACGTCAACGGCAACGACATCTACACCGAAGGCATGAGCGCCGACGACAAGTACGCCGCCGCCAAGCAGGCCGCTCTCGGCTACTTCGAGGCTGCCGGCTACACCGTCGCTGACGGCAAGGTCACCGCTGCTCCCGCTGGCGGCCGCATGGACGCTGAGGTCATGGTCGGCGGCGGCGGCACGGGCGACCACCCCTCCTTCATGGCTCTGACCCTCGCGTCCGACGCTCTCAAGGAGATCGGCTTCAACCTGATCGTCTCCGATATGTCCAACTTCAGCGAGATGACCAACGCCGTTAACGCCGGTACTGCCGACATGTTCGCCATGGCGTGGCAGGCCACGCCCGACCCGGATATGTTCCAGATCTATCACAGCAAGGGCGGCTCCAACGAGAAGTCCTACTGGATCAAGGATGCCGACCTCGATGAGCTCATCATGATGGCGCGTCAGTCCACCGACCAGACCTACCGCAAGACCCTGTATAAGCAGTGCCTTGACATCGTGGCCGACTGGGCGGTCGAGATCCCCATCTATCAGCGCCAGAACTGCGTGATCATCTCCGCCAAGCGTGTCAACCTCGACACCGTGACGCCTGATATCACGACCTACTGGACCTGGTACAACGACATCGAGCTGCTCGACCTGCAGTAAGCTCCGTCGCTGCACAAAAACGTTACTTAGGCGCATGGCTACCCTGCGGCTTTTGCCGCGGGGTAGCCTGCCTCAGGCACATCTGCTTATGATCCAAATGCCCCGGTGCGTCGGAGCATTTGGCTGATATGCAGAGAGAGACATATCAAACCCGAAACGGCGACAAGACCCCGGGCGCGGGGCAGCCGTTATCAAAAAACGGAGGGATTCTATGCGCAAATATCTGGTAAAACGCCTGCTACTGTCGGTGGTGATCCTCTTTTTTGTGACATTCATCATCTACGTGCTCATGCGCTGCCTGCCCAGTTCCTACGTGGAGAATATGGCGCGGCAGCTCTCGCAGGCTCCCGGCTCCAAGCCCTATGAGGAGTGGCTGGCACAGCTCAACGCACAATACGGTCTGGACCTGGGCCTCATCCCCGGCTTTTTCGTCCAGCTCAAGAACCTGTGCACCGGCAACTTCGGCGACAGCTGGAAGTATACCGTGCCCGTCATCCAGAAGTTCAACGAGGTCATCTGGGTCTCGTTCATCATGGGCGCTATCTCGCTCGTGTTCGAGCTTCTCATCGCGGTGCCGCTCGGCATCGTGGCCGCCACCAAGCAGTACAGCGTGACTGACTACACCGTCACGACGGTCGCACTGCTGGGTATGTCGCTGCCGACGTTCTTCTTCGCGACGCTCTTAAAGCTCATCTTCTCGGTCAAGCTCGGCTGGTTCGACCTTGTCGGCCTGACGGGACGTGACTTCAACTCCCTCAGCCAGTTTGGTCAGATCCTCGATATGGCAAAGCATCTGGTGCTGCCCATCGTGACGCTGGTGTTCATTTCCATCGGCTCGTGGATGCGCTATGTGCGCACGAACATGCTCGAGGTGCTCAACGCCGACTACATCCGCACCGCCCGCGCCAAGGGCCTTTCTGAGCACAAGGTCATCTATCACCACGCCTTCCGCAACACGCTCATCCCGCTCGTGACGTTCATCGGCGGCTCGCTGCCCGGCCTCTTTGCCGGCGCGCTGATCACTGAGACGCTGTTTGCCATCCCCGGCATCGGCTACATCTCGTATAATGCGATGGTCGCGGGCGATATCCCCTTCTCCATGTTCTACATGACGTTCCTGGCGATCCTGACCCTGCTGGGCAACCTGATCTCCGACATCCTGTACGCGGTGGTCGACCCCCGCGTGCGCATCGCGTAAGAAAGGAGGCGCTAATCCATGTCTGAAGAAAAGAAGATCACCGATCAGCAGGAGAGCGGCTCCCCCGAGCAGCTTTCCCTCAACGACGACCGCCGCGTCAAGGTCCTTTCCCCGGGCACGCTGGTCGCCAAGCGTTTTTTCCGCAACCGCCTCGCAGTCGTGGGTCTGACGATCCTCGCCGTGATGTTCATTTTCTCCTTCATCGGCGGCCTCATCAGCCCCTACGGGCAGGACGAGGTCTTCTACCGCGACGATATCCAGCTCAAGGAATACGCCGCCATGAGCGAGAACACCGAGTACCGCTATCTCGTGGCCGACGGCCAGGAGTTCGGCACGATCCTCCAGGCGCAGCTCACGCTGCACATGGGCAAGGACGACAGCTTCTCCTACAAGGGCGTCACCTACGACGTGACCGAGGAGGGCGACTCACTCTACTCCGTCTCGAGCGGCGGCAGACTCCTTGCCATCGCCTATAAGGACATCATCAGCGCCAACGACCCCAGCCAGAAGTTTGGCTTCAACTTCAGCTTCAACGCCCTCAAGGCGCACGCCAACGGCGAAGCAGAGTTTACGGCCAACGGCAAGACCTATACGCTCGATGAAGACAGCGTCATGCTGAATGGCGAGGAGATCGCCTACATCAGCCGCTTTGTCATCCAGTCCAAGGTCAGCGGCACGGTCATCACCAAGAACTTCAAAGAGCGCGTGCAGCAGGCCGTCGAAAACGGTGAGACCGAGTACACCTATGTGAACGACGCCGGTCAGGAGCGCGAGATCAAGCTTGAATACAATCCCGCCAAGTACCAGTGGTCGATCAAGGAGGGCACGTCCACCCGCGTGTTCGACGCCTATTCCTTCCCCAGCTCCGCGCACTGGCTCGGTACGGATAAAAACGGTATGGATATGCTCACCCGCCTGATGTACGGCGGCCGCGTGTCGCTGATGATCGGCTTCATCGTCGTCATCATCTCCGCGGCGCTCGGCGTGGTGCTCGGCGGCGTCTCCGGCTACTTCGGCGGCTGGGTCGATAACCTCATCATGCGTATCGTCGATATCTTCTACTGCATCCCCTCTACCCCGCTCATCATCATTCTGGGCGCAGCGATGGACGGCATGCGCGTCGACCCGCAGATCCGAATGCTCTACTTAATGTTGATCTTGGGCTTCCTCGGCTGGCCGGGTATCGCCCGTCTCGTCCGCGGCCAGATCCTCTCTCTGCGCGAGCAGGAGTTCATGACCGCGACGGAGGCCTGCGGCATCAGCGTTTCGCGCCGCATCTTCCGCCACCTGATCCCCAACGTCATCCCGCAGCTCATCGTCAACTGCACGATGAGCCTCGGCTCCACCATCATCACCGAGGCAACGCTCAGCTTCCTCGGCCTCGGCGTCAAGTTCCCGTTCGCCTCCTGGGGCAACATCATGAACGACGTTTCCAACTCTTACGTCCTCACGAGCTACTGGTTCATCTGGATCCCCGCCGGCATCTGCCTGATGCTGACGGTCCTCGGCTTCAACTTCGTCGGCGACGGTCTGCGCGACGCGTTCGACCCGAAGATGAAGCGCTGAGAAAGGAGGGAATTTGAATGGCTAAGAAGCATAATGACGGCTATCTTTCCGCAAAGGAATCCCGCCGCATTTCCAAAGAAAACCGCAAGATCACAAATGCGCTCGAAAAGAAGCGCAAGCGCAAGAACGTTCCCGAATCCGAGTATCTGACCGAGATGCACGACCCCAACAACGCGGTCGAATTCGACAACCTGCACACCTACTTTTTCACCGACACGGGCGTTGTCAAGTCGGTCGACGGCGTCACGTTCTCCGTGCCCATCGGCAAGACTGTCGGCGTCGTCGGCGAGTCCGGCTGCGGCAAATCGGTCACGAGTTTGTCGCTCATGCAGCTTTTGCAGCGCCCGCAGGGTCAGGTCGTGGAGGGCGAAATTCGCCTGAACCTCGGCAGCAAGGCCTACGACGTCACGAAGGCGCCTGACAGCGTCATGCAGCACTTACGCGGCAACTATATCTCCATGATCTTCCAGGAGCCGATGACCGCGCTGAACCCCGTGTTCCGCATCGGCGACCAGCTCGACGAGGTGCTGGCCCTGCACAATGAAAAGGGCCACGACGAAGCGCAGATCAAGGCGCGCACCATTGAACTCCTTGAAATGGTCGGCATCGCCAACAGCGAGGGCGTTTACAAGATGTTCCCGCACGAGCTCTCCGGCGGTATGCGCCAGCGCGTCATGATCGCCATGGCGCTTGCGTGCAGCCCGAAGCTCATCATCGCCGACGAGCCCACCACGGCGCTCGACGTGACGATCCAGGCTCAGATCCTCGACCTTCTGCGCAATCTGAAGGATCAGATCAATTCCTCGATCATGTTCATCACGCACGACCTCGGCGTCATCGCCGAAATGGCGGACTATGTGGTCGTCATGTACGCCGGCCGCATCGTCGAGCAGGGCACGGCGGAGGAGATCTTCTCCCATCCCGCGCACCCCTACACCATCGGCCTCATGGCCTCCAAGCCGGTCGTGGGCCGTCAGGTCGACAAGCTCTACTCCATCCCCGGCAAGGTGCCGAACCCCATCAACATGCCGAACTACTGCTATTTCAAGGACCGCTGCGAAATGTGCGTGAACGGCTGCGAGGGCGACTACCCGTGCGAGGTGAGCATCTCGCCGACGCACAAGGTGAGCTGCTACCGCTACTACGATGGCAAGCGTCCCGACCTTGAGGAGGTCGTGGAGGAAGAGCTGGCCGAGGGCAAGGAAAACGGAAAGGAGGGTGAATAAGATGCCGTTTTGGAAAGCCGGTAAGAACGACGATCAGGTCCTCGATGAACTGAAGGAAACGCAGAAGCAGAATGCCGATGAATTTGTCAAGAAGCAGGAGCACGCCGATGAGGCGCAGAAGTCCTCACTCATCATCGACAACAATTTCACCCCCGTGGAATATGACCCGCAGTACATTCTGCAGGTCAATCACCTCAAGAAATACTTCCCGATCAAGGGCGGTATGGTGTCGAAGACGGTCGGCTATGTCAAGGCCGTCGACGGCGTCACGTTCAATTTAAAGCGCGGCACGACGATGGGCCTTGTCGGTGAGTCCGGCTGCGGCAAGACGACCACGGGCCGCACGATCCTGCGCCTGTATGACTCCAAGTCCGGCGGTCAGGTGCTCTTCAACGGACAGGAGGTCTATGACCTCTCCCACAAGGAGCTGCGCGCCCTGCGCACGAAGATGCAGATCATCTTCCAGGACCCGTTCTCCTCGCTCTCTCCGCGTATGCCGGTCGGCGAGATCATCGGCGAGGCCGTGCGCGAGCACAACCTTGTCTCGAAGGCGGAATTTGACGATTATATCGACCAGGTCATGGACAACTGCGGCTTACAGCCGTTCCACAAGGACCGCTACCCGCACGAGTTCTCCGGCGGCCAGCGCCAGCGTATCTGCATCGCGCGTGCGCTCGCGCTCAACCCCGAGTTCATCGTCTGCGACGAGCCGGTCTCCGCACTCGATGTGTCCATCCAGGCGCAGATCATCAACCTGCTGAACGAATTGCAGGATAAATACAAGCTGACGTACCTCTTCATCAGCCACGACCTCTCCGTTGTCGAGCATATCTCCGACACCGTCGGCGTCATGTACCTCGGCAACCTTGTGGAGTACGGCGCGAAGGAAGATATCTTCCGCAACCCGCTCCACCCCTACACGAAGGCGCTCTTCTCCGCCATCCCCATCCCCGACCCGAAGGTGAAGATGAACCGCATCGTGCTCGAGGGCTCCATCCCCTCCCCTGCCAATCCGCCCAAGGGCTGCAAATTCCACACCCGCTGCGCCAACTGCATGGCCTGCTGCAAGGAGGAAGCACCCGTCCAGCGCGAGATCGAGCCGGGCCACTTCGTGTGCTGCCACCTGTACGATAAGTGATGAAGAAGGACGACTTCTACGAGGAGGACGACGGCCGCACGATCGCCGACATGAGCGGCGTCGAACGCCAGCCAACCTTTCTCCCACACTTTCACCGCAAGCGCAGCGACTTTTCCGCGCCCGACGCGCCCCGTGCGAACGATCGCCCGTGGGAAAGCGCTGCCGGTGAGCTGACGCGCGAGGAGCGCAATGCCGCCATCCGCGGCGCGCTCAAGGCGGGACTGCTGATCGCAGGTGTGTATATCCTCGCCGCTGCGGCGCTAATCGTCGCGATACAGCTGCTCTGGTCTTAAATATGGAAAAAGGAAGACTCTTTCGAGTCTTCCTTTTTTATTTTTCTGCACGGCCAACGACAAATAGCTCTCTTTTCTTCGGATTTCAGATTGTTTTCATCTTTATTCTATGATATACTAGGTAAATTGTATGTCGTAAAAAAGAGAGGAGATTCTTCATGGATCATAAAAGAGGTTCCTTTTCCGGTAAGATTGGCTTTGTCCTTTCGGCTGCGGGCGCGTCCGTCGGCCTCGGAAACATCTGGCGCTTTCCTTATCTGGCTGCCAAATACGGCGGCGCTATTTTCCTGCTGGTATACATCATTCTGGCGATGACCTTCGGCTACACGATGATCATTGCGGAGACTTCGATCGGCCGCATGACCGGCAAGAGCCCTGTCGGCGCTTACAAGTCCTTCAGCGATAAGCCTGCGCTGCGCGTGGGCGGCTGGATCAACGCCATCATTCCGATTCTGATCGTCCCCTACTACTCCGTCATCGGCGGCTGGGTCATCAAATATCTGGCGGAATACCTGATGGGCAAGGCGCACCTCGTCGCGGAGGACGGCTATTTCTCGTCCTTCATCTCCAACGGCGTGTCCTCGGAGCTTTGCTTCCTCGTCTTCACGGCCATGACGCTGGCGATCATCTTTGCGGGCGTGGAAAACGGCATCGAGCGCGTCTCCAAGATCATGATGCCCATTCTCGTGGTGCTGTCGCTGATCATCGCCGTGTATTCCGTGACCCGCCCCGGTGCGCTGGAGGGCGTCAAGTACTTCCTTGTGCCCAATCTTGACAACTTCTCCTGGATGACGGTCGTCTCCGCCATGGGGCAGATGTTTTATTCCCTGTCCATCGCCATGGGCATTCTCATCACGTTCGGTTCCTACATGAAAAAGGACGTCCCGATCGAAAGCTCCACCCGCAATGTCGAGGTCTTCGACACGGCCATCGCCATCATGGCGGGCCTGATGATCATCCCCGCGGTGTTCGCCTTCTCCGGCGGCGATCCCGGCGCGCTGAAGGCCGGCCCCTCGCTGATGTTCATCACCATCCCGAAGGTCTTCGATTCCATGGGCTTTGGTACGGTGATCGGCATTGCGTTCTTCCTGTTAGTGCTGTTTGCCGCGCTGACGAGCTCCATCGCGCTGACGGAAAGTGCCGTCTCTACCTTGCAGGATGAGCTGCACTGGAGCCGTAAGAAGGCCACGAGCATCATGGGCGTCTCTATGGTTCTCCTCGGCAGCCTCTCCAGCCTGGGCTATGGCCCGCTGGCAAATGTCACCGTGATCGGCATGCAGTTTTTGGACTTCTTCGATTTCCTGACCAACTCCGTGATGATGCCCATCGCGGCCATAGCAAGCTGCATCCTCGTCTCCCGCGTCATCGGCGTCGACCGCATCGCGGACGAGGTCACGCTGAACGGCGCGCCCTTCCGTAGAAGAAAGGTCTTCAACGCCATGATCCGCTTCCTGTGCCCGTTCTTCGCGGCGATCATTTTGATCAGCTCGATCGCCAGCGCGTTCGGCTGGATCTCGATGTAAATAGTCGCGCTCACCGAGCGCGGCACGAGTCAAAGGGGGCTATTCTCTTTTGTGAAAGAGAATAGCCCCCTTTCAATCCCCCAAGAGAAAGGTTTTAGATTGGCAGTCTCAATCTCGAATGAGACCTTTTTCCCTCCGGAATGGAAATGCCTGCGCGCAGCGATGCCGCGTTGTGCGCTACTATACGATTTGCCTCTGCTCCTACTATCCGCTGTTGCGTAGCCGTTGGCGGCTCTGCTGCCTTACGGATGCGGCACACCCCTTGCGGGTGCCGCTCTGCCCATCTTGTAGAGGTACAGACTAATCTCCTGCTGCCAACAATGCATACCGTTTCGATAATGCGTACTGCGGCGAGCGAAGCTATGCCGCTTCGGCAGGCAATACCAGGATTGATAGAATCCGAAGTAGAACGCAGTTATGTAAGGGTAATGAATCGCAGGCAAAGCGACAGCGAAGATAGAAGTAAGTCAAATCGTTTAGATATAAAACAAGGCAGGCACCTGATTCGGCAAGCATTGCAGTTCTTCGAGCTGCTCGCTTGCAATGGCGGGGTCAAGGGGCAAGGCCCCTTGCGTTCTCTTGGGGGTCCAAGGGGGATATTCTCTCACGTGAGAGAATATCCCCCTTTTCCCGTGCAGCGCCTACGGCGCTGCTTTCCTCCTCCGCGCAATGCGCGGAAAAATATAAAAAAGAGCACCCTTACGGGTGCTCTTTTTCAAATTGCTGAGAATTAGCCGAACAGGGACATCAGGACGCCTGCGGCGATAGCGGAACCGATAACACCGGCAACGTTCGGGCCCATGGCGTGCATGAGCAGGAAGTTGGAGGGGTTCTCCTTCTGGCCGACGACCTGAGAAACACGGGCGGCCATAGGAACGGCGGAAACGCCGGCGGAACCGATCAGCGGGTTGATCTTTTCCTTCAGGAACAGGTTCATGAGCTTGGCCAGCAGCACGCCGCCCGCGGTACCGAAACCGAACGCGACGATACCCATAGCCATGATCTCAAGGGTCTGAACGGAAAGGAAGGTGGTGGCGGTGGCGGTAGCACCGACGGTGAAGCCGAGGAAGATGGTGACGATGTTCATCAGCTCGTTACCGGCGGTCTTCTGCAGACGCTCCACAACGCCGGACTCCTTGAACAGGTTACCGAGCATCAGGCACGCGATCAGAGGCGCGGCAGAAGGAACGAGCAGCGCCACGAACACGGTGATCATGATGGGGAAGATGATCTTCTCGCGTTTGCTGACCTGACGCAGCGGGCGCATCACGATGCGGCGCTCTTCCTTGGTGGTCAGAGCCTTCATGATGGGGGGCTGAATGACCGGGACGAGGGCCATGTAGGAATAAGCGGCAACGGCGATAGGACCGAGCAGCTCGGGAGCCAGACGGGAGGTGACGAAGATCGCGGTCGGGCCGTCAGCGCCGCCGATGATACCGATGGAGGCGGACTGCTGGTAAGTGAAGCCCATGAACTGGGTACCGACATAGGTCATGAAGATACCGAGCTGAGCGGCAGCGCCGAGCAGCAGGGACTTGGGGTTCGCGATCAGGGGGCCGAAGTCGGTCATCGTGCCGACGCCCATGAAGATCAGGCAGGGGTAGATGCCGAGCTTAACGCCGAGGTACAGAACGTCGAGCAGACCGAGGCTAACGGTGCTGCCGACCGCCCACGGGGCAAGCACCGCATCGGCTACGCCGGCCTCCGACATCTCTGTCAGGAATTCCTGCGTGATGGGCGCTCCTCCGAAGAGGTCCCAATGGACATGTCCTCCGGCGAACAGGATCTCGTGGAACATGTCCGCACCGGGAAGGTTGGTGCACAGCATACCGAACGCGATGGGCAGGAGCAGCAGCGGCTCAAAGCCCTTCACGATGGCCAGATACAGCAGGACAAAGGAAATGGCGATCATAATGAGGCATTTCCAGTTGCCCTCCTGACCGAACATATAGAAGCCGGTCTGCTGCATGAAATTGATAATAGCAGGCATTTATGTTTCTTTTCCTTTCACAGTTAATTCAGGGGAATGCTGTTATTTAGCCGATGACGCACAGAACGTCGCCGGGGTTGACAGCAGCGCCCTTGGCAACTGCGACGGAGGAGATGGTGCCAGCGCAGGGAGCGAAGATCTCGTTCTCCATCTTCATGGCCTCGAGGATGAACAGCAGATCGCCTTCCTTGACGGCCTGACCGGCGGCGACCTTCACATCGAGGATGGTGCCGGGCATCGGGCTGGAGACAGTGCCGGCGCCGGCGGGAGCGGCAGCCTTGGGAGCGGCAGCGGGAGCAGCGGCAGGCGCGGGAGCAGCAGCGGGAGCGGGAGCGGCAGCGCGGGCAACGGGAGCAGCGGCAGCGCGGGAGACGGGAGCGGAAGCCATACGGCTGCCGCCGGCGGCGGACTCGACGGTGACTTCGTAGGTGGTACCGTTAACGGTGACATTGTACTGCTTGATCATGTTTGTTCTCTCCTAAAAATTAAATTAGATTTTTTTGATGTTCACGATGTTCATGCTGCGGGACGAGATACCGACCTCTTCCGAGAGAGCGGCAGTGATCGCGGCCACGATCTCAGGCTGCATGCCCTGCGGCTTGGGAGCCGGCGCGGGGGCGGCAGCAGGAGCGGCGGCAGCGGCGGCCGGTGCTTTCTCTTTGCCCTTGAGGATCGCACCCATTGCCATGGTGAGGAAAATGATGCAGATCAGACCAAAGAACACCGTGCCAATACCCATCAGGGTAACGAACAGGCTGCTGTATTCCATTTCTTCCTTTTACCTTTCAATTTGGATTATAGCAAAGCGATTGCTCAATTTGCAAGCGCGTATGCACTTTTTGCGCGTTTTTAACGGTTTTTCCCTCCTGCCTTGCACGGCAGGAGGGAAAAGAGACTTTCCTTACTGCACGGAGAGCACGTCGGCAAACGCCTGAATGGCGGTCGCCGCCTGGCCGAAGTCGCGCATCTGCTGGTCGATGCCGAGCTTGATGAAGGGGATCCCAGCGGCGTCGAGCGCCTTCTTGAGGTACGGGAACTCCATCTCCTCGGGATCGCAGAACTGCTGCATGAAGAGCACGAGGCCCTGTGCGCCGGACTCCTTGACCATGTTGGCCACGAACTCGCCGCGGCGGTTCTGGTTGGACTGCGGATCGTAGAGCAGGACGTCGTAGTCGATGTTGGTGAACTGATCGACGAGCGCCATCATCGGGTCGCCCTCTTCGCTCGCGTCGGTGCGGAAGGCACGGGACTCATGGGCGACATCGTCCGCCGCGATGGCGACGTTGTTGTCCTTGAAGATCTTGAGCAGCGTCGGGTTGTCGCAGATGATGCCGGAGGTGACGACCTTCACGCCGTTCCACTTGGCCTCGGGCAGCGCAGCGATCTCGGCGTTGAGAGCCTCGAGCTTCTCGGTGTACTCGGCCTTATCCATGAACCAGGCAGCCTTTAAGACGGCCGAGCGCATGATCGGGTCGATAACGTCGCAGTGGTCACTTGCGAGCTTGACGAACTCACGGCGGGCAGCGCGGGACTTGTTGTAGACCTTGATGGCCGCAGCGATGTCCTCGCTCTTGATCTCGTGACCGGCGATCTTTTCAAGACCGGCCTTGACGTTGTTGTACTGATCCAGGCAGAACTGCTTGCCCCAGTCGGCAAAGCGGTTCTGAGGATGGGCGAGGAAGATGCACGGCAGCTTCTCACTCATGGCGACGCGGATGTTCTGGCTCATGGGGCGCAGCGTGTCGCAGATGGTCGGGGTGATAACGCCGTCCAGCAGATCCATCGTGCCGTCGAGCAGCATCTCGAGGTCGAGCTGGGCGATGGTGCAATAGAAGGTCGCGCAGTATTCCTTGGAGCGCTGCTCGGTCTTGTCGTTGCTGCCCCACATGCCGAACGGCATCATACCGGCGGCGTAAACCAGCTCTTCGGGGGCGTAATAAGGCATCACGCCGATGCACTTTTTGCCTGCGTCCTTATAGGCCTTGAGCTGGCCCTTGGGATTGGCGGCAACAGCGGAAAATTCATTAACGATAGCTTCGATACTCATTTTTGCACGCCTCCTTAGTCTTTCTTGTTGGCTTCCATAGCCTCGACCAGACCCTGCACGCGGGTCGCGTACTGCGCTTCGTTGAAGTTGCGCGGGTCAGCCTGGTCGCCGTCGAAACCGGCGCAGGGCACGCCGAGGTCAGCGGTGAAGCGGCGCTGCATTTCAGCCATGTAACCGGACCAGGGCTTGCAGGAGCGGTTGTAGTGGACGAGCACGCCGTCGACCTTGTTGTCGCGGCAGATGCCCTCGCGCCAGGCAACGCCCTGCTCGATGCAGACGGAGTTCGGAGCCTTGTAGTAAGCGCGGGCCATTTCGTCCATGTTGTTGTAAACAAAGCCGAACGCGGGCGCGTACACAACTGCGGTGACGTTGATGCCGTTCTCCTTGAGGGGCTTAAAGAGGTTCGGGAGCTTCGGCCAGCAGGGGATGCCCTCGAACATGACGCGGTACTGCTCGGGGAAGGGCAGCGTGGAGGTGCCTTCCTCAATGTTCTTCTGCAGGTCCTTGGACAGGAGTTCGAAGGCGTCGGCAGCAGCTTCCTTGCCGCGGGCAGTGACGACGTCGGCCATGTGGTTAAACAGGTCGAAGCCGCTCATCGGGGCGGGCTTGTACTGCAGGAAGTCGCAGACCTTCAGCCAGTTCTGCGCGGTGCGGTTCGCGTGCTTGCAGGCAAGCTCGAACTTCTTCTCGTCGAACTTCTTGCCGGTGAGCTTTTCGAGCTCATGGATGGCGTTGTCGAACTGGGCGCGGACGTACTTGACAGCGGAATCGCTGACTTCCACGGTGTTGTTGTAGGGGATATCGACCATGATGAGGGGGATGTTGCACATACGGGCGATATTCTCGTACCACTTGGTCATGCAGTTGCAGATGTTGTTGCAGCACAGGACGAAGTCCGGCTGGGGGATGCGCATCTGCTTGTAGGGCTTGATGGCCTCGCGGCGGAAGTTCTTGTAGGCGATCTCCTTCTCGGTGGTCTCGGGCAGAGCCTCGATCTCGTGGATATCGTCCAGAACCGTGTAGGGGACCTGCGTCTTGGGGTCCTTCTTGGGCTTGCCGGTCTCAGGATCGATAACGACCTTGCCGTTTTCGTCCTTGAGGGGCTTGCCGCTGTTGGGGTCGATGATGAACTCGAGCGTTTCGGGGTCGAACTTGCGGCTGGCGCGCTTACCGGCGGCGTAAGCCAGGGAGATACGTGCGTAACCGCAGATATCGTTGTCGAAGCCGAGATCCTCGGCAGCCTGGCACATGATCTCACCGTCGCGCTGGGCGGCGATACCGGCAGCCTGGTTCTCGGGATACATCACGTTGAGGTCAAAGGCCTCAGCAAGCTCACAGGGGAACTTGGAGCTGGACCAACCGACCAGCTTACCCTGCTTCTTCGCTTCACGGGCGTCGGCATAGACGTCATCGACGACCTTGCGCAGAGCAAGCACGCCGGGACTGACTTGTTTAGCCATGATTGATTCCTCCTAATGCGATATAGAAAAATTTGATAACGAATGATGGGGATTATTTGTTCTTCAAAGCCTTCTGGTAGGCAAACAGAGCGGCGCCGAGCGCACCGTTATACTGCGTGAGGGGCGTGGTGTGGATCTCGTGGCCGAGCTGCTCCTGAAGGGCTTTCACGATGCCGTGGTTCTGTGCGACACCGCCGGTCATCACCACGTCGTCGCGCACACCGATGCGGTGGCAGAGGCCGGAAACGCGGCCCGCGACGGACTTGTGGATGCCGTGGATGATGTCGCACTTGTTTGTGCCCATGGCGAGCTGCGAGATGACCTCGCTCTCGGCAAACACCGTGCAGGTCGAGCTGATACCGACCTCCTTGGTCGACTTGTCGCCAAGATCGCCCAGTTCTTCGACCTTCACCTCAAGCACGCGGGCCATGACATCGAGGAAGCGGCCGGTACCGGCTGCGCACTTGTCGTTCATGACGAAATTTTTCATCATGCCGTTCTCGATCTCGATGACCTTCACGTCCTGCCCGCCGATATCGACGACCGTGCGCACGTTCGGAAACAGGAACGCCGCGCCCTTGGCGTGGCAGGAAAGCTCGCTCATCTGCATGTCGGCAAGGCCGTCAAGGCTGTTGCGCCCGTAGCCCGTGGCAAGGACGAAGTCCATCTGCTCGCGCGTCATGCCCGCGTTTTCCAACACCTGAGCGATCGCGCGGGATGGACCCGACGTGCCCGTGCCGACAGCGACGAGGGACTTGGCAACGATCTCGCTGCCGTCTTTTAAGATCACACATTTTGACGCGGTGGAGCCGACGTCGATACCCATGGTATAAATGCTCATTGTACTCTCCGTTTGCCTTCCCGTGCGCTGCGCGGTTCTTGCCTCCGCGCAGCGCCGGGAAAAGCATTGTTGTGATATTTTACTGCGCGTTCAGGGCGTCGTAGTCACGGATGACGCGCGGCAGCAGCATCTGATGGACCGGGCAGATGCTCTCGGGGTTCTGATAGCAGGCGTTGGCGAAGGCCTGGATGTAGGGACGGATGTCGTTCATGTCGACGATCTCGTCGGTCAGGCCTGCCTTGGCGCAGAACTTCGGGCTGGACTTCTTGGCGTAGTCCTGGATCAGCGCGTTCATCTTGTCGATGGTGGGCTGCAGATCCTCGCCGGCCTTCTCTTCCTTCACGAGACGGCGGGCATACATGGCGGCCGCAGCGGTCTCGCCGTGCATGACGTAGATCTCGGTGGTAGCGGTGCCGATGGAGAAGGCGTTGTTGTCGTTGCCCTGCGGGCCGCCGAGGACGTAGTGCGCCGCGGCGGTGCCCTTGCGGAGCGTGATCTCCATCATCGGCAGCTTGCTGGACTGGATGGAGTAGATCAGGCTCTGGCCGAGGCCGAGGAGCTCAGCGCGCTCAGCGTCGTTGCCGACGTCGATACCGGTGGTATCCTGGACCCACAGCATCGGGATGCGGTCACGCGCGCAGAGGGTGACAAACTCGTTCATCTTGATGAGGCCCTGACGGTACAGCTTGCCGCCCACGCCCATCGCCTGGCCGTAAGTCGCCATCTTGTACTCGGGGTAGTTCATCAGCATGCCCTGATAGTTGGCGACAACGCCGACGAGCAGACCGTCGATCTTGGCAAGGCCGGTGATCATCTCGGGGCCGTAGCCGTGCTTGTACTCCATGAACTCGGAGCCGTCGAAAAGACGCGCCAGAACTTCGACCATGTCGTAGGAGCGCTTCTGGTTGAACGGAACGATGCTGTAGAGGTCGTTGGCGTCGAACAGGGGCTCCTTGGGATCGTCGACGCGGAAGAACTCGGGATCGTAAGCGGGCAGCATGTCGATGTACTTGCGGATACCGGCGAGCACGCCCTCTTCATCGGCGTAGACCTCGCGGAAGAAGCCGGTCTCGCCATAGTGGATGGCGACAGTGCCGGGGATGTCGCTCTTGAGGTTCTTCTGTGCCTTGATGAGCGCCTCAGCAGCCTCCTTGTCGACATGGCCCTTGGGGCTCATACCGCCGACGATACCGGCGCCGCCGACTGCCATGTTGGCATCCTGATGCGCGATCAGGATGGTCGGGGAGATGGAGTGATAGCCGCCGCCGGCGGGGTTCGTGCCGTAGATGCCGACGATGACGGGCACGCCCATCTGGTTGAGCTCGCTGTTGCGATAGAACGGCGTACCGCCGCCGCGGCGGTTGGGGTACACCTTCTCCTGCTCGTCGAGCTTAACGCCGGAGCAGTTCAGCACGTACACGAGGGGGATGCGCAGGCGCTTGGCCGTGTCGCTGCCGCGCAGCAGGCTGTCGGCCTGGCCGGGGACCCAGGCGCCGGCGAGCTTCTTGTTGTCGCTCGCGATGATGACGGCCCATTTGCCGTCGATACGGCCGAGGCCCTTGACGATGCCAACGCTGCCGTTCTTGTTGTCCTGGGGGTTATAGAGGCTGTTGAGGGGGCACCAGGTGCCTTCGTCAACGAGCTCCATGATGCGCTGCATCGCCGTCCACTGGCCGGACTCGTTGAGCGCCTCGGTGCTCTTACCGGCTTCGAGGGCAGCCTCGCGGATCTCGTGGATCTCCTGCTCCACCGCCTGGATCTCAGCGGCGTTGTCCTCGTGGAATGCGCTGAGGTCCTTGCCGATGACCGGCATGCTCTGGAAATAAGAGGGCATGGAATATTCGCTCATATTAAGTTCTCCTTCTTAAATCGAAATAACAAATTACTTATCCTTGGGAACCTTGATGAATGCCTGACCCGGGTCGATCTCCTCACGGATGAGGCGGATGATCTCCGGAGAGGGACCTTCCATCAGCTCGGCGCGGGAGACGTCGATCTCGAAGCCGGTGTTCTCCTGAACCATCTCGGGAGAGGAGAACGGATAGTAGTAAGCGAGGTACATGCGCTTGGTCTCTTCATCAAACTTCATGATGCCGAGGTCGGTAACGACCATCTGAGGACCGCGGTTGCCGGGCAGGCCCGCGCGTTCACGGCCTCCGGGGCCGTCCATCCAGCCGCAGGAGGTGATGTAGTCGACATGGTCCATGAAGCGGCGCTTCTGGTGCTGCATCATGATGATGGTGTTGCAGTAGGTGGCAATGCCGTTGGCGCCGCCGGAACCGGTGAAACGGGTGGTGGGCTGCAGGTAGTCGCCCTTGCCGAAAATGCAGGTGGAGTTCACGTTGCCGTACGGGTCGATCTGCGCGCCGCCGATGAAGGCGACGAGACGATCCTCGTCGTGCAGCCACTCGTTGGCCTCGAAGCCGACGAAGCGGATGTTGGGCCACTGCACGGCGCAGTGCGCCATGAAGCGGTTATCGCCGACGGAGCGGGGGACCTCAACGGGGTCGCAGTCCATCAGGCCCGACTCGACGATGGGGTGGCAGCTGGGGCAGACCGCGCGCTTGGCAAGGGACGCACCGATCAGCGGCAGGCCCGTACCAACGATGACGATCTGGTTTTCCTTGATATTCTTAGCAATGGCATACGCCTGCATTTCCTGCTTGGTATACTTCGTATAATCAGACATTTCTATTTAGCCTCCCAAACCTTAATGTGTAGTGGAATAGCCGAGGTGCGGCTCGTTCTTCAGGCGCATCAGACGGCTGCCGCCGAGCTTATCGAGCAGAGCGGACTGATCTTCGCAGCTGTAGACCCACTTCTCGAGGAAATCCTTGAAGGTCTCGGGAATCTTCTCACCGCTCTTGGCGAGCTCGAAGGCCTTCTGGGCGTTTTCGGCGGCGAGCTTGAGCTTCTCGTCCTCGGGAGCCTTCTCGAGCGCCTTGGCAGCCTTGGCCGCAGCCTTTTCAAGCTGCTTGACGGCATCCTCGGCATCCTGATACTTGGAGGCCTTGTCGTATTCCTTCAGGCCGGCGTCGTCGTCGTCATAGTAATCATAGCACTGAGCGGGCCATGCGCCATAGGGAGCCTTGACGACCGCCTGCACGCACTCGCCGAAGATACGGGTCTTGGTCGGGTCGCGGCGGATGAACTCGTCGGAGACGATCTCCTCGCAGGTGACGATGGTCTTGCGCGCGGCGATCGCGATGTCGATATCATGGAACTCATCGCCCATGATGATGCAGGTGCCGTCCGGAGAGGCCTGCTGGACGTGGATGATGGCGGTGTCGATCTTGGGCACGGGCACGGCTACGACCTTCTGCCCCGGCACCATCGGGTTCTCGATCTCGGCACACTTGAGGTCCTCGATCTTGGGCATGGTCTTGCGCTTTTCCTCGCTGATGCCCCAGAACTTCATCAGGCCGCTGCCCTGCATCAGGCGGACCGGCAGGAACGGAAGGCCGAGAGAAGAGGCGTGCAGCATGAGCATCAGCACGTCCTGAGAATAGTCCTCATACGTGAGCTTGCCCTGCTCGATGGCAGCGCGGAAGCGGCGGGAAACGTTGGTGTAGCCGGAGTTAGCGGTGTAGCAGTTGATGTAAGCAGCCACACGGCCCTCGCCGATGAGCATATCGACTTCGCCGCCGCCGGGGCCGGCATAAACGATGAAGTCCTTCTGACCCTGACGCAGGATCTCACTAACCGTGGCATACGGCTTACGGTTGGTGGTGAAACCGCCGATCGCAAGAGTATCGCCATTCTCGACGTACTTTGCAACGGCATCGTGCAGTGACATGACCTTATTCAAGATAAAACCCTCCCTGATTTTGATAAACATTTTTATCGCCGAAGAGCCCTCTCTGCTTGCATGGATTCCGTCAAAAATTTTTCGAAAGATGCTCATACAGGCTTCAGTGTAAATTATAGTGGAACTTCCTCGCAAAATCAATGAAAACCCGTTCAGAAAGCGAAAAAAAACTGAACAAATTTTAATGGCGCTTTTTGTCGTTTCCGTGGAGACGTTTCACGTTCTTTTTGTGCAAAGCATGTAATTTGCAAGATTTCCTGCAAGTTTTCTGTCGTGACAGCGCAAAAAAGCGTCGGAGGGGAGACCCTCCGGCGCTTTTACCTGTTCCTTTAGTCACTTGCCGTGCTGCATCGCGTCATAGCGCTGCATCAGCACCGCCATCTGCTCGCGCGTCAAAAAGCTGCGGTACTGTTTGTTCCCCGCCTCGTCTCCCGCGATCAGGCCGTTTTTCTCCGCCCAGGCGCGCGCCTCCGCGCTCCAGCCTGCCGGCGTCTGCTGCGCCAGTCTTTTCAGGTAGTTTTCCATCATCGCGTCAAACTGCTGTTGCGTCATCTCTTCCTCCTCATAGCGCGGCATGGGCGGCGGATAGCGCTTCGCGCGGATCATCGCGCTCGTGTACGTGGCGCCCGCGTCCCACTGAAAATGCGGTCGGTCGGGAAAGCTCCCCCAGTCTCCTCCCCAGGAAAATCCGAGCATTTTCCCAATCTCTCCGACCCTTATAAAGAACGCAGGATCGTCGTACTCGTGCCCCGCCTCATTTTTGCAGATATCAAAGGCCAATCCTGCATGCTCGGCGTGGAACGACGGCGTCACCGCTCCTTTGGCCGCGTAGCCCTTCTCGGCGAGCATCCGCTGATACTCCGCATCGCGCACCGTCTCCGTCACCAGAACGCTCAACCCCTCGCGCTCAGCGAGCATAAGCAGCGCCCGGCAGTTCTCCGCCACGTCCGCGCGCAGGTCGCTGATGCTTCTGCTGTGGCGCATTTACGTTTCCTCCTGCGCGTTTTTGCCGTTCTGCGTGCCGAAATAAAACGCGATCACCATGAGATACACCGTGTTGAACTCCTGCGTCACCTTTGCCTGCACCGTCAGCACACAGAACGTGATCGTCAGGCACAGCGTCACGATGCTCTTCACGCTCAAAAGATTCGCCAGTCTCTTTTTCAAAAGCTCCATGCTCTCTCACCCCTCGCAGTCCTGCCCGCGGCACACCGTTTCATACGTCACGCCGCCCGCCGTATTTTCCGCCTTTGCCTTGGCATAGTAGCACGCGGCGCTCGTGCCGTAAGCGCCCCACGCCGCCGTCACCATCGTCGCGATCCACGGGAGCGTGCCCATAAAGCCCAGTTCGATCGCGAGCTTCGCGATCCCGAAGCCCTGATACGTCGTATAAAGCACGATCCCGCTCTCGAGCAGCAGCAAGAGCTTGGAAAAGCTCACGCGTTTCTTTTTTGTGCGCCTTCTTTTCCCTTTCATAAGCTCCCCCCTGTCATCAGCAGGGAGATCGCCGCCCCGATGAGCACGTACAACACGCGGTCGATCATCGCATCCCAGCGCTTTCCGCCCTTCTGCGTGATGGTCTTCACGTCCGCCTTGATCTCCTTGACGTCCGTCTCCACGCCCTTTTCGCGCGAGGCGAGCACCTCCACTGCCGTTACCAGCTTATTCAGGTCCTTCTGCTGCTGTTCCAGCTTTTCGATGCGGTGCGTGTTCGACTTGGCGCGCTGCTCGGTCTCCGTCAGTTTGACCGAGATCTCCTGTTCCGTCATTCTTCTTTCGGCACCGCCTTTTCAAAGCTCTCCCATGTGTGATGCGCGTCCTCCACGCTCTGCCACGTGAATCCCACTCTCTCGCACTCGAGCCACGTCAGATACCGGAAGTAGAACTCCACCAGCAAATGGCACGGGATGATATCGAGGATGATGCTCTCCACCTGCGAAAACTCATCCGGCACGCCCACGGTGTTCGGAAACCACACCTTGACCGTTCCCTTTTTCTCCGTCTCCTCCGCCAGCGCCTTGATGCCGCAGCCGCTGAGCGTCGAGTTGATCGCATCCAACGTGAAGCTGTCGGCGTTGATGCGCGCGAGCGCCGCGATGGCTTCGCGCCGCAGCGCAGTTGAAACGCTGACCGGACAGCGGGAAAAGAGCTTCTCCCGCCTTGCAAGCCCCTCGCCCTCCGCCATCTGCAAAACGCCCTCCTGCTCGGCGTATTCCATCGCGCCGTCCGCTTCATCCAGCGCCGCGCCCGCCGCGTACAGCTCTCCGCCGCTCAGCGTGCCGCGCTCGGTGCGGTAAACGCGCATCGGCTCCAAAAGGCGGCAGAGATAGTCATAATACGTCATGCCTCACCCGCCCCGATCTCCGTGATCGTCACCGTGCCGAGCACCGGCAGCTCCGTCGCGCTCACGCTCACATCCTCGTCCGGTGTGAGCAGATGGCAGTTCTTTACGCCCTCCACACCGTATAGGATGTTCGCGAGCTTCGCCGTATACACCGCTTCACCCAGCCGCTCGCCGGTGAAGTACGCCTGCAGCGCCGCCGTCGCCGCATCGGTGATCTCCTGCATCGTCCAGCCCTGCTCCGCCGTCAGCTCCGCGCTCATGTTGACGGTCTTCTCTGTCGGCGCCTTGACCTCCACATCCACCGCGATCTCGCGCTTTTTCTGCAAGACCGCCTCGATCTCGCCGAGCAGCTTCTTATCCGGCGCGCCCGCGTGCGTCGAAACATACACATCCACCGTGCCGATGCCGCGGGCGCGGCCGACCGCTTTCGCCGCCGCCACGTTCGGAAAGCTCATCGCCTCCTGCTCGTAAAACGCCGCGTTCGCGCCGTTCGGCAGGCGCTTGTAGCTTGCCAGCACGCGCTCGCGCAGCTTTTCGTCGCTCTCCTCGTCGCTGCCGCCGGAAAACGCCTCAGGATTTGTGCACTGCGTGATGCCCACCGGATACACGGACATCAGATGGATCGCGCCCGCGATGGCGTTGCCGCTCGCCCCCGCCTCCACGGCGCTCGCCGGCACATCCACATACGTTTCGCCCTTTGCAAGCGTCGCCTTCTCCGTCGTCTCAAAGCGCACGCCGCCGCTCGTCATCGCCACACTTCCCGCATCGATCTCATAATCCGTCACCGCCGCCGACGGCGCGGAAAAGCGCAGCACGCCCGCCGCTTTCGCCGCCGGAAGGCGCGTCAGCGCCCGCGTCTCGGCGTGATAATCAAGATACTGCCCCACCGCCGTCTGCGGAAAGCTCTGATCCAGCACCCAGTCCGCCTGCGCCAGAAGCGACTGTACCTCGCTCGCCAGCGCATAGAGGCGCACCATCGCGTCGCAGCCGTCGTTCGGCACAAAGCCCGCCTCCTCGGCAAAGATCGCGCGCATCCGCTCGTAGATCGCGTTCAGCTCTTCCATTCTTCACTCTCCCCCTATCGTCACGACCGCCTCGCCCGTTTCGTTCTCATAGCGCAGCAGCACGCGCAGCTCCAAAAATCCATTCTTTTCCGCAAGCTCCATGCCCGTCACGCTCAGGCCCTCTTCGTCCGCCAGCGCCTCAGCCGCGTACTGCTTTGCCGCCGTCGCGCGGCTCTCGCCCTTTTCCCGCCATAAAAGGTGCAGCTTGCTGCCAAGCTCTGGCACGAGCGCAAAGCTCCCGCGCCGCACACTCAGCTTAAAGAGCACGCGTTCGAGCAGCTCGTCCCAGCCGCTCACGCGCACGAGCCCACCCGCGCCGTCGGCCACATAATCGCGGTCTTTGATCTTCAGCTCCATCCTCAGCCTCCCGTTCCCAGATACGGCATTCCGTTGATGAAAAGGAGCCCGTTGATGTCGATGCGCCCGTTGTTGCGCAGCACGATCTCCGTCCCCGCCGCGGCGGAGCGAATGCGCACCTCACCGGGTGCCAGGTCGTCCGCGCTCTGCCCCACCGCGCCCACGGCGTAGGCCTCCTCGCCAAAGGTCCCGCCGCGCACCACCAGCACATCCTCGCCCTTTTTCGGCTGCCACTCATAGCCGCCGGGCGCGGCGGTCTTCACCTCGCGCTTTTCCCCGCTGCTGAATACCGCCAGCTCGCCGCCCTCGACCGTCACCGTTCCGTCCTGCGCCGAGGCCACGTCCTGCATCTCATGCTGGCTTAGCTTTCTCGATAGCCACATCGTCTCTCACTCCCTCTGCATCGTCACTTCGCACGCCTCTCCGCTCTCGCCAAAGCGCCTCACGCACTCGATCACGCGGAAATTGCCCACAATGCCGATCTTCGTCCCGCTCACCGCCGCGATATCCCCCGGCACGGCGGTGAACCGCCCCGCGATCGTCACGCGCAGCGTCTCCGCGCCCTCCTTCGACTTTGCGATCTGATACTCCCCCGTGTAGCGCATTGCCTGCGTGCCGCTGCGCGCCGGCACGTAAAATACGCGCCTGCTCGTGCCGCCGCGAGCACAGAACGCCTCGTTTTTCACGCTCTGCTTCACGCCCGCCTTGCTGTCCACCACCAGCGCCTCGGCGATCACGCCGTAGCGCTTGTCGCAGTAGGCGAGCGCCGTCACCGGCGTTTTCGCGTCAATGCTCACGCGCGCAGCCCTGCGGTTTTTCTTCACCTCCAGCGCGCCCGTCTTGTCGAAATACGGCGCGATCCCTCCGTGCAGCGCTGCGAAATCGTTCAGCGCCTTCCACTGGCTCGACCCGTTCGCCACGCGGTACCGTGCCGCAGCCGTCACCGCGTCATAGCCCGTGCACACAATGCCGTACGGCGTCACATGGTTTTTGAGGATCTCCTCCATCGTCGCCCACTGATAAGCCACAGCGTACAGACGCGCTCGATGACCGGTTCGAGCGTGCGCCGCAGCGCCGTGATCTCGCTTGTCAGCATATCCGCCTGCTGCGAGCTCATCCGCTCGGTCGACGACCAGCTCAGCCCCAGCATAAACGGCGGCAGCCCCGTCTTCGCCACCAGCTGCTCTAAGATCTGCCGTACCGGCGTCTCGCTGTCGAGGATCTGGTTGTCCGCGCCGATGGCCTTGATCGATACATCGCCCACCGATACAAAGTCGCGCACGCTGCCGTTTCTGCCCTCCTGCATCGCCCGCGACCATTCCTCGGCGATCTGCTCGGCACGCTCCTGTGCCGCCCCGCGGTCGAGCTCGCCGTCCTGCGGCTTATAGGTCACCGCAAAGCGCACATTGCCGCAACGGTCCCAGTTCTTTCCCATCGCGTCGTAAATTTTCAGCAGCAGCCCCGTTAAGTACGGCATCGAGCGCAGCATCGAAACGCCGTAAGGGTGCCCCGCTTCGGGGTTGAGCGGCGTAAAGAGCAGCAGGTCCTGATACTCGAGCGGCACGCTGCGCCCGCCGCCATCCGCACCGCACAGGCAGAATTCGAGCGGATTGTCTCCCTCGCGCACCTCCACCTGCGAAACGTCCGCGCACAGCACCGCCGCGATCTCGCGTCCTTCCGCGTCCGGTACGATCTCGCCCACCGCGCGCCCGCAGGTCAAAAGCGAATCGAGGTAACAGTCCAAAAAGGCGTTGATGCCCCTCTGCCCTCTGCCCACCGGCACCTCGCACAAAAAGCGCTGCAAGCCCTGCTCCGCCCGCTCGTTGCCGCATGCCACGCGCACACCGCCCGTCAGCCGGATCAGCTTGCAGATGGCCGCGTCCACCACCGGCACCGCCTCGCGCACCTCGCGGTAAAGCGCTGTCTCCCCGTCCAGCAGCGGCACATAGCTCTCAAGCCGTCCGAATGTACTGCGTCCGCCGCTGCGCAGCTGCACGGCGGTCTCGCCGCCCGTGCTTCTCTCCTTCTGCCAGGGTACTTTCATCCTGTCCTCTCCTTTTCCGTTTTGTTCATCGCGCCGCGCGCTCCACCGCGCGCATCGCAATGCCGCCTCCGCGTTCCTTTTTCGCGATCGACACGGCAAAATACCGCATCTCATCCATCGCGTGATCTCTCTCCTTTTTCGGCCGGTCTCTTCCCGTTCCGCTGTCCTCCCAGCAGTACGCCGCTATCTCGCTAAGGCAGCTCTCGCAGCCCTCGCAGATCACGATCCTTCGCTGCTTCAATAGGTTCGCCGTCACGCGGATGCCGTCCGCCACATCGTTGTCCGCCCTGCTCACAGGGAATCCCTCGCGCCGCAGCGCCTCAATAAAGCTCGCCGCCGACGGGTCGACGATCACCTTTTCCACTGTCTCCCCCGCCGCAAACTTTTTAAGGTCCGCCACATACTCCGTGTCCGTCTTCTGCCGCCCCTCTCTGCGCGAATCGAAGTAATACTCCCGCGCCCGGTACCACACCCCGTCCTTGAGCGCCCACAGGCCAAAACTCGTCGGATTCACCGTCCCGTAGTCGATGGAGATCCTCACCCGCTCCCACGGCTTTTCCGGCACACGAGCGCAATACTCCTGCGGCGTAAAGAAGTCATAGATGAGCCCCTTCGCCGCCGTCCACTCGCCCAGGATGAACCGCCGGTAAAATGTCCCGCTGTATGCCTTTTCGTACCGCGCCCGAATGCGCGGCGAGAGCGACGGATTGTCGTCCATCGTAAAGTGCAGATACAGCGCCCCGCGCTCCTCCGCGCGTAAGATCCACTCGCGGTAGAACCAGTGCATCGGCCCCTCGGGGTTGCAGTTGAACCACAGCTTGCTGCCCGATACGCTGCATCGCGCGCTCGCCTGCTCCACAAACGAGCGCGGCATCAGCGCCGCCTCGTCGAACAGCACCCCCGCCAGCGTCACGCCCTGGATGAGCGCCGCGCTCCCCTCGTCGTATCCGCCGAAGAGGTAAAAGCGGTTTTCCCGCCCTCCGCTTCGCACGATCACTAAATTCTCGCTCCGCTTCTCCTCGCAGTGAAAGCCCAGCGCCGTCACCTTCGGTAAAATCTCATGCAACACGTTGCGCCGCAGCGACACGATCGTCTTCCCGCACAGCGCAAATTGCTCGCCGCTAAAGCGCCGCATCGCCCACAGGAAAAAGCCCATCCCCATCGACAGCGTCTTTCCGCTTCGCACCGCCCCGTCGCAGATGATCGCGTCGTACTCTTTGTACTTGGGATTCGCCCACCAGGTCATTGCCGTCTTCTGCTTGGCGGAAAACTGCTTCACGCCCGCCAATCGTCCTTCTCCTCTCCCGCCTGCTCCAGCGCCTGCAAGAACTCCGCCGCCTCGTCCGCGTCTCCGCCGCCCAGCATGTCATAGAGCGCGCTGAGCGCCTTCACCCGGTCGACGAACTTGACCTCCACCGTGCCGTTGCCGTTTCTCTTGAACTCCGCCACCGCCGACAAGTCCATCTTTCGGATGAGCTGCGCCGTCGGCTCGCTCAGATACGTCAACTCCACCCCGCGGTTCACCCGTCCGAACGCGATCTCCTTGAGCGCCTCGATCACATCCTCGCGCCCCAGCTCCTTTTTCTCCATCGTGTCCCCCCATTTTGTTTTCTCTTTTCACCCAAACCCCGCCGCACCCGTTTTGTTGCACAGTCGTATGCACGCGCGCAAAATTTTGCGCGCAAAAAATGCCGCGCACCGCGCGGCAGTAAAAAAGGGGGCCATTCTCTTTCACAAAAGAGAATGGCCCCCTTGAACCCCCAAGAGAAAGGTTTTGCCATTGCAAGCGAGCAGCTCGAAGAGCTGCAATGCTTGCCGATTGCACTGCCCATAACGCGGCGCTGCCGCGTTTGAAGCTGCGATACGATTTGACCTACTCCTACTATCCGCTGCCGCTCTGCCCATCTTGTAGAAGTACAGCCTAATTTCCGTCTACCGTGGCACTCCTCAATGCGGCGAGCGAAGCAATGCCGCATTCGGCAGGCAGTCTGCCGCCGTGCTACCGTCACTCGCGCCTCACGGTAGTAAGGCGCGGTTGCGAGTGGTGACGACTCGCAGGGGTTCATGGCGAAGCCATGTACACCGCACCCGATTGCGCAGCGCGTGCAGTCCTTCAAGCTGCAAACTGCCAATGTGCGGGGTCAAGGGGCAAGGCCCCTTGCGTTCTCTTGGGGGATTTAAAGGGGGCCATTCTCTCACGTGAGAGAATGGCCCCCTTTATTCGCACCCCTGCGCGGCGCAGGGGAATCCCCTCCCAGCATGGGAGACAATCATTCGAGAATGAGCTTTTCCAGCTCACTCGCATCATCGGCGATCATCTTCGCGCCGGCTTCGATCACAACTTCCCTCGAGCGGAAACCCCAGCTCACAGCGATGACGTCCAGTCCGGCGTTCAGCCCCGTCTGCACGTCCACTTCGGAATCTCCGACGAACACTGCGTCCTTTTTTGCAATTCCCAGCGCTTTCAGCGCCGTCTCCGCCATGTCGGGGTACGGCTTGCAGCGCACGCCGTCGCTCGGGCCGACGGCAAAGTCCATCCGGTCGCCGAAATACTCACGGCTCAACTTCTGCACCGCGCTGTCCGGCTTGTTCGACACGACCGCCAGCTTGATGCCCTTTGCCTTCAGCTCGCTCAGCATGTCCAAAAGTCCGTCGTACACCCGTGTTTTGATCTGGCAGTGATCCTGATAGTACGCGCGGTACGCCGCGAGCGTCTCCATGATCTTTTCCTCGCTCGTCCCCTCCGGCACGGCGCGGCGGATCTGCTTTTCCGCCCCGTTGCCGACAAAGCGCCGCATCTCCTCAAGGCTCCGCTCTGGATAGCCCATCTGCCGCAGTACATGGTTCGTGCTGTCGCGCAGGTCCTCCAGCGTATCGAGCAGCGTCCCGTCCATATCAAAAAGAACCGCTTTATAGCCCATATTCTTCCTCTTTTCTTATTTTGTTGCCTTATTATAATCTGCTTCATGCACAAAGCGCAACCCCGTTTTTGCTCATATCTCTCCGTCTGCACCCTTGCGCCCCCTCTTCTCCTCTGATATAATTATTGAATGATTTTATAGGTAAGGAGCGCTGTCATCATGCATGAACTGGAACGTCTCTATCATATCCACTGCGCCAAGGGTGAAGTCGGCCGCTATGTGATCCTGCCCGGCGACCCCGGCCGCTGCCCCTCCATCGCCGCACTGTTCGACGATGCCCATCTCGTCGCGCGCAACCGCGAATACACCACCTACACCGGCACGCTGCTGGGCGAAAAGGTCTCCGTCTGCTCCACCGGCATCGGTGGCCCGTCCGCCTCCATCGCCATGGAGGAGCTGCATCAGCTCGGCGCGGACACCTTCATCCGCACCGGCACCTGCGGCGGTATTGACTTAAACGTCAAGTCCGGCGACATCGTCGTCGCCACCGGCGCCATCCGCTACGAGCACACCTCGCTCGAATACGCGCCCATCGAGTTCCCCGCCGTCGCCGATTTCGACATCACCCTCGCCCTTCGTCAGGCATCCGAAGAGCTCGGCTACTGCACCCACACCGGCGTCGTCCAGTGCAAGGACAGCTTCTACGGCCAGCACTCCCCGGAAAAGAGCCCCGTCTACTACGAGCTTCTGCAAAAGTGGGAGAGCTGGAAGCGCCTTGGCGTCAAGGCAAGCGAAATGGAGTCCGCCGCAATGTTCGTCGTCGCCTCCGCGCTCGGCTGCCGCTGCGGCTCCTGCTTCCACGTTGTCTGGAACCAGGAGCGCGAAAAGGCCGGCCTCGATCAGGACATGAGCGAGGACACCTCCGCCTCCGTCAAGGTCGCCGTCGAAGGTCTCAAGAAGATCATCCAGCGCGACCGCGAGCTCGCCGCGCTCCCGAATCACGATCAAAAGCTGCTCGAAAAGAAAGAAAAGGGGCTTCTCCATGAGTGATAAAAAGGTCATCGGTATCCTCGGCGGCATGGGTCCTCTCGCTACCGCCGACCTCTTTCAGAAGATCACCCTGCACACGGCTGCCTCCTGCGATCAGGACCATCCGCGCGTGTGCATCGACTCCAATACCAATATTTCCGACCGCACGGCAGCCCTCCTGCACGGTGGTGCCGACCCCGTCCCCGAAATGGTCAAGAGCGCGCAGCGCCTTGAGTCCATCGGCGCGGATCTTCTCATCATGCCCTGCAACACCGCGCACAACTTTTATGACGCCGTCGCCTCGTCCGTCTCCATCCCCGTTCTGCACATGATCGCCATCACGCGCGACGCGCTCAAGTCCCGCGGCGTCAAGTGCGCCGGTCTCCTCGCGACCGACGGCACCGTCCAGACCGGCATCTACCAGCGCACGTTCGAGGGCAGCGGCGTCGAGCTCATCACCCCCGATCATAGTGAAGATCAGGCCGCCGTCATGGACATCATCTACAACGGCGTCAAGGCCGGCGACCTCGCGCATGACGCGACCGCCTTCCGCGCCGCCTGCGAGCATCTTCTTGCGCGCGGAGCCGAGGTCCTGATCCTCGGCTGCACCGAGCTCCCCCCCGCGTTCGACATCTATCATCTCGATTACCCCAACGTCGACCCGACGCTCGAGCTGGCGCTTGCCGCCGTCCGCGCCGCGGGCTGTGAAACCAAGTGAGGGCGCGCGCATGAGCTATGCCGATCAGGTCTTCCGCACCAACTGCCTCGACATTCTCCAAAACGGCGTGCGCGACGACGACCTCACCGTCCGTCCCCACTGGGATGACGGCACCCCCGCCCACACGATCAAAAAATTTGGCCTTGTCAACCGCTACGACCTGCAAAAGGAATTCCCCATCCTCACCCTGCGCCGCACATACCTCAAAAGCGCGGTGGACGAGCTCCTCTGGATCTGGCAGAAAAAATCCAACAACGTCCACGACCTCTCTTCCCACATCTGGGATGCCTGGGCGGACGAAACCGGTTCCATCGGCAAGGCCTACGGCTATCAGCTTGGCGTCAAGCACCAATACAAGGAGGGCATGTTCGATCAGGTCGACCGCGTGCTCTATGACCTCAGACATAACCCCGCCTCGCGCCGCATCCTCACGAGCCTCTACAATTTCGAGGACCTACACGACATGAACCTCTACCCCTGCGCCTACTCCATGACCTTCAACGTCTCGAACGGCACGCTGAACGCCATCCTGAATCAGCGCTCGCAGGACATGCTCGCCGCCAACAACTGGAACGTCTGTCAGTACGCGGTGCTCGTCCACATGTTTGCCCAGGTCTCCGGCCTCAAAGCAGGCGAGCTCGTCCACGTCATTGCCGACGCGCACATTTACGACCGCCACATCCCCATCATCGAAAAGATGCTCTCCGAGCCGGAGCACCCCGCCCCGCAGTTCACCCTCGATCCCGCCGTGACGGATTTCTACGCCTTCACTCCCGACAGCGTCCGGCTGGAAAATTATCAGTTCAGTCCCTTTGAAGACAAGATCCCCATTGCCGTCTGAGCGTTCGCGTCGGCAAAATTTATAGAGAAAGCCATGGAGTTGATACTATGACCGCAATCGTCTGCGTTTCCCAGAGCTGGGGCATCGGCCGCGACGGCGCGCTGCTGTTCCGCATCTCTGCCGATCACAAGCGTTTCCGCACCCTCACCGTCGGCAAGACCGTCATCCTCGGCCACAAGACCCTCGACACCTTCCCCGGCGGCAAGCCCCTCAAGGACCGCCGCAACATCGTCCTCTCCCACCGCGACCTCGACGTCCCCGGCGCGGAGATCGCCCACTCGTTTGATGCAGCCGCCGCGCTCGGCGGCGACGACGCCATCGTCATCGGCGGTGCCAGCGTCTACATGGCGCTCCTCTCCCGCTGCGACCGCGTCTACGTCACCAAGGTCGACGCCGACCCGGACGCCGACAGCTTCTTCCCCAACCTCGACGACAATCCCGACTGGCGCATCGAGTCGGAGAGCGAGACCTTTGAGGAAAACGGCCTCAAGTTCCGCTATGTCGACTATGTCCGCAAGTAAAAAGAGGGGCCTTGGCCCCTCTTTTTTTGCGCCCTAAAGGGCATGTGGAAGCAGCGCCAGCGGCGCTGCACGGGAAAAGGGGGCTATTCTCTTTCACGAAAGAGAATAGCCCCCTTTCAATCCCCCAAGAGAAAGGTTTCGATTGGCAGTCTGAGGCTCGAACAGCCTTTATGCCTCCGGAATGCAAATGCCTGCGCGCGGCTTCGCCGCGTTTGGTGTTGCTATACGACTTGACTCTCTCCTATTATCCGCTGTTGCGCAGCCGTTGGCGGCTCTGCTGCCTTACGGATGCGGCACACCCCTTGCGGGTGCCGCTCTGCCCATCTTGTAGAAGTACAGCCTAATCTCCGTCTACTTCGGATTTTATCAATTTTGCTGCTGCCTGCCAAGGCGGCATTGCTGCGCTCGCCTCGGTTATGTCAGCGGTGATATTCCAGCAGATCGCCGACGGTGCAGTGCAGCACGCAGCAGATGCGGGCCAGAATGTCAAGGTCAAGTTTTTCAACGTCACCGCGATACCACTTGTCGACGACCTCAAAGCGCACACCGATCCTTCTTGCCAGCGTGTTGCGGTTGATGCCGTCACTGTCCATGCGCTCCTTTAACTTGAGCCGCACGTTTCCATACTCTTCCATTGTGATGATACCGCTTTCAGCCATATTTTTCACCTCAACGGTATACTATGGTGATAGTAACATCTTGACTATTCGCTTATTTATAGTTACTATTTATATAGTATTTCAAAGGAGGATATGATTATGCTGACCTACAAAAACCTTTATTGCTCCCTGGTTCGCAGTATGAGCGAAGCCATCGACCTCTACGACGAGGGAAAGGGCATTCTCGCCCGCGAAGGCCTGAAAAAAGCCCTGTTGGACGCAGAAGACCAAGTCATTTTCCACGACATCATCCCCGACGAACCCATCAGCAGCTCCCACCCAGCAGAAGACTAAACAGCGCGGCGAGCGCAGCAATGCCGCGCCCGCAGGCAGTCTGCCGCCCAACTACCGTCACTCGCGCCTCACGAAGTAAGGCGCGGTTGCTGAATGAACCGACTCGCAGAGACTCGTGGCGAAGCCACGTACACCGCACCTGATTACCCGCAAGGGGTATGCCACATCCGTAAGGCAGCAGAGCTGCCAACGGCTGTGCAATGCGCAGCGCGTGCAGTTCTTCAAGATAAAAACTGCCAATGTGCGGGGTCAAGGGGCAAGGCCCCTTGCGTTCTCTTGGGGGATCTAAAGGGGGCCATTCTCTCACGTGAGAGAATGGCCCCCTTTCCCGCGTCCCCACGCTGTGGGGACTTAATCGCAGCCCTGCGGGCTGCACCCTTCACCGCCATCACGCGCAGCGGAACGCTTCCACAGCCTCCCCATCCGCGCAGCGATACAGCCGCCCGCCCTTGGCGTAAAACGTCTCATTCCCCTCGTCGCATTCGACGTTCCAGCGCAGACGCCACACTGTCTCGGCTCCGTTTTCGTCATAGCCCTGCCAGCCGAAGCAGCTGACCTCGTTCAGCGCTTTCACGTTCCTCCCAAGCCGCAGTGTCACCGTGCAGTCGACGATCTTCGCGTTCGGATAGTCCTTTTCCGCGTCCGCCGCAACTTTCTCGTCACCGAAGGCGACCTGGGTATTCCATATCTCCGGCGCGTTCAGCGCAAACGCCGTCGGCACACCGCGGCCGATATACCCGCCGAGCGCCGTCACCTTGTAGCCGTGCACTTCATCGGGAATGACGATCACCGCGCCGTCGCTCCCGTCCCAGTCAACGTCCGCCGCAAAGGCTTGATGCGTCACCAGGTTGCGGTAGTAGCGCTGCCCGTCTGTGTCTGTCCAGTCCGCCGCGCGGTATCCCTGCGCACCGGTCAGCATCCATAAGAGGACTCCGACCGCCGCGGCGATCAGCGCGACCGGCAGCGCGATCGCGCCCATCTTTCCGGAATGTTTCTTCTGCATGACAATACTCCTTTCTTCATCCTTGCAAAGGGTCTTTTCATTTCCATCCAAGTTGATTATAATAGACAGACACCGCATTTGTAAAGGAGGTCCACCGCATGGTGACGCTCAACACCGATATCCGCTATATCAAGGGCGTGGGCGAAGCGCGCGCCAAGTCGCTCGCCAAACTCGGCATCACCGACCTGCGCTCCCTCCTTTCCTACTTTCCCCGCGCCTACGACGACCGCCGCGCGTACAAGAAGATCGCCGGCCTCATCCCCGGCGAGAATGCCTGTGTCTGCGCCGTCATCGCGGGCGAGCCCAGGCTCTCGCGCATTCGCAAGGGGCTCGACCTTATCAAGCTCCGCGCCGTCGACGAGACCGGCGCGCTTGAACTTACCTATTTCAACCAGTCCTACCTCAAAAACACCTTCCACACCGGCGACGCCTACGTCTTCTTCGGCCGTGCCGAGGGTACGCCGAGCCGCCCGCAGATGACCAATCCCCTCTTTGAGCGCGAGGGCGCGCACCAGATCACCGGCCGCATCATGCCCATCTACCCGCTCACCGCGGGTGTCAGCCAGTCGATGCTCTATAAGGCCGTCGAACAGGGGCTCGCCGCCTGCGTCGACGAACTTCCTGACATCCTCCCTGAGGACGTCCGCCTCGCCTACCAGCTCTGCCACACCCGCTTTGCCTACGAAAACATCCACTTCCCCACAGACGACGAAGCCCTCTCCGCCGCGCGCCGCCGCCTTGCGTTCGAAGAGCTTTTCCTGCTCGCGCTCGGCCTCAAGCTCCTGCGCGAGCGCCGCACGTTCGTCGCGGGAAAACAGTGCAAAAAAGTCGACCTTTCGCCCTTTTTCACCTCTCTCTCCTTTTCCCTCACCGGCGCACAGCGCCGCGCCATCGGCGATATCGCGCGCGACCTGACAGGTCAGCGCCCGATGAACCGCCTCGTGCAGGGCGACGTCGGCTCGGGCAAAACGATGGTCGCCGCCGCCGCCATCTACATGGCCGCGAAAAACGGTCTTCAATGCGCCCTCATGGCCCCGACAGAAATCCTTGCCGAGCAGCACTATCGCTCGCTCGCTCCGCTTTTGGAGCCTCTCGGCATCCCCTGCGCGCTGCTCACCGCCTCGACCAGGGCCAGGGAGCGCCGTGCACTGAATGAACGTCTCCGGTCCGGTGAACTCTCCCTTGTCATCGGCACGCACGCCCTGCTCTCGCCCGATGTACAGTATCAAAATCTTGGTCTCGTCGTCACCGACGAGCAGCACCGCTTCGGCGTCGACCAGCGCGCCGCGCTGTCCGCCAAGGGCGACGACCCGCACCTTCTCGTCATGTCCGCCACGCCCATCCCGCGCACGCTCGCGCTGATGATCTACGGCGATCTCGACGTCTCCATTCTAAATGAGCTCCCCCCCGGACGGCAGAAGATCGACACCTTTGCCGTCCCGTCGAGCTATCACGAGCGTATCTACGCTTTTTTGCGCAAGCTCGTCGCCGAGGGCCGTCAGGCCTATATCGTCTGCCCCATGGTCTCGGAAAACGACGAGCTCCCCGATGAGCGCAAGGCCGTCACCGCCTACGCAGAAATGCTGCAAAAAGAGGTCTTCCCCGACCTTCGCATCGCCCCCATCCACGGCAAGATGAAGCCTAAGGAAAAGGATGCCGTCATGCGCGCTTTCGCCGCGCATGAGATCGACGTGCTCGTCTCCACCACCGTCATCGAGGTCGGCGTCGACGTGCCGAACGCCGCACTCATGCTGATTGAAAACGCCGAGTGCTTCGGCCTCTCCCAGCTCCACCAGCTGCGCGGCCGCGTCGGCCGCGGCCGGCACAAGTCCTACTGCGTCCTTGTCTCCGACAACAAGGGTGAGGAAAACAAGCAGCGTCTCAAGGTCATGTCCTCCACGAGCGACGGCTTCGCCATCGCGGAAGAGGACTTGAAGCTCCGCGGCCCGGGCGACTTTTTCGGCTCCCGCCAGCACGGCCTGCCGTCGCTGCGCGTCGCCGATCTCTCGTGCGACTTATCCCTTCTGCACGAGACGCAGTCCGCCGCCGGGCAGCTTCTCGCCGCCGACCCCGCGCTCAAAAATCATCCGCTGCTCAAAGCCCGCGTCGAGCTTCTCTTCGAGCTCAACGCCGATGCCATGAATTGAAATAAAAAAGTCAGGCCTGCTGGCTTGACTTTTTTACGCTTTGTAGTATGATTAATATAACTAATCATACTTTAGGAGGTTGATTTTATGGAAGTACCTCAGGGCAAGCACGCCTGGATGGTCAAGATCGGCGAAAAGGGCCAGTTTGTCATCCCCAAGGAAGCGCGCGACATTTTCGGCTTTCACCCCGGCGACGAGCTGCTCGTCCTCGGCGACGACGAGCGCGGCATCGCCATCCTGCCCAAGGCCATGCAGCGGGAATATATGCTGCGCATCTTTTCCGAAATGGACAACGGGGGCGACAGCAAATGAGCAAGATCGTCTTTTTCTGCATCCCGGCCTACGGCCACACCAACCCGACGCTCGGCGTCGTGCGCGAGCTCACCGCGCGCGGTCACGAGGTCCGCTACTACTCCTACGAACCCATGCGCACGCTCATCGAAGCCGCAGGCGCGCAATTCGTCGCCTGCGACCCGTATGACTGCGAACAGCACCTCACGCCCGCCGACGGCGCGCGCGTCGGCAAGGACATCGCCTTTTCGACGCACATTCTGGTCGAGACCACCCTCGCCCTCGACGAAATGGTCTGCGCCGACATGCGCGCTTACGCGCCCGACTGTATCGTCGCCGACTCGATGGCTGTCTGGGGCAAGGCCGTCGCCAAAAAGCTCGGCATCCCGTTCATCTCCTCGACCACGACCTTTGCCTTCAACCGCTATTCGGCCAAAGTCATGAAGCAGAGCGGCGGCCAGATGCTCAAAATGCTGCTCGCCATGCCAAAGATCAACCGCGATCTCCAGCGCCTGCGTGACCGCGGCTATCCCATCAAGAATATTCTCGACATCATCCAGAACGACGACCGGACCGACACCATCGTCTACACCTCGCCCGAGTTCCAGCCCTGCGCCGACACGTTCTCAGACAAGTACGCCTTCGTCGGCCCGTCCATCCGCCCCGCGACAGAAACTGTCGAAAAGACCCACGATGTACTCATCTACATTTCGATGGGCACAGTCAACAACGACCTCCTCCCCTTCTACCGCGCCTGCATCGCCGCGTTCGCGGACTCGCCCTATCAGGTCATCCTCTCCACCGGCGAGCAGATCGACCGTTCCGCCCTCGGCACACTTCCCGACAACATCACCGCCCTCCCCCACGTCGATCAGATCGCCGTGCTGCAAAAAGCCGACGTCTTCCTCTCCCACTGCGGCATGAACAGTGCGAGCGAGAGTCTCTACTTTGGCGTGCCGCTCGTTCTCTTCCCGCAGACGAACGAACAGGGCGGCGTCGCCGCCCGTGTCGCCGAACTTGGCGCGGGCCTCAAGCTCGAAAAAGCCGACGCCGCCTCCATCCGCACCGCGGTCGACGCCGTTCTGCAAACACCGTCGTACCGCGCGAATGCGCAGAATATTCGTGAGAGCTTCCTCCGCTGCGGCGGCGCGAAAGCAGCGGTGGATAGAATTCTTTCTGTCGCTGACAGGAAATAAGTTCCCCATGCCGCATGGGAAACGGGGCAAAGGGGGATATTCTCTTTCACGAAAGAGAATATCCCCCTTTAAATCCCCCAAGAGAAAGGTTTAGATTGGCAGTCTCGGGGTTGAATAACCTTTATGCCTTCGGAATGCAACTGCCTGCGCGCGGCAGAGCCGCGTTTGCCCCTGCTATACGACCTGGTGTGCTCCTATTATCCGCTGCCGCTCTGCGTATCTTGCGCAGGTGCAGCCTAATCACTATCTACCGATAGTGCCAACAAACGCGGCGAGCGCAGCAATGCTGCCTTGGCAGGCACCTGCAAGTCCGATAACATCCGAAGTAGACGGAAATTGCGTAAGGCCAACGAATCGCAGGCAAAGCGGCAGCGAAGATAGGAGCAAGTCAAATCGTCTAGATACAAAAAACAGCAGGCACTCGATTCCGCAGGCTGCGCAGCTCTTCAAGCGCCCGACTGCCAATGCGGGGGTCGAGGGGGACTCCCCTCGCCTTTCTCTGGGGGATCAAAAGGGGGTATTCTCTTCGGAAAGAGAATACCCCCTTTTATTCGCGCCCCTGCACGGTGCAGGGATTTACCACCCTGCATGGTGCAGGAGAAACCTTATTTCTCTTCCTGAGCCTTCAGCTTAGAAAGTTCTTCTTCCTCCAGCTGGCGATACGCCACCTTACCAACCAGAGTCTTGGGCATATCCTCCTTGAACTCGATGTCATACGGCATGGCGTACTTCGCCACATTCTTGCGGCAGTAGGCCAGAAGCACCTGCTTGGTCTCCTCGGTCGCGGGCACGCCCTGCGCAAGCTTGACGAACGCCTTGACCTTCTGCATCTTGTAGGGATCGGGCACGCCGATCACGCAGCTCATCTGCACGTACTCGTGCGCGTCGAGGATATTTTCGATCTGGCCGGGATAGACATTGTAGCCGGACGAAATGATCATGCGCTTGGCACGGCCGCGGAAGTAGATAAAGCCCTGTTCATCCATCACGCCCAGGTCGCCCGTGTAGACCCACGTCAGGCCGTCGGCGTGCGTGCGGAGCGTCTGCGCCGTCTCCTCGGGATTGTTCATGTACTCCTTCATCACGGTCGGGCCCGCGAGCAGGATCTCGCCCTCCTGCCCGTAGGGAACCTCCCGGTCAGTGTCCGGCTCGACGATCTTGATGTAGGTATCCGGGAACGGCAGGCCGATGGAGCCCTCCTTGAACATGTGCGGCGGCGTCAGGCAGCAGGCCGTGACCGTCTCGGTCGTGCCGTAGCCCTCGCGCACCTGAATCGACGCCTTATGGTCATAGAGGAACTTGTCGAACTTCTTCTTCAGCTCGATCGACAGGCTGTCGCCGCCGGAGAACACGCCCTTGAGCGAGCTGAGGTTCGCCCCGTCCATGCTCGGCAGGCGCAGCAGCGCTTCGTAAAGCGTCGGCACGCCGGCGATGAAGTTGCACTTGTACTTCACGATCTGCTTGGCGTAGCTCTTGGCCGTGAAGCGCGGGATCAGGATGCAGCGTCCGCCCTGCGAGAGCATCGTGTGCACGCACACGCCGAGGCCGAAGCCGTGAAACAGCGGCATCGCCGCCAGCATGCGGTCGCCGGGGCGGAACATCGGGTTCGCCGCGATGACCTGCTGGCCGAGGGCGTTGAAATTCTTGTTCGTCAGCACGATGCCCTTTGTTGTGCCGGTCGTACCGCCGGAATAGAGGATCACAGCGGGGTCCGCGCCCTCGCGCTTGACCTTATAGGTCTTATAGTAGCAGGAGCGGGAGAGCTTCATGAAGTCCTTCCACATGATGACCGGCGCGTCCTCGGGAATTTTCTCGATCTTGCGTCCCTCGGTGAGCATATAGCCCGCCTTGATCGTCGGGGACAGCGCGTCGCGCACGCTTGCGATGATCATGTTCACGACCTTCGTGCGCTCGCGCACCTTTTCAAACTTGTTGTAGAACTGGTCGAGCGTCACCGCCGCCACGCTTTCCGAGGCGTTCAGGTAAAACTCGATCTCCTTCTCTGCCGACAGCGGATGGATCATGTTCGCAATGCCGCCGACGAGGTTGACGGCGTAGAACATATAGATGGCCTGCGGGCAGTTCGGCATGGCAATGGTCACCTTGTCACCCTCGCGCACGCCGATGGTCTTGAGCGCCTTGGCGCACTGCTCGATCTCGCGGATCATCTGGCGGTAGGTCGTCGACTTTCCCATGAACGTAAAAGCGATGTTGCCCGGATATTTCTTAGCGATCCGCTCCACGGCCTCGAACATCGAGCCGTCGAAATACTCAAGGTGCATCGGCACCTCGCCCATGTAATCCTTCCAGGGCGTTCTGACAATGGAATCACTCATATTCTACTTCCTCCGATAGCGGTCGTTCCAAAAGGGCGGGGTGTTCTAACAGATATTTGAAAAGGCGCACGCTCTTTGCGTAATAGTAGCCGTCGGCAATGCGCTCATCCACGGTGAGGCCGAGGTCGACCGTCTCCTGCATTTCGACAAGGCCGTGCTCGTCGTACAGCGGCGTCCACTTCTTTTCGCCGATGATGCAGAACAGCGAGCTCGTGCCCCAGTTCGTCAGGTGGTGGTAGCCGCTTTTGAGATGAATGGAACCGAGGTTGGAGATGAACACCGAACTGTAGTTCGGGTCCTTGCCGATCAGGAAATCGGGGCACCAGCCGTGCTTGTCGAGCCAGCGGATAAATCGCACCGCCGCCTTGGACAAAAAGCGCGGCAGGCTGTTGAGCACATTCATGCTGTTGTCGGTCGTGTTGACCTTCTTCTGCTCGCGGCAGGCCGCAACCTCCTGGTGGATCTCCTCGTGGATCGTGTCGATGGTGCTCTCAGGCTTTATCTCCAGCAGAGCCATGGCCTCTTCGCTGCCGTCGGCAAACTCCTTTTTGATGACAAAGCCCGCTGTCACCTTATTGCGCTGATAGTAGTTTTCATTCGCGTAAAAGCGGTTGAGCTTCGGCCGTAAAATGACCGTCTTAACGAGCGCCGTCAGGATCACGTGGAAAAACGTGTACTTGAACGGAATGCCCTCATAGTTTTTCGTCGCAATGTACTCCTTGATGGGCCCTAAATTCACGCGCTCTGCGATATACGCCTCGTTGTCCGCGCGGTTGGGATAGATGATGCCCATGATAAAGTGCAGCGAATCCACATCCCGCAGCAGTGTTGCGTCGCGCCGGTCGCCCCAGCGTCTTTTCTGTTCTGCCATAAAACCTTCTTCCTTTTCTTTCGGTTTTGCTTCTTTTCCCCCACCCTTCCACAAGTGGGACCCCTCTTTAGGGAATAAACCGCTCAAAAATGGCGATCGCGCCCTCGCGCTCCGCCGTCTCCAAGTCTTCTTTCGACCGGATGGTCCAGTAAACGCCCTGCGCGCCGTAGAGCTTACGGCATAAACGCGGCGCCCAGTTTTTCTTATCTTCAAATTTATAGGCGACAAAATCCGGCTGTGCCATGATGTTGCCCAGCAGATTCGTCGTCGCAAACGCCATCGGCAGGCTCAAATTGCCGCGGTCTTTCAAAAAGTCGCAGCTCAACTGCCCGCGGATGACCTCTGGCCGGTGCTTTTTCAGCCACACCACGCACCGCGGGTCGAACGACTCCACGCAGTACTTGACGCCAAACTTGTCGAGTTCCGCCATCGTGCGCTCGGTCAGCTCGGCAAAGTTGTCGCGAAAGCTCTTGACCTCCACAATGAGCGGCAGGCCCGTCCCCGCAAACAGCGCGAGCACATCCTTGAACTGCGGGATGGTCTCCTTCGTCCCGTCCAGCGCATAGTCCTTGAGTTCGTCCGCGCTCAGGTCTTCGAGGTATCCCTCGCGGCCCGTCATGCGCTTCACATCGCTGTCGTGGAACACGGCAAGCGTCCCATCGCGCAGCAGGTGCACGTCGAGCTCCGCGCCGAAGCCCCGCGCGATCGCGCGCGAGAATGCCGGCAGCGAATTTTCGGGAATGCCCGCCTCCTTATCGTAGAGCCCGCGGTGCGCATAGCGGAATTTCCGCAGCGCCGCCATCGACTCCGTTCCGCGCCGCGCGCGCAGTAAAACCGCCCACGCGACCGCCAGAATCAGGCAAATTCCGACAACGATCCGTAAAATTTTCATTTTAGATCACTTCTTGTATTCGATTTAGTCCGCATCCATGTCCTCGAACGCCGCAAGCCCGGCCTTGGCCTCCACCTTGCAGTCGCCGTGGCGCACGAAGCACATCGTCACAAAGCTGCACGCCACGAAGAACGCCGCATACGGGAACAGCATGCTGTAGCTGATGTGCTTCAAGAGCGTGCCCGCCAAAATCGGCGTCACGACCTGCGCCGCCATCGAAAACGTGTAGTAGTAGCCCGTAAACTTGCCGATATCGCTGCCCTTGCACATTTCAACGACCATCGGCAGCGAGTTGACGTTGATCGCCGCCCACGCAAGGCCGACGAACGCAAACACGACAAACATCACGGCGTTGATGCTCTGATAATGCGTCGTCAAAAAGTACGCCGACGCAAAGCACGCCGCAAGCAGGATGACGCCGCCCTGAATGGTCTTCTTGCGTCCGATCTTCGACGCCATCTGCCCCACGGGGATGTACGACACGATGGCCCCGCCCGTCGCGACGAGCAAACACGTCGACGCGCCGCCGAGGCCCTGCCCCATCACGCGCCCGACATACGTCGTCCACCACGTCGTCACGCCGTTGTAGCCGATGTACCACAGCGCGATCGAGCACAGCAGCATCACAAGGCTGCGCTTGACTTCTTTGGGGAGTTCCTCGCTGCCGTCCGGCTCCTCCTCCACGAGCTGCTGCTCGGGATGCGCGGCCTCGTATTCCTTCTCCGCCGCCGCGAGCTTCGGCTCGTTTGTCGTGAAGTACAGCACAATGACCGAAGCCGCCATCAGCACCGACACGACGACAAAAAGCGGTTGGTAGTTCACATGCGCGGCCCCCGCTGTCTTGCTGTTCGGATACAGCACCGCCGCCACGATCAGATACGAAATGCCGCCGACCGCGCCCATCAGGTTGATGATCGCGTTCGCGCGCGATCTTATGGGCTTGGGTGTCACGTCCGGCATCAGCGCCACCGCGGGCGAGCGGTAGGTCCCCATCGCCACGAGCAGCAGCCCCAGCGTGACGACGAACATCGCGAGCTTACCCGTGCTCGCGCCATTTGCGTAGCCGTTGTCAAAAAGCGGCAGCAGATTCATCAGGATCACCGCAGCCGCCGTACCGCCGAGGATAAACGGCATCCGCCGCCCGATCTTCGTGCTCGTCCGATCACTCAGCGCGCCGAAGAACGGCAGCAAAAACAGCGCCAGCACATTGTCCGCCGCCATGATCGCGCCGGAAATGGTCTCGTCTAAGTGGAACGTGTTCGTCAAAATCAGCGGGATGATGTTGTCGTACATCTGCCAGAACGCACAGATGGACAAAAACGCCAGCCCCACCAGCACCGTGCGCTTGTGGTCAAGCTTCATAGCCGTTCTCCTTGCAAAGAAAAGTCGATTTCCTTAGAATCACAGTAGAATATCATGTTTTCGCCGAAATAGCAAGCGCCCGTCGCCCGCCGCTCTGTCAAATCCCTGTAAAATGCCAATATTCCTTGCCTTTTCGTCCCGTTTTCGCTATAATGGAACAAAAATTGCGAAAAAGGAGCCCCCATGCTGTTTTGGAAGAAGAAAACGCCCCCGCTCGTCCAGTCCTCCGCCTCCGCGTGGCGCGAGCAGTGGCGCGCGATCGTCCCGCCCGAGTGCCGCAACGTCCCCGTCACCGTCGGCGATAAGACCGTCACCGCCTACGTGCAGATCAACCATTTCGTGATGATGCTCCAGGATGGCTTACTCATGGAGGAGCACTTTTTTGACGTCTGCTCCCACTTCCAGCGCGCGGGCTACCATGTCATCTGGCTCATGCGCTGCACGCAGGACATCGAAAACGGCTATTTGAAGCTCAAAAAGCAGCGCGGCGACAAATGCCTCTGGAAGTGGCGCAAGCCCACGACGAACTTCGGCCGCTGGACGTCCGACAACCGCTACGTGACCATCCTCCTCCAATATAAGCCCACGCCCGACGGCCCGCTCGAGCACTGCACCGAGCACATTTTGCAGCGCGTCCAGTGGGCGGAGAGCTCGGACAACGCGCAGATGGTCCCCTCGCGCACGGAATTCGCCACCGTCGGCGTCCCCGGCACCCCCGCCGAGCTCGCCAACTGGCTCCGCGGCGGCTTTATGTCGGGCGATTTGTAAAATTTATCTGCATATTTAGTCATAATTTGACTTGCGAAATCCGTCATAATCTCAGTTATTTAGGGTTATTTTGCTTTGTTGTACCGTTTCGCCCTGCATCTTTTTTCATGTTCGCGAAACATGAAAGCACTGCTTCGGCAGTGCTTTTTTATTTCTATCATAACGGAGGATTTTGCATTGAAACGTACAACCAACTACGCTCTCCCGAACAGCACCCCATTTGTTAGACAGTATGATATACTATCTAACAAATGGGGTGTTTTGCTATGCCAAAAGGAGTACCAAACAAACAATATACGCCGGAGTTCAAGAGAATGGTTGTAGAAACCATGAAAAAAGAACATCTGAGTATCTATACGATAGATGATCGTAGCTACCTCAGCGCGGGTGATGTTGCCCTCGGGCTTGAAGGAACCATCCTCATAACCCTTGAACACACCCATGCCATTCAGAACGGCAACAGACTCAGCGTAATCATCGCTGATGCTCTTGTCATCCTTGAAGGCGTTGGCGCTGACGGCCAGAGACAGAGTCATGACCAGAGCCAGCACCATTGCGAGTAACTTTTTCATAGATGTTACTCTCCTTTCATAAATTTCTATCTTCTCGCGGCCGAACACCCGCCGTCTCTCCCGCTTCCCCGTGGTTGCCGCCAAAATTTGCAAATCCTCAAATTGTTGCAGAAACAATAGAAAATAATCAAAATGCAGCATAATAAAGAAAAAATTGTTCAATCCAGTGGATATCGCATCCCCTTAGGATTTTCGCCTTTCCTTGTATTCCAGCGCTTTGCGGGCCAGTCGTGGTAGCGGTTTGGTAGCGGTCCAAAAATTTAAAGTGCGGTTTGATAATGTAAGATAAATTGCGCAAAAAGGAAAACACATAAAAGAAGACATAGCTT
>ENA-UOJP01000276-UOJP01000276.1-human-gut-metagenome-genome-assembly--contig:-C102-NODE-276-length-108439-cov-27.021405_pt1 | contig 108439 bp, 96 predicted proteins | sample MGYA00242353_ERZ723900 | MGnify/ENA metagenome assembly ERZ723900 | reverse complement strand
CATCTTTTTATCTTTGTCAACAACTTTTTTCATCTTTTTTCAAATCTTTTCTTTTCTACTTTCATAGCCTTTTTTCGATTCCATATCTCCGATGCTTTTTGTTGTTTTCCTGTCACACTATTGAGTGCTTTCTATATTAACATTTCCAACAGTACTTGTCAACTGTTTTTATTTTCAACATTTCAACTTCATACCGTCTTCACTTGTCAATCTTTCACCATGTCATCGTTCTGTTGATACTTTATGGTAAACGGAGAAAGAGGGATTTGAACCCTCGCACCGCTATTAACGATCTACTCCCTTTCCAGGGGAGCCCCTTCAGCCACTTGGGTATTTCTCCAAAACGCCTTTTGTTCTTTTGGCATAAGAAAACCACCGATGATTGATTGGTGGTTTTCCTAACGCAGAGGGTGGGATTCGAACCCACGCGCCCTTTCGGACAAACGGTTTTCAAGACCGCCTCGTTATGACCACTTCGATACCTCTGCATTTATTAAGTTTTTGTCATCTCTTGAAGACAAGATGTATTCTATCACGGATATTTCCAACTGTCAACACTTTTTCTAAACTTTTTTTATTTTTTTATTTTTCGGGAATTTTTCTGCTAACATGAACCTTTAATCTCGCTGCTCTTCCGGCGATTTCAGGTATCATTTTTATATCTAAAAATCGCCTGGAAGTAAGTAATAAACCATTGTCCAACCGGATCCTCGCTATATAAAAATACTACTGCCAGCGAAAGATTCTCTCTATGCACGGCGCCTCCTGATAAAAAGACCTGCAATTTCCAGATCTTCCGGCGTTGTAATTTTTATATTTTCATAAGAACCGAAAACAAGCTTGACTGGATGTTCTGTCATTCTTTCAACAACCATCGCATCATCTGTCGCCTTCTCCCATCCACTCTGGATTAATTTTTCATAAGCAGCACGCACCAGTTTTGCATCAAATACCTGAGGTGTCTGCACTTGCCAGACATATGCCCTGTCCGGCGTCTGAACAGCATACTGATTCTGATCTGCAATTTTAATTGTATCTTTCACAGGCATACCTACGACACATGCTTGATCTCTCAAAACACATTCGTATGCCCGCTCTACCATTTCTTCATCTACAAACGGTCTTGCCCCATCATGGATGAACACAATTCCATCTTCCACATATTTTAGTCCATGGTACACAGACTCATAGCGTTCTTTTCCTCCCGCCACTATCTGTACCACCTTGTCAAAACCATATTGTTGTACAATCTTTTCTCTGCAATAGTCTATTTCACGTTCTCCTGTGACAAGAACGATCTCATCAATATATCTGGACTCCTGGAATACATGCAAGCAATAATACAACACCGGCTTTCCTTCTAATTCTAGATACTGCTTCTGGATCGCCGTCCCCATCCGGCTTCCATTCCCGGCTGCCAACACGATCGCCGTACATTTTTTTTCTCGTTTGTCCTTTTTCTGCTCCATCTGGCATTGCACATCCTTTCCCGAATCTCTTTTCCCTACCGACAACCGGAGTCTACCGTTCTCCCAGTTTCAAATTCGGCACAGCATTTAGATCCCATCCATGTCTTGTTCCCGCCAGGTACTCATAATAAGCTGCAACTCCTATCATTGCTGCATTGTCCGTGCAGTAAATTGGTGATGGATGATAGAATTTGACTCCTTTCTTATCACACGCTTCCTGCATTGCAGCTCTGAGGGCGCTATTCGATGCCACCCCACCAGCAATCGCAATTTTTTTTAATCCAAACTCATCCACTGCTTTCATCGCATTTTCTACAAGTACATCTGTCACCGCTTTCTGGAAAGATGCTGCGATGTCCGCCTGAGAATAACTTTCCCCTTTCATCTGACAGCCATTGATATAATTCAATACCGCCGATTTCACACCACTGAAACTAAAATCATACGGCGAATCACTCATATGTGCTTTCGGAAAGACAATCGCTTCCGGATTTCCCTCCTTAGACAACTTATCGATCTTCGGTCCACCCGGATATCCAAGCCCAATCGCCCGCGCCACTTTATCAAAAGCTTCGCCCGCGGCATCATCTCTTGTTCTTCCGATAATTTCATAAGTTCCATAATCTTTCACACGAACCAGATGTGTATGTCCTCCCGATACTACAAGACATACAAACGGAGGCTCTAAGTCTTTATTTTCAATATAATTTGCAGAAATATGTCCCTCGATATGATGTACTCCCACCAAAGGAAGTCCTTTTGCATATGCAATCGCCTTAGCCTCTGCAACCCCGACAAGCAACGCTCCTACAAGCCCCGGTCCATAAGTAACTCCGATTGCATCGATTTCATCCAATGTTACCCCTGCTTCTTTCAACGCCTCCTCAATCACCTGATTGATCTTCTCAATATGCTTTCTGGAGGCAATCTCCGGAACAACCCCTCCATATAATTTATGTAATTCAATCTGTGATGAAATGACATTGGAGAGGATTTTTCTTCCTCCCCGCACGACTGCTGCCGCTGTCTCATCACAAGAACTTTCTATTGCCAGTATTGTGATTTCTTTTTCTTTCATCTTCTTACTCCTCTTCTGGAAAATCCAGTTCCACAGACATACTGTCGCTGCCGGCTTTTGCCTGCGGAAAAATTTTTTGCACTTCCTCTATAAAAAATTCCGGGCGCGTCAGAGACGGACTGTAATGTGTCAGCCACATTTCCTTTACCTCAGCCTCTTTTGCAAGCTGCGCCGCTTCGTAAAATGTCATATGCTTATATTCTACCGCCTTGCATGCCTTTTCTTTCTCCCCGTACATTCCTTCACAAATAAACAGATCGGAATGTTTCGCATTCACACGAATCGAGTCTGTCGGCCTTGTATCTGTCGTATAGGTAAGTTTGATTCCACGGCGCGGAGCACCCAGAACCATATCCGGGGTAAATACATTTCCTTCATGCTCAATCGTCTCACCTTTTTGCAAATGCTTCCAATATTGTTTTGGAATCGCATGACCCATCGCTCTTGTTACATCAAATTTTCCAGCACGGTCAATCTCCAGTGTATACCCGTAACAAAGCACATTATGATTGACACGAAACGCTTTCAGACGATATCCATTTAATTCAAAAGTCTGCTCCGGTCCTTCAATTTCTTTGTATATGATCGGAAATGGAAGTTCCGGCGCAATGACGCGAAGAGCGCTCACAACACGCTCAAGCCCTTTCGGTCCTATTAACGTCAACGGTTCTCTTCTGTCTGCATTTCCCATTGTAAGCAAAAGCCCCGGCAGTCCACTGATGTGATCTCCGTGATAATGAGTAAAACAAATCACATCAATCGGCTTAAAGCTCCACCCTTTCTCTTTGATCGCAATCTGCGTTCCTTCTCCACAGTCGATCAGCAGACTACTTCCATTAAATCTCGTCATCAGAGCAGTCAGCCACCGATAAGGCAGTGGCATCATCCCACCCGTTCCGAGAAGACAAACATCTAACATGTGATTCTCCTTCTATTATTTCTTCTCTACCGGAATCGAAAAGTCTGAAATCCATGCATCGTAACACTCTTCGCAGAGATCAAACTCGTGTACTTCGTTATCTTTTCCCGAGAAATATCCCCAGCGCTTCTCTACATGGAGGAAATCTGCCTCTCTGAGAATTTCTTTTCCACATTTGTTGCAAAATACTTTATCTAATTCCGTCGTCTCAACTTTTTTATACTGGCGCATACAATTCCTCCTATGAAAAATCCTTCTTTTTTCTTGTTGTCACGCCTTTATTATATTGATTTTCAAAACAGATTCCTAGCGGGAACTGTTTCCTTTTTTTCCATGTTCTTACAATGCCCCAACCCCTATTCAGACAGGTTCTTTTGCATAGTCAATCCATGTTCCATAGGTTCTTTATAATAATCCTTCCGCAGGGAAATCGTCTCGAATCCATACTTTGTATACAGGCACCTCGCAGCATCATTGCTTGCCCGCACTTCAAGAATCACATCCTTGATTCCTCTCTCAGCACAAACTTTCCATAAATGTTCCAACAAATTTCCTGCAATTCCTTTTCCACGCGCTTGGGGAGCCACTGCTATTTTCCCAATATCCGCACTATCCATCACCGCATAGACAATGCAATATCCGCAGATCTCCTCTGCTTCTTCTGCCACAAGGACAAAAAAATGCTCCAGCTCATATGCCTTTCTAATGTCTGCCATACTCCACCGATCGGATGGGCAAAAACATTGCTCCTCCAGCGCATATAGCGGCATGATGTCGGATTCTTTCATTCCTCGAATGATCATTTTCCCTGCTGCTCCTTCTCTTCTCGCTCTAAACGCTCGCGTTCTGCCTGTGACATTCTAAGATAATCCGGCTGATGATCCTCCGCACGTTCTATCTTTCCTTCTTTCCAATACTGAACTGCCAATGTCCCAACAGCTGCTGCCCGTTGCCGATTCATATGAGATGGGGCAAATCTTACCGGAACATGCAAAAGTTGCTCTAACTGTTCTTTGTATACCGGAACACCGTCCCCTAAAAATGTCACCTGCTCTCCTCGTTCATTCAATTTTTCTGCAAGAGCTGATATTTCTATCGCCATCTGCGGCTCTTCTACTACAAACTCCTCTCGGAACCGATAAATTCCGGTATAAACCTGATTTCTCCTTGCATCCATGATTGGGCAGATTACCCCTTCATTTCCATATAAGTTATAAGCAAGTCCATCCACCGTAGGAATATGGATCAACGGCTTTTTTAACGCGAGTCCGAGTCCTTTCGCCGTCGCCGATCCAATTCGCAGCCCGGTAAAGGACCCAGGTCCTCCCGCCACTGCGATTGCATCAATCTCACCAAGGTTCATCTCTGTCATTTTTACGATTTCATCCAGCATTGGAAGCAGCGTCTGTGAATGAGTCTTCTTATAATTCACTGTGTATTCCGCAATTGTCTGTTCTTCCTCTACAACTGCCACTGACGCCACCAAACCAGAACTGTCTAATGCCAATATCCGCATAGTTTCACTTCTTTCTTTTTCATTGTCTATCATCTGTTTTAGAAAGGTCACTATTTCTAACGCAACCTCTTTTCCAACTTCTTTTTTCTCTCGTTCCTATACTCCAAGTTCTCTTACTGTAATCCGTCGGAAATCAAACCCTTGATCCAGATCTTTCTCAATAGTAATCTCTGTCCGTCTCTGTGGCAAGATCTCTTCAATCAGATTTGACCACTCAATCAGAGATACTCCCTGACCATAGAAGTAATCTTCATATCCGATCTCTTCCATTTCCTCAATATCCCCAATCCGATATACGTCAAAATGATAAAACGGGAGCCTTCCCTCCTCATATACCTGTACGATTGTGAATGTCGGGCTGCTAATCGCCTCTTCAATCTGAAGCCCTCTTGCCAATCCCTGCGTAAATACAGTCTTCCCCACGCCCAGATCGCCAATCAGTGTATAGATCTCGCCTGCTTTTGCCAGTTCTCCGATTTTTTTTCCAAACTCAAACGTCTCCTTCGGACTTCTTGTCTCTATTACCATAGTTTTCCTTCCTTTTCCCTCTTACCGTACCTGACGGATCTTCACTTTCGCCGGCGCCATATGTGTTGAGATCATCTGCACAGCTGCTGTATACTGCTCTCCTAGCGCTTCCTTCGGAAAAACAAGCGCACGTACCCGCGTGATATAAAGAATCAATGTCCGGTTCGTAGAAACTGCCTTCTGAAATTCTTCCCATTTCACCTCTGTCTGCTGATCTTCCTGGGAAATAGTGATTCCTTCTTCGGTCAACTCATATGTGATTGGCTTTTGGAACATCGGCGTTGTCTTTACCTGCGCCTTCGCCTTTGACTTCAGTGTGAGAGGTGTCATCACAAGAAAAACTGCGGCAAAAAAGAAAAACATCATACCTGCGGTATAATCTCCCTGTGCCATCGCCCGGATTCCAAGTCCAAGTACAACAACTCCAAAAATCGCTCCGATCAGCCCACTGAGATGGCTATATGTGTGATACAGCAAAAAGTCATACATTGCTCTCGGTGTCATCTGAACATCCATTTTCACTGACATTGCTTAATCCCTCCATTACTTTTTCTGTCTCATACGCAAAATGGTATGTTATAAAATTATAACATACCACCATTTTTCTTACAATAACACTTGCCGTATTTTCTTATAGACAAAAAATACGATCAAAGATACCAAAATCCCTTTCAGCAAATTAAAAGGTGCCACTGCAAAAAGGACAAAGGTCATCAGACCAGTGATCGCACCATTTACCTCTGTGCCCATCGATACCAGAGCATCCAGCGGCATCTCAAATGCTTTTGCATACACCGGAAGCAAAATATAAGCATTCAGAACACATCCGAGAATAGTCATGATCACAGTTCCAACTACCATCCCCGTCACCGCTCCACTCTTCGTATGCTTTTTCTGATAGATCAGCGCTGCCGGAACGCAGAATGCACATCCAATCAGGAAATTTGCTGCATCTCCGATCCCCATCGTCATCGTTCCTTTGATTGCAACATTTAGGATCACCTTGATCAATTCGATTAAAACCCCCGCAAACGGTCCCATCGAAAAACATCCGATCAACACTGGAACCTCACTGAAATCAATCTTATAGAACGCCGGTGCGAATGGGAGTGGAATCTCAAACTGCATCAAAATAATTGCAAGTGCCGATAACATCCCAATCTGAACAAGTGTCCTTGTGTTCACCTTTGTCTTCTCTGCTACATTTGTACTCATTTTTCTTCTCTCCTTCTTTTTCTAAAATTTAAAAGAAAGAAAATCTTCCGGAAATCTTTGATCAGCTTTCCTCCATACCCCAAAAGGTGAAAGAATTGCACCTACATTTCCTGCAAAGTAAAAATTCCCCCGAAATAACTTCCGGGGGAACTTTGATTCTCGCGCAAAAATCTATCCGCTATCACACGATCTGATTTGCGATCAAATGATTCTTCTCTCATCCAGACTATACTGTCGGTACTGGAATCTCACCAGTTCAGCCACCTGTTCCCAGGCAGGTCGCGGACTTTACCGCCGGTTGGGACTTGCACCCTACCCCGAAGAATTTTCCTATTCTTTTTTCATATCGCCTATTATACGACGGTTTTAAAAATTGTGCAAGACCTATTTCCTTCTCCGTCTTCGTCTCTTCTTTCTGACCGCATCCACATATGCGATTCTTCCTCCAAGTACAGCACCTCCTGCAAGCAACACTACGAGCATTCCTTTTCCGATTGCCCCCAGTCCGCTTTTCGCTTCCGAAACTATCTGTTTCTGTTGATAGGTAACAGAAGGCGCTGCGTATCCCGGAAGATACTGCCGTTCAAGATCAACAAATACTTTGCCATCTTCCATCTTAAACTTTATTTTTTCTTCTTTTGGCACACAGTCCCACAGGTCTTTCTTTGTTACAATTTTCTCTTTTCCAATCTGATGTGTTCCTTTTGGCAGAACCTTTCGATACTCGTATTTCTCAAATGCCTGTTCCATAATTGCATTCCCAACAAGATGACGAAGTTCTTCTCCGGTCTGGTCTGTCCAGTCCGAAACCCCCATCACAATTTCCACAAGCCTCGTATCCTGACGTTTTGCAGTAGAGGAATAATTAAACCCTGCTCTTCCGCTGGAACCAGTTTTCAACCCATCTGTCCCTTTCAGACCATACTTTGCCCCTTCCAGAGAAATCTGATACGACTTAAAATGTTCTTCATACGGGGTACCTTCTTTCACTACAATTTCTGGAGAACTCGTATGTGTCAATATATCCGGGTAAGTCTTTACAAAATAACTGCACAGCAGTGCGTAATCTTGTGGGGAAGTCACATTATCTGCATCTGCCGGTAGATTTTTCGGAGCATACGGATACAGCAGGTCATTTGTGACACCAACACAATTATAATAAGTAGTATGCGTCATCCCAATCTCTTTTGCTTTCTGATTCATCAGCGCTACAAATTTATCCGGATCCGGCTCCACTAAATCTGCAAGCATATATGTGGCTGCCGCCGAAGATGGGACAATGATCAGATCGATCAATTCTCCCACCGTATAGGTTGCTCCCATCTGCATCACATTGTTGCTGAGCGCATATCTTCCGGCAATATCTGTATACTTTTCATTCACCGCCACCTGCATGTCCTTTTCAAATTTTCCTTCCTCCATCGCATCATATGCGAGCAAAATTGTCATCAATTTTGTCATACTGGCCGGAGCCCAGGAAACATCTTTATTCTCCTCCCACAAAATCTGCCCGGTATGGATCTCTGTAATGATAGAACCTGCCGGCTGATAACGATCGTCCAACTGATAGCCACTTTCCCTCGCTACATCGATCGCACGTTTTCCGGATTTTTTCTTTTCTTCTTCCTCCACCTGCTGCGCTTCCACCTGCCCCGCAGGAAGCAGCACTGTCAAAAGCGCTATACACAGCGCGATTACCCAACTCCTTTTTTTCATCTGTTCTTCCCTCTCTTTTCTCAGTCCCACATCTGCGTGTATCTTTACTGTTTTACTCCTCTTCTTCCCATCCAAAAGAGCGTTTTACAGCCTTCTCCCAACCATGAATTTTTTCTTCCCGTTCATTTTCCTTTAATTTTGGATAGAACACCTTATCAATCGCCCAGTTCTTTCCGACGTCTTCTTTGTCCTTCCAGTATCCAACGGCCAGCCCGGCAAGATATGCCGCTCCCATTGCCGTTGTCTCTACGCATTCCGGTCGATTGACCGGGGCATTGCAGATATCCGCCTGCACCTGCATCAGAAAATCATTTGCACTGGCACCTCCGTCAACATTGAGTGTACTCAGCGAAATTCCCGAATCTGCCTGCATTGCATGCACAACGTCATTTACCTGATATGCAATAGACTCTAATGTCGCCCGGATAATATGATATCGATTCACACCTCTTGTCAATCCTACGATCGCACCTCTGGCATACTGATCCCAGTGTGGAGCTCCCAGCCCGGTAAATGCCGGCACGACGTAACAGCCGTTCGTGTCTTCCACTCTCTGAGCAAGATATTCCGAATCTTTCGCAGAATCTATCAGCTTCATCTCATCCCGCAGCCACTGGATCGCAGCTCCTGCTACAAAGATAGAGCCTTCCAGTGCATACGTCACCTTACCATCCAGTCCCCATGCGATCGTCGTCACAAGACCGTGGTCAGAATACACCGGTTCTGTCCCTGTATTCATCAGAAGGAAACACCCGGTTCCATATGTATTTTTCGCTTCCCCTGCATGGAAACAGGTCTGCCCAAAAAGAGCTGCCTGTTGATCGCCTGCCGCTCCGCTGATTGGGATTTCCCCTCCAAAATAGCTTGCATCTGCATAGCCGTAGATTTCACTGGATGGACACACCTTTGGAAGCATACTTTTTGGAATCTGAAGCTCTTCTAATATATCATCATCCCATTTCAGCTCTTTGATGTTAAACAGCATAGTACGGGAAGCATTCGAATAATCGCTGACATGCACACGCCCTTTCGTAAGTTTCCAAATCAGCCATGTCTCCACTGTCCCAAACAGCAATTCTCCTTGCTCTGCCCGCTCTCGCGCCCCTTCGATGTGATCCAACATCCACTTTACCTTTGTCCCCGAAAAATAAGCATCAATCATCAGTCCCGTCTTCTCCCGGAATGATTCTGTAAGTCCCTTTTCTTTCAACTTATCACAGTACTTGGATGTTCTTCTGCACTGCCAGACGATTGCATGTCCGATCGGTTCCCCAGTCTTTTTGTCCCACACAATCGCAGTTTCCCTTTGATTGGTAATTCCAATCGCTGCAATATCTTCCGCAGTTGCTCCAATCTTTGTCATTGCTTCCACTGCCACTCCCAATTGGGAGGACCAGATCTCATTGGCATCATGCTCCACCCATCCCGGCTTCGGAAAATACTGTGTAAACTCCTTCTGTGCCATACTGCATATCTGTCCTTTTTCGTTAAAAAGAATACAGCGATTGCTTGTTGTCCCAGCATCCAGCGCCATTACATATTTCGCCATGCCGCTTCCTCCTTGTTCCTTTTTCTTCTAAATCCCTTTCATCGTTAACTGGATCCGCTTTTTCTGTACATCGACGCTCATGACTTTGACATCGACAATGTCACCGACACTCACTGCCTCCAGTGGATGTTTGATAAATTTCTTATCGGTAATCTGCGAAATATGCACAAGTCCATCCTGATGTACTCCGATATCCACAAACACGCCGAAATCAATCACATTTCGTACGGTTCCTTTTAAGACCATCCCCTCCGTCAGATCTTTCATTTCCAGCACATCCGTTCTAAGAATTGGTTTTGGCATCTCCTCACGAGGATCTCTGCCCGGTTTCTCCAGTTCTTTTACAATATCCTGAAGGGTGATCTCTCCGATTCCAAGCTCTTCTGCCAGCTTCTTTTCATTTCTGATTGTTTTAGAAAGTCCCTGAAGTCCTCCTCTGCGGATCTCTTCCGTTGAAAATCCCTGCTGTTTTAAAAGTTTTTCCGCCGCCTCATAAGACTCCGGGTGAACGCTTGTCGCATCCAGCGGATTTTTCCCATCTGTAATCTTGAGAAATCCGGCACACTGTTCGAATGCTTTCGGTCCAAGCTTTGCAACTTTTAGCAGTTCCTTTCTTGACTGGAATTTCCCATGTTCCTCTCTGTACGCCACAATGTTTTTTGCGATCGCACTGCTGATTCCGGAAATATAAGAGAGAAGCGGTGCCGATGCAGTATTTAAATCTACTCCTACCCGGTTGACACAGGATTCTACCACTCCGGAAAGCGCCTCGCTCAATTTCTTCTGGTTCATATCATGCTGATATTGTCCGACACCGATTGATTTTGGATCAATCTTCACAAGTTCTGCAAGCGGATCCTGCAGCCTTCTAGCGATGGATGCCGCACTTCTCTGTCCCACATCAAAATTCGGAAATTCCTCTGTCGCCAGCTTGCTTGCAGAATAGACAGAAGCGCCCGCCTCATTGACGATCACATACTGTACTTTCTCCGGGATTTCCTTTAACAGTTCGACAAGGATCATCTCCGATTCCCGCGATGCCGTACCATTTCCGACAGAGATCAGCGTAATATGGTACTTGCGGATCAGCTTCTTTAACGTATCCTTCGCCGCCTGGATCTTCTGTGGTGTCGTCGGGGCAGTCGGATAGATTACCGTCGTATCGAGCACCTTTCCGGTCTCATCTACAACTGCCAGCTTACATCCGGTCCGAAATGCCGGATCCCATCCAAGCACAACCTGTCCAACGATCGGTGGCTGCATTAGAAGTTGTTCCAGATTTTTTCCAAATACTGTGATGGCACTATCCTCCGCCTTTTCTGTCAGGCTGCTCCGGATCTCCCGCTCAATTGCCGGAGCAATCAGTCGTTTGTAGCTGTCTTCTGCCACTTCTTTTAAATATTCTGACGTATATGGATTTTCGGAAACAATGATTTTCTTCTCAAGATACCGCAGAATCTTCTCCTCCGGCGCTTCAATCTTCACGTTCAGAATCTTTTCCTTCTCTCCACGATTCAGTGCAAGGATCCGGTGTCCTGCCAGCCTGCTGACTGGTTCTTCAAAAGAATAGTACATTTCGTAGACAGACTGCACACTATCATCTTTTGCCGAAGAAGTCATCTTTCCTTCTTTCACCGTAAGATTCCGAATAAAACTCCGGTAATCTGCCTCGTCAGAAACTGCCTCCGCAAGGATATCTTTGGCACCTGCAATGGCCTCTTCCACTGTATGTACTTCTTTTTCTGCAGAAATATATTTTTGCGCCTCTTCTTCCAAAGGCTTTTGTATCTTTTGCAGCATCAGAAGTGCCGCCAGCGGTTCCAGTCCTTTCTCCTTTGCAATGGTCGCCCTTGTCCGCCTTTTTGGCCGATATGGTCGGTACAGATCTTCCACAGCAACAAGCGTCTGGGCATTTATAATCTGCACTCTCAGTTCTTCTGTCAATTTCCCCTGCTCCTCGATCGAAGCGAGTACCTGCTCCTTCTTCTCCTCAAGATTGCGTAAATATATCAGCCGCTCATGTAAACTTCTAAGCTGCTCATCATTCAGAGAGCCGGTTGCCTCTTTCCGGTACCGCGCAATAAACGGAATCGTATTTCCCTCATCGATCAGTCTGACTGCTGCCTCTACCTGCCATTTCTTTACTTCCAGCTCTTCTGTGAGTTTCTGAATCATATCCATACTGTTCTTTCCTCTCTGCTTTTTATACTGTTACGCTTTATTATAGCTTATTCCCGGTTCAAACGCAAAATCAAATTCCTATCAGAAAAGGAAAGGCTTTCCTCCTGTGAAGACCCTGCCTTTCCTTTTTTGCTTGTTCTGTATTTCTTGTTGTAGCTTTCTTAGATCGTCCCCAAAACTTTTAACTGAAAATCCCCACACCGAGCAGTACGATCAGAAGAATAATGAGTATCGCAATGAAACGGTCCATAGATTTCAGTGAAATATTGATTTTGGAATAAAGTGTTTCTCTGCTTAAAAATCCGGTCTTCTTCTCTTCTTCCGGCTTTTCTTCCTGCATATTCTCCCCATCTTGTTCCGCTATTTCCTCTGTTTCGCTCTCTGTGATTTCCTTTTCTTCTATTTCCTCTTCTGCGCTTCTCATCTGTGCTTCGCTCATAGCCTGCCCCTTTCTAAAAAATTCCTCATGCAGATCACGAGATTTACATGAGGAATTGCTATTGTCCTTCTATCTTTTATTTCTTTGCAAGATACTTTCTTACGTCGATGGATACTGCAAGGATAATGATAATACCTTTGATGATATATTGCAAGTATGGGTTGATTCCAAGGAAGTTAAAGCTGTAGTTGATTACCTGAAGGAGAACTACACCAAGAACAACTCCCGGGATTGTACCAACACCACCGTTGAATGATACACCACCGATTACACAACCTGAAATCGCATCCAGGTCATAGTTTAAACCTGTACCTGTATTGACAGACTGGATACGTCCTGCCTCTAAGAAAGCTGCAAGTCCGTAGAGCACACCAGCTACAAGATACACACCCATAATGTTTTTTGTAATATTTACACCGGATACTGCGGCAGCTTCTTTATTTCCACCGATTGCAAACATATTTTTTCCAAGTGTTGTCTTATTCCAGATCACCCACATAACTGCTGCAGAAAGTGCAAAATAAATGATCAGGTATGGAAGTTCGAAGCTTCCGATCTTGAAAGATCCGTTGACAAAGTTCAAGAATTTTTCATTGAAAGAAGACAATGCCTGTGCTCCGCCTTCCTGGCTGTCAATATAAATACATGTTGCACCAAATGCGATTGTCTGTGTACCTAAGCTGACGATAAATGCATGCAAGTTTAATTTTGCAACACCAAATCCGTTGAGCGCACAGAACGCAACACCGATCAGAATACTTGCTGCCAGTGGTAAGATTAACGGAAGATCTTTTGTAATCTCCGGATACATTCTGGAAGCATATGTTGTTGCCTGTACAAGAGAAGCTGATACAGCAGCACAACATCCAAGGATACGTCCTGCAGAGAGGTCGGTTCCGGCAAGTACGATCATACCTGCAACACCGAGTGCAAGAATACCTCTTGTAGACGCCTGGGTTAAAATCTTAATAAAGTTTGACGGATGTAAAAATCCCGGTTCAATGATGATGACTACGATGATCATCAATCCTAAAATTATGTATAACGCATAGTTTAATAAAAATTCGTTGAGATTAAATTTTTTCTTTTCCACGTCGACACCCCCTGTGTTAAATGTATTTTGCAGCCAGTCGCATGATTTCTTCCTGCTCCTGTCCGTGATAATCCTTCTTCATATCTAAGATACCTGCCACACGACCGTTACTCATAACAAGGATACGGTCACAGATACCGATCAGCTCCGGCATTTCTGAAGAAACTACCATGACTCCTTTGCCTTTTGCGGCAAGATCATTGATCAGCTGATAAATCTCAAATTTTGCACCGACATCGATACCTCTTGTCGGTTCATCCAGAAGCAGCACTTCCGGCTCTGTCAGAAGCCAGCGTCCAATAATGACTTTCTGCTGATTTCCTCCTGAGAGAGATTTGATATGTGTCTTAGACGAAGGTGTCTTCACATGCATACTGTCAATCACCCATTTGGCATCTTTCTCCATCTTCTTTGTAGAGAGAAGACCACATTTCAGATAAGACTTCATGTTTGCAAGTACTGCATTAAACGTAATACTCTGAAGCGGAATGATACCAGTTGCACGCCGTTCTTCTGTCAGAAGTGCAAATCCATTTTTAATCGCCTGACGGGAATCCTTATTGTAGATTTCCTTTCCATGCAGTTCGATCTTTCCGCTTTCTCTGTGTGCAATTCCGAAAATCGTCTCAAGCAACTCTGTTCTTCTGGAACCTACAAGCCCTGCGACACCAAGCACTTCTCCTTTTCTCAGTTCAAAAGAAGCATCGATACAGCTTGGCATATATTTTCCTGTCAGTCCTTCTACTTTCATCAACACTTCTCCCGGCTTATTAGTCTTCTCCGGGAAACGTTCCGTCAGGTCTCGACCTACCATCAACTTGATGATTTCATCCATTGTGATATCTTTTGCAGACTTTGTTGCGATCCATTTTCCATCACGCATGATCGTAACGTCATCCGAAATCTCCAGAATCTCTTCCATCTTGTGGGAAATATATACCATACCAACTCCACGATCGCGCAGACGGTTGATGATCCTAAATAAATGTCCAACTTCTTCCTTAGTCAGGGAAGATGTAGGCTCATCAAGTACAAGAATCTTGGCATCGTAAGATACTGCTTTCGCAATCTCTACCATCTGCCTCTGTGAAACAGACAACTCACCGATGATCGTTTTTGGATCTACATCAATATCAAGATCCTCAAAAATTTTCTTTGTCTCCTCGTAGCATTTCTTATCGTCAATAAAGCCACCCTTTTTAATGAATCTTCCAAGCCACAGGTTCTCCATTACGCTGCGCCGCAATACCTGGTTCAGCTCCTGATGTACCATTGCCACCCCATTGTCAAGCGCTTGCTTCGGATTTGTAAAACGCACTGGTTTTCCATCAATTTTGATCTCCCCGGCATCCTCTACATAGACACCGAACAGACATTTCATTAATGTACTTTTTCCTGCTCCATTCTCTCCCATAAGAGCGTGGACGCTTCCTTTTTTCAGCATTAAATTTGCTTTATCGAGTGCTTTGACACCTGGGAACTGCTTTTCAATGTTCGTCATTTCCAGAATATATTCTGACATTTTTTCGCTCACCACTCTTCCTCATACTGCGAAGTGCGTTTGAAAATTGCGGAAAAGAACTTTCAAATACACTCCAGAGCATATCTCTTTCCTTTGATACACTCTATGAGAGGTGGTACAAGAATCATTGCCTCCTGCACCACCTCAGTTATTTGTTACATGTTACAAATGAATCTTAAAACTATTTTGTAATAGGTGCATATGGAATACGAACTGAGAATCCGTCTTCTGCCATTTCGTAATCTGTTCCTTCAATAAAGTCTTTACCCTGAGCTGCATTTGCACCGATTGCAACAAGTGCTTTACCCATTGCATCTCCATCCTGTTTTACAGTACCAGCCATTTTTCCTGATTTGATTGCTTCCATACCAGCTTCTGTTGCATCCACACCGAATACCGGAGCATCTGATTTTCCATTGATACCAGCGATTGCTCCAAGCGCCATGTCATCGTTGTTACAGAATACAGCTTCAATCTTATCTCCGTTTGCAGACATCTGAGCTTCCATCTGTGTCTGAGCCTGGTCTGTCATCCAGTTTGCAACAAGTGGTTCGATTCCCATATTGTCCATCACAAGTCCACGTTCCTCTGCCTGTTTTACAGCATATTCTGTACGTGCCTCAGCTTCTGGGTTACCTGGTTCTCCTTTGAATACGATATACTGGATCTTTCCATCTCCATTTTTGTCGATTGCTTCTTTGTCTGCCTCATACATATCCGCAAGCATATCTCCCTGCATTACACCAGCTTCTGAAGCTGTTGTTCCAACGAAGATACCTTCACAAGATTCTACAACTTCTTTTGCAGGCTCTCTGTTAAAGAATACTGCCGGAATGTCTGCTGCTTTTGCCTTATCTGCAAGTCCCTGTGCAGAACCTGTATCAACTGCATTGATCAGAAGTGCATCTACTCCTTTAGAAATCAGAACGTCTAACTGGTCATTCTGCTTTGACTGGTCTCCCTGTCCATCCTGCATATCCAGTTTAATCTCAACATCTGCTTCTTTTGCATATTTTTCGATTGCAGAACGTACTGTAGAAATGTATGTATCATCATATTTGTATACGAGAACACCTAATTTGATTGCGTCTCCGTCTTTCTTTGCATCTTTTCCGCCTTCATCACTGCCTCCGCCGCAGCCTGCAAGTAATGAAAGTGACATTGCTGCACATAACATTCCACATACGATTTTCTTTTTCATAGTTTTTTTCCTCCTTTAAAAACACGTCTCTTGTTCTTGATGACTATATTATAAGCAAAAAATTCATAGGATTCCATACAGATTTCTATGGTATTCTATGAATTTTCTTTGATTTTATCATCATTTTAAACATTTTATATAATTTTTATACGATATATTTGTGCAGATTTACACTCTCTGTTCTCCCAATTCTGGACAGATCTTAATTTCCCATGGAATCCATACTTCCCGATCATGTCCTTCCAAGATTTCCTTTGGCACCGTTCCTTCTTTTTTTAGCCCGCATACCATACGCGCAATATATTCCGCATAAATGTCAGAGTCTGCCTTCACGGTTCCAAGCATCTTCCCGTCTCTGACTGCCATAAGCCCTTCCTCCGTGCCATCGATGCCTACCACACTGATATCTGTCCTGCCCTCCTGGCGAAGTGTCTCGATGGCGCCAAGTGCCATATCATCATTGTTACATAAAATCAGTTCCAGCTCCCCCTCTTCTTCCTTCAGCCACCGTCCAACGATTGCTGCCGCCTGCTCTTTCATCCAGTTTGCAACCCCTCCTGTGATCCTTTTTGCAGGAACTCCAGAAGATGTCATTGTCTTTACTGACCACTCGGAACGGATAATGGCATCCTGATGCCCGGTCTCCCCCTCTAAAACGGCATACCCTACAACCCCGTCTCCGTTCTTATCCAACACCGCAGGATCCTTTCGATATACTGATGCCACAAGCTCTCCCTGCAATCTCCCGGACTCCTGTGCATCTGATCCTACATAATAAATATGCTGCCCTTTTCTCAGATCATCCTGTACCGGCTGGCGGTTAAAGAAAATCAGAGGGATCTCTGATTCCTCCGCACGATCGATCATCGTCGACACATTTGTCCGATCCACTGCATTGACACAGATGACATCATACGCAAGCGCTGCGAAATGTTCCACCTGCTCATTTTGTTCATTCTGATCATTTTCTGCGGATACAATCTTGCAATGAATCTTGATCCCCTGCTGCTTCTCGCATGCTTTCAACTGCCGCTCTATTTTTTTCGTCAACAAATTTACATAAGTATCATCACTTTGATAAATCGAGATCCCGACTTTGAGTGTGTCCTCTTCTTTCTGTTTTTCTTTTCTTCTTGAAATGCCCGCTGCTGCCACACAGATCACTGCCACTGCCACCGCCAAAAGCCCCATCTGTGTTTTCCACTTTTTGTACTCTCTCATCACTTATCCCTGACCTTCCACTATGAAATTGGAAACAACAATGCCTCATATTCTTTGTCGTAGAGATTTTCCTGTCTTACAAGCACCTGCTCCATCTTTACTGTCCGCTGTCTCGTCCCATTCTGGATACTTTTCATCGCCGCCTCCACGCTCAGATATCCTTTGTCATATTCGTTGCAGATCACTGCCGCACACACTTTTCCTTCTTCAAGCAAAGTCAGCATCTTGTTCGAACAGCCAATTCCGTAAAGCCTGTCGGGAATTTTCTGTAAATTGACGATTTGCGAAAACGTGTATGGATCTGCTGCAACGACAACTTCTCCTTCGATCTCAAATCCTTGACGGTACTGTCTGCGGATCACAGTGCAGCCTCCGTCTTCCAATTCTTTTTCTAATATATCCAGACAATTTGCAGTCTCTTTTGCCGAGACATCTGATGCATAAAGAGCAACGCTTGCGTCTTTCTTTTCTTCCAGTACAGCTCTCGCCAGCTTTTTTGCTGACTTTTCACTGTCATAAATATAGGCTCCAAATTTTTTTTCCGAATGAAGCTCCTTTTCCAGCGTGATCACCGGAACCTGAAGCTTGCTCTGATCCAGAAATTTTTCCATCTGTACCTGGTCTGCCGGCACTGTGATCACCGCCTGCGCGCCATTTTCCACCGCCTCTTCGATCGCAGCCTCCTGCTCTGCAGCATTTCCACTGAGATATGGTGCATCCACAACTAGATCTACATTCCACTTCTTCGCAGCCTTCTCCATACCCTTCCGGAGGGATTGAAAGCGGTCATCTGCACTTCCGTCAGTCACAAATGCGATGGTATACACTTCTTTTCTGTTCTCTTCCAACACAAAATCTGTGGATGCAATTAAAAATAGAAGGATAATTCCACAGAGCGCCGCGATAATTCCTATTTTTTCTGCTTTCTTCACAGCAATTCTCCCTCCTGCCCATACGCTATTTTGGGCTGCGTCAATGTAATACAAGTGCCTTCGTCCGGCTCCGACTCAATTTGGATTCCATATTCTTTTCCATATGCAAGCTGGATCCGCTCTCCGACATTTCGCATACCGATCCCCGAACCTTTCTTCGAAGAGACAACTTTCCCCGCGCGAATCTCTTCCAGACGCTCCGGCATAATTCCCGGACCATTATCCACAACTTGAAAAATCAACTTTTCTTCTTTCAAATATGCTTTGATAAAAACTTCTCCATCCCCATCTTGAAACTCCATTCCATAGGCAACTGCATTTTCTACAATCGGCTGCAGGATCAGCTTCAGCGTAGATAGCTCAAGGACTTCCTCCTCCACCTCAAAGTAATATTCAAACTTATTTTTATAACGCATCTTCTGAATCGTCAGGTAATTTTTGACATGTTCGATCTCATCCCGGACTGTAATGATCGTCTTCCCTTTGCTCAATCCAATTCGGAAAAAACGTGCAAGAGCCGTCAGTGCGCGTACTGCATCCTGTGGTTTCTCATTCTCGACCATCCACACGACAATATCCAGTGTGTTATAAAGAAAATGTGGATTGATCTGTGACTGAAGCGTATCCAGTTCGTTCTTTCTCTGAATCTCCTGCTCCCTCACAATATCTTCCATCAATTTCTTGATCCGCACTTTCATCTTGCGAATCGAACGTCCCAGATGACTGATTTCATATGCTCCGCGCTCCTCGATCGTTGTTTCCAGATCCCCCTCCGCAATCCGCTTCACAGCGCCTTCCAGATGCTCGATCGGGATCGTCACTTTCTTTGATATATAAGAGTTGATAATTGACAAGATCAACATAAAAGACATGACAAGCGCGATCAGGAAAATAATATTTTTTACTGTGGAAAGCTGTGCTGCCTTATCAGAAACCACCCCGACAATTTTCCATCCTGTATACCCGACAGACTTGATTGTCACCTTCCGATGCTGTCCCTCAAACACCTCATCATGAACCCCATCTTTGTATGCCGATGCTTTCTCATGATTTTCCTGCTCAATCCCATCCAGGATCAGCTGCTGCTGCGGATGATAAATTAAATTCCCCGCTCCGTCTACCAGATAAATATACCCTTCTTCCCCAAGGGAAACATTTTTGAAAATACTCTCCAGCTGTTCGTATTTCAGATCGATCAAAAGCACACCATCCTGCACCTCATAGGCATCAGGCACCTGCACCATCCTGCTCAACGTCAGTACATGTGCGTAATTCCCCTTGCTGTTGACAAACAAATTCTGTACATGCGGCCTGGAAAAATGCTGATTTTCTGTCTGTGTCACTGCATTCTGAAACCACGCTTCCTTCGTCACATCTACCCCGGGCTTTAATTTTGCTGCCGGTGCGGAAACGAGTAAGTCCCCTTCTTTGGAAAACAGGGCAATGTTCTGGATGGACGACTTGTTCGTATCGTACAAAAGCGCAAAGCCCTCTTCTACCGGAACATTCTCCTCAGACTTCAAAACCGAAAAGTAAAGAGAATCTGAAATTCTCATAATATTCCGCAGTTCTGATGTCAACGTATTATTGACCTGTTCAATCAGCGCCCGATTCTGCTTTTCGACAATTCCCTGAAGCTGAAGCGAAAATCGGTTATAAAAAGAAGTCCCCATCAGCACCGCACCGAGAAGCGCTGTGAGTGTAAATGCCCCCCAGATCACATAGCGCAGGCTGACTTTTGAATAAAATGCGTTCCACTTCTGATAAAATTTTCTATTCATTATGATTTTCCTTTGTATTTGCTTGGTGATACACCAAATTTCTTTTTAAAGACATAACTGAAATAATTGGGCTCCGGATATCCGACTTTCGCAGCAATGATATACGTCTTGTCATCTGTATGATTCAACAATTCCACCGCTTTATTTAACCGTACATCCGTCAGATAAGCAACATAATTTTGTCCGGTTTCCTTCTTAAATACAGTAGAAAAATAAGATGGACTCAGATGCAGACTGCTGCACAACATCTCAACAGACAGCTCTGGATTGGCATAATTCTCCTGAATGTACTCTTTTGCCTCCTTAATGATATCAATCGTCATATTTTCTCTTCTCTGCACAAGCTGCGTATGGATCTCACAGCAAAGTTTCAGAAGAAACTGCTCTACTTCCTCTGTCGTCTTCATATGCAGCACCTGTTCATAGCAGTCTGTGCCATATCCAAAAATCCTCTGTTCTTCCAGTTCATTGCTCCATACCACCTGCAAAATACTATTCAATACACTGATGACATAGCTCTTACATTGCCTGGAGTAAATCTTCCCATCTGCAATCCGGCCGATAATCTTCGTAAGTTCACACGCGATCTCCTCTTCCTGTTCAAATTTGACTGCATGGATCAGCGCATTTTTCTCCTGCTCCTCAAAAATCAGTGTCTCCGTCTTCTTTGGCTCCACATCTCGAATATAGATCACACTTCCCATATCCGGAACTGCCCGGTATCCACTTGCCTCCTTTGCTTCCATAAACGATTGCGGCACCTGTCTGATCCACTGTTTCCTGCTTCCGACTCCGATGGAAATCTGAAGTCCAAACACTTGTCTGCACACTTTTTGAATCTGGTCAAACACGCCGAGCAGTTCGTTGACCGTCTGCTCCTGCGAAAGCGCAATCACTACTCCAATCTCCTTCTCACAGATAAATCGTGCAAATGGGTACTTTTCTGTCAAATATTCATCGATTACTTTTTCCACTGACACCTGGTGCAATTCTTTTTCCTCTACCACTGCACCTCCCTCTACGGTTTCTTCCCGTTCAATACAGAACATCGCAACGATCCACCTATCAGAATCCCGAATCTCCGGAACATATTCCTCCAGCTTCTCATAGAACTCTTCCTTGACGATTTTTTCTTCCATCCAGTCATTTAAAAACTTTTCTTTTAAAATTGGAAAATTCTTCCGATAATTCTCTCTTAAAATCCGGATGTCTCTCTGCTGCTCAAGATACTTGTCTCTTTTCTCACGGATCCGCTGAAGAATCTCCCCTAATTCCTCACTGTTTACCGGTTTTAAGATGTACTCTGTCACCCCGCACTTCATCGCCTGCTTCGCATATTCAAAATCATTGTAGCCAGAAAAGATAACAACCTCCTTCCCCGGATATTTTTCTTTCACTGTCTCTGCAAGCTGAAGTCCATCCATATATGGCATGTGAATATCCGTGATAATCACATCCGGATCAAGAATATGGATCTTCTCAAGTGCGTCTTCCCCATTCTCTGCATCTCCCACTACATGAAATCCCAGCGCTTCCCAATCCATCTTACGGATAATGCTTGTGCGGACTTCTTCCTCATCATCTACCAGCATAATTTTATACGGCATATTTCCTCTCCTTCTGTCTGCCATTCACATTTTGCATAGGTTCTCTGCCTGGTGCTTTCAATGATTTTTTCCAGAAAAAAACAGGCTGCATCTTTGACATGCAGCCTGCCTTCTATTTCTTATAATGTGTTCAGGAATCTTGCAAACGCTGTTCTTCCTTCTTCTGTACACTTGTAAACACCTGCATCTTCTAATACTTTTGTAAAGACAATTCCGACTTCTTCTTTTAAAATGTCCATTACATTCTCTTTTGTAATTGTATCATACTTCGGCAGGAATTTCTCTACCCATTTTGTATGTTTCTCGATCATTTCATTTTCAGAAATGTCCTTGCCCTCTACAATGTACTCTGCAAGTGTCTCCAGTTCTTGTTTCAATCTGGACGGCAATACTGCCAGTCCCATTACTTCGATCAATCCGATATTTTCTTTTTTAATATTGTGATACTCGGCATGTGGATGATACAGCCCAAGCGGATGTTCCTCTGTAGTAATATTGTTGCGGAGCGTCAGATCCAGTTCATAGATCTCCCCGACCTTTCTTGCGATCGGCGTGATCGTATTATGTGGTTCTCCGTCTGTCTCTGCAAATACGAATGCTTCTTCGTCTGTATAGCCTCTCCATGCATTAAGGATATGTGTTCCCAGTTCGATCAGCCGCTTCTCATCCTTGCTTCTTAAACGGATCACTGACAGTGGCCATTTTACGATTCCACTCTCCACATCTTCAAAGCCTTTTACTTCAAAATGTTTTTCGATTGGAGCTTTCGCCATCGCAAATGTGTAATGTCCTCCCTGAAAATGATCGTGGCTTAAAATCGATCCTCCTACGATTGGAAGATCTGCATTGGATCCAAGGAAATAGTGCGGGAATAATTTTACGAAATCAAATAATTTCATAAATGTTTCCTTCTCGATCTTCATCGGTGTGTGTTTTCCATTAAATACGATACAGTGTTCGTTGTAGTATACGTATGGAGAATACTGGAATCCCCATGCACTGTCATTGACTGTGATCGGCATGATTCTATGATTTTCCCTCGCCGGATGATTGACTCTTCCTGCATATCCTTCATTTTCCACACAGAGCAGACATTTTGGATAACTGCTCGCTTTCGCATTTTTTGCCGCTGCGATCGCCTTTGGATCTTTCTCCGGTTTTGACAAGTTGATCGTAATATCAATCTCACCATATGGGCTGTCCACCGTCCATTTCCAGTCTTTCTTTACCCGGTAACGACGGATGTAATCGCTGTCCTGGCTCAGCTTATAGTAATAATCTGTGGCAGCTTCCGGAGATTCCTCATATTTCTTCCAGAAAGTCTCCTGCACCTGCGCTGGACGAGGCATCAGGCAGTTCATCATCTTCGTATCGAACAGATCCCGATATACTACACTGTTCTCGATGATTCCACGACTGCACGCCTCATCCAACAGTTCCCCTAAGATCTCTTCTAACTCTTTTTCTCCGTTTACTTCTACTTCTTCATAGTCATCTTCATGAAATAATTCCAGCAGAAGATTTGTTGTATAGATTCGCTCGCACTCCGGTGTCAATCCTGCATCGATCCCATACTGTACTAATCTTTTAATATTTTCTGATAACATATTTTCTCTCCTAAAACTCATCCTATTTCCTGTCCGCTTTTCAATCAGACTTATCCATTCAGCACTCTTGCACCGTCTCCGATGTCCACTACATAAAATTCTGCCTCATGTCCGACTTTTGCAAGATACTGCTCTCCGATGTTTTTAATAAATCCATCGACTGCATCGTTTTTCACAATGCTGACCGTACATCCGCCGAATCCGCCTCCTGTAATACGAGATCCGATCACACCTTCTGTTTCCCATGCAAGATCCACGAGAATATCGATCTCTTTACAAGAAACTTCATAGTCATCTCTCAGTGATCTGTGTGACTCGTTCATCAGTTTTCCAAATTCTTCAATTCGATTTTCTTTCAGAGCTTCCACCGCACGGATCGTTCTCTGATTTTCATAAACAGCATGTCTTGCTCTCTTCTGTCTGATTTCGCTCTTGATTGCATCTTTATGCTTCTCAAATGCTTCCTCTGTCAAATCTCCCAATGTCTGCACAGCAACCACTTCCTGCAATTCCTTCAACGCCGTCTCGCACTCGTTTCTTCTGTCATTGTAAGCAGAATCTACAAGACTATGTTTTACTTTGCTGTTGATGATAACAATCTTCGCATCTTCCAGAACAACCGGTGCATATTCATACTGAAGTGTATTCGTATCAAGGAAAATCGCATTGTCTTTCTTTCCCATTGCACTCGCAAACTGATCCATGATTCCGCAATTGCATCCATTAAAATTATTCTCTGAAAACTGTCCGATCAGAGCAATATCTGTCATAGAGACATCAAATCCAAACATATCTTTTAAAATCACGCCCGTCAACACTTCTAAGGAAGCAGAAGAAGACAATCCGGAACCGTTTGGAATATTTCCATATAATAAAATATCCAGTCCATTCGGCAATTTGTATCCTCTCTCCTCAAATGCCCACATCACTCCCTTTGGATAGTTCGTCCACTCTGCAGCTTTGTATGGTTTCAGCTCCTCCAGAGATGATTCGATCACTCCAAGCCGTTCAAAATTTACTGAGTAAAACCGAAGCTTATTATCTTCTCTCTTCCTTGCAATCCCATATGTTCCAAGTGTCAGTGCACATGGAAACACGTGTCCCCCATTGTAATCTGTATGTTCTCCGATCAAATTCACGCGCCCAGGTGCAAAGTAAGTGCGGATATCTCCTTCCGCGCCAAAAAGTTCCTGAAATTTCTCCACTAATTTTGCCGTCATTCTTCTTTTTCCTTTCTTTTGTTTTAATATTCTTGTTTTAAAACACTTTCTCTGTTTATTATATCATAGATCGCAGGAGTGTCAAAGGATTTTTTGTTGCTCTTGTCTGTTTATTAACAATTTTGACTATCTTTTAACTTTTATTGCTTTTTTATTCAGCATAAGTTACAATCGCTGTAAGAGAGTCTTTTTTGCTTTATATAAATTTTCTTTTCGATGGAAGAAGCTTTCTATAAACTCAAAACGACAAATATTTATGAGAGGTGATATTATGAGCAGACTTGAGATTTCGACTCCGGATAAGGCCCAGCTTGTTGTGGAAGGTCTCTACAAAGACCTCGAGAGAAGAATCGAATCCAGTCCTCCGGGCTTATGTCCGGTCGACATATCCAGAGCATTTCTGGAACTTTGTCATGCACAGACTTGTGGAAAGTGTGTCCCTTGCCGTATCGGACTTGGACAGCTTAAAAATCTGATCACAGATGTTCTTGACGGAAAGGCAACTCTGAAAACACTTGATCTGATGGAAGATCTTGCGCTTTCCATCATGGATTCTGCTGACTGTGCAATCGGCTATGAAGCCGCACATATGGTATACAAAGGCCTTATCGGCTACCGGGAAGACTACGAAGAACATATCCGTCAGGGACGCTGTACCTGCACGTTCCACCAACCAGTACCTTGCGTTTCGCTCTGTCCGGCAAAGGTTGATATTCCTGGATACATCGCACTTGTAGGAGAAGGCCGCTATGCAGATGCAGTACGACTGATCCGCAAAGACAACCCATTTCCAACTACATGCGGATATATCTGTGAACATCCTTGCGAAGCCAGATGCCGTCGCAACATGGTAGACGACTCCATCAATATCCGCGGACTGAAGCGCGTTGCCGCAGATTTTTCCGGAAAGGTTCCACCTCCGAAATGCGCCAAATCTACCGGCAAGAAAGTTGCTGTCGTAGGAGGCGGGCCTGGAGGACTTAGCAGTGCTTACTTCCTTCAGCTGATGGGACATCAGGTGACTGTTTATGAGATGCTTCCAAAACTTGGCGGTATGCTCCGCTATGGAATCCCAAATTACCGTCTTCCGAAAGAGCAGCTTGATAAGGATATTGAGGCAATCCTGGAAACAGGCGTGGAAGTAAAACACGGACTTAGAATCGGCGAAGATATTACTGTACAAAGCCTTCGCGAACAATATGATGCTGTCCTGATCACAATCGGTGCAAGTACAGACAAGAAGCTCGGAATCGACGGAGAACAATCAGAAGGAGTTCTCTCCGCTGTAAAATTCTTAAGAGATGTCGGAAACGGTAATCCTACTGACTTAACCGGTCAGGAAGTAGCTGTCATCGGAGGCGGAAATGTATCCATGGATGCAGTCCGCACTGCTGTCCGTCTCGGCGCAAAAAAAGTTAGCATCGTCTACCGGAGACGTGTGGCCGATATGACTGCCCTTCCGGAAGAGATCGAAGGCGCTGTTGCAGAAGGAATCGAAGTGCAGACACTGAAATCTCCTTCCCGCATTGTCACGGATGAAAATGGTCATGTACAGGGACTTTATGTCACACCACAGATGATCAGTAAGATCAAAGATGGTCGTGCAAGTGTACGTCCGACTGGCGAGGAAGATCAGTTTATCCCTTGTACAACACTGATCGTTGCGATCGGACAGGATATTGAATTCCAGCACTTTGAAGAGGCTGGTGTTCCGGTACAGCGTGGACGGATCATGTCCGAGAAAAATGCCGGATTCGAAAACATCCCTGGCGTTTTTGCCGGTGGAGACTGCGCAACCGGTCCTGCCTCCGTCATCAAAGCGATTGCAGCAGCAAAGGTTGTTGCAGCTAATATTGATGAATATCTTGGATTCCACCATATCATTTCTGCTGATGTAGAAATTCCAGAACCAAGACTGGATGACAGAACCCCTTGCGGAAGAGTAAATATGACAGAACGTGAAGTCTGTAAACGTATCCACGACTTTGACGGGGTAGAAATCTGTATGACCGAACAAGAAGCAAAGCAGGAGGCATCTCGCTGCCTTCGCTGTGATCACTTCGGCTTCGGCATATTTAAAGGAGGTCGAGAAACATTATGGTAAATCTTGTACATCTTACAATCGACAATAAACCGATCACTGTGCCAGCCGGCACAACGATCCTGGAAGCAGCCGAACATAATGGAATCCCGATTCCAAAATTATGTTATTTAAAAGATATCAACGAGATCGGCGCCTGCCGTGTATGCGTGGTCGAACTGGAGGGCAAAGATAAACTGATCATCTCCTGCAATAATAAAGTAGAAGAGGGCATGGTCATCTACACTAACAGCCCGAAAGTTCGCATGAACCGGCGAAAAACAGTAGAGTTGATCCTCTCTCAGCATGACTGCCGCTGTGCAACCTGCGTAAAGAGCGGAAACTGTACTCTCCAGAAAATCGCCAATGACCTGAACATTCTTGAAGTACCGTTTCAACAAGAATTGGAACAGACTCCGTGGAACAAAGATTTCCCATTGATCCGCGATTCTTCCAAATGCATCAAATGTATGCGCTGTATTCAAGTCTGTGACAAGATCCAGAGTTTAAATATCTGGGATGTAGAAAGCACCGGATCCCGCACAACTGTACACGTATCAAAGAATCGTAAGATTGAAGATGCGGACTGTTCGCTCTGTGGTCAGTGCATTACCCACTGTCCGGTAGGTGCACTTCGCGAACGCGACGACACAGAAAAAGTCTGGTCTGCACTTGCCGACAAGAAAAAAGTCACTGTTGTACAGATCGCACCTGCTGTTCGTGCAGCCTGGGGGGAAGCACTCGGCATGAAACGAGAAGATGCAACAGTCGGAAAGATCGTTGATGCTCTTCGAAAGATCGGTTTTGACTATGTATTTGACACAGCATTCTCTGCTGACCTTACGATCATGGAAGAAGGAGCAGAATTTTTAGAACGGCTCCAGAACGGCGAACTCAAAGACCGCCCGATGTTCACCTCCTGCTGCCCAGGATGGATCCGTTTCATTAAATCCCAGTATCCGCACCTTGTGCCGCAGTTATCAAGCGCAAAATCTCCGCAGCAGATGTTCGGTGCGGTCATGAAAACATACTTTGCGAAATCAATTGGTGTAGATCCGGAAAATATTTGTACGGTATCGATCATGCCTTGTCTTGCAAAGAAAGGCGAACGCAATATGGAACTCTTCTATGAAGAATATGCCGGCCATGATGTTGACATCGTTCTGACAACCCGTGAACTAGTGCGCATGATCCGCTCCGCTCACATCGCACCATCTACTCTGGTAGATGCCCCTTGTGATACGCTGATGCAGGATGGTTCCGGCGCCGGAGTTATTTTTGGGGCAACCGGAGGTGTTATGGAAGCGGCGCTTCGCTCCGCATACTTCCTCGTAACCGGAAAGAACCCGGATGCCGATGCATTCTCTGTTGTCAGAAGCAACAACTTAAATCACGGTGCTGTCTGCGCAGAGATTCCAATCGGTGATACAGTTGTAAGAGCAGCTGTTGTCAGCGGGCTTGGCAATGCCAGACAACTGATTGAAATGATCGAGCGCGGTGATGTCCACTATGACTTTGTAGAAGTCATGGCCTGTCCGGGCGGATGTGTCGGCGGCGGCGGACAGCCTATTCATGATGGTCAGGAGCTCGCTCTTGAACGTGGAAAGAATCTGTATTTCCTCGATAAAAATGCAAATATCCGATTCTCACACGAGAACAAAGATGTATTAAAACTGTACGAAGACTTTATGGGCAAACCACTCTCACACAAGGCACATCTGTTGCTTCATACCGATCATAATGCGTGGGAGATGCCAAAACGGCCTCGCTAGAAAACTTTCTTTGCTTCTGAGATATTGACGCAAAGAAAAGCCAGATAAAAACCGTATAACAGTCTCAAAAAAGATCAACAAAAAACAGATATATCCACAGGAATTTTTTCTCTGTGATATATCTGTTTTTCTATTCTCGGATTTCTTTTTCCATATTTTGTAAAATCTATTCTGCCACAATTACGAGAACCACATCTTCATGACAATGTCCTGTGGATAATCTCCAAATCCATTGCCAAACAGATTCATGCCTCCTTTGTGTACCGCATCTTCTTTGACTCCAATCCTGACTGAAATATATTCCTGCTCTTCCAGCTTAAATTCTGCCAGCCCATGCTCCGTCACTTTCTTTCCATCAAGGTACGTTCCATCTTTTTTCAAACACCATGTCTTAAGTTCTCCATACTGCGTGTTCTGCTCTGGCCACCAGTTCGGTGTCAGTCTTCCCTTTCTTCCTCCAAAATCGCTTGGACATTCGTAAGTGCCTGCTTCGATCTCATTGACCCATACGGTGATATCGGACGGATAGTCCATATTATATTCATGATCCTCCGCGCATACTTCCGCTGAAATCTCCAGTTTACGGAGTGTATTTTTCTTGAGTGAAGCATTGGAAAAGCGATATTCCAGATACCCATTCCCAAACCAGAGAAGCTTTGCTTCTACTCTTCTTGGGTTGTAAAATACTGCCGGCTCATCTTCCATATCAATATGTCCATCTCCCGATACAATTCCACAGGTCGGTTCCACATGGTAATCCACATAATTTCCGATCGGCATACTGATCTTCTCCACCTTTTCATCCTTTTCCTTCCGAAGCTGAATCATAAGGCTGTCGACACTTTTCCTGCACATCTTCATAGAACCACGCACTGCCGCTCGAAGTTCCGTCTCGATCAATCCTGCCTCCTCCAGCACCCGGACATGCATTGCCGTCGAAGAAGCCGGAAGTTCCAGAAGTTCTGCCAGCTCATTGACATTGTGTTCCTGTTCTTCGAGTGCCTCTAAAATCTGTATCCGAATTTCGGATGAAAGCGCCTTTCCGATTGCCGCCACCCTGTCTGTCTGATTAAAGTTCAAATTTTCTGTCCGTTCCATAGTTTCCTCTTTTCTGTTTTATACCAATATTTCTGTTATAAATATTTTATCCCTCGATCTTCTATTCGTCAACTTTATCTTAGCAAACAAAAGTAGTATTTCCTCTTTTTTTGTTGTATACTTGAGAAAAAACAGCAGATACGAGGAGAGTATAGACTCATGTACATATTTATTGTAAATCCAGCTTCCCGCTCCGGACATGCGAGCCAGATCTGGACAGAAATAGAAACACTCCTGAAAGAACGGAACATTTTATATCGCGTATATTTCACTTCTCACCGAGGACATGGCTCAAAACTTGCACAACAGCTTACGAAAGACCTCTCTTCCCGCACAACACTGATTGTTGTAGGCGGTGACGGAACGGTCAATGAAGTATTAAATGGCATAGAACATCCGGAGCATATTATCCTGGGATATATCCCAACCGGTTCCGGAAATGATTTTGCAAAGGGAATGGCTCTCCCATCGGATCCACAAAAAGCATTGGAACTGATACTGTCTCCAAACAGTTACCGAACCGTTGACATTGGAGTTCTCAAATATTCTGAAAAAGACACGGAAAAAATACGGAAGTTCGCCGTCAGCACCGGAATTGGTTTTGACGCCGCAATCTGTCACCAGGCTCTGGTGTCCAGACTGAAAGTCTTACTGAACCGTATCCACTTAGGTAAGCTTTCCTACGCATTTATTTCACTGCGCGAACTTGCGCTGCACAAACCTTGCCGCTGCCGCATTTCGTTTGACAACGGAACAGAAGTCACTTTCGAGAAGCTTCACTTTGCCGCCGTGATGAACCAACCTTTCGAAGGCGGAGGATTTCGCTTCTGTCCGAATGCTCAGAACAATGACGGCAAGTTAGATCTCTGTATGATCCACGATGTCTCTAAGATAAAACTATTATTTTTGATGGCAATCGGATTATTTGGCTGGCATACCTCTCTAAAAGGCGTCGACACCTTCCGATGCAAACAGGTCCAGATCCATACCAGCGCTCCTATGCCGGTACACGCAGACGGTGAGTCTGCCTTTCTTCAGGATGCCATCTCCGTCACCTGTGAACAAGAACGCCTGCTCATGATCGCACCACAGACAACATAAAAGTAATTTATAAAATTTTTCCGGAAAATTATTAAGATACTATGAACTTAGTTGTTGTTCCATTTCATTCATGTTATAATCTCCTATAACTTAAACCACCTTTACCCTATTGTTACAGGTTCTATTGCTGACGATGTTAAGCAAAAGATTTTTGATATAGCCAATACTCGTGGCTACGAAATAATTGCTATGGAAACAGACAAAGACCACATGCATTTCTTAATAAGTTATGATACGACGGATAGGGTTTGCGACATTGTTAAGATTGTAAAACAAGAAACAACATATTACCTATGGCAAAAGTATGGTTCGTTTCTGTCTAAACAGTATTGGAAGAAAAGGATATTTTGGTCAGACGGATACTTTGCTTGCAGTATTGGAGAAGTATCGTCAGCGACTATACAAAAGTATATTGAGAGTCAGGGTTAATGGCTAAAGATTCACAAGGCTCCTCCCACCACCTGAAAGTAGTGGGTTTCCGCCTATGGCAAACGAAAGGATTTAATTTATGAAAACATTTTTGAAAAAATATAAGCATGCGTGGGTATTTCTCTATGGACTGATCTATCTGCCATGGTTTTTTTACTTAGAACAGCATGTGACTACAAAATTTCATGTTATCCACACCCCGTTGGATGATAAGATTCCTTTTATTGAATACTTTATAGTTCCATATATGCTCTGGTTCGCTTTTATCGCTGTGACGATCGGATACTTTTTCTTCTGTAATACGAACGAATTTTACAGACTCTGTCTCTTCCTTTTCACAGGAATGACGATCTTTTTGATTGTATCCACGCTATATCCAAATGGTCAGTTATTAAGACCGGATACCTTTGCCAGAGAGAATCTATTTGTAGATATGGTTCGTACCCTCTACGCTACAGACACGCCGACGAATATTCTGCCGAGTATTCATGTGTACAATTCCCTTGGTGCCTACATCGCCATCTCCCACAATCAAAAGCTCCGGGAGAACACGCTGATCCACTACGGCTCTCTCGCATTGACCGTACTGATCATTTTATCAACAATGTTCTTAAAACAGCACTCTGTTATCGATGTACTTCTCGCCTGTGCGATGGGCGCTGTGATGTATGTTCTCGTATATATGAGGGAACCCAGTAAAGTAACAAAAGTAGCGGAACAGACCGTATAACAAAAGTGAAAATCTCAATCTAACAAATTGCCCCTTGTTCCTTCCCATGGAACAAGGGGCAATTTGTTTCTCTATCAAGTATTGTCTGTTACTCTTTTTTCTTTTGATTTTCTATTTCCCTGAAACAGTTAAGTTCCCTACATATACTGATGGTGCTCTGACAGACAAAGCCGCCGGCGGCGTATCTTCCGGATCATTTCCAATCTCTAATATCTGCTCCAGCATATCATAGAAGTTTCCTGAAATCGTCACTTGTGAGAATGCCTCTGCCTTCTTCCCATGGCGTATCACAATGCCTTTGGATATCAATGAGAATCTTCCCGTTCTCGTATCTACTCCCGCAAATGTTCCATCAATTCCAGTCACAAGAATCCCTTCCGCTACCGATCTCATCATTTCTTCTAATGACTTCCCTTGTCCGTCGCTTCTTCGCATCTCTACATTCGTGACTCCAGTGCCAATCTCCGACCTAAAATCTGATTTAAATCCATTTCCGGTACTCTGTTTTCCATCAGCTTCCTTGGCAGATGCATTATGATACAATGCCGTTTCAAAAATTCCTTCTCGGATAATATATTTCTTCTGCACCACAGTTCCTTCGTCATCAATGATCCTTGTTTCTCTTCCTCCATCCAGCTTTGGATCTTCTACAAGATCAATCCTTTCCGATGCGATTTTTTTCTTCTCCTGACCCTTAAGTCTACTCATACCATCCTGCATCACATCTCCGTAGAAGATTGGCAAATAGGCTTCGAGAATTTCTGCCATCACCTCATTTTTTAGAATCACTTTGTAAGTTCCTGATGAAAGCACAATACTGTGAAGACGAGCTTTTGCCTCACCTGCCACCTTCTTTGCAAGCGCCTCCGGCGAAAAATCTTCTCCCGGTTTCCCATAGGCTCCACAATAAGCAGTCGCAACGTCTCCATCTTCCCTTGCAATCGCACTGATTCCCATATAGCGGTACTCCCCACGATCCTCAAACCATTGCTGATCTGAACGATAAATTGCTGTCTCAGTTCTCTGATGATAGCAGGCACATTCATTCACCACATCTGCACCATTTTCTAACGCTGCATGCTCTGCACGTTTTAAGCTTCCCTCTACACACTGGATTTCTTCCAGATAAGGACTCCCCTGCATGCATGGATCAATCTGCTCTTCTTCCTGATCCTGAGATTTCTCTGACTGCTCTGGCGCTTTTAGCCTTCCAACAATTTCCTTCGGGCTTTCCAGACTATTGGCATAAGTATAATATCTCTGTTCATTTTTCCACGCTTCCACAAATACCCGAAGTTCCTGCGAGATGCTCTTTCGGTCTGTCTCCTGTGAAAATACATTAACCTCATATCCATACTGCTCCTGCAGATAAAACTGTATCCTACAAAAACCTTCCCATTCTAAAAGTCTTCTTAATTCTTCTGCTCTCTGTTTATTCTCCATGCTGATCATGATGCATCACCTCCCACTGTCATCTCTGATACTCTGACCGTAGGCTGTCCGGCACTAATGTAAAGTGCACCGCTTGCAGCATAACAAAATCCCTGACCAATCTCGTAATCAGTTCCAACCATATCCACCTTTTTCAAAATATCTCCACCGGTTCCAATCAGTGTCGCACTGTGAACCGGCACTGTGATTTCTCCATGCTCGATCAAAAATGTCTCACTTGTATTAAAGTTAAATTCTCCAGTTGACGGCAGAACAGATCCGGCATTGATGCTCTTTACATAAATCCCATGTTCTACTCCTCCGATAATCTTTTCTACTGAATCGTCCCCTGGCGCAATGTAAGTATTTGTCATCCTTGAAGTCGGTGCAAAACGATAATTTTCTCTTCTGGCTGAACCTGTCGGTTCCATCTGCATCCGCTGTCCATTTAGGCGGTCAATCATGTATCCTTTTAGAATTCCATGTTCGATCAATACATTTTTTCTCACCGGCTCTCCTTCATCATCTATACCAAGAGAGCCCCAGTGTCCTTCCATCGAACCATCATCAATCAGCGTCACTTTCTCTGATGCAACCTTCTCTCCAATCTTGCCACAGAATTCAGAGGCATTCTTTGCCACACTGGATGCTTCCAGAGAATGACCACATGCCTCATGGAAAAACAGCCCTCCAAATCCATTTCCAATCACAACCGGCATTCTTCCGGTCGGACATGGCTTCGCGTGGAGCAGTGCCTTTGCAGACATCGCAGCCTTTCTTGCATATGCCTCCACATCGATCTGATCATAAAATTCAAACCCTTTCATCGCACCCGGACCCACATAACTAGTCTGACATTCTCCATCTGCTTCTGCATAGGCAGTCAGGTGCAGTCTTGTTTTCATGCGATGATCCCGAGCAAATATCCCTTCTGTATTAGCAATCGTCACCCACTGATCCATATCAATGTATTTCGCTCTCATTTGTGTTATAGCGCTGTCTGTATCTTTTCCCGCACATATGCCTCTTCGCATCATTTCCAGCTTTCGCTCCATGCCAGCCTTTTCCCAAAAATGCTTCTGCCCTTTTCCTGTCTTTCTATCCACTGAAAATGATTCTCTTGGAATAGTTCCTTTTCCTCCGTTCCACGAAGACATTAGCTGAAAAATCCCTTTCTCACTACAATCTGATGTATGCAGATAGGTTGATTGCAGACCAGAAAAAATACGAATACCGACTCCTCGTTCCCTTCCCGAAGAACAATTTAAAATCTTCTCTCCAAGAAGAAGAATATCGCTTTTCTCCGTATCTTCATAGAAAACTTCTGCAAAATCACCTCCATGCGACACCGCATAGTCCAGTATTTTTTCAATAAGCGATTGATTCATCTTTATTTCTCCTTGTTCACATAATTCTGTTCACACAGATGACAGGCAACAAAATGTTCCGGCTCTACTTCTACTAGCTTTGGATTTTCCTTTGCACAGATTTCCATCGCATACCTGCATCTTCCTCGGAATTTGCATCCCGGCGGTGGATCGATCGGACTTGGAACCTCTCCTTCCAGCTTGATCCGCTCTTTTTTCTCTCCGCTTTCCGTATCGATATCTGGAATCGCAGAGATCAGTGCCTGCGTATACGGATGTAGCGGATGATCATATAATTCATGATTTCCTGCCAACTCGACCATCGATCCTAAATACATCACTCCGACTTTGTCTGAAATATGTCTCACCATCGAAAGATCATGGGAAATAAACAGATACGTCAGTCCAAATTCTTTCTGTAGTTGAATGAGCAGATTGACTACCTGGGCCTGAATGGAAACGTCGAGCGCAGAAATCGGCTCGTCACAAACTATAAATTTCGGTTCCACTGCAAGCGCCCTTGCAATCCCGATGCGCTGTCTCTGTCCACCGGAAAGCTCATGTGCAAAACGGTTTGCATATTCTGCACTCAACCCTACTTTATTCAACAGATCTGCCACTTTTTTTGCTTTCTCTTCTTCGGAAAATTTAAAATGTACGTTCATTCCTTCCGAGATAATTTCCCCGATTGTCATTCGCGGATCTAAGGATGCATATGGGTCCTGAAAAATAATCTGCACATTTTTCTTAAACTTTAATAATTCTTTCCCTTTCAGCTTTGATACATCTTTTCCCTCAAAGAACACTCTGCCCGAAGTCGGCTCATACAGTTTCATCATCGTTCTTCCACAGGTTGTCTTTCCACATCCGGATTCTCCTACAAGTCCCAATGTCTCCCCACGCTTCAAGGAAAGATTCACATGATCCACTGCCTTTAATGTCTGTTTTCGTCCGACCTTAAAATATTTACACAAATCCTTTACTTCCAGAATTGTATCTGCCTCTTGTAATGCTTTAACTGTCTGATCCATCTTCTTTCCTCCTGTCGTAGAATGATTTTACTTTTGGAGCATTTTTATGCTGTAGCCAGCAGGACACTTTATGCGTGTCACTGATACTGTATTCCTGCGGATTTCTCTCCTTGCAGATCGGCATACAATACTCGCATCTAGAAGCAAATGGACAATGATTCAACGGAAGAATCAAATCTGGTGGTGTCCCCTTCAATGCATACAGCTCTTTCTTCGTCTCCTTTTCCATCTTCGGAACAGAATTTAACAGCGCCCATGTATACGGATGTCTGCTCTCCTCAAAAATCTCCTTTGCAGTTCCTCGCTCGACCACTTGTCCGGCATACATCACCTGGATACGATCCGCAAAATTTGCAACAACACCAAGGTCATGAGTTACTAAAATAATCGCTGTGTTCATCTTCTCTTTCAGTTCACTCATCAGATCCATGATCTGTGCCTGAATCGTCACATCCAACGCTGTCGTCGGTTCATCTGCGATCAGAATCTTTGGATTACACGCAAGTGCCATCGCGATCATCACTCTCTGGCGCATTCCTCCGGACATCTCATGTGGGTAATTATCAATCCGCTTCTCCGGACTTGGGATATTTACCATCCGCAGCATTTCGATTGCTTCTTCTCTTGCCTGCTTTTTATCCAGATGTTTATGAATCTTCAGACTCTCCATAATCTGCTTTCCAACCGTCATGGTCGGATTTAACGAAGTCATCGGATCCTGAAAGATCATACTGACCTCATCTCCACGAAACGAACACAACTCTTTCTGATTCATCGCAAGCACATCTTTCCCGTCACAGATAATCTTCGATCCTTCTTTGATTTCCGCAAACGGCGGCTTTAACAGCCTTAAGATAGATTTTGCAGTCACCGTCTTTCCACACCCAGATTCTCCTACAAATGCAAGTGTTTCTCCTTTGCTCAATTCAAATCCGACACCTCTGACCGCCTTTACTTCCCCTGCATATGTATGAAAAGAAACATGCAGATTGTCTACTTCTAATATTTTCTCTTTCTCTGACATTTCCATATCCTCCCGCTATTTTCTCTGTTTTGGATCCAGTGCATCTCTCAGTCCGTCACCAAGCAGTGTAAATGAAAGCATCGTAAGCGCGATCATCAGCGCCGGGAAAAGCATCTGGTATGGATAAAACATAAAGTTCTGCTGTGCTGCGGATGCAAGCGCTCCCCAGCTTGTATTTGGTGCCTGGATTCCAAGCCCGATGTAACTTAAAAATGCTTCTGAGAAAATATACCCTGGGATATCAAATGTAATTGCAACAATGATCAAACTAATCGTATTTGGAATCATATGCTTTAAAATCGTCTTAATTGGCGAAACCCCGAGTGCATTTGCTGCAAGAACAAATTCCTGTGATTTTAACTGAAGCATCTGTCCACGGACCAGTCTCGCAATCCCGCACCATCCGGTCAGCGTCAATGCCAACATCAATGTTCCGAGACTCTTGCTGTCTGTCACAACAGAAATCAAAATAACGATAATTAAATACGGAATACTCAGAAGAACTTCTACGATTCTCATCATGATGTCATCTACGATTCCTCCGAAGTATGCCGCGATTCCCCCATAAATACATCCAACCACGCTCGAGATCACTGCTCCGGTAATACCGATCAGCAACGATACGCGGCCTGCCTGCCAGACTCTGGCAAAAATATCTCTTCCGAGAGAATCTGTACCAAACCAATGCTTTCCACTCGGAGCCTGATTGATCGCATTTGTATCAATCTCCTCAAACGCATATCCGCTGATCTTCGGTCCAAAAATGACCATAAAAGTCAGCAGCAGTAAAATAATCAACGCTACCAGTGCAATTTTATTACTTTTCAATCTACGCCACGCATCTTTCCAGTAGCTTACCCGCGGTCTTGCAAGCACTTCCGGCTCCTCATCCAAACCGATAATCTGAAACTTCTCCATTGAGATTTCCTCATTTGGATCAAATGTATTCCTCACTTCTTTTTCCATGTTTGTTTTCCTCCCCGACTATTTGATCCTGATCCTCGGATCCAGAATGCTGTAAGCAATATCAATAATCAACTGTGCGATCACGAATAAGCCTGCGGCAAAAATAGTCGTTCCGATAATCATTGTATAATCTCTGTCATTGATGGAACTAATATAGTAAAATCCAAGTCCCGGTATTCCGAAAATTTTTTCCACAACAAATGCCCCGGTAAAAATTCCGGAAATCTGTCCTCCAAGAATTGTCAAACACGGAAGGAAAGCGTTGCGGAGTACATGATCCTTGATCACATGAAAACGGTCTACCCCTTTTGCTTCCGCAGTCAAAATATAATCTTGTCCTAACACATCAAGCATATTAGATTTGACATATCTTGCATACGTTGCAATCGTTCCAAGACACATAACCGCTACCGGCAGAATAATATTTTCTGGTTTTCCCCATCCGGTTGTTGGAAGCACTTGAAACTTTACAGTAAATACATACTGAAGCACTGCTGCCAATACAAAGACCGGAACTGTAATTCCTATGATTGCAATAAACATCACAAGATAATCCGGCCACTTATTTCGGTTCAATGCTGCAATGATTCCGAGCAGCACACCGATCACTAACCCGATCAGAAGTGCCAGTCCTCCTGGAACTGCCGACACCTTTGAATTTGTCATGATCGTATCTGTGACACTTCTTCCTGGATAACGAAGAGACTCTCCCAACTCTCCTTTTGTGAGAAGATTCTTTAAGAAAATCCCATACTGTTCTGTTTTCGGTTTATCTAATCCATATTTCGCATAATAGTTCTCTCTTGTCTGCTCCGGCAGATTCTTTGCCATATATGCTAATGGATCTCCCGGTATGCTATGCATTAAGAAAAATGTTGCTGACGTAATAATGAATAATGTCAGGATCATATAACTGATCCGCTTCAATATATACTTAGCCATGCTGTTTCTCCTTTATCCCTTTTATAACTGGAGGTTGCAGCTTTTGCGCCGCAACCTCCTATTGTGTTCATCTGTTTCTTTTCTGCTTCTATCTTCCGCTAATGTAAAGCTTCTTAGATCCCATTGTTGTAAATGGAAGTTTGGAAGTATTCTTAACATATTCGTAAGTGAAAGAATGTGAGCTTTCATTGACAACTGGACATAATGCACATCCCTTTTCAAAAAGAATCTTCTCTGCCTGCTGATATAACTCTACTCGCTTCTGTTCGTCCATCTCCACAGAAGCCTGATCAATCAGTGCATCGTATTCTGCATTCTCCCAGAATGTCGGGATTGATTTTGAAGTTGACTTCATTAAAGAAAGCATTGCAATTGGATCATTGTAATCAATTCCCCATACCATATAGCCCATCTGGTAGTCACCAGAGTTTGTCTTAGACTGGAAAGTTCCCCACTCATTGGTATCTAACTCAATATTGACACCAAGTTCTTTTTTAAATACTTGCTGATAATATTCTCCATAATTTCTGATCCACTGATTAGTATCTCCCAAAGTGAATTTCACTTTCAATTTAGAAGGATCAGATCCAAGTCCTAACTCTTCCATTCCTTTTAATAACAGTTCTTTCGGATTTTCAGATTCATACATTGCTTTCAGCGGCTCTTCTACCTGTTCTCTATAAATTCCGATCTCTCCTGTTGACACTCCGTCTGGAACCCAGGAATACAACGGATCCATAGTGTCAAAGTAAATAGATTTTGCTACTTCTTCTCGATTGATTGCAAGTGTAAATGCCTTTCTGATATTTTCATTCGCAAACAATTCATCTTTTGTATTGAAGAAATGGAATCTTACGCTTGGTGTTACTGATTTTGTATAAACTACATCTTCTTTCGACTTAAATCTATCAATCCACTCCGGTGTTCCGCTATTACATGTATCCAGTGATTTATTTTCAAATGAATTGTAAATCGCATTTTCATCATTCAAAATCTTATAGTTTACATTTTGCAGATGAACATTTTCTGCATCCCAATATTTCTCATTTTTTGCGAGAACAATCTCTGAGTTATGTGTCCATGTCTGAAGAACAAATGGACCATTTCCAACAATGTTATCCTTTTCTGCACCATATGTTTCACCATATTTTTCCACAATATCTTTTCTCTGCGGGAACATTGCTCTCGTATCTGTTAAAGATAAGAAATATGGTGTTGGCGATTCCAGTGTGATTTCTACTGTTTTCTCATCCAGCGCCTTGATTCCAAGCTCTGATACAGCTTTTTCTCCATTATTAACTGCCACCCCATTTTTAATGCATGTGATCAGATATGCATTTGGAGATCCCGCTTCCGGATCCAATGTTCTTGTAATTCCGTATACATAATCTTCTGCAGTTACCGGTTTCCCATCTGACCACTGATTCTCACGCAGCTTGAATGTCCAAACACTTCCATCTTCATTAGACTCCCAGGATTCTGCTCCTGCTCCAACTCTGACATTTTTTCCATCTTCTTCGTCCATACGTGTCAATGGCTCCATAATATTTAACAAAATACCATTTCCGTAATTATCATTTCCCTTGACACTGTCTAATGTGGAAGGCTCTGAAAACAGATATGTATTAAAATGCTGCTCCGCATCCAACACATCACCATTCACAGTCTTTTGTTCCCCTTCCGCTTTTTTGTCTTCCGAACCTCCTCCACAAGCTGCCATTGAGAAAGTCATCACACCTGCCAGCGCCAATGCCAGCAATCGTTTCATCTTCATAACCGTTCCTCCTTTTATGTGATCTATATGGTCATTTACTTTGTCTATATTTTATCATCCACTATATTTTTAGTCAATATAATCAAAAAAAGTCATGTAAAATATACTTTTTGCATATTTTACATGACTCTTTTTATATTATTTACTCTATTTTTTATTCACTTTCACCAAACAGCTCTGCGAACTTTTCTTCTGTTTTCCCATAATCACTCCGACAGCTCATCCGCAGATCAACAGCCGACGTAAGGATATTTACCAGCATCATTGGAACCGATGGTGTATTTAAAAATAACCTCGTCGCACTTGGTGCCAGCAGCGTCAGACTGCTATATGCCACAATCTCTGCACTTTCTACATTTGTCACCGCGCACACAATTGCCCCTAATTTTTTCGCATACGCAGCAAGCTTATCTGTCATAAAATAATAGTCCGGAAATGAAATTGCAATCACCAACGTCTCTCGGTCCATCATCGCCAACGCTGAGTGCACACTGTCATTTAACTCGGTATCTACTACAACTGCCCCGATCCCGATTCCTGCCAATCTCAATTTCAAGAACTCTGCAAGCAACTTTGAAACTCCTCGTCCACAGATCAAAATCTTCTTACTCACCAAAATCTGATCCGCAACGCGAAAAATCTGTTCGATATCCATCTGCTCAAAAAATTTCTGTGCCATGGCACTTTCTTCCTCACAGATTTCCTGCAAAAGCTTTTTCTCTTCTTCCCTGTCATAGTTCGGAACGTAACTAGATGGATATTCGTTTTCCTTATGCAGTTTGATCTTATTCTGCATGCTGATGTATTTGCGGAATTCATATTTCACTTCATTAAAATTCGCATATCCAAATGCACTGCACGCATTCAAGATCGTCATCTCTGTCACTTGCGTCTCTGCACTTAACTCCTTCAATGTAATAAAAGACATCTTATCCACATGACTCATCATATACTCTGCAATCTGCTTTTGTTTCTTAGTCATTTCCGGATATTTTTCCTTTAACCTCTCAATGATATTCATCTTCACTACTCTTTTCTACAACTTCTCTACAAGCTCCAACTACCTGCTCACTATGCCTGTCCTTCTCGTCATAACAGTTTCCTGCGATATGCCACTTTCCCCCTCGTTCCACAGCAGTCCTTTGTTATCTGTAAGGATTCCCAAAAACGTTGTGAGCACTTTCTTTCTTCATTCTACACCATTCGAAAGAAATGCGTCAATGACTCTTTGATGAATTTCCCCTTCTTTTAAGAAGCGCGTCCTTCTTTCATCCGGATAACACGATCTGCAATTTTCATTGTAGACTGTCTGTGGGATACGAGAATAATGGTCTTATCTTTCTGTTGTTCTTTAAGCACTTTTAAAATCTCTGCTTCATTTAAGCTGTCTAGGTTACTTGTTGGTTCATCAAGAAGAATAACCTCACTATTATGCAGAAATGCTCTTGCAATTCCAATTCTCTGCCGCTCTCCGCCGGAAAGCTGATGATTTCCTTCTCCGATCACTGTGTCATAACCATTTGGAAGGCTTTCGATCCATTCATGGATATTTGCCTTCTTACATGCTTCCACTACTTGCTCATGAGTACTTCCAAGCCGTGCCAACTTTACATTATTTTCAATGGTATCTTCAAATAAATATGTATCCTGAATCACGTAGCTCTCCAGTGCGCGAAGACCGTTTGTACTCCACTCTTTGATCGGCTTGCCGGAAATGCTTATCTCTCCTTTCTCTGCATCCCAGAATCTCATCAGCAATTTGATCAAAGTTGATTTTCCAGAACCACTCTTTCCTACGATTCCAAGTATCCCGTTCTTTGGAATTTCCAGAGAGACATCCGACAGGATCTGTTCTTCCTCCTCACCCTGTTTGTAAGAGAACGTAAGATCCTTTATGTGGAAGCCATCAAAAGAAGGTTCTGCTCCTTTTTCTTCTACCTCCTGGATCAGCGGCTCTTCTTCTAGCAGTTCCAATACCCGGTTACCACTCGCAAATGTGTGAAGCAGGTTATTTGCGAGATTGCTGAGTGCTGTCACCGGTCCGAAAGAGCCAAGCATCGAAATCGTACTGATCACAACCCCCTCTGTATTTAACATCCCTTTCTGGAAGAGATATACAGAAGTCATTAACATCAGAAACGAGAAAGCGAGAATCGCACAATCGCAGTTTGCTCTTGCTTTGCCTTCGCAGTTCTTTAATCTGCCCTGCAGTTTTGTCAGCGCTTCACTTTGCTGATCTATATTTGCCAATCGCTCTTCTCCACAATCGTATTGAATGACCTCTCGAAGACCTCGGATACTGTCAAGAAAATAAGTGTTGATCTCCCCGAACTGATTGCGATAGCGATTTCCATCCTCTTTTCCCATCTTACTTGTGATCATCGGAAGAATAACTCCGACTGTCACATATCCTGCCAAGGCAATTAGCGCAAGTGCCGGATGATAGCTGGCAAAAAAGGCAATCATCACCGCACAAGTCAACACAGCAATACAGACCGGCGAAATTGTATGTGCATAAAATACTTCCAAAAGTTCAATATCACTTGTCAGTATTGCAATCAGGTTTCCCTTGTCTTTTCCTTCCAGTTTCGCCGGAGCCAGTTTACGAAGTTTCTGAAATACTTTATCCCGAATCAGAGCCAGGAGACGAAATGCAATGTAATGGTTACCCGCCTGTTCCCCATAGCGGAGCGCTCCTCGAAGAACCGCAAGCGCTGCCACAACGATAAAAACGGTATGTAAGGACATTTTTGTCTGGACTCCCAGCACTCCGAGAAGACCGTATCCTCCCAGGATCGTAATAAATGTTGCACAGAGATACCCAATCACTCCAAGAATGACTGCCCCTGTCATAATCAGCCACATCGGTTTTACAAGTCCGATCAACTGCATGACGATTTTGATTCCACTTCTCCTCTTCATTATATTGCCTCCTCCCGATATTGCTCTAACGCTTTCTGCAGTTCATACATATCTGCATATGCGCCTTGTTTTTCAAGAAGTTCTTCCTGCGTTCCTTTCTCGATCACACAGCCTTTTTCCATCATATAAATCTGGTCACTGTCTGCCACATTGGCAAGGCGGTGTGTGATCTGAATTACCGTCTTCTCCTGCGCAAGATTTCTAATCAACTTCAAAATAATTTCTTCACTCTCTACATCAATATTACTTGTCGCCTCATCAAAAATATAGAGTGCACTGTCATGAAGAAGCGCTCTCGCGATACAAAGTCTCTGTTTCTGTCCACCAGACAAATTTGCCGCCTGCTCATCGAGCATTGTATCCAATCCGTTCTGCGTTTGGAAAAACTCATACAGATTAACTTTTTTAAGTACCGCAAGAAGCTTTTCCTCTGTTGCAGATGGATCTCCCATCAACAGATTTTCTCTAACACTCCCCTTAAACAGATAATTTTGGAAAGATACAAGCGTCATCTGTTTCATGCGCTCCTTTACCGGGATCGTCCGAATATCCTTTCCACAGATCAGCACCTTTCCACTCTGCGCAGTCTGATACCCCATAAACAGTGATGCCAGTGTACTCTTTCCACAACCAGATGCACCGACAACTGACACGAGCGAACGAGAAGGGATGTCCACTGTCACCTCTTTCAAAATCGGCTGTTCTTCCTCATAGGCAAATGTAACCTGCCTTGCCGAAACTGCATACGGCACACCGTCATTTTTTTCTCCAGCCTTCTCTCTCTCCTGCTTATCGTCCATATCCACTTCCTCTGCTTCCATATCCAACAGCCGAAACATCTTATCGCTTGCCGCCATTCCATTCATCGCAATGTGGAAAAATGAACCGAGCAGCCGTAGTGGAATGAAAAATTCTGCCGCAAGCAAAATGATTGCCAACGCCTGCATCATATTTAAGTTTCCCGCCCGCAGTTCCATACAGGAAAAAATAACTCCAAGCGCACTTCCCCCATAAGCGATCAAATCCATCAAAGTCACTGAGTTTAGCTGCATCGTCAAAACCTTCATTGTAATTTTCCGGAAATGTTCTGCATCTTTGTTCATCTCTTCATTTTTATAGCCATCACTTTGATAAACCTTCAATGTGGTCAGTCCCTGAATATTGTCAAGAAAATGATCTCCCAACTGCACATAACTGCCCCAATATTTTGCCAGTAATTTTTTTGCAAATTTCTGTATGGCAATGATGGAAGCCGGGATGAGCGGTACACATAAAAATAGGATCAATGCAACTTTTACACTCATAAAGGAAACAAGAATAAAAAGCGTGATCGGAGCCAGCAGACTGTAAAATAACTGCGGAAGATATTTCCCGAAATATATTTCGAGCTGTTCCACGCCCTCAGCTGCCACCTGAAGAATTTCAGAAGTAGAAAATGTTTTCTCATACTTCTCGCCAACTTTCAAAAGATGTTCATAAATCCGGTGACGCAGTTTCTTCTTTACATACTCGCTGGAACGATGGGAATACGCTGCCTCCAGCCTCAAAAACAGACGACGCGCTGCAATGACGCCGACAAATACTCCTATGCTCAAAATCAAGGAAATATTTCCTGCATTTCCTTTTACCACTTGCCAAAGAACATTGGAAATGTAAAATATGAGACAAATATTGCAAAGGAGCGCTGCCCATTGAAGCAGTACCTGCATTCCGATATACTGCTTTGTCTCCCCCATCTCTTTAATTAATCGCTTGTTGATCATCATGGTATATCATCCCTTTCTTTTCTCTTTTCTTTACCGTCTTGATCCGGCATGTAAAATAGTAATATTTCAATAGTATCAGACACAAAATGAAGGTTCGCCCATATACATTTTCCATCATAAAAAATGCAATCAGAAGAAAGATTGATGCAAATGTCAGTATCACCACTTTTGTCTTTCCTTCCATCTCCCGGTTCTTCACAAATCCTTCCAAATGATTCTTATATACCTTTGTCTGTCTGAACCACTGATCTACCCGTCTGCTTCCCCGGGTAAAACACACTGCCGCCAAAAGCAGAAACGGTGTCGTTGGGAGTACCGGAAGCACGATTCCTGCACAACCAAGCACAAATGCAAAAAATCCGATTGTCAAATAAATAAATTTCATCACATACCTCCTACATGAACGATGACTGCAATCACTGTGAGCACTGCAAGTATCCGATGCACGATCATCCATTTTTCCTTAAGAACCCGTTTCAATCCATAACTCAACCATAATAAGATCAGAAGTAGAAAACAGATTTTTCCACTGAACATTCCATCCAAATTTCCGGCTTTGATTTCTACAATTCCGTGAAGCAGCGAGACTACGATTATCCATACTCCCATTTTTTTATGTATTTTCCGCAAAAAACAATCCACACTCTTTCTTTGCTTTTCCTTGGATTTTTCTGAAAATCTAAGAATTCCAAGCGGATAAATAACACAGAGCAGTACAAATAATACTGTGGCTGTTACTGAAAGCAATATATTTAACATAATAAGCTCCTTTTCTATAACCTAAAAACAATTTTGAATATAATTTTCAATATCGTTTATATTACCATATGTTTTTCCTATTTTCAATATGATTTTGATATTTATTATCATTTGTACAAAAAAGAGAAGACAACAGGTTCTCCTCTCGGATTTCCTGTTGTCTTCTCTTTTTTCTTTTATAAATAATTACTTCTTTCCTACCAAACTTATTCTTCCCAACGAATCACTCTTCCATTTTGGATTACTGCCTTAAGTGATAAATCTTCCCGAAGCAGCACAACATTTCCAGCTTTTCCTTCTGTGATTGAACCATACTTATCATAAAGTCCCACACTCTTTGCAGGATTCATCGTTGCTGCTGCCACTGCACTTTCAAGCGGTATCTGCATCTCTTTCACTGCCACGCGCATACAGTCTGCCAGATTTGTCACGGATCCTGCCAACGCACCTCCTTCTACCAATGTAGCTCGATTTCCTCTCACCTGTACTGCCTGTCCTCCAAGTGTATACTCTCCATCTGGCATCCCAGTCGCTCTCATACTATCACTGATCAAAACAACTCTGTCATCTCCAAACATATCGAAAGTAGTACGCACAACCGATGGATGGATATGTACTCCATCTGTAATTAATTCTACCATACAATGTGCACTGTCATGTGCCGCCCCGATCACTCCTGGTGCTCGATGTGAAAATGGAGGCATTGCATTGTACAGATGTGTAGCATGATTTGCTCCCAGATCGTATCCTTTCTTCGCAATATCATAATCTGCAAGTGTATGTGCAAAAGAAATATTGACTTCGTCTTTTAATTCTGCAATAAATTCCATTGCCCCATCTACTTCCGGCGCAATATCTACCAAACGATACAGTCCATTTGCAGCTTCCTGCAGTCTGCGAAACATCGCAATATCCGGTTTTACAATATGTGTGGATGCCTGTGCCCCTTTCTTTCCAGGGCTGATAAACGGCCCCTCCATATTGATTCCTGCAAGGTCAGCTCCTTCCGTTGCCTTATAATTTCCAGCAATCTTAGAAATCTCCATCAGTGTATCCTCCGGAAGTGTCATTGTTGCCGGAACGATCGTAGTCACTCCCTGAGCTGCTTCATATTTAGCAATCTCGGCAATCGCCTCCTCTGTCCCATCGCAGAAATCATACCCTACACAGCCATGAAAATGAACATCGACCATTCCCGGAATCGCATAACAACCTTCTCCATCGATCACTTCTCCGTCTGCCTCTTTTGCAAAAACTCCGTCTGCGATCGCAATCTCTCCTTGTTGAAACTGTTTTTCTTCTGTGAATACTTTTACATTTTTAATCTGCATTGTCCTTCTTGCAGAGTACGGCGCGCCATCAACTCACACCTTTGCGCGTCGGTTTCCCTGCGCCTCCTTCTTTTATCATTCAATTTTCTGAACTGCTTATTATTATACTACATTGAGTGCCTTTCTGTAAAATGATAAAATGCTCCTAGCATTCCTGCATCATTCTTATGTTTTGCAAAAGCAATCTTTGTATTTTCTGCAATACTCGGTACAAGATATCTTTTCACCGACTGCTCAATCTTTTCTTTCAAAAATTCCTGCTGAGCCATGATTCCGCCTCCCAGCACAATTATCTCAGGATTCAATACATAACAAATATTCGCAATTCCTTTTCCTAAGATATCTACCATTTCATCAATTGCCTGGCAGCAGACTGCATCTCCTTTTTTTGCGTGCTCAAATATTCGATAACCGTTCCATCTCTCTTGCGGTTCTTTCTTTCTCTCTGCTACTTTCTTCGTTAAAATACTTGCAGCTCCAAGTGTCTGAAAATCACTATCCCCCATATTCATATAGCCTACTTCACATGCACTGTTGCTGTATCCACGAAATATCTTTCCCTGAATGATAATGCAACCGCCAATCCCTGTTCCAACTGTCAAACACAATGTAACTTTACTTTGTTTTGCCACACCGGATACACTCTCTGCCAACCCTGCACAATTGACATCGTTTTCCACTTCACATGGAATTTGAAACTTTTCTTCTAACACTTGCTTAAACTTCGTTCCCGCATAATTAGGAATCAATGGTGCTGCATAAAATATCTCTCCCTTTTCTACATCTACCATTCCTGCTGTTGAAATACAAATGCCCGATACCGTATAGATTTTCTTATACGTTTCCACAATCCCAATTACTTTATTTAAAATTTCCGGCCCCCCTCTCCAAGCCTCTGTCGGCATCTGCTCCTTTTCCACAATTTGCCCTTCGGAATTGATTACTCCATATTTAATAGCAGTTCCACCAATATCAATACTGACATATTTTTTCATCTTTACATTCCTCACACGTTTTATTGAAATATTCCACTTCTAAGCTAATTTTAAAAAAGCAAGCCAAGAGCAATTTCCCAAACTTTCCTTTGTCCCATTTGCTTCTGACTTGCTGTTATCTTTGTAAAATATTGCTAGCAGTATTTAGCTATTGCTTCCCTTACCATTTGTGCTGCTTCCTCAACGATTGGCTGATCATTCTCTGACAGAGGTGCCAACGGTAATCTGACACTTCCAAGGTCAATTTTTTCGTTGATGCGGAGAATCTCTTTGATAACTGCATACATATTTCCATGGCAGGAACACATTTTATAAATGATTCTGTTCACTGCATATTGCACTTCTCTCGCCTTATCTATTTTGCCTGCACGGAGCAGTTCATCCATCTTTAAGAATAACTCCGGCATTACTCCATAAGTTCCTCCAATTCCACCTTCTGCACCGATGACTCTTCCACTCACAAACTGTTCATCTGGTCCATTAAAAATAATGTAGTCTTCTCCTCCTGCATCTTTAAACATTTGTATATCCTGTACCGGCATGGAAGAATTTTTAACTCCAATGACTCTCTTGTTCTTTCTCATCTCCTCAAATAAACTCATCGTAAGTGATACCCCTGCCAATTGAGGAATATTATAAATGATAAAGTCTGTATTTGGTGCTGCTGCACTCATTGCATTCCAGTACTCTGCAATCGCATATTCTGGAAGCCTGAAGTAAATTGGAGGAATCGCCGCAATTGCATCAACTCCCAGATTCTCTGCATGCTTTGCAAGCTCTACACTATCTTTTGTATTATTACATGCAACATGTGCAATTACTGTCAGCTTTCCCTCTGCAGCTGCCATTACATTTTCAAGAACAATCTTACGATCTTCTACACTCTGATAGATGCATTCTCCAGAAGAACCATTTACATAAACACCTTTTACACCTTTTTTAATATAAAATTCTGTAAGAGACCGAACTCTTTCCGGACTAATTTCTCCATTTTCATCATAGCATGCATAAAATGCTGGAATAATGCCTTGATACTTTGATAAATCTCTCATTTTTCTCTTCCTTTCTGCGTACTAATTTTCTAATGCATCTGCAAATGACTTTGTAATTAATTGTGGTCTTGTAATGCTAGAACCAACAACAACACTATAACAGCCAAGTTCAATCACTCTTTTTACTTTTTCTGGTGTATTGATATTCCCTTCTGCAATCACTGGGTGTTTTACTCTTGATAAAATCTCACGAATAATTGCAAAATCATCTTTCTCAATCTTCTCTCCCCTACTTTGATCCGTATAACCAACCATCGTTGTCCCGATAAAATCAAATCCTAATTCATCCGCAAAAACCGCCTCCTCAACAGTAGAACAATCTGCCATAAAAAGCTGATCGGGATATCGTTCCCTGACTTCTGTAAAAAATTCCTGCAAAGTCTTTCTGCCTGGACGCAATGCGTCAGTAGCATCTAATGCAATGATCTCCGGCTGCACTTCCATCAATTCTTCAATCTCTTTCATTGTTGGTGTGATATATACTTTTGAATCTTCATAATCCCTTTTTACAATTCCGATAATAGGCAAATCTACCTGCGACTGAATCTCAGCAATATCCTCTTTTGTATTTGCCCGGATTCCACAAGCGCCTCCCTCTTTCGCAGCCACTGCCATTCTCCCCATGATAAAGGAGGAGTGAAGCGGCTCATGCGGAAGTGCCTGGCAGGAAACAATTAATTTCCCTTTAATACACTCTACTTTCTTATTCATATCTCTCTGCCCTTTCTTTTGCTGTGATTTTTCTAGTACCGACACAACATATAGTTTTCTTACTTCACTAATACAACTTTTCTACAACTGAGTTGGACGTCTTTTGATTATTCGCCTTACATTCTTCATAATTCTTTCGATAATACTCCTGATACAAAAGATCGATCAGATACAGCTGCCCCATCTTTGCAGACATAGACCCTCCATCCAGAGGCGCTTCTTCGGATCCACACAGCAAGTATGCATCTGAATGTGCTGTCAATGGAGACTTTTTAAAATGAGTAATACTTGCCACTTTTGCACCTGCCTGTTTGGCCTCTTTTGCTACATGAATATTGTCTTTCGTTGCACCCGAATAAGAAATAATCACAAATAAATCCTCCTCTGAGGCAACCGCTGCTGCCATTGCCTGAATATGAGGGTCTGAGATGCACACAACCTTATTTGTAATCCGAATGAACTTATTTCTCGCTTCCTCCGCAGTCAAAAGGCTATCTCCAATCCCAAAAAAGAAAATTCGCTTTGCATCGTTCATCATCTGAAGAATCTTTTGAAACTGACTGGTATCTAACAGACAATACGATTCATGGATTGCCTGTGTATGAAGTTTCATAATCTGTTCCGCAAAATTGTCCAGCCCTTGATCTCCATCTTCTTCTTTTCTCTTGTGAATACTGCCTTCCGCTGCAAGGCTGATGGATAATTTCATCTTAAATTCTTGATAACCCTGCAAGTTAATTGTCCTACAAAAGCGGTATACGCTTGTCTCCCCCACCTGACATGCATCTGCCAGATCGGTAATAGACATGTACAACACTTTCTTCTTATTCTCAATTACATACGATGCAACTTTTTTCTCAGCTTTTGTAAACTGATTATATGATGCCTGTATCTGTAATACGATGTCAGTACTTTTCATTTCAAACTCCCTCTATTTCCATATGGTGTTATATCAGAACTTTTACAACACACTTTTTTAAATACGAATCTGTAACCGCCCGGATTCCTGGCCTGTGCGGTTCATCAGTCATACATATTATAAAACGTCCTTCTCCCATAATACAATAGAAAGCATTACTACAATCTACTGTTCCAAAGTCTGTTCTTTCGTCATATTGCTCCTTCACGCCCGGCAGATACTCTCCAATCTCAATAGCCTCCGTTCCCTCTATGTCAATCTGAATATCCATATAGCGTTTATGAATCTCAAATGCAATTTCTTCCCGCTCTTTCGCATCTGCTTCCATGACGTTGATAAACACCTTTTCTCCATCAATTACAGTCTTACCCATCGGCAATTCGCTTAATATGCTCTCTTCCAAAAAAGCAATAGCTGTATCTAGATTCGCAGAAATCCCACGATACTTACTGATATTCTTTAATTCATCATAGATCATATCGATTCCTTTCTAACCTTTTACCGCACCCATTGTGATTCCTTGTGTAAATGACTTTTGAAATACAAGGAATACTGTAACAATTGGAACTGCAGCCAGTGCTGCACCAGCCATGATCAAACCGTAATTTGTGGACAACTCCGCTTGCAGCGTGGCAACTCCCAGGGAAATTGTCAGATTATCTCTCGAAGAAAGCATAACCAACTGCATAAAATAGTCGTTCCAGGTATTGATAAATGTAAAAATTGCAAGAGAAGCAACTCCTGGCTTTACGATTGGCAGTACAATATTAGAAAATGTACGAAGTTCATTACATCCGTCAATTTTTGCTGACTCTAAAAGTTCTTTCGGTACATTTTCACTAAACTGCTTCATCAAAAACACACCAAACGGCCATCCAATTAGAGGTAAAATAACAGCCATCATCGAATCATGCATATTCAGGAAACTAATCATCCGCACAAGAGGAACAATAATAACCTGCTTTGGAAGTGCCATAGCCATAATAAAAATACTAAATAACATTTTCTGTCCATAAAATCGTTTCTTTGCAAGTACATATCCTGCAAGAGAAGAAGTTAGACAAACTGCCAACGTTGTCAACCCTGCTATCAAAATACTGTTTAGCAACCATTGTCCCGCCGGATTCTGAATCAAAAGTTTTTCAAAATTCTCCAGTGTCGGAGCTTCCGGCCACCATTGTGGTGGAATCTTAATTGCATCGCCCTGACTTTTAAAAGCTCCTGTCATAATCCAATAGAATGGGAAAACAAAGATTACTGTCAATATTCCTAAACTTGTAATTGAAAAAATGCTGAAAGGTGTTATTTTCTTTTTCATCTCATTCTTCCCTCCTAATACTCTACATCATTGCCCAGTAATTTAAACTGTGCAAAACTAATCAAACCGATCAGTAGCGCAAGGAACACTCCCATTGTGTTCGCATATCCATAATTACTCTGTTTAAATGCCTGCTCATATAAGTAATACATGATCGTCGTTGTCGAATAATTCGGTCCCCCCGACGTCAGAAGCTGAATCAAAGAGAAACACTGAAATGAGTTAATTGTCGTTATCACAACAATATAAAGTGTAGTTGGCAATAAACTCGGCCATTTAATCTTCCAAAACACCTGAAATTTATTCGCTCCATCTACCTCAGCTGCCTCCACCAGAGATTTATCTATATTTCCCATGGATGCAATATATAAAATAATCGGCTGTCCTACCGCTGTTGTCAACAGAATGATTATGATCGCCATCAACGCATATCTCTTATCTCCCAGCCACATAATATTCTGATCAATCACATGCCCAGTCTTCAATATGTAATTCATAATACCTGACAATGGATCGTAAATCCATTTCCATACAACAGTAACTGCTACTGTTCCTGTCACTACCGGAAGGAAAAATACCCAACGGAAAAATGATCTTGTAAACGCACTTCTCTCATAAGTCTGAGATGCCACAAATAATGAAAATCCTACAACGATCGGAACGGATCCGATTACTATTATAATTGTATTAATGAGAGATTTCTGAAACACCTTATCTCCGAACATCTTGATATAATTGTCAATACCGACAAACGAAAAATCTGTCATCGTATAATTGAAGAAACTGGTGACTGCTCCCATAACCATCGGTACCAGCACGAACAGTAAAAAAAAGACTAGCGCTGGTGCGAGAAAACAATACGAAACAATGCTCTCTCTCATTCTAAGTTTATTTACTTTTTTCATGTTCCCCTCCATGATTGAAATTGAAACTTCTCTTTAGAGAAGATTCTCCCCGCGCAGCCTCTGCACAAGGAGAATCTTCCATACTACTCTTTTTCTATTTCGCTTTATTTTCCTGCATTTGCAATAGAAGCATCTGCTTTCTCTACAAATTCATCTGCCGCTGCCTTCGGCTCTTGATCTCCATTCATAACACCTTGAAGCATCGGGAACCATAAAGCTCTCATCTCTGCAAATCCATCAATTGTGTTATAGTATGGTGAGTAAAACTTCGTCCATGTAGCTAACTCTGCCATTCTTTCGTTGTTATATAAATCTCCAAATGATTCCCGAACTGGGAATGATCCTGTTCTTACAACATTCTTCGGTCCCCATTCTTCATCATCACATATAAACTGAATAAATTTCTTAGAAGCTTCTACTCTTGCTTCCTCTCCGTTATCAAATACGCAGAAACCATTTACAAGATATTCAAGTTCCGGCACTCCATCTTCTGAAGGGAATGGCACTTCAAGATACTCTACGCCACTGGACTCTAACAATTTCGCCTGTGTATCTGGCTGTGCCGGAGACCACAGCAATGTGAAAGATGTCTGTCCATTTGCAAAATTTTGAATGTCATCTCCTCCATTGTATGCTGAACCATTCATTAACAACCCATCATCGACTGCTTTCTTAATGTATTCAAGCGCTTTTACACCGCCTTCATCATTAATTGTATATTTTGTTACATCATCATCGGTAATTGCACTGTCATATAAGTTTGCAACAAAAGCTCTTGTTCCCTGATCTCCTCCTTGTCCACTACAGAAAACAGATCCTGGATTATATCCTTTTTCCTTTAATGCTTTTAATACAGTTGTAAAATCATCTGTTGTCCATCCTTCTTTGATCAGATCCTCTACACCTGCATCCTTTACCATCTCCTTGTTGAATGCCATATAAAACGGTGCAGAACTGATTGGATACATGTAAGCAGTATCTCCTGCCTTGCATGACTGAAGTAATGTTTCATTATTTACATCTTTTACAAATTCATCTGTAAACATATCATTTAATTCTACTAACTTCCCATTTTTACCATATTCGACAATACGACCTGGTGCATCAAATAATACATCGCAGATTGTTCCCCCTTCAATCGCCGCTATAATCTTCTCTGGTCCTGATGTAAAATCAATCATCTCTAAATTCACAGAAATATCCGGATTTTTCTCCTCAAATGCATCAATGACTTTTTGCTCCCATGTACCTGCAGAATCACTCGCATTCTCCTGGGTAAATGTCGGAAATGCCCACCAAGTGATTTCTGTCTTTCCTGAAGAATCCTTAGACTCTTCTGTCTTCGCCTCTTTGTTTGCACCGCTCTCCTGCTTTTTGTCTCCACCACCGCATGCTGCCATAGAAAATACCATTGTACATGCCAAAAGACCTGCTAATACTTTCTTCTTCATCATCGCTTTTCCTCCTAAAGAAAATATACTGTGTTTTTTTACTAAATTCATAGTAACATAATCGGAAATTTTTTTCAATATTTTTTTGATAAGTAAAAATTTTTTCTTTTTATTGCCATTTTGCACCAACAATGATATTATAACATTTGTAAATTATACAATTTGAATATATTTCTTTTTTTCAATAAAGATGTTGCTAACTTTACCACGAAAGGAGTTTATCAAATGAAAAAAACTATTTTATGCTTTGGGGATTCGAACACTCACGGATACAACAGCCAAACAGATGGGCGTTTCTCAGAAGAAGAACGCTGGACCTGCTTGTTAGATGAGATGCTAGGTACAGATTACCGTGTCCTTGAGGAAGGACTGAGCGGTCGTACCATCTGTTTTGATGATCCACTTTTTGAAGGATTGAATGGATTTACGTCCATTTTTCAAGCAATGATGACACACGAGCCACTAGATCTTCTGATTATCATGCTCGGTACAAATGATGTAAAAAGTCGCTTTCATGCCACTCCTCAGAATATTGCAAAGGGAATGGAGCGACTTTTAAAAAAAGCATTCAACACAACCGAAGCATGGCGAGATCAGCCTAACATTCTCATCATTGCTCCTGCTCCGATTGAACCAGAATACCGATTCACGTTTGTCGGTGGCGAAATGGGGGAAGACTGTGATACAAAGTCTCGCGCATTAGCACCTCTTTACGAAGATATCTGTCATCGATATGGTTGCCATTTCCTCGATGCAGGACAAATTACCGGTATCCGCATGCATCCCAAAGACCACATGCATTTAGACAAAGCAAGCCACCAACTGCTCGCTTCTACATTAGCAAAGAAAATTCCTGAATTATTAGATTGACGGATATTTCACACACTTCTTTTCTTCAGAGTCAAAAACAGCTTACGGAAAGCGATTCCTATCCCCGCTTTCCATAAGCTGTTTTCCTTTTCTATTTTTTTACAATTTCAACTTCGCAAATGCATCTGCAAACGCTGTATTGACCGGCTCATCTTTCTGCTGCTTCAGATACCGCTGAACATCCTTCTTGCTTACCCCTGCACCCTCTTTGGCTCTCCGTGCCTTGAATGCAGACATCTTTTCCTTATGTCCGCACGCGCATACAAACTGCTCTTCATCACCTTTTTTGATAATTTCCATCTTCTTGTGACAATTTGGGCATCTCGCATTGGAAATGCGGGCGATCACTTCTTTGTGTCCACAGGCTCTGTCCTGGCATACAAGCATTCTTGCATTTTTCCCTTTGACCGCAAGCATCGGTTTCCCACACTCCGGGCACTTCTTATTTGTCACATTGTCATGGCGGAATTTTCCGTCTCCCTTTTTAATCTCATCAATCAACTCCTCCGTATAGCTCCTGATCTCCTCAAGAAATTTTTCTTTCTTTAGGCTCCCCTTTGCAATCGCTGACAACTTTCCTTCCCAATCTGCTGTCAGCTCAGGCTTCTTTAAGTCTTCCGGTACAAGCTCCAGAAGCTGCTTGCCTTTGGACGTAATATGGATTTCCTTTCCTTTTAGCTCCATCAAAAATGAAGAAAATAATTTATCAATAATATCCGCTCGCGTGGCAACCGTTCCAAGCCCTCCGGTCTCCCCTAGTGTTCTGGCAGCTTTTTGATCTCTGCTCTCCATATATCTGACCGGATTTTCCATCGCAGACAGCAGCGTCGCCTCGGTAAAATGTGCCGGCGGTTTTGTCTTTCCTCTTGTCACAGCCGCCCGCTCCACCGGCAATCTGTCACCGGCTTCTATCGTTGGAAGAGACTGTTCTTTCAGTCCTTCCTCCGCCTCTTCTTCCTCATAGTCATAGACGGTTTTCCATCCTGCTTCCTTTACGATCTTTCCTTTTGCAACGAAATGTTCCTCACTATTTTTTCCTGCATGTTCACCTGAAACCACCGCATGCAGTGTGGTCTGCTCATACTCAAACGGAGGGTAGAGCACACTTAAAAACCTTCTCACAACAAGATCGTAAATCTTTCTCTCCTCACTTGTCATATGTTCCAGCTGGACATACTGTTCTGTCGGAATGATCGCATGGTGGTCACTTACTTTTTTATCATCTACAAACGACTTGTTCGTGCGAAGCGGCTTCATCACAAGACTTCCTGCCAGCTTCTTATATGGTCCAACACTAATTGCGCGCAGTCTGTCCTTGATCGTATCTACGATATCCGTGCCAATGTATCTGGAATCCGTCCGAGGATACGTCAGCACTTTGTGATTCTCATAGAGTCGCTGCATGATATTTAACGTTTCCTTTGCAGAAAATCCAAATTTTTGGTTGGCATCTCGCTGCAGTTCCGTCAAATCATAAAGCCCCGGCGCATATTTCTTTTTCGCTGCTTTCTCCACCTTTTTCACAGATAGTTTCTCATTGGAAACAAAACTGCTGATAGTTTCTATCCGCTCTTTTGAAAACGACCGGAAGCCTCCCGACTTCTGATCCTGCCATGTCCACTGAATCTTTCCCGCCTGCACCTGAAGACCATAATATTCCTGCGGGCGAAATGCGCGGATTTCTTCTTCTCGTTTTGCGATCATTGCCAATGTCGGAGTCTGCACACGCCCACAAGAAAGCTGTGCATTATATTTGCAGGTCAGCGCCCGTGTCGCATTGATCCCGACAAGCCAATCTGCCTCTGCGCGGGATACCGCTGCTGCATAAAGATCATTGTATTTTCTGCCGTCACAAAGCTTTGCAAATCCCTCCCGGATTGCCTTATCTGTCACAGAAGAAATCCAAAGGCGCTTGATCGGCTTTTTGCATCCCGCTTTCTCAAGAATCCATCTCGCCACAAGCTCCCCTTCTCTTCCTGCATCTGTTGCAATGACAATCTCCCCGATATCTTTCCGAAACATCTGCTCCTTTACCGCACGGTATTGTTTCGCCGTCTTCTGGATCACAACCAGCTTCATCGGCTTTGGCATCATTGGAAGGACTTCCATCTTCCACTCTTTATACTCTTTGCTGTATTCCTCCGGATCTGCCAGCGTCACAAGATGACCGAGCGCCCATGTCACTACATACTTCTCTCCCTCTATCGCACCAGAAATATTTTTTGTACACTTTAATACACGCGCAATATCTCTCGCAACGGAAGGTTTCTCCGCGATTACTAATGCTTTCATTTTTTGCTCCTTATCTTTATTTTTATCCATCATATTTTTGAACTTTTTAACTGAACCCCCTCTATTCTAACGTATTTCTTTTAAATCATCAAACGGAATTCTTGCTTCTTTCTCTGCCCCCTACTGCAATCCGAGACACAAAGTTGACTTTTCTCAATAAAAAAAGCTAAAGAGTTATGATTTCATAGGGTGTTTCTTTCTGATTTTTCAAAATTTCACAACCTCAAAATACATTTCTTTAGCTTCCTTCTTTTCACTATTCTATTTCTTCGGATAACGGATCTCCACCAGCATCAGACCATGTGCCGGAGCAGTCACTCCTGCAGCCTTTCTGTCTTTTGCCTCCAAAATTGCTTTCACTTTCTCAGGGGTATAAAATCCTCTTCCTACGCGAACCAGTGTTCCCACGATAATCCGAACCATGTTATAGAGGAATCCGTTTCCGCTGATCCGAATCGTAATCTCCTCCCCTTCTCTCAAGACTTCCAGCTCAGTCACCGTCCGCACGGTATCTTCCACTTGTGTCCGCACATTACAGAAACTGACAAAGTCATGCTCTCCGACAAGATAATCTGCCGCCTGCTGCATCCTTTCTACGTCAAGATCGTAGGAAACAAAATAGTTTGTCAGTCGCTTGGTCGGAATTGGCGTCCGCGTATTGATAATATGGTATTCGTATGTTTTCTCACAATCGCAATACCGTGGATGGAAATCCGGGGCTACTTCCTCAGATTTTACAATCACAATATCATCTGGAAGTCTCTGATTTAATGCCATCGCGATCCGCTCCGGCGGGATGCTTGTCGCACTGTCAAACACTGCCACATTTCCAAGGGCATGTACCCCGGAATCTGTGCGGCTGGCGCCGATCACTGCAATATCTTCCCCAGTCAGTTTACAAAGTGCCTTATTGATCACTTCCTCCACTGTGATTCCATTTGGCTGTACCTGCCATCCACAGTAATTTGTCCCGTCATACGCGATCGTCAGTTTGATTCTCTTTTTCTGCATAACTCACCCTCTAAAATATCCACAGATGAAACGGCACATATCTTCCGATTCCAACAACGACGACAAGATAGGCTGCCATCACTGTGTAAGACAGATAGTCCCGTGAATGATATACAAGCGGTTTCATCTTTGTTCTTCCATCCCCACCGCGGTAACATCTTGCCTCCATCGCCATTGCAAGATCATTGGCACGACGAAAAGCAGAGACAAACAACGGCACAAGGATCGGAATCATATTCTTTGCCTTTTGAATAATATTTCCACTCTCCAGATCTGCACCCCTTGCGATCTGTGCTTTCATAATCTTATCTGTCTCTTCCAGCAGAATCGGAATAAAGCGCAGTGCAATCGACATCATCATCGCGATCTCATGCACCGGAACATGAATCTTATTCAGCGGTCTTAATAGCTTCTCAATCCCGTCTGTCAACGCATTTGGCGTTGTTGTCAATGTCATGATCGTAGAACCTGCGATTAAAAATACAAGACGGATTGCCATAAATACCGCCGTGCGAAGTCCGCCTTCCGTGATTTTAAAAATCCAGACTTTGACTAATACGTCCCCTTCATTTGTCAAAAATAAGTTAAAAATCACTGTGATCATCAAAAGCATTACAATCGGCTTTAATCCTTTTACAATAAATTTGACCGGAACCTTTGACAACCAGATCACTCCGGCAAGAAAGCACCCGGCAATCACATATCCGAGTACACTCTTAAACAGAAACAAAGAAATCAAATACAGTAATGTACAAGATATCTTTACTCTCGGATCCAGGCGGTGCAAAATACTGTCCGCCGGATAATACTGACCTATTGTTATATCTCGAATCATCTTCTCACCTGCCCATCTCTGCTGCCTGCTTCTTTCTTCTCCCCGGATACCACTCGCAGAATCTCGTCTGCAGCCTCTTCCACCGTTGTCGCCTCGGATGATACCAAAATCCCATTTTCTCTCAAAGCATTCATAATATAAGTAACCTGTGGTGCCGCAAGCCCTACTGCTTCCAGCTCTTTGTAATGCGCAAACACCTCCCGCGGAGTTCCATCATACATCTTCTCTCCGCGATTCATCACAATGATGCGCTCCACATATTTCGCAATATCTTCCATACTGTGAGATACGAGAATGACCGTCATATCTTTCTTTTCATGGAGAAGGGCAATCTGATCTAAGATCTCATCTCTCCCTTTCGGATCCAGCCCTGCAGTTGGCTCATCAAGTACGAGTACCTGTGGATGCATTGCAAGTACCCCTGCGATCGCAACTCTTCGTTTCTGTCCGCCAGACAGATCAAATGGAGATACTTCATACAACTCTTCTGGAAACCCGACAAGTTTTAATGCCTCTCTTGCCCGCTCCTTACACTCTTCGGGAGACAATCCTTGATTTTTCGGTCCGAAACAGACATCTGTGATCACATCTGTCTCAAATAACTGATGTTCTGGATACTGAAACACAAGCCCTACCTGGCTTCTCAGCTTTCGCAAGTCATACTGTTCCCCGTAAATATTCTCCCCATTATACTTCAACACCCCGCTCGTGGCCTTGATCAATCCATTGAAATGCTGGATCAGTGTAGACTTCCCGGAACCTGTATGTCCGATGATCCCTACAAACTGCCCGTGGGGAATCTCCAAATTGATATCTTTTAGCGCCTTTTTTTCGTAGGCTGTCCCTTCACTATATGTATAATTGATATGTTCTAATGTAATTGACATAATTCTTTCACCAATTCCTCTGTCTTTAAAATACCGTTTGAAAGCGGCAGACCTCTCTGCTGCAATTCATAGGCAAGCAGCGTGACCTGCGGCACATCCAATCGATATTTCTTTAATTCCTCTACCCGGGAAAAGATCTCCCTCGGTGTTCCTTCCATCACAACATTTCCCTGATCCATGACAATCACCCGGTCAGCATCAACTACTTCTTCCATATAATGTGTGATCAGAATCACTGTCACTTTCTCCCGACGTCTAAGTTCTTCCACGGCACGCAGCACTTCTTTACGCCCATTTGGGTCAAGCATCGCAGTCGGTTCATCCAGTACAATACATTTTGGCTCCATTGCCACAACTCCTGCAATCGCAACGCGCTGCTTCTGCCCTCCAGATAATTTATTCGGGGAATGATGCCGATACTCGATCATCCCAACCGCCTCAAGACTTTTCTCAACACGTTTCCAGATCTCCTCTGTGGGCACTCCAAGGTTCTCCGGACCAAATCCGACATCCTCCTCTACCACGGTTCCGATGATCTGATTGTCTGGATTCTGGAATACCATCCCCGCAGACTGTCTGACCTCCCACAGATTATCTGGTTCTTTCGTATCTCTGCCATTTACCCACATCGTACCTTCTGTCGGTGTCAGGATCGCATTCATATGTTTTGCCAGTGTAGATTTTCCTGAACCATTATGACCAAGGATCGCAATAAACTCTCCCGGCTCCACATGAACATCGACCGCATTGATCGCCCGATGACTTCCGATTATATTTCCTTCTTCGTCTCTTTTTTCATATTCATATACAAGTTTCTCTGTCTGAATCATTCGCATGGCTGTTCCTCGCTTTCTACTCATTGTTGCCAGCTGCCTTTTATTGTACTGGAAGCCAAGTCGTATTGCAAGAGAAAAAGCTGCCCACCGGTTGTTTTGGTGTGCAGCTCTTTTCTTCATTTCCAAAGATATTTCTTATCTTTTCTCTGGTTCCGGATACTCTGTTCCCATTGTATCTACAGTCACTTTCTTCATTCTCTGTGTCTCTAACGGACGGTCACTGTAGTCTGTCGCTGTCTCTGCGATCTTATTTACGACATCCATGCCATCTGTTACCTTTCCGAATGCAGCATAAGATCCGTCTAAGTGCGGAGAAGTTTCGTGCATAATAAAGAACTGTGATCCTGCAGAATCCGGATGCATTGCTCTTGCCATAGAGAGAACTCCCGGCTCATGCTTTAAGTTATTTGTAAATCCATTCTGCTTAAATTCTCCCTTGATCTGGTATCCCGGGCCACCCATTCCTGTTCCGTCCGGGCATCCTCCCTGGATCATGAATCCACGGATCACTCTGTGGAAGATCAGTCCGTCATAAAACCCTTTCTGTACTAAAGAAATAAAATTATTCACTGTATTTGGTGCGATCTCCGGATATAATTCTGCCTTGATCACATCTCCGTTTTCCATCTCAAATGTTACGATTGGATTTGCCATAATCTGTCTCCTCTTTTCTCTGATTTTTGCCGGCCTCTCCCCGGCTCTCCAGTCTTTTTCTGACTCTTCTTTATTGTAACGAATTCTTTTCCCCGCGTAAACCCCTTTTCACACAAGTTCGTCAAACAATAAACTTTTATTGCCGTCCGCTCTCCCACATGTTATACTGAAAAAAACGTACTGATCATAAAGGAATTCCTGAGTGAAAAGGCGAAGAGGACAACAAAATGACTGACCGTATACGGTATCCTTCCTGAAACTATGCATGATACCATATGGGAAACACTCATCAGACTTTGCCTTCTCGCAGAGTCTTTTTTCTAAAAAGATCACATCACTCTTCCTCAGCTATCCCGATATGATACGATTACCACATAAGAATTACAGGAGGTCTTTATGGAACAAACACCTACCAGGATCGCTCTGATCGGTATTGTCGTGGAAAACAGCGATTCTGTCGAACAGCTCAACAGCCTGCTCAGCCAGTATGGCAACTATATCATCGGAAGAATGGGAATCCCTTACCGTGAGAAAAGCCTCTCCATCATCAGCATTGCAATGGATGCACCCAACAACGTGGTCAGCGCCTTATCTGGGAAAATCGGAATGCTTCCCGGTATTTCCAGCAAGACAATTTATGCAAAGACAACTTCCGCGGAACTTTAAGAAAGGCAGTATTTTCTATGAATAAAATAGCAGAACAAACTTTGATCACCTTGATCGATCAACTGCGTGACACCCATCTCCTCTCGAAAGAAGAGTGGATATTTCTGATTGAAAACCGCACCCGCGATGTGAGCGAATATCTATTTTCACAGGCACGCGAAGTCCGGCACCGACATTATGGACATGAGGTGTATATCCGCGGTCTGATCGAATTTACAAACTATTGCAGAAACGACTGTATCTACTGCGGCATCCGGAAAAGCAACCTAAATGCCTGCCGCTACCGACTGAGTGAAACAGACATCCGAAACTGCTGCCGTACCGGATATGAACTGGGCTTTCGCACCTTTGTCCTTCAAGGCGGAGAAGATGGCTGGTTTACAGATCAAAAAATCATCTCTCTGATCGAGAAGATTAAAACCGACTTTCCAGACTGTGCCATCACACTCTCCATCGGCGAAAAGGAACGAGAAAGTTATCAGGCATTTTTTGATGCCGGGGCGGATCGTTATCTCCTGCGACACGAAACATATAATTCCATCCACTATGGCAAACTGCATCCACCGGCACTGACCGCCGCCCATAGGCAACGCTGTCTGTATGATCTGAAGGAAATCGGCTATCAGACCGGAACCGGATTTATGGTCGGCTCTCCTTACCAGACTGCCGAGCATCTCGCAGAAGATATGTTATTTATCCAGCAGCTGAATCCACATATGGTCGGAATCGGACCTTTTATACCGCACCATGATACCCCATTTGCCGCACAGCCGGCCGGCACGCTGGAACTGACCTTATTTATGCTCGGACTTCTCCGACTGATGATCCCAAAGCTTCTGCTGCCTTCGACAACTGCGCTTGGAACGATCGATCCAAACGGAAGAGAGCTTGGTATTCTTGCCGGAGCAAATGTCGTTATGCCAAACCTTTCCCCGACCGATGTACGAAAAGACTATGCGCTCTACGACAACAAAATCTGCACGGGGGATGAAGCTGCTGAATGCCGGCACTGTATGGAAAAGCGGATGGAGAAGATCGGCTACCATGTTGTCGTAGCCCGCGGCGATTCTTTGAATACCGAAACGATTCCACCAGTAAACTAATTGCATGAACTCATGCCAAAACTATCATATTCAAGAGGAGGAACATCACCATGTACGATGTCAGATCAAAAAATCCAGAGGAATTTATCAACCACGAGGAAATTCTGGAAACCCTCTCCTATGCAGAGGCAAACAAACATAACGTGGAACTGATCGACCAGATCATTGCAAAAGCCAAAGAACGAAAAGGACTCTCCCACCGGGAAGCTGCCGTTCTTCTTGACTGTGATATCGAAGAGAAAAATGAAGAAATTTATGCACTTGCAGAACAGATCAAAAAAGATTTCTACGGAAACCGTATCGTCATGTTTGCGCCGCTCTATCTGTCCAACTACTGTGTCAACGGATGTACTTACTGTCCGTACCATTTAAAGAACAAGCATATCGCGAGAAAAAAACTGACTCAGGAAGAAGTCCGTCAGGAAGTGATCGCGCTTCAGGATCTCGGTCACAAACGTCTGGCGCTGGAGGCCGGGGAAGATCCTGTGAACAATCCGATCGAATATATCCTCGAATGTATTGACACCATCTACAGCATCAAACATAAAAACGGAGAAATCCGCCGCGTCAATGTCAATATTGCGGCAACAACGGTAGAAAATTATCGGAAACTGAAGGAAGCTGGAATCGGAACTTACATTTTATTCCAGGAAACCTATCATAAAAAAAGCTATCTGGAGCTGCATCCGACCGGACCCAAACACGACTATGACTACCATACTACTGCGATGGATCGTGCAATGGAAGCAGGTATTGATGATGTCGGAATCGGTGTGCTGTTCGGTCTTGACAAATACCGCTATGAATTTGCAGGACTTCTGATGCATGCAGAACATCTGGAAGCTGCATACGGTGTGGGCCCTCATACGATCAGTGTGCCGCGCTTATGTCCAGCCGACGATATTGACACAAATGACTTTGACAACGGGATCAGCGATGATATTTTTGCAAAACTTGTGGCATGTATCCGCATTGCAGTGCCTTATACCGGCATGATCGTATCTACCCGCGAGAGTCAGAAATCCCGTGAGCGTGTTCTGCACCTTGGAATCTCCCAGATCAGTGGCGGCTCCAAGACAAGTGTAGGCGGATATGCAGAGCCTGAGCCGGAAGAAGAAAATTCTGCACAGTTTGACCTCAGTGATACAAGATCCCTCGATGATATTGTCAAGTGGCTGATGGAAATGGGATACATCCCAAGCTTCTGTACTGCCTGCTACCGGGAAGGCCGCACCGGCGACCGTTTCATGTCTCTTTGCAAATCCGGTCAGATCCAGAACTGCTGCCAGCCAAATGCACTGATGACACTGAAAGAATATCTGACAGACTATGCTTCTCCTGCGACAAAAGAAGTCGGAGAAAAACTGATTTTAAAAGAACTGGAGCAGATTCCAAATGAGAACGTACGCGCAATCGTTATTGATCATCTGCGCGCGATTGAAGAAGAAAATCGGAGAGATTTCCGTTTCTAGCATCTCTCAAACGTACCACTTTGGTCCCTGATACTTTTTCTTTATAACGCGATACCCTACTTATCATGGAAAGGACTGTAACTGACATGAGTTTAAATGCAACCCCTGCCTCTGAACGCCTACATATCGGAATCTTCGGGAAACGAAATGCCGGAAAATCCAGCCTGATCAACGCACTGACTGGTCAGAATCTCGCAATCGTCTCCGACATTAAAGGAACAACAACGGATCCGGTATTGAAATCCATGGAGCTTCTCCCGCTTGGTCCTATCGTACTCATCGACACTCCGGGACTTGATGACCACGGACCACTCGGAGATCTACGCGTTCAGAAGACCTACCAAATGTTAAATAAGACCGATATTGCCATCCTTGTTGTGGATGGCACCATCGGGATGACGAAGGAAGATCTCGCTCTTCTGAAACAGATCCAGAAAAAACAGATTCCCTATGTCATCGCATTCAATAAATGTGATCTTTGCCCGGCTAACGAATCCCAGATGCCAGATACGACTACAGACACCTCGAAAAACGGATCAGCTATTTCTATCAGTGCTGCCTCCGGATTTCAGATTTCTGCACTCAAAGACCTGCTCGGCGCAATCCAGCCAAGCGAAGAAACAAAACTTCCGATCGTCAGCGATCTGCTCTCCCCCATGGATCTTGTGATTCTCGTGATTCCGATCGATGCCTCTGCACCAAAGGGACGTCTGATCCTTCCACAGCAGCAGACCATCCGGGATATTTTGGATCATCATGGGCGTGTGCTCTGCGTACAGGATACGGAGCTTCGCCAGACATTAGACGAACTGTCTGTCAAACCACGAATGGTCATCACCGACAGTCAGGCTTTTGCTCAGGTAGACCGGCAGACGCCAAAAGATATCCCCCTTACTTCTTTTTCAATCTTGTTTGCAAGGCATAAAGGGAATCTTTCCACTGTCGTAAACGGCGCACATATTTTAGATTCTATTTCTGACGGAGATAAAATACTGATTTCCGAAGGATGCACACACCATCGGCAATGCGAAGACATCGGCACTGTGAAACTTCCACGCCTGATCCGCAGTTATACAAACTGTGAACCGGAATTTCACTTTACAAGCGGCACGGAATTTCCAGCTGATCTATCCCCATATAAGCTGATCATCCACTGCGGTGGCTGTATGCTCAACGACCGTGAGATGAAATACCGGCTCGCCTGTGCCAAAGATCAGAATGTCCCAATCACAAACTATGGGATTGCGATCGCACAGATGAAAGGAATCCTTTCCCGCAGCATTGAAGTATTTGATACCTTTTAGTATTTCCCATATAACAAGCATTCCTTTCAAGTTCTATGCAATACAAAAAGAAGAAACATCGTCGCCTCTCCCCAGAGGTTTCGCTGTTTCTTCTTTTTACATATTTGCCTCTTTTTACTTTATGCCACTTTTTCCCCTATGTTTACGATTGCAAAAAAATAGGCCTGCTTGTTCTGTAAAGATCAGTTCTCTTCGGTATTGCTCCAGTCACTTACCCTTCCATGTGTGCGTCAGATTCCGCATAATGCTTTTTGAAGAAATGTCCTCCCACATATCCTGCCAAGATTCCGCCTGCTACACCGATGGCTAATGCAAGGATGACTTTTACCGGTGAATTGAACGCAAATGGTGCGATCAATCCCGGAATCGGTGATGCTGTTCCCGGCGCATTACATACAATTCCAAGGAGAGATGCCCCAATACCTGCAATTCCTCCTCCAAAGAAATTAGATCCATAAATCGGAATCGGGTGTTTCGTCACAATGTGTGCCTGTGTCAATGGCTCTACCATAACTGCGATCGTACTGCTCTTATCCCCTAGTTTAAGCATTTTGAAAATCATTCCGTTTGTAAATGCCCCTCCGACACATGCGATACATGCAATTCCCATCGGAAGTCCGGTCAGTCCAAGCATCGCCGTCAATGCCATAGAACTAAGTGGTGAGGTACAGATCATTTTCATCAATCCTCCGAGCATAAATCCCATCAATGCCGGTGACTGATCTGTCGCTGCTGTGATCATAGATCCGATGTGTTCCATCGCTGCATTCACAACTGGATCAGAAATATATGCAATTCCTCTTGCCAGCGGCGCCACACAGAGCGCTCCGACAATCACATCCAGCCCTGTCGGTAAATATTTCTCAAGAAGCGGTGCAACAAATCCAACTACATATCCTGCAATAAATCCCGGTAAAATTCCATATCCTCCCAGCGCTGCCCCCGCAACAACTGCGTATACCGGATTTACTCCCATCATGATCGGTACCATGATCGCTGCTGCAACTCCACCTAAGCTTCCGGCTGTACTTCCTACTTCACCTAGAAAGCTGACTCCCAATAAGTCGCCCGAAATATATCTGTGTACTGCCTCCACAAGAAATGTAGCCACCGCTGCACTTGCCATTCCGGACATCGCCTCTGATCCTTTCGGTGCCTTCATACTAAACAGCGAAAATGCCGCCAGTGTGACTAACAACAACCCTAACCCTGATATTACTGCCATTCTTTTGCCTCCTCTTTCTTTTGCAGTTCCTGTTCCCGGAAAATGCGAACAAAAAAAGACACAGACAAACAAAGCACGCCTATACTTTTGTTCATCTCTGTCCTCGAACCTGAAAGTTTCCTTATGTTTTACTTCAATTATCATTCTTAACTTCCGTATTTGATAAGTTTCTTCTTCGGTACGCATACTCGCGTTCTCCAGAGAGCTCGTCCAAATTCAATCCTTTTGCCTGAGAGCTTTGGTACTCCTTTCCCCTTCGGCGCCACATCGGTTTCCCGTGTAGTCTCTCTCGAATTTATCATCCGACTCTATAAACATATTTACATTCTATATACATGTGATGATACTGTCAATCAATTTCCCCTTTCACTTCGTCTTTTTGTATATTCTCCATAGTTTCACTTATCATATTTTGGTCATTTTGCCATATCTCTTTTGTGCTATCCGACGATTTTTTCACTCTCTTTTTACACTTTTGGAATCCGACCCTCTTTTCTATCCTTGGAACGGTTCCTCGCAATCTCTCAACAAATTCTGCTCCCGGTTCTTTATTTTCCTGCTCCTTTTATGCTATACTATAAGTAGTTATGCAAAAAATCTCTCAGGAGGATAGTTTATGAACTTTTTAAGTATATTTGATGTGATCGGCCCTAACATGATCGGTCCTTCTAGTTCACACACGGCTGGCGCCGTATCGATTGCACTTCTCGCAAGAAAAATGTTTCCGGAAGAAGTGAAAAAAGTAACGTTCACCCTTTATGGCTCTTTCGCCAAAACTTACCACGGACATGGAACTGACCGCGCGCTGCTGGGGGGAATTCTCGGTTTTTCTACCGATGATGAACGGATCCGTGATGCGTTTTCCATTGCAACTGAGCGAGGTGTGGAATACGAATATATCATTGATGAGAAAACGATGACGAATCACCCAAACACTGCCGACATTGATCTTGTAGGTGTGACCGGACATACTTTATCGATCCGCGGCGAATCGATTGGAGGAGGCAAGATGAAGATTGTCCGGATCAACCAGATCGATGTAGAGTTCACGGGAGAATACAGCACCCTCATCGTCAGTCAGACAGACAAACCAGGCGTAGTAGCCCACATTACCCAGTGTCTGAGTGAAGAAAATGTAAATATCGCATTTATGCGTCTCTTCCGCGAGGACAAAGGCGCCAATGCATTTACCGTTGTAGAATCCGATGAGACGATTCCATCGTCTGTATTAGACAAAATCAAAACACATGAGCATGTATCTGATCTGATGCTCATTCAGATGTAGGAGGAGACATTATGGATTTTTATTCAGGACAAGATTTATTAGATTTATGTCAAAAAGAAAAGATATCAATCTCTTCTGCCATGAAGCAGCGCGAGATTACTATGGGCAGTCTCTCTGCCGAAGAAATTCAGACAAAACTGGAGACGGTGCTTGCCATCATGAAAGATTCCGTTCATAAGCCTTTAAAAGAACCAGTCCGCTCCATCGGCGGTCTCCTCGGCGGAGAAGCAAAGAAAGTAGCAGAGCATTCCTCCTCCCCAAACAGTGTATGTGGTTCTATGCTATCAAAAGCAATTGCTTACAGTATGGCTGTTCTTGAAGTCAATGCTTCCATGGGACTGATCGTTGCAGCACCAACTGCCGGTTCTTCAGGCGTGTTGCCAGGTGTCCTGCTCGCTCTGGAGGAAGTACATGCCCTTCCGGATAACAGCATTTACGACGGTCTTCTAAATGCAAGCGCGATTGGTTATATCTTAATGCGAAATGCCTCTGTCTCCGGTGCGGAAGCCGGATGTCAGGCAGAAGTAGGCGCGGCCTCTGCAATGGCTGCCAGCGCTGTCGTTGAAATCATGGGGGGAACTCCTGAGATGTGTCTTCACGCTGCCAGCTTTGCACTTTCCAATCTGCTCGGACTCGTCTGCGACCCAATTGCAGGTCTTGTAGAATCCCCATGCCAAAGCCGGAATGCGATTGGTGTCGCAAATGCGATCACCTGTGCAGAACTCGCGTTAAGCGGTGTGAAACATCCGATTCCATTTGACGAAATGGCAGAAGCTATGCACCGTGTCGGTCAAAGTCTTCCATTCGAACTGCGGGAAACAGCTATGGGCGGATGCGCCGGAACACCAACCGGATGTGCGCTTGGATGCAGTATTTGCGGAAAATAGAACCAGATATTTCTGAAAAAGGCAGCTGCAAAATGATTTTTTCATTTTGTAACTGCCTCTTCTATTACAGATGCCTTGTATGTTCTTATCTTTTTCTATCTCTTCTGAAGACTATCCTTTTTTCTTCGGATCCTCCTGCTCAAGCGGGCCTATACTCCTTGCACTTACAATCGAAGAAAATACGATCTGTGTCTGTGTCTTTCCATATTTCTGAAGCGTTCCAACAAACCGATCCAATTCCATGGTACTTGGGAACAGTACTTTGATCAACATCGAGTAAGCTCCTGTAATATGATTGCACTCTGCCACATTCCGAACCCCCCGGATAAATTTGCAAAATCCATCCTTTTGTTCCGGTTTTAACTCCATATTGATAAATGCAGTAATATGGTATCCCATCTTCACCGGATCTGCGATCATTGTATACCCACAGATAACATTCTCCCGCTCTAATCGCTCTACCCTCGCTGAAACCGCTGGAATAGACAAGTGTACTTCCTGTGCAATTGCCTTCAGTGGTATTCTCGCATTCTTCTGCAGCATATTTATGATCTCTCTGTCTATCTGATCCATCATCCTTCCCCCCAGTCTTTCTATTTGTGTTTCTGGAAATTATGTTTCGCTATCCTCTGGCATGCTTTCTCGTGACCATCCGCTTCCCGTGTCTTTCCTGCCATTATAGAGAACTTCTCAAAGAATTACAATCCTTTCTACTAATTTTTACTAAAAACTTTTCTCTAAATTCTCCTTAAAAAAATAAAGTTTTTATCGTTTCATTTTAACATTTCTAACTACTTATACTTTATTTTTTCTTTCTTTTCACACTTTTTCTCTTCTTCTTTTCTCCTTTCTCTGTCCGTGTTATATATAAGTCATAAGAAATTTGTCTGTAAATATATGTTACCGGCAGACAGCGTTTTGAAAGAGATTACGGAGGAAAGAAACTATGAAAACAAGATTAGAAGCTGATTCTATAGGTATTTTAGAAGTCCCTGCTGATGCGTATTACGGAGTACAGTCCCTTCGCGCCAAGCACAATTTTCCCATTACAAGCAGACCACTCCATCCGGAGTTTATCAAAAGCATCGTCATTTTAAAGAAGGCTGCCGCACTTACAAATGAAAATGCGGGCGAACTTTCCAGCGAAGTGTCCGAAGCGATCTGTACTGCCTGCGACGAAATTTTAGAGGGAAAACTTTTTGATCAGTTCATCGTAGATGCCATTCAGGGTGGTGCCGGAACTTCTGCAAATATGAATGCTAACGAAGTTATTGCTAATCGTGCTGACGAATTACTTGGCGGAACAAAAGGTTCCTATCAGCATGTACATCCTAATGACCACGTCAATATGGCTCAGTCCACAAATGATATCATTCCAAGCGCCGGAAAACTAACTGTATTAAAACTGCTTGTTCCTCTTTTCAGAGAACTGGAACGGCTTTTGAATGCACTGTTAGAGAAATCAAAGCAATTTGACCACATTTTAAAAATGGGACGTACACAGCTTCAGGATGCTGTTCCGATGCGACTCGGTCAGTCTTTCCATGCTTATGCTTCCGTGATCCAAAGAGATATCCATCGTCTGGAAAACGCTCAGAAAGAAATGTACCGCCTGAATATGGGAGGAACTGCCATTGGAACTGCAATCAACGTCAGCCACTCCTATTTGCAGCATATCTGCCCAAAAATTGCAGAACTGACCGGACTTCCATTCGCATCCGCAGATGACTTGTTTGATGCGACACAGAATCTGGATGGATTTGTGACGGTCTCTTCCTCTTTAAAAACTTGTGCCGTCAACTTATCCAAACTTTGTAATGACCTTCGCCTTCTGAGCAGTGGTCCACGCACTGGTTTTGCCGAAATCACGCTCCCGCCAAAACAGAACGGTTCCTCGATTATGCCTGGAAAGATCAATCCAGTCATTCCGGAAGTCGTATCTCAGGTTGCATTTAACATTATCGGTAATGACTGCACGATCACAATGGCTGCCGAAGCGGGACAGTTAGAATTAAATGCCTTCGAGCCGGTCGTCTTCTATAATTTATTTGAATCGATCGAAACCTTGACATCCGCAGTACAGACTCTGACAGATAACTGTATCCTTGGAATTACCGCAAATGAGAAGCACTGCGAAGAATTAGTCGATGCAAGTGTTGGAATCTCCACTGCATTATGCCCAACGATCGGTTACAAACCTTCTGCTGAGATTGCAAAAGAATCTTTAAAGACTGGAATTCCGGTTCGCAAACTCGTCATCGAAAAAGGGCTTCTATGCCCAAGTGAAGCAGATGTGCTGCTTAATCCATTTACGATGACTGAACCACAATAGTCTTTGCACTCTAGAAAAATATGACACAAAATTATAAGAAGGATTTGGCAAAGTTCCAAATCCTTCTTATGTTACATTCTTATAGGAAAAGAATGGAGATATTCCCTGCCACATGAACCATCACAATTTACAGCTGAATCTGTGCAAATACTTCCCCGATCGGCCTGCGGATACAAAGATCTGCCTCCACAGTTCTCGCTGTCTCACTTTTATTAATGACCACAAGATATTTTCCACGGAAATAATCAATAAATCCAGCCGCCGGATAAACAACAAGGGATGTTCCCCCGATGATCAGCATATCTGCCTCGCTGATCGCCCGGATCGCACGCCGGATTACACTGCTGTCCAAGCCCTCCTCATACAGAACAACATCCGGCTTAATGATTCCTCCACAGATACATCTCGGAATTCCGTCTGCTTCCTTCACGGTGGCTGCGTCATAGAACTTTCCACATTTCTGACAGTAATTTCTATGAATGCTTCCATGCAGTTCCAGCACCTGTTCACTCCCCGCTTTCTGGTGCAAACCATCGATATTCTGCGTGATCACCGCAGTCAGTTTCCCCACATGCTCCAACTGTGCCAGCTTTTCGTGGGCTGGATTCGGCTCCGCCTCCAAAAACATCATTTTCTCCTTATAAAATTCATAAAATGCCTCCGGATTGCGCACAAAGAAACTATGGCTCACAACCTGCTCCGGGGTATACTTATAATTTTGCTGATACAGCCCGTCTGCACTTCGGAAATCAGGAATCCCACTCTCCGTAGATACCCCTGCGCCGCCGAAAAATACAATTTTTTGACTTTCATCGATCATCTGCTGTAACCGCTCTATCTCGCGTCTGCTTTCCTCTTCCACGAGCATTCCTCCTATTCCTTCTTCTCTCCCTGCTCAATCGGATATTCTCTAAAAAATTCCGACAATTTATCCAGTGTCTTTAAAAGCACCGGCAGTTCCTCTTCCCCGAGACAATTGATCACTGCCTCTGTCATCTTCCGGTGGAATTCCTGATGGTGATAAAATGCCCGCTCTCCCTTTTTGGTCAGACGGATATGAACGACACGCCTATCCTGCTCACTCCGCTCTCTGACTGCATATTTCTTATTCACAAGACTGTTCATCGATGTCGTAAGTGATCCTGCGGTAATATTCAGTTTTTTCGCAATCACAGACATCGTACTTCCTTCCCCCAGCCCGATTGCTTCGATGATATGCATGTCATTGTTACTGATATCTTTGTATTCTTCTGTGATGATCGCCTTTTCTTCCAGCTCCCATATTTCATTAAACAAATGAACGAGAACATGATTGATTGTTTCATATGTATTCACTGTCTCCGGCTCCTTTACCAACATCTTGTTTTTGTCTGCTGCCGACATTCTTATGTTGATATTATACACACGGATTCATCAAAGAAGCAATGACTTCTTTCACGGTTTCTATTTTTTGTGCCCGGTAAGCATATGCTCCACAAAACAGCAGCGCATGTTCAATATCGCCCTTTGCCGCTGCAATCAGCGCATCCGTAATACAATAAGGAATCTCCTGCGGTCTGCAATTTTTAATACATCCATGACACGGACTGTGAGGGATCTGCTCCCCCGCCATCACTTTCTTCATAAACGAGTTTAAAATCGCACGTCCCGGCATTCCCACCGGACTTTTCACAATAACGATATCCTCTTCTGTTGCATTTAAATATGCTTCTTTGTATCGTTGATCGGCATCACATTCTTTTGTTGTCACAAATCTTGTCGCCACTTGTACACCATCCATACCAAGTGCAAGTGCCCGATTTACATCACTGTGATTCTCAATTCCACCTGCCAAAAACAGAGGAATCTTCTTTCCATAGCGCTCTTCGTATTCTCGGACAACATTTTTGATCTTTTTGATTTCCCCGGCATAAGTTTCTACATCATAATATGTAATCTGTTCCTTTGTAAATCCGAGATGCCCTCCGGCAGACGGTCCTTCGATCACAAGCACATCTGCCGTTCGCTGATATTTCTTATCCCAATATTTCAGAATGACTTTCGCTGATTTTTCCGTAGAAACAATCGGTGCAATCTGCACGTTGCTCCCTGCCACATATTTCGGAAGTTCTGTCGGAAGGCCTGCACCCGAAATGATCAGATCTGCTCCGGCACGGACAGCCTCCCGGACATAGTCTTCATAATGGCGCATCGCTACCATGATATTAAATCCAATAATCCCATCCGGCGAGATTGCCCTTGCTTTCTCCATCTCTTTTTCAATTGCACGCAAATTTGCCTTTCTTGCATCTGTGTCAAAATCAGGCTCCTGATACCCTATCTGCGCTGCTGAAATGATACCAACCGCACCTTCTTTTGCCACGCTCCCGGCCAGTCTGCCAAGACTGATCCCGACTCCCATTCCTCCCTGGATGATCGGAACTTTGAGCTGCTTTTCCCCAATTCGTAATCCTTTTTCTTCTAACTTCATACCTGATACCTATCTCTTTGCTTACTCATTTTCGATGTGTATTTCTCTTACAGTCTCCGGAACCTCTGATATCTTCTTTCTGTGCGCTCTGACTCTTCCATTCCCTGATACGTTTTCAAAAATCTTCTGATATGCTCTCGAAGTTTCTCTGTCACCGGAGCAAATGTCTCACTTGTGAATGCTTCCGGTTCTGCAAAGACCTGCTCTACAATTCCTGCCTCATACAAATCTTTTGCAGTCAGTCGCATAACTTCCGCGGCTTCTTTTGCCCGCTTACTGTCTTTCCACAAAATTGATGCAAACCCTTCCGGTGATAAGATCGAGTAGATTGAATTTTCCAGCATCCACACCTCATCTGCTGTCGCCAGTGCAAGTGCACCGCCGCTTCCACCCTCCCCGATGATCACAGAGAGGATCGGAACTTTGAGCGCAGACATCTCATAAATATTTCTTGCAATTGCCTCTCCCTGTCCTCGCTCTTCTGCCTCCAGGCCGCAAAATGCCCCCGGTGTATCGACAAAGCAGAGAACCGGACGATGGAATTTTTCCGCCTGCTTCATCAGGCGCAATGCCTTTCGATACCCCTCCGGTGACGGCATTCCAAAATTCCTCGCAATATTTTCTTTTGTCGTTGTCCCTTTTTCCTGTGCAATGACCGTGACTGGTTCCCCACAGAACTGTGCAATCCCGCCGACAACCGCCTTGTCGTCTCCAAAAAGACGGTCTCCATGCAGTTCCACAAAATCATCAAACAACTCCCTGATGTAGTCAGATCCAACCGGGCGATCTTTTTTCCTGGAAACCTGTACACGCTCCCACGATGTCATTTCCCGTATCTGACACAGTTCCTCCTCTTCTTTCTCGTTTTGCTTTTTGTTCTGCATCTCCTCTGCTTTTGTCTGCGCAGTACGATCTGGTTGTCCCGGATGTAATTTCAAGATTTTCCCCAATGTTTCCCGCAACTTTTCCCGCTCTACGATCTGATCAATGAAGCCATGCTCTAAAAGAAACTCGGCCCGCTGAAAGCCCTTCGGAAGTTTCTGTCCGATTGTCTGTTCAATGACACGAGGACCCGCAAAACCGATCAGCGCATTTGGCTCTGCCAAAATCAAATCCCCAAGCATCGCAAAGCTTGCGGTCACACCTCCGGTCGTCGGATCGGTAAGCACTGAGATATACAGATGTCCCGCATCACTGTGACGTTTTAATGCCGCTGCTGTCTTTGCCATCTGCATTAAAGAAAAAATCCCTTCCTGCATTCTCGCCCCACCGGAGCAGGCAAAGAGAATGACCGGAAGTTTCTCTTTTGTCGCACGCTCTACTGCCCCCGCGATCTTTTCGCCGACAGCCTCCCCCATACTTGCCATGAGAAATCTTCCGTCACAGACTCCAAGTACAACTTTCCTTCCTTCAATCTCTGCCTTTCCGATCACAACTGCCTCATCAAGTCCGGTCTTTTCCCGCACATTCTGTAATTTTTCTTCATACCCCGGATATCCCATGGGATTTCCATCTAAAATTGCTTCCTCCCACACTTCAAAACTACCCGGATCTACGATTGTCTCAATTCTTCTCCATGCATCCATACGAAAGTACGCATGACACTTTGGACAGATATAATATCCTCTTCTGACATCCTCCGCGATGATTGCAGCTTTACAGTTATTACATTTTCGCAAAAGCCCTTCCGGCACTTCCGGCTTTCTTCCTTCCGTCAGGGAAATATAATTCTTTCCACCGGTTTTCTTAAACATATTTTTCAGCTTCATGTCTTTTCACTCCTACCTCTGCCATTTAGAGATAAATTCAATATCAATCTTTCCGGATTGATAATCCGGATGATTCATAATTTCATACTGATAATCAATATTCGTGTCAATTCCTTCGATGATCACTTCGCCAAGCGCAGTACGCATTTTGCTGATCGCCTGTTCTCTTGTATCTGCATGTACGATCAGCTTCGCCAGCATAGAATCATAATATGCCGGAACTGTATATCCGCTGTAAATCGCCGTGTCAATCCGCACGCCCTTTCCGCCTGGCAGATAAAGATCTGTGATCGTACCCGGAGATGGACGGAAATTTTTGTCCGGATTTTCCGCATTGATCCTGCACTCAATCGCATGCCCGGAAAGCTTGATGTCCTCCTGCCGGTAAGACAGCGGAAGTCCGGATGCAATCCGTATCTGTTCCTGGATCAGATCGATCCCGGTCACCCACTCTGTCACCGGATGCTCCACCTGAATCCGCGTATTCATCTCCATAAAATAGAACTGACCATCTCTTTCCAGAAGAAATTCAATGGTTCCTGCATTGGTATAGCCTGCCGCCTTTGCCGCCTGCACTGCCGCCTGTCCCATTCTACTGCGAAGTTCCTCATCAATCACCACAGACGGTGACTCCTCAATCATCTTCTGATGATTTCTCTGAATCGAACAGTCACGCTCTCCCAAATGGATTACGTTCCCGTAACAATCTGCCAGAATCTGAAATTCAATATGCCGTGGATTTCTCACAAATCGCTCAAGATACATCGTTCCATCTCCGAACGCCATCTGTGCTTCTTTCTGAGCCGTCTGAAAGCTTGCCGCAAATGTCTCGCGGGTTTCTGCCACACGCATTCCCTTGCCGCCGCCTCCAAGCGCCGCCTTGATCATTACCGGATAACCGATCTCCTCTGCAATTTCAGCGCCATGTGAAACGTCTCTTACTGCTTCCTTACTTCCCGGAATGACCGGAACACCCGCTTCTATCATTGTGCTCCGCGCCTGTGCTTTATTCCCCATCTTTTGAATCACTTCAGAGGACGGACCGATAAACGTAATGTTGCATTTCTCACACAGTTCCACAAATTTACTGTTCTCCGATAAAAATCCAAATCCTGGATGAATGGCATCTGCCCCGGATACTAAGGTGGCACTGATGATCTGCTCCATATTCAGATAGCTTTCCGAAGATGACGCCGGTCCGATACAGATTGCTTCATCTGCAAGCTGTGTATGAAGCGCCTCCTCATCTGCCTGCGAATACACTGCAACTGTCTCAATTCCCATCTCCCTACATGCCCTTATAATACGCACCGCGATTTCTCCGCGGTTCGCGACTAATACTTTCTTTATCATAGTTCCACCCTTTTTCCTATCCTACCATAAACGTCAGCTCTGCAGTCGCTGCGATTTTCCCATTCACACTTGCGACTGCCTCACCAATTCCAAGCGGTCCTTTCTGTCTGATGATTTTTGTTTCCAGTTTCAATTGATCTCCCGGAATCACTTTCTCACGAAAGCGACATTTCTGGATTCCTCCGAAATAAGCTGTTTTGCCTTGATTTTCCTCCATGCTCAAAATAGCTACAGCTCCGACCTGCGCCAGCGCCTCCACGATCAATACTCCCGGCATCACCGGTTCTTGCGGAAAATGTCCTTTGAAAAATTCCTCCCGATAACTCACACATTTATATCCGACCGCATATTTTCCCGGCTCATAATCTTCTATGTAATCAATCAGAAGAAATGGATGGCGATGTGGAATAATCGCTTCTATTTCCTTTACATTCAATCGTTTCATCTCTCTACTTCCCTTCTACAATTCGAAACAGCGGTTGTCCGTAAGAAACAGCCTCTCCATTTGCCACATAGATTTCTGCCACAGTACCTGCAAAATCGCTTTCAATGTCATTCATCAGCTTCATCGCCTCCACGATTGCAAGCATCTGCCCTTTCTGAACAATATCGCCCACTTTCACATAAGGCGCTTCTCCCTCTGCCGGAGCTTCATAAAATGTCCCGACAAGCGGTGAGGTCACAATCGTTCCTTCTGGTTCCTCCTGAACTTCCTCGCAACTCTGTACCAGATTCTCCTGCTTCTTTTCTTTCTGCGAATCCAATCTGCTTGCCTCTTCCTCTGTCATTTTCTTCCCGGAAGTTGCATTTCCGGAGAAACCGATCTGACTTTCCATATCGCCTTCTGCCGTTGTACCGACATGGTATCCAGTCCTTTTTTCTCCTTTTCTAAGAGAGAGCTTCACTCCCTTTTCTTCATACTTAAACTGTGTCAGTTCGGATGCAGACACCGCCTGAATCAGCTGTATTAACTGTTCTGTTTCCATTTCTTGTACCTCTTTTCCCAATGACTTTCTGAAAGCGAATCCGATCGTACTAATGATACTTTCTGATCAGAAGTGTTGCATTATGCCCGCCAAATCCAAGTGAGTTACTCATCGCACAGCACACTTCCTGTCTGACAGGCGCACCGAGCACATAATCAAGTGTGCACTCTTGATCTGCCTCCATAGTTCCCACAGTCTGATGGATAAACCCTTCTTCTATGGATTTGACACAAGTAATAAATTCCACAGCGCCTGCCGCTCCGAGCAGATGGCCGATCATCGATTTTGTAGAATTGATCTTAAGTTTATGTGCTGCCTCTCCAAATGCAGCGATCACTGCCCTTGTTTCAAACAAGTCATTGTGGTGGGTGCTTGTTCCATGTGCATTGATATAATCCACCTCTTCCGGAGCAATTCCTGCCTCCTCCATCGCAAGCTGCATTGCCTTTTGGGCGCCGCTTCCATCTTCCGCTGGAGAAGTGATATGAAATGCATCGGCAGTACAGCCATATCCGATGACTTCTGCGTAGATTCTCGCTCCTCTTGCCTTTGCGTGTTCTAATTCTTCAAGCACAACAATGCCCGCTCCTTCTCCGAGCACAAATCCGCTCCGTTCCTTGTCAAACGGGATGGAGGCACGAAGTGGATCTTCTGTTGTTGTCAATGCAGTCAATGCCGTAAACCCTGCAACTCCGGTCGGACAGATGCAGCTCTCACTTCCACCTGCAAACATCACATCTGCATCGCCATACTGGATTGCCCGGAACGCATCTCCAATCGAATTGGTTCCAGATGCACAGGCTGTAACAACACTTGTACATTTTCCCTTGGCTCCAGTGTGAATCGACACGTTTCCTGCTGCCATATTAGAGATCATCAATGGCACCATGAGCGGATTGACTCTTGCCGGCCCTTTTTCCAGTATCTTTTCATACTCTTTCTCGACTGTGGCAAGACTTCCGATTCCAGATCCTACAATGACTCCTACCCGATATGGATCCTCTTTTTCCATCTCAAGTCCGGCATCCGCACAGGCCTCTTTTGCCGCCGCCACTGCATACTGGGAAAATAATTCCATTCGTTTTGCCGCCTTAAAATCCATATGTTCTTTTGCGGAAAACCCTTTCACTTCCGCCGCAATCTTTACTTTGTACTCAGCTGTATCAAACTTTGTGATCGGCCCGATCCCGACTTTTCCCTCTTTGATTCCATTCCAGAATGTTTCCACATTATTGCCGATCGGAGTCACTGCTCCTAATCCTGTCACAACTACTCTTCTTTTCATGTCGTTCTCCCTCATTTTCTACATTGCCATTCCGCCGTCCACACAGAGTACCTGCCCGGTAATATATGCCGCTTCTTCTGTAGCAAGAAATACTGCCGCATGTGCAATATCTTCCACTGTCCCGAAATGCCCCATCGGAATCTGTGTCACCACCGTTTCTCTTACGCGATCGGAAAGTTTTTCTGTCATATCTGTTGCAATAAATCCAGGTGCAATTGCATTCACTGTAATATTTTTTGCCGCCAGCTCCCGCGCTGCCGCTTTTGTCAGCCCAATCACGCCTGCTTTTGACGCAGAATAATTTGTCTGCCCTGCATTTCCCATTACACCGGAAACAGAGGACAGATTGATGATCCTTCCACTTCTCTGCCGGATCATCTGTCTTGACGCAAATCTCATACAGTGAAAGCTTCCTTTCAGATTTGTATCCACCACACTGTCAAAATCATCCTCAGACAGCTTCATCAACAATCCATCTTTCGTAATTCCCGCATTATTTACAAGAATATCCAGTCTTCCAAATTGTTCGATCACCTTTTTGAAAAATACTTCGCATGCCTGAAAGTCAGATACATCGCACTGCATGATGGCTGCTTCATTTCCTTCTTCTTCGATACACTTCTGTACTTCCCGCGCTCGTTCTTCCGATCCGTTATAGTTGATCACAACCATTGCTCCTTTTCGGGCAAGTTCCAGAGCGATTGCACGTCCAATCCCACGAGAAGCTCCAGTCACAACCGCAACTTTTCCCGCAAAAATTTCTTTCTGTCTGTTTCTTTCCTGATTTTGTTCTTCTTTTCTATCCATCTTTTTTCGTACCAGAGAATGCTATCCTCTCTGCTTCCTTTCTGTCAGATTCTTCCGGGCGCTTTCCTTCCCATTAAAGTTCTCCACATAGATTTACTGCCGAAGCTACTTTATCCACATCTTCAATGCAACTAATGTTCATAACCGTGACCGTTCGATTGATCTTCTTTAAAAAGCCTGCCAGTGTCTTTCCCGGACCAATCTCTATAAATGTATCTACACCATCTTCGATCATCCGCTCCATACTCTGCTGCCATCTGACAGAGGCCGCCACTTGCTCCTTCAGCAGTTCTTTTGTCTTACAAATATCCGTGATCGGTTCTGCTGTCACATTTGTCACATATGGAAGTTCCAGCTCATGGAAGTGGATCTGGTCAAGCACCTCGGACAGCTTTTCTCCTGCCTCTTTTAACATCGGCGAATGAAATGGACCACTCACATTTAGCGGAAGTACTCTCTTGGCACCACACTCCAATAGTTTTTCTTTTGCCGCATCCACACTGTCCGTTTCCCCGGTGATCACCACTTGTCCCGGGCAATTATAGTTTGCGACCGTCACTCCCTTGATCTCCTCTGTTACTTTCTCGATCTGCTCTGCAGAAAGTCCCAGAACTGCTGCCATTGCACCAACTCCCGTCGGCACTGCCTCTTCCATAAGGACTCCTCTTTTTCGTACTGCCCAGACTGCATCCAGATCAGACATTCCGCCTGCTACTGCAATAGCACAGTATTCTCCCAGACTTAGCCCCGCCGTTACATCTGCACGAACACCCTTTTCTTCTAAGGTCCTTGCCATCGCAAGACAAGTAGTCACAAGCGCTGCCTGTGTGTAAGCTGTCTGGTCTAATTTATCATTCTCATCAAAACAAAGAGTTCTGATGTCTATTTCCATTTCTTCTTTTAGCCTCTTAGATGCAGCATCATAAATTTCTGCTGCCCTCTGGCTTTGTTCATAAAAATCTTTTCCCATACCAGTCTTCTGTGCACCCTGTCCCGGGAAAATAAATGCTATTTTACTCATAAAGCTTCGCCCCTTTCAGACACGCTTCCGCCTCGCTCATCAGTTTTTGAATCAATTCCCGACAGCTGAATTCCTCTTTGACAAGACCTGCACTTAATCCTGCCATCAGACTGCCATTGACTACATCCCCTTCCACGACTGCCTTTCTAAGCGCTCCCAGCGTAAGCTTTTCCAATTCTTCAAAAGAAGCTCCTTCTTTTTCCAGCCGAAGGTATTCTTTTGTCATCTGATTTCTCAGTACACGGATTGGATGTCCAGTACTTCTTCCTGTTACTTTTGAATCAATGTCTTTCGCTTTGATAATACATTTCTTATAATTTTCGTGCACCACCGATTCCTTGGTCACGACAAAGTGTGTGCCAACCTGCACTGCGGATGCCCCCAGCATCAAAGATGCTGCAACCCCGCGCCCATCTGCAATTCCTCCCGCTGCAATGACTGGGATGGATACTGCATCGGCAATCTGAGGAACGAGAACCATCGTCGTGTTTTCTCCGATATGTCCCCCCGCCTCAGAACCTTCTGCCACAACCGCATCTGCGCCACACCGTTCCATTCTCTTTGCCAACGCGACGGATGCCACAACTGGAATAACTTTGATGCCCGCATCCTTCCACAGTTTCATATATTTTTCCGGATTTCCTGCGCCGGTCGTCACAACCTTCACACCTTCTTCCGCCACGACTTTCGCTACTTCATCGGCATATGGACTCATCAGCATAATGTTGACTCCAAACGGCTTCTCTGTTCGTTCTTTCACCTTCCGGATCTGCTCCCGCACCCATTCTCCCGGCGCGCTCGCTGCTCCGATCAATCCCAGACCTCCGGCTTCGGATACAGCGGCTGCAAGATGATGCTCTGCAACCCATGCCATTCCTCCCTGAAGGATCGGATATTCAATTTCAAGTAGTTTTGTCACATCTGTTCTCATACGGACACCTTTCCTTTTCCTGTCTTTTTTATTTCTCTAAGTATGCAACAACTGCTCCGATTGTTGTCAGCTGTTCTAAATCCTCTGTCGGAATCTCTCTTCCAAATTCTTCCTCAAAAGCCATAACCATCTCAAATAAGTCAAGGGAATCTGCTCCCAGATCTTCCTTAAAAGATGACTCTGCAGTCAATGTACTTACATCTGCTCCTAATGAATCTGCTACAATTTCTTTTACCTTTTCTAACATAGTGAATATTCTCCTTTTTCTCTTACATGCATATGGTCTGCATGCGTTTTTCATTTTTTCATTTTATTTGTAATCCGGCAGAAACATCTTTCATTTCTCCGGGAATTACCCTTTTTATTACCACTCAATCAATGTGGCTCCCCAGGAAAGTCCTGCTCCAAACCCTGCCAGTACAATCTTCTGTCCTTTTTTCAGTACACCGGATTGCTTCAGCTCAGCAAGCAGGATTGGAATACTTGCCGAGGAAGTATTTCCATACTCCTGAAGGTTCATTGGAAATTTTTCTACTGTAAGTCCAAGCCTCCTTGCAACTGCCTCTACAATTCTCTGATTCGCCTGATGCAGGATAAAGTAATCAATATCTTCCGGTGCAAGCCCCTCCTTCTCTAACAATTCGCTGATACATAGAGGCACTTGTCGGACCGCAAATTTAAATACCGCCTGCCCATCCATATGAATATAGTCTGCTCTACTGCCACAGGAGAGCGCCTCCCCCTGTGCCCCGTTTGAATGGAATACCATCGACGGAAAATCTCCCTCTTCTGCCTGAAGTATAGCGGCTCCTGCTCCGTCACCGAACAAAATACAAGTACTCCTGTCTGTCCAGTCCACAAGCTTAGACAAACTCTCGGTTCCTATAACAAGTGCGCATTTTGCAAGTCCCGCTGCAATATAAGTCTGCGCAGTATTGTAAGCAAATAGAAATCCTGTACATGCTGCATTTAGATCAAAACAGACTGCATGTTTCGCGCCAAGTTTCTTCTGCACCTCACATGCGGTACACGGAAGGACTACATTCGAAGAAATCGTCGCTACAATGATCAGATCAATTTCCTCTGGATGAATCTTTGCATCTTCCAGCGCCCTCTCGGAAGCTTTCCATGCCATCGTGACCGTTGTCTCTTCTTCTGATATAATATGTCGTCTTGCAATCCCGGTCCGTTCCCGAATCCATGAATCACTCGTATCCACAAACTTCTCTAAATCATAATTGTCATAATAGTTCTCCGGCACATACGAGCCGGTTCCTGTCACTCTTCCTACCATTGTTTTACTTTTTCTTTCTTATTATTTTGTTTTAAAATATTTTGATATTCAAAGTATATCACAATAATCAATTTTGTCAACATTTTTTTATTTTTCTCTTGCTTTTTCATTTTCCATATGATAGAATACATTTTGTTAGCGGAAATGTCGGAATGGCAGACGAGCTAGATTCAGGTTCTAGTGTGGGTTACCACGTGTGGGTTCAAGTCCCATTTTCCGCATACATTTGAACAGAGATAAAATCATTGGGGCACTTTCCTTCCGGAAGGTGCCCCGATGATTTTTGTCTCTCAAATTTTCACTTTAAAACGGCATGCCTTTTGGCTATGCCGTTTTTTCTTTCCTCTTTCCTTTCAGCTGTACAGCCAATCCGACAATCAGTATCAGTGGAAATACAGTCGCAGCAAACAATCCCACTTTGAGATTCCCGCCAAACATATTAGAAATATTTCCTACCATTGCAGGACTGATCGTAGCGCCTAAATCTCCTGCCAGAGCTAAAAATGCAAACATTGCCGTGCCACCCCTTGGACACTTCTGTGACGAAATACTGATCGTTCCCGGCCACATAATTCCAACCGAAAGTCCGCAAAGGGCACAGCCTGCCAATCCGATCATTGGTGTCGAAGACAGAGATGCCATCAAATAGCATATTACGCATAACACACCACATGCCAACATTGTTTTAGTCAAGTCCAGCTTCTCGCTCATTTTTCCATATACTATTCGAGATATTCCCATAAATACCGCAAACAGGCAAGGCCCCGCCAAATCACCAACCGTTTTAGAAACACCCATCGCAGATTCTGTAAACGAAGATGCCCATTGAGCCATAGACGCTTCAGATGCACCGGAACATACCATAAGCAATATCATCAACCAGAACAACGGCAATCTAAGCAATTGGCTGATCCGCATACTCTTTCCATCTTCCACTAAACGTTCCATCGGACAAGAGATGAAATTGAATGCATTATATAACGGCACCACTGCCCAAATCATTGTAAGTATCTTCCAATTTTCTACACCAAATACTGTAAAAAAGAGGGTGGAACCTAAAATCACGCCTACAGCCCCCCAACAATAAAAGGAGTGTAGTAAACTCATCATCCCATCTTTATTTTCAAAAGGACAAGCTTCCACAATCGGACTTACTAATACTTCAATAAGACCACTGCCCATAGCATAAAGGATGACTGCAATCAGAATACCCGCAAAGGAAACAGGAAGCAGTTCAGGCAGAATAGCCATTGAAACTAGCCCTGCTGCGGATAACACCTGAGACGAAACTACACAGGTACGGTATCCTATTTTGTCAACAAATTTTGTGGCAGCAAGATCAATCAGTAATTGTGTGAGATAGAATACCATCGGAATCAACGCAATCTTTTCAAATCCAATTCCATAAGTGTTCTTAAACGTCAAAAATAACAGAGGAGTGAAATTGGCAGATATCGCTTGGGTAACAAAACCGAGATAGCAAGCTATAAGTGTTTTTTTGTAGTTTTTTTGTTTTGTCATAACTGCTCCTTTAAAATGAATGTAATATTATAGTCGGATTGCATTATATCATCATAGCCAATCAAAACAAAGGCACAAAAGAACCAAATACAAGCACTATTTACCCAAAGCACGATATTGCCCCGGCGTATACCCATAGGTTTTCCGAAACTGACGGCTAAAGTAGTGTACCGAATTAAAACCACAGGAATAACTGATTTCTTGAAGAGACCGCGTTGTATCTTTTATAAGTCTGTGTGCAACTTGAAGTCGGTGCTGAATCAACGCATCCACTGGAGAACATCCTACATATGCATTAAAGCAACGTCCCGCTTCGCTGCGGCTGATATTGGCAGATCGGGCAATCTCTTCCAGTGTGACGGCTTCTGCATAATGCTCCCGGATATACGAGAGCATCTTTTGGATGCGTATTTGAGTATTGATTTGGATGCGTGTATTTTCTGTTTTAGGTAATTCATCAAAATTTGAAAAGATGCATTGAAATATACTGCTAAGTTCGCGTTGCACAGCCATTTCATAACATTGCCCTTGTTCAGACATCAGACCGTAAACATTTTTAACCAACTGATTCACTTCATTGTGCCAACTATTTTTTTGATCAAACACAATAAAAGGCAAAGCATCACAGTTTGCGACAGGTTGAATATATTTTTGATAAATATCACTAGTTTCAGATGCAATTAAAGCACCCGAAAAGACAATATTCGGCATCGGATCAGGAATATCGCCAGATAACTGCTTGATTCCATGCAGGATATTTCCATTAACCAATATACTGTCACCTGCTTTCAATATCACATGATGTTGCCCAACTTGAAAGTCCAGCACACCACTTACCGCAGTGGCAATTTCAAAATCAGGATGCCAATGTAAAGGTCCTGCCCAGTTGGGAAGCGCAGCAAGTTCATCACAAAAATATGTAATAGGAAATTTTTCAACATCATGGGGAATTTGTTCTCTCAGTTGATAATCAAGTATGATCGCCATAGTTTATCGCTCCAATTCTATTTATTTCCGATTGTACACAGATAGAGAGGACACACCCTCTTTCGTAATCCAGTATGTCCTCTCTATTATAAGAGAAACTCTTCTCCAAAAGTCAAGCAGTTTTCTTTCCTTATACATTGATTTCTCCAGCGCAAAGAAACAGGCGCTTAAGATCATGGGAAGGAATCTTAAGTGCCCCAAGTTTTTAATATTTTATTTTTACAGAAACGCTGTTCTCTTTTTGATCCACATCCGCGCTTACTCTATTCTTCCCAGTAAATTCTTCTCTGTCGCTCATCCAAGCCTTCCACAAATCTTCGATTAAAAATGAGAAATTCTTCGAGATCCATCAAAATATGGTATAACTTTGCCCGACTCTCAAAATCATCCGTTGTCTTTGGCAATTCATAGTAATGAATTTCATCAAATAATTCATGTAATTTCTCGATCTGTGGAGTAGGATCATTTTTCTCTGTCACAAATGGTCGCAGATAGGAGATGTAATCCGCAACAATATCTGCTTCTTTCGGGATATAACGAATCTTTTTCATCTCATAATGCAGGTTATGCAACACATTACATTGCTTTGTGCGCATTTCAAAATAGTCAATGTAATATCCCGGATGAGACTGAAATGTATTGTTCTGGTATTCATATGCCGCTTCCACATGGTATTCCAATTTCTTCTCCAACGCGATAATATCATCCCACACATTCTTATCCATCGGAATGTTCCGCAGATATTTCTCCAGTTCTTCCATAATCTGCTGAAGCTTTCTCTCTACATACCGCATATCTTCCACAAGACTTCTCTGCTGCGCATTATTATAATGAAACAGATTCAACACCGCTGCAAATCCAATCCCGATCAGTACAAGAAGAAATTCATTGAGAATAAATTCCAGACTGAAATCGTGTGTCATCAAAAAATGAGTTCCCGTTACTGCATTGACCGAGATCGTCGCTTTCAACCCCGTCCATTCTGAGAACACAACTAGAAGAAATATAAACAATCCGTATGCCAGCCACTCACTGTCCATATGCTGGAAAAAGGTCCACGCAACAATCACCGACAACAAAAAAGTAATGACCCGATACATCGAAAGCTTCAGTGTATCCCATTTCGTCGGTACAATTGAAAGCAGTGTAATAATCCCTGCCGTCGTTGCATACTCCAGATTCAGTGCCATTGCAATAGAAATCGCCCCACAGCTTCCAACTGCAATCTTCGCTGCTTGAAAAATAATCTTTCCAATTTTAATCTTGTATTCTTTATCCACTCGTTCTCTCCATTTCTTTGTAATTTCTTTATATTATTTTAGCAGTAAGCATCAAAAATTACAAAGATTTTTTCTCTTTTCGTCTCCTTTTATAAGCACATTTGTAACCTATTTTCCGTTCTTTCTGAAATCACCTTGCTTTATCTTCTATCTGTCCGCTCGATCATATCTCCGTATACCGGTGTAGGCATCCCAAATCCTCCAGAGACATCCATGATCTGCCCTGTTGTATAGGCTGCATCATCACTCGCAAAATAGACAACCGCTGCTGCAATTTCTTCTGGTTCTCCCATCCTGCGGATCGGAGTATGTTTTAGGAAGAACTCACGGAAATCATCTGACAGATTATCTTTGACCGCATCTGTTGCCGTCATTCCCGGAAGCACTGCATTACAGCGGATGTTATCTCTTGCCGCCTGCACTGCGATCAACTTTGTCATATAATTAATTGCCGCTTTGCTCGTTCCATAAGCAATCTGCGAGATATCCGGACGAAGTCCTCCGATGGAAGAAATATTGATAATACTTCCACCGCCCTGCTTTGCCATATGTGGGATCACTGCCTGTACCGGAAGAAATACACTCGCCAGATTCATATCCAATGTTCCAATAAATTCCTCGTATTCTGTACTTTTAATATCCAAATCTTTCTTCGGATTGGATGTTCCAAAATTATTGACAAGAACATCGATCCTTCCTTCCTGGCGGATCACTTCCTCTACCATTGTGCGATAGCTGTCCTTGTCGGAAGCATCGTTAAATACCGTCTTCACTGTATAACCCTGCTCATTTAACTCCTTTGCACGCGCCTCTGCACGCTCCATATTTCTCGCTGCCATATAGACAACCGCTCCTTCTTTTGCACATCTGACTGCACAAGCCAGTCCAATTCCTCTTGTAGAAGCTGTGATCAGTACAACTTTTCCTTTTAAACGCATGTGAAAAATACCTCCTTTATCTTTTTTCTACCATAACGCATTTCCGTGAAAATAGCAATGCCGATGCACGGTATCCTCACAGTTTGATCAATCCTGCGTACACTGGATTTCCACATATCTCGCCCCGATCTTCTCCCCGAAAAATCTGTCATGCTCCACCAGAAGCATCGTCGGACGATAGGTCTGTATCAGCTCTTCGATCTGTATTCTGGAAAACAGATCAATAAAATTCAGCGGTTCATCCCAGATATAGAGATGTGCCTGCTCACAGAGACTTTTGGCAAGCAGTACTTTCTTTTTCTGCCCTCCACTGTAAGATTCGATTGGTTTTTCAAACTGTACCCGGGAAAAATCCAGTTTTCGCAGCAACACTTTCAAAAGTGTTGGATCCACTCCTTCTTTTATTGCAAATTCATCAATCATCCCACAAAGCTGCTCTGCATCCTGAGAAACATAAGATATTTTCAAGCCGGAGGCAACCTCTAATTTGCCCCGATAAGAAATAGCTTCTCCCAGAATCCGCTTTAGCATACTTGATTTTCCACATCCATTTTTTCCTCTTAGAATGACCTGTTCCCCATTTTTCACTTCAAAATTCAGTGGACCTGTCACCTTCTTTTCTCCGTAAAATAGCTCCAGATTTTCTGCCCTGATTACCGTTTCTCTGTGATGTCTAAGTGGAAACAGTTTTAATTCTTCCGCTTTTTCTAGATTTTTCAACAGTTTTTTCTTCTCCTCCACTGCCTTCTGCGCCCGCTGTTCGATCACAAGCGCCCGCTTCATCATCCTCGCCGCCTGATGTCCGATATATCCACGGTCTACCGGACCATTCCCAATCTTACTTTTTTCAATCTGATCCGACCATCCTGCAGTTCTTCCCGCCGCCTTTGTAAGCTTTCCAATCTCTTTTTTCAAACGCTCCTGTTCATCAGCCTCATAAGCATCTTTTCGCTCTCTATTTTCCTGCCACACAGTGAAATTCCCCTGGCAGATCTCAATTCCCTCTTTGTTAATCGCCAGTATGTGATCCACACATCCATCCAGAAAATATCTATCATGGGAAACTAAAAGAAATCCTTTCTTCTTTTTCAGATATTCCATTACAATCTCCCTTGTATCCAGATCCAGATGATTGGTCGGCTCATCTATTAACAGAAATGCATTCTCCTTTGCAAACAGTACTGCCAGCAGTACCTTTGTCTGCTCTCCGTTGCTGAGTGTCTCAAACGGACGGTACAACACTTCTGCATCGGTATCCATCAAAGATAATTCTCTGCAGATCCTCCAAAGTTCATACAACGGATCCACTTCCTCCACAATATCAATCGTCATCTTCCCCTGATTTTCTACCGAAAATGGGAAATATTCAAAAGTCACTGCACTTGTGATTGTGCCTCGGTATTCATAAATCCCTTCCAATAATTTTAAAAGCGTGGTCTTGCCTCTTCCATTTCTTCCTATCAGACCAAGTTTCCAGTCCGTATCAATCCGAAACGAAACATGCTCAAAAATATTATCATAGCTTCCTTCATAATAAAATGTTAAGTCATTCACACAAATCTGCGACATCTTTACCCCTCCATCTTTTTGCTGTGCATCTGATGGAAAATCTACTCCTAATAAATCCAACAAAGTTCGTTGCCTTCCTTACAACCTCTCTGTCACATTCCATAGTATTCCGAAGAAAGTTTCTGCGTAATAAAAAAAGACACAGAACGCTTCAAAAACTTTCTGCATCTTCAAACATCCCACTCCTGCCCATCTGCGGTTATGGACATACTGCTTATGTTCTCTTGTTATTATATCTCTGCGCTACAGCTTGTGCCGTAACATAATAAGACTGCGAAAGATTTTCCTGCAAATGCACAAACATACAAAATACAATCTGCCCATCCAACGATTCTTGGCAGACTATTTTTCCTTCTTGTGCCTGTTTAGTTTTTACTATTTGCAAGAAATACTGCTCATCTTTCCAGCTCCTATCCTCTTCTTATTGATTCCGAGAAACTATTTCTTCTGAATCTATCCACACTTTATCACAATTTTTCAAAGGTTGTCAACACGAAAATGTTTGTATCCCCCTTCGCAATCAGTTATACTGAAAGCAACTAACAGACTGAATATAGAGGAGGACTTATGTTGAATATAAAAGAATTGAAAAAAACAGATTTACATTGTCACCTGGACGGATCCCTTTCCGCCACTACACTTTCCCATTTTTTGCATCGTACACCAGATTTTTCCGAACTTTCGGTAGATGATTCCTGCACTTCCCTCACGGAGTATTTAAAGAAATTCGATCTCCCGCTGCACTGTCTTCAGACAAAAGCGAACTTAGAACTGGCTGCATACACATTCTTAAAAGAACTTGCCGCAGACCAGATGAAATACATTGAAGTGCGGTTTGCCCCTACACTCTCCACGCAGGATGGCCTCTCCTGTGAAGACGTGATTGAGAGTGTCCTGCGGGGACTGGAAAAAGGAAAATCTGAGACAGGAATTGATTATAATGTAATCACCTGTGCAATGCGCCATTTTGCGCCAGAACAGAATATGCAGCTCCTTGACAGTATGGAAAAATATGTCGGACACGGTGTCTGCGCGCTTGACCTTGCCGGAGATGAGTCAAAGTTTCCAAATCCTCTTTTTCATGAACTCTTTGAGGAGGCAAGACACCGAAAGATTCCTTTTGTCATCCATTCTGGTGAGACTGGCAATGTGGAAAATGTCCGCACAGCCATGGAATACGGCGCAGCCCGCATCGGCCATGGTCTTGCACTGATTCAAGATCCGGACCTGATGCAGGAAATTGCCCGGAGAGGAATCGGAATCGAAATGTGCCCGACAAGCAATCTCCAGACACATGCTATCGACAGCTGGAACAATTACCCACTCGATACCTTCTTACATGCAGGCGTCAAAGTCAGTGTCAACACCGACAACCGCACCGTCAGCAACACAACGATGGCCCATGAATTAGAGCGCATTCAGAAATTATATGGAAGCGATGATATCATCCGCCAGGTTATAAAGAATGCAGAAGAGACTGCTTTCAAAAACCTCTAACAATTACACCAAAATACAAGGAGGAATTGACCCAAACGAGCCAATTCCTCCTTCCTCAAAATACTCTCTTTACTTTCGCTCTCTATTTTTCTCTCTCAATCATCATACTTTCATACGGTCTGAGCACTTCACTTTTTCCACCATCTTTATAATTATGGATCAACACTTCTCCGTCTTTCCATTCTTCCGGAAGGGTACATATTATCTCTTGCTCCGTAAAGTTTGCCACAACAAGCAGTTCCCTGTCCGCAAGACTTCTGACATAAGCAAAGATATTCTCATCCTCTTCCAACAGCAGTATAAAGTCCCCCTCTGCAAATATCGGATTTTCCTTCCGCAGGCAGATCAGCTTCCGGTAATAGTGGAAAATAGAATCCGGATCCTTCCTCGCTGCTTCGGCATTAATCTCCCTGTAATTGGGATTGACCTGCATCCAAGGGGTTCCGGTTGTAAATCCGGCATGTGCTGTATCATCCCACTGCATCGGTGTTCTCGCATTGTCCCGGCCTTTTGCGTAGATGGATTCCATAATCTCTTTCTCTTCATATCCTTTTGCCAGGCGTTCCCGGTACATATTGCGGATTTCAATGTCCTGATACTGGTCGATGTGATCAAACCGTACATTCGTCATTCCAAGCTCTTCTCCCTGATAGATGTAAGGAGTTCCCTGCATGCCATGCAGGATCGTCGCAAGCATTTTCGCAGACTCTGTGCGGTATTCCTTGTCATTTCCCCAGCGGGAAACGATTCTTGGAAGGTCGTGATTATTCCAGAACAGACTGTTCCACCCACATCCATGTAGTTCAGTCTGCCATTTTGCGAGATTTTGTTTTAATTTTACAAATGGAAGCGGGCAGCTATCCCACTTTTCTTTTCCTGGCTCCTGATCTAACATCATATGTTCGAACTGGAATACCATGGAGAATTCACTTCCATCCGGATTGCTGTAAAGTTTTGCGCGGTCAATATCTGCACCCCACGCTTCTCCGACTGTGATCAGATCGCCCTTTTGGAATGTCTCCCTGCTCAGTTCCCGGATAAATTCATGCAATCTCGGACCATTATTTGTAATCTTCCGATCCGGTTCCTTTGCAATCTGATCAATCACATCCAGGCGGAAGCCTCCGGCTCCTTTGTCCATCCACCAAAGAATCATGTCATAGATTTCTCTTCGTACTTTTGGATTCTCCCAGTTGAGATCCGGCTGTTTTACGGAAAACTGGTGGAAATAATACTGTCCCAGTTCGGGTACCCACTCCCATGCCGGCCCTCCGAAGACAGAGCCCATATCGTTTGGGAGTACACCCTCCTCCCCATCTCGCCATACATAATAGTCATGGTATGGATTGTCCTTGCTCTTTTTTGCCTCCTGAAACCATCTGTGTTCATCGGAAGAATGATTCAGCACAAGATCTATCATAATGCGGATATTTCGTTTTCTTGCCTCCCGAATCAACTTCTCCATATCATCCAGACTTCCAAACATCGGATCAATATCCTGATAATCGGAAATATCATATCCGTTATCATCCTGCGGGGATCTGCATACCGGTGATAACCAGACTGCATCAATTCCCAGCTCCTCCAGATAGTCAAGTCGCTTTATAATTCCCGGAAGATCCCCGATTCCGTCTCCGTTGCTGTCCTGAAAACTTCTCGGATAAATCTGATATACAACGGCATTCTGCCACCACTTCTTCTGCTCTCGCATTCCCACACACTCCTTTTTCTTCTTTTTCAGGTAAACTGTCTTTTATTTTCTGCATCTTACCATTTTCTTCTGCTGCTCTTTTATGCTATATCTTCTTTCAGAGAATTTCTGTTGTTCTCTTCCCTATACTATATACAACCCCTTCGGATCAGTGTTCCGTTCTTTCTCAATTTTCCATTATCATATGCCCTTGCAAACAAAACTTCTCCCTGCTGTTTTACATCTAGATCTTTTTCCGTTCCATTTAGAAGGATCTCCACCTGATTTCCCTCATCATCTAACTTAACATACTCTACAAGCCGTGCCTCCCGGTACGTATTAGGGAAATGAAAATACAGGCTCCGAAATGCTGACTCCTCTTTTCTAAGCGTGATCAAAGTTTGTATTTCCCTGATCTTCTCCTGATTTTCCTCCTGACTCAACTCGCTCCACGGCATACAGCGGCGACAGTCTGGATCGTATCCCCCTTCCATCGCAATCTCCGTTCCATAATAGATACACGGGCTGCCCGGCATTGTGAACAGCACCGCAAGCTGCTGATAAAATCTATCTAGATTTTGCAGCCGGTTCATTAGGCGTTCAGTATCGTGGGAATCCAACAGGTTGAATAAAACATTATTGTTCTGCTGCATGTACATCGTATAACAGCGATTAATCATATATTCAAAATCTTCTTTCGTGGCTGATGGATCTAGAAAGAAATCATGAATTCCACTCATCAGAGGATAATTCATCACCGAATCATATTCCTCCCCGTTCAACCACTGACTTGCATCATGCCAGATTTCTCCGAGCAGATAGAGATCAGGCTTGATTGCTCGTACATGGTCACGAATCTGTTTCAAAAACCGGTGGGATACTTCATTTCCCACATCGAAGCGGATTCCGTCAATATCGAACTCCCGGATCCAGTTTTCGCAGATCTTGCAGAAATACGCGATAACTTCCTCATTGTTTGTATTGAGCTTTGGCATTTTGTCAATAAATGCAAACGAATAAAATCTTCCGTCCCGGGTATCCGCCTCTTTTTTGAGCGAGGTCCAGTCATTGATCATGAACCAGTCTGCATATACTGACTGTCGCCCCTTTTCCTGTACATCGCGCCACGGCGCAAACTTTCGTCCACAGTGATTCAATACGGCATCCACCATCACACGGATGCCAAGTGCATGTGCTTCTTTGACAAGTGCGGCAAACTCCTCGTTTGTCCCAAAATGCGGATCAATCTTGGTATAGTCTATCGTATCATATTTGTGATTCGATTCCGCTTCCATGATTGGATTGAGATAGATTCCATTGATCCCCAGTTCTTTTAAGTAGGACAGACGCATGCGGATCCCGGCAAGATTGCCTCCGAATTGATCTTCATTTGTCACCGCTCCGCTTCTCCACGGAACAATATCCCCTTTATTTTTTTCAGGAGTTCCATTGCAGAACCGATCCGGGAAGATCTGATACCACACAGTCTCATTGACCCATCCCGGTGTCCGGTTAATATCTGCTGGATTCATCCACGGCACAATGAAGCATTGGAGCATTCTTCCATCCATCTCTATCTGTTTTTCTGTCAGGAATCCATCTTCAAAATAATACCAGATTTCCTCTTCTGTCTGCAGTTCAAAATAATATTTGCACCGTCTGTAAGCCGGAGCAACGGTTGTTGTCCACCAGATTTGATGTTTCAGACGCTTCTTATAACAAATTTCCTCTCGTTTCCCAGTCCACTTCTCATTTCCACCGAGAATTCCTGATTCGAACGGATCCCCATAGTGGAGAAACACCCGTTTCACATCGTATCCAGTCTTTATGTTAATAATTAGTTCCCTATCATTTTTCGGATAACTCATCTGCTCTGATGTCTTATGATACACTCCGGTAAAATCCATCGCTTTTTTCTGTCCTCTCTTCTGTCAACTCTCTTTGCAGCAAAAACTGCTTTTCTATAAAAATACTTTCTGATCCATGATGCTTTCTTATCTGACAGTAAACTGTCTTCTATATTTTTTCAGTTCTCTCTCAATCTTATCCAGTTTTGGCATTCTCCACTCCCAGTTTGGACTCCCCACCGTTCCTGGCGTGTTCAGATGTGCCTCTTTTCCCATTCCAAGAATATCCGCAAGCGGAATGATCGCATACTCCGCCCTGCTCTTTAACGTGTAGGTGAGCAGACGTTCTTTCACGGATCCCTGCCGGATACCTTCTCTTGATAGAAAACGGCGCACTTTTCGTTTCTCTGCCACAGACAAACCTTCGTACCATTCCATTAACGTATCATTGTCATGAGTTCCTGTGTAAATAATCATATTTTCCACATCGTCAAAAATATCTTTCGCATATTTTCCCGTAGGATCGATGGAAAATATTAGAACCTTCATACCTTTTAAGTGATAATGTTCCTTTAATTCCAGCACTTCCGGTCGAAGATCTCCGAGATCTTCTGCCACCAGGTTCACTCCCGGGATCTGCTCCAGAAGGGTGTCGATCACCTCATATCCCGGTGCCAGGATCCACTCTCCCTCAACAGCTGTCGGACAAGATGCCGGAATTTTCCAAAATGTATCAAATGCCCGGAAATGATCGATACGGATAATGTCAAACAGGCTGCTGCTGTACCCGATCCGATCCACCCAGAACTGATAATTCTGTTCTTTCAGATACTCCCAGTCATAGATTGGATTCCCCCATCTCTGTCCGGTCGCGCTGAAATAATCCGGCGGCACGCCCGCCACAAAGATCGGCCTTCCGTCTGTGTCGAGAAGAAAATTGTCCTTTCCCGCCCACACATCTACAGAATCTACACCAACATAGAACGGCACATCTCCCATAATGCGAATCCCATTTGCGTTTGCTACGCTCTTTATTTCTATCCACTGACAGTAAAACAGATACTGTAAGAAAATCTGATAGTCTGCCTCTTCTCTGATTACTGTTGCAACCTCCGTTTTGTGTTCCGGCCAGTTTTTATGTTCCGACTTCCAGTCATTCCAGCAGGATCCACCGTTTTCTTTCTTAAATGCACGGAACAGTGCGTATTCCTGCACCCATTTTTGTGTGACAAACGTCTGATATTCCTCTGTCTGATCCAGTCCTTTTTCGATAAATGTCTGAAATGCCTCCCGCAGATACATTTCTTTCCACACCCGGACCTTTTCATACTGCACCCTCGTACTTCCTGCAAGCTCTGACATCGGAAGTTCCTTTAACAGCTGCTGTTCCCACAATTTTTCGAGACTGATATAGATCTCATCTCCAGCGCAGGAAGAGTATGGCTGATATGGAGAATTTCCGTAACCAACCGGATTGAGCGGAAGAATCTGCCATATTTTCACACCGGATGCACTCAGATATCCAATAAATTTTTCTGTTTCTTTTCCCAGTTCCCCTACTCCCGTGCGTGACGGGAGCGAAGATACGGGCATCAATATCCCTGTTTCTCTCATGTTCGTTTCCTCTTATGATAATTTCCAGATATCTCTGTTATACTCAGCAATCGTACGGTCTGCGGAGAAATACCCTGCCTTTGCGATGTTGACAAGCGCTTTCTTTGCCCACGCAGTCTGATCCTCATAATCTGCGAGCATTTCTTCCTTCTTCTGAATATATTCTCTGACATCCAGAAGCGCCATGAACCAGTCTTTGGACACGATTTCTTTGTAGAGTCTTCCAAGATTCACTGGATCTCCAATCTGGATCATCTCCTTGCTGATGATGAAGTCCACAAGTTCTTCTACTGTGGCATCACTTTCATAAATCTCTCTCGAGCAATAAGAAGCATCCTCATAAAGTTTGATAACTTCCTCCGACTTCTTTCCGAAAATGTAGATGTTCTCATCGCCAACAAGCTCATGGATCTCCACATTTGCCCCGTCTTCTGTTCCAAGTGTGACTGCTCCGTTTAACATAAACTTCATATTTCCAGTTCCGGATGCTTCCTTGGATGCAAGGGAAATCTGCTCAGAAATATCACATGCCGGAATCAATTTTTCTGCCTTTGTCACGTTATAATTCTCTACCATGACAATCTTCATATATTTGCTCACGACCGGATCATTTTCAATCAGCTGCTGCAGACAGAGGATCAGATGGATAATATCTTTTGCGATTGTGTAAGCCGGCGCTGCCTTTGCTCCAAAGATCATTGTGATCGGACGTTTTGGAAGATTTCCTTTTTTGATCTCTTTGTATTTATAAATCGCATAGAGTGCATTCATCTGCTGTCTCTTATACTCATGCAGACGTTTGATCTGAATGTCAAATACAGAATTTGTGTCAATCTCCACATGCTGTGTCCGCTTCAGATAATCTGCCAGCGTTTGTTTGGAATGCATTTTAATCTCTCGTAATGTTTGAAGCACCTGCTCGTCATCCTTGTATGCAAGCAATTTCTCCAAATGCTTGGCATCTTCCATATATTCCGGTCCAATCAGTTCTTTCAGATAGGTAGCCAGTTCCGGATTACAGTGCACGAGCCATCTTCGGAAGGTAATCCCATTTGTCTTATTATTGAATTTTTCCGGATAAATATCATAGAACGGTTTCAGTTCAGACTCTTCCAAAATCTGTGTATGAAGCGCTGCAACCCCATTGACTGCATATCCAAAATGAATATCGATGTGTGCCATATGTACACGGTCCATCTCATCTATGATATACACACGCTCGTCATGATAATCTCTTCTGACACGCGCATCTAGTTCCCGGATGATCGGCATCAGATGCGGCACTACTTTTTCAAGATAAGCGACCGGCCATTTTTCCAAAGCCTCTGCAAGGATCGTATGGTTTGTGTATGCACATGTCTTTCTCACAACATCGATGGCGGTATCCATATTAAATCCTCTCTGCATCAGAAGACGAATCAGTTCTGGGATCACCATTGTCGGATGGGTATCGTTGATCTGCACTGCCACATGCTCATGCAGTCTGTAAAGGTCATATCCATGTTCCTCTGCCTCTTTTAAGATCAGCTGCGCGGCATTGCTCACCATAAAATACTGCTGGTAGATACGGAGTAACTGTCCTGCCTCATCGCTGTCGTCCGGATAGAGGAACAGCGTCAGGTTTCTCTGGATATCTGTCTTATCAAAATCGATTCCGTCCCGGATAATGGATTCATCTACCGTATCTACATCGAATAAGTGGAGACGATTGCATCCATTTCTATATCCCGGCACGTCGATATCGTACATCGTGGAAGTCAGCGTAAAGTCTTTAAACGGCACTTCAAACTGCACGTCTGTCTTTGTCAGCCAGCTAAGATCAGTGATCCATGGGTTTTTCTCTTCCTTCTGCTTATGATCTGCAAACGTCTGACGGAACAGCCCGTCGTGGTAGTTCAGACCAACACCGTCTCCGTTTAATCCGAGTGTGGCAATCGAATCTAAAAAACATGCTGCAAGACGTCCCAATCCCCCATTTCCGAGAGAAGGCTCCTGCTCGATCTCCTCGATCTCCGTGATCTGATGTCCATGCTTTTCTAACACTGCTTTTGTCTCCTCAAACAATCCGAGGTTGATCAGGTTATTTGACAGCAATTTCCCAATCAAAAATTCTGCTGAAATATAATAAAGCTTCTTCTTTCCTTCATTTCGCTTTGCACCTTTCATCTTCTCCTTCGTGAGGCTCAAAAGTGCTGTATAGATTTCTTCCTTTGATGCTTCCTTGATTGTTTTCTGATAGTTTTCCTGTAAAATCTGTTCTAATAATCTTTCCATCTGAACTCTCCTTATCCTTTCTCAATTACCTCATAGACTCTCAACAATTCTCCGACACTCCATGCCTGTGCAAAACAGCCCTTGGATCTTGTCGGATTTTCTCCATCGTAGATCTCCGGCAGCTGTCCGATACAGCCTTCCCGCAGGGCACTTTCCAGAATTTCTAGCTGATCTTTCACGATTTCTTTTGCCCCTTTCGTGTATCCGTTCACTTTCAGAAATGCGAGATAATACGCTCCTAGAGGGAATGTCCACACCGTTCCCTGATGGTATGCCATATCTCTCTCTTCCATCGGTCCTTCATAAAACGGATGAAACTCGCCATCCGCCATTTCCAGTGTCCGGAGCCCGTACGGAGTGTAAAGTGTTTCAAACACCGTCTCCACAACTTCACGTTCTTTCTCCGGCTCCAACATCGTAAACGGCATCGAAACTGCCCAGATCTGATTACACCGGATCTGTCTGTCCGCCTCTGTATCGGAAACAAGATCCTTTAAACAATGTTTTTCTTCCATCCAGAACTGCTCTGCAAAAGACTGCTTTACCTGTTCTTTCAGTCCCGGATATTCCCACTTCTGATCCAGCAAAGCGGCAAACCGCTCCATAATACAGAGTGCATTGTACCAGTATGCATTGATCTCCACCGGCTTTCCATGGCGCGGTGTCGGAAGGATCTCCCCTACGCGCACATCCATCCATGTCACCTGCCAGAGACCTTCCCCTGCCAGGATCATTCCATCCTCATCCATATGGATCCCATAGTCTGTGCCTTCTCGGTATCCTTTTAAGATCCGCTCCATAACCGGATACATTTCTTCTACAAACGCCCGATCTTTTGTCGCCTCATAGTACAGATACACACAGTTGACGAACAGAAGCGCTGCATCTACCGTATTGTACAGCGGCTCATTTCCGCCCTCCGGAAACAGATTCGGCATCAGGCCTTTCTGTTCATGGACTGCAAATGTCCGAAGAATCTCTTTTGCCGTGTCATACTGCCCGGTGGCAATACAGATGCCCGGCAGTGCGATCATCGTATCTCTTCCCCAGTCCTCGAAAAACGGATATCCTGCAAGAATCGTGCTTCCGCCTGTGGACTCCCGTTTGGAAACAAATGCATCTGCACTTTTTGCAAGCTCACATGCAACCGGCGAACGAAAGCCTGCCTGCTCCTTTAATGTCTTTTGATACTGTTTCATCTCTTTGAAAATGACATCTGCATCCTGCTTCGCGTCTTCCAGCGAATAGACAATTTTTAATACCGCCTCTTTCTCTGCTGAAACCGTCAGGCTGATCCGGTGATCCGCCATTGCAGATCCCGTCTCTCTTCTGCCATCGCAGACATCATAACTATAATAATACAATTCCCGCGTTTCTTCTATACCAACAACCGTTCCATTCGTTGTAAATTTCAGTTCCAATCCATTCGAGGCAATCACATTCTCCCGGCGCGCCATTTTCTGTTCGGGACTTAAATCCTCTCCCTTCTTTGTGAACTGGAAAAACGGTGTTACCTCCAATGTCACCGGGCATTTTTTTCTGTTTTGGATCCGATATCGGATTGCAACGGTATTTTCCCCGTGCTTCATCCCGATCTCCTTGTGAACCTCCACGCCTGCAATCTGAAATTTCCAAAGCGGGATTCCTTCATATACAAATGCGGATAGATAGCGATACCCTTCCTCTCTCGATCCATCAGCCAATTCCTGTGTCGATAATGGAAACAGTTTCTCCCCGATCCGGAGTGACTCCGCAAGTCGATGTACCACGTTATACCGATAGTTAGGCGCCTGCACACATGCCATCAGAACTGCATGGTCGTTTCTCGCAGCAGAACCTGTCATCGTCATCGAAGAAAATCCTCCCAGTCCATTTGTTAGAAGATAACAGTTTTCCTGCCCTCTCGCAATCGTATTAAAATCTTGTTTTCCATAGATCCATCTCATTGTTTTACTCCTTTTCTCCGAACACTGCTACGCTATGCGGCGCTGCGACAGCCTTCTTTGCACAGATTTCTTCCTTCCAGAGAAAACTACTTTCCCCATCAAGCAATGCTTCCCATGCGCCACCGGGCAGCTCTTTTTCCACAACTGCATCTGTACTGTTATAAATGACGCACAACCTCTTCCATCTGCTCACACTTTTCCACGTTGTGCTGTTTTCTTCTTTGCAGTTATCCACAAAAAATCCGACAACTCCGGGTTTTGTCCACTCGTCGTAGATTCTATCCCCTGCATGCCCGGATTTGTCACAAAGTCCCGGAAGCTGTTTCCGCAGTGCGATCAGTCCCTGATAATACCTTCTCAGCTCACTGTATACATATGCCCGCTGCCAGTCAAACCTGTTCAATTCAATCGGTGCATTGTAAGTGTTCTCCAATCCATCTTTTGTCCGGGCAAATTCTTCCCCAGAAAGGAAAAACAGATTTCCCTGGCAAGTCATATAAATTGCCGCCGCCATCTTATTTACCCTCAGACGTTCCTCCTCATCTGCAATCGTCTTACCAAGCTTATCCCACAACGTCCAGTTATCGTGGGAGGAAACATAAGTAATCACCTGAGACGGTGCTTTCACCTTCGCTTTTTCATTTTTGCTTCCTCCTCTACACCATGCACGAGCACTCTCCAAAATATCCTGCTCCAGACCTTCCGCTCCGTTTACAAATCCCGGAATCTTCGCTTCAAACACATGCCCCTTGATTGCATCTCTTGTGTCATCACAGAACATTCCAACTCCGCGGTTCAGCCTGCCGATATTCTCTTTTAACGCAGGTACCGCATCTCCTTCCATCGCGGTCTGCTCTGCAGCCCACGGTTCTCCAAACAGAAGGATCTCCCCTTCTCCGTACCTCTCATCCAACTCTCTCCGGATACGATTCATCAAGTCTACATCTAAAAGCCCCATCAGATCGAACCGGAATCCGTCTATATGATATTCTTCGGCCCAGTACAGCACAGAGTTGAGAATGTATTCCGCACACATCGGTCGTTCGCTTGCCACATCATTTCCACAGGCAGACCCGTTGGATATCGTCCCATCTTCCTCCGTGCGAAAATAATACCACGGAACTGCTTTGTTCAGATTGTTATCTAATGAATACATATGGTTGTAAACAACATCCATAATCACCCGGAATCCGTTTCTGTGAAGCGACTGTACCATCTCCTTAAACTCCCGAATACGCACTTCCCCATGTACGGCATCCGTAGCATAAGAACCTTCTGGGACATTATAGTTTTCCGGATCATATCCCCAGTTAAATCCTTCTTCTTTCGCTTCATCCACAGAGCCATAATCATATGCCGGCATGATCTGAATATGTGTCACACCCAGTTCTTTTAGATAGTCTATCCCAGTCGGATGAATACCATCCCCATACAATGTTGTATGTTCCTCTGTAAATGCCTTGTATTTTCCCCGGCTTTCCTCGGAAAATCCTCCGGATCTATCCCAGGAAAATTCCTTCACATGCAGTTCGTAGATAATATTTTCAATCCCTGTCTCCGGTCTCTGATCCGCTTCCCATCCATACGGATCCGTCTGCTTTAAATCTACGACCATACTGCGGATCCCATTGACGCCACATGCCCTCGCATAAGGATCTCCCGCCGTGACGATTTCTTCCTCATGCACAATTTTATAAGTATAATAAATGCCATGCCAAGATTTCTTCGTCCGGTACGCCCAGACTCCCTGTGCTTCTTTCTGCATGGCAATCTCCTCAAAACATTCTCCCTGCTCTCCATCGTGATAGAGCTGTAGTTTCACTTCCTTCGCTAGAGGGCTCCACAGGAGGAAGGAAGTCCCTTCCTCCGTGCATAACGCACCCAAATCTCTTTTTTCATAATGATATTTTCTATCAAATTCTGAAGTCTGATAAAGCCTTTTTAATTCCTGTCTTCTCTTCATACCAAAACCCTCTTCATTATTTTTCTAAATCGGCCGCTATCCCTTCACCGCACCAGATACGCCATCCACATAGTACCGCTGCATGATCAAAAACAAAATCGCGATCGGAATGGAGATCAATACCGCTCCCGCCGCAAAGCTTGTGTACCAGCTGTCAATGTACTCCTTCTCAAGCATCTTCCAAAGTCCGAGCGCAACCGTGTACTGGTCAGAGTTGGCACGGCAGATTACCTTTGCAAAGATAAAGTCCAACCATGACGCCATAAATGCGGTGAGCACCGTATATACAATGATCGGCTTGCTGAGCGGCAGTGTAATCTTTTTAAACACCTGCCATCTCGTACATCCGTCTAAGATTGCCGCCTCATCTACCGCATACGGAATCGTGTCGAAAAATCCCTTTGCGATCTGGAAGCCCAGTCCCGCGCCTCCGGAATAGCATAAGATTAACGCCACACGGATCAGACTTCCCTCCGTCAGACCGATTGCTTTCAAGATAAAATATACCGCGATCATCGACATAAATCCCGGGAACAATCCAAGTATCATCGCCATATTCATATACGGCTTTCTAAGTTTAAATTTCAGTCTGGACAGACAGTAGGAAACCGCCAGTGTATAAAACGTTGCAAGAATACAGGAGAACACCGCGATAATCAGCGTATTCATGAACATTTTCGGAAAGTTTAAAATCGATGTATCCGTAAATAGTCTGATATAGTTATCCAGCGTAAATTCCTTCGGGAAAAATGTAGATACATAGGAACCTTTCTCCGCCCGGAAGCTTGTAAGGATCACCCACACAATCGGAAATACCCATATTGCCGCCAACACTGCCAGACTCACATGCACGATCACATTATTGATCATCCGTTTCTTTTTTGCCGAATGCATTTTTTGTGCTGCCATCTCTAAAATTCTCCTTCCTTGTATGATTTACTATTACGGTAAGTAAGCAATGCTCCCACCGCCAGAATGATAAATGTCAGAATACCAATGACTGCTCCAATATTGTAGTATTGCTTGTCGATTGTCAGCTTGTAGAGCCATGTTACAAGCAAGTCTGTCTTGCCCGCCGTTGCGGCCAGATCGGTGACTGGATCCCCTCCGGACAACAGATAGATCACATTAAAATTATTAACATTTCCTGTGAAGGTCACGATTAGATATGGTGTCGTCACATAGAGCATATACGGGAGCGTGATCTTGAAAAAGGTCTGAATCGCATTCGCCCCGTCCACTTTTGCCGCCTCATAAAGTTCTCCAGGAATATTTTGAAGTACTCCGGTAAGCTGAAGCAGTGTATACGGAACACCTACCCAGATATTTACAACAATGACGGTCACTCTCGCCCAGGTTGGATCCGTAAAAAACGGAAGACTCGCATCCTGTGCGATCCATCCCATATTTCTTAACAGAACATTCACCGCACCGTTTGGCTGAAGCATCGTCCGCATGATCAGAAGGGAGACGAACATCGGTACCGCACAGGAGAGCACGAAACAAAATCTCCAGAATCCCTTCGCCCTCGTATCCTTCCGGTTAATTACAATCGCAAGGATCATACCGAAAATATAGTTGCTGAACGTGGCAAAAAATGCCCACACGATCGTCCATCCAAGCACAGACCAAAACGTACTTCCAAGAATACTGTTCGCATCAAACAGTGTCTTAAAATTCTCGAGTCCCACCCAGTCAAACAGCATCAGATGGTTCCCGATCCTGCTGTAATTGGTAAATGCCATACAGATCATAAAGATCAAAGGCAAAATCGTCAGCGCAAAGATAAAAATCATCGGAGGCGTCATCAGAAGTCTGTGCAGATTCTCATGCAGCAGCGATTTCATATCTTCCGCAAATGTATTCACATGACGTCCTTCTTTGTCAAGGCACTCTGCCTGAAATGCACTGCGAAGCGCGCCCCTCCATGCCCATACCATCACAAGTGTGAGGAGCACTGTTGCTACCCCATAGAGCAGGATCAGTACCGACTGGTCTCCCTGCGTGTACAGATAAACCTGATTCGCCTCATCCCACACTTCCTTCTGCGGAGCACTTCCGAGAGAACCTAACATCTTCAGGCAGCCAACTCCACTCATCGCCATAAAAACAATGTATGCCACTTCCACCGCCAGATACAACAATCCTTTGATTTTCTGTTTGTGTACAAAGTTTCCGAATCCCATCAGCAGCATCGACAGCTTCGTCTCAATTCCTCCCTCTCTCACTGCCCTCATGCATGTGTATGGTGTCGAAAACTGATTTCCGTTCTTTTTGAATTTCAACATCCCTCTTCACCTCATCTAAATTCCGTCACTGTTCATCGCTTCATTCATCGCCTCTGTCTGCTCGGCAGCATTTTCATGCGTCACACTTCCATTACGGATTCCTTTCCCCATGTTTTCTACGGGTACCCAGCAGTTGTTCATCTTCGCCACAAAAGGCTGCAAAATGGAAGTCTTATTAAATGTATCATTCTGTGCCGACACAAGCGGATCATTTGCAACCTTTTCATCTGCAAGCAGTTCTGTGTTACACGGAATTACGTTTCTCAACTCATAATGCGTCATCTGGGCTTCGGCTGATCCAAGGTATACCGCAAGTTCTACCGCCGCCACCATATTTTTGCTGTACGGATTGACTCCGACTGCCTTCGAGCCGGCATAGGACATCATCTGCTTTTGCTCCCCATTCAGTGTGAACGAAGGCAGTGCCGCTGCTCCCATATTTTCGCCAAGCGCTTCCTCGACTGCATTTGCATCCCAGGAACCGGAGAAGATTGCAGAGATGCTTCCATCTCTGAGTCCTGCAAGACCCGATCCGTCCGCATCGATCTTAAAGTTCGGATTCGCTGCGAGATCTACCAGATAATCTGTCACACTGACCGCTTTCTTCCCGGAGAAGTCTACTCCTTTTGACTCATCCGTTCCGTCACCAAACAAAGTACATCCATTTCCAATATAAAATGCCGGCGTATACCAGGAGTTTGTCAGCGGAAATGCAACTGCACCCTTTTTAAGCATTGTATCTAAGTTCTTGATATCCTCCTCAGAAAAAACACTCTTATCGTAATACATAAACCATGTATTTGTCGTAAACGGTACTCCGTAAAGTTCACTATCTTTTACAAGGGATGATAATACTTCTTCTGAATTCGTCTTCTCTATCTCCTCGCGGTACTTTCCACCCAATTTCGCTAATGCATTTGCATCCGTCATCGTCGTCAATGTATCGTTCGCATACATAAATACATCTGCACTTGCCTCCGGATCCTGTGCCACCTGAGTTGCTGCTGTCGCCTCATCTGCGACTCCGTAGACAAATGTAATATCCCACTCGGGATGCAAGCTTTGCAAAATCCTCACAAGTAGTCTGCAGCCATTCTCCACTGTCCTTTGATTGATCTTCGGACGGAGACCAGACCATCAGACGTATCTTCTCGGCTTTTCCCGTCTCACTATCCTTTTTAGCCTTTCCTCCACAGCCGCTGATTCCCATCGCTGCGACCACTGCCGCCATAACTAGCGCCACTCCTCGCTTCTTCATGTTACATTCTCCTTTTAACCCTATTTCGATTATTTGTTTCGTATTGTTTCGTTACTTGTAATATAACCTAACTATCCAAAAACGTCAATATCATGTCTTATTTTCTCTATTTTTTACAGTTTTTTAATATTGTTTTTGTGCATTTTGATCTTAATTCCCTTCATTTCCCCCTTTTCTTCTTCCAACATCCATACTGACGATTATTTTTCGAAACTAATCTCTCCGAAATAATTGCTTTTTTTACTCAAATTCGATATAATAAATTTATCTTTATCATCAAAAACTAGAAAAACAAAATAAAATTTGAAAGGCAAATATATGGCTACAATACAAGATATCGCTGATAAACTGGGGGTTTCCAAAGGAACCGTTTCCAAAGCGATTAATAACGCCCCAGATATTAGCGAAACTTTACGAAAAACAATTTTGGATACCGCCGTCGAGATGGGATACTCTAAACTCCGGCGTCAAAGAAGTCACGCGAAGAAATTCTGCATCATCATAGAAAATATGGAATACGAAGAACCACACCAGTTCGGTTATGATTTCATTATCGGCTTCCGACAAATGGCAGAACCTGCAGGATATATTGTAGATGTCATCCACATAGATGAACAGACACAAAAAAAGACGCCTTACGACGTCTTCATGCTCCAGAACGACTATATCGGAGCCTTTGTACTCGGCTTCTCCCTTACCGATCCGTGGATGAAAGATTTCAAAACAAGCCACACACCAACTGTACTCTATGACAACTATATTTCCGCCAACCCATTCATCGCTTCCATTGGGATTGATAACAACGAAGGAATGACTCTTGCCGTCTCACATTTAAAGAAATTGGGACACAAAAAAATAGGATACTTAAGCAGTGCCCTTGGCTCTCACATCATGCAAGTCCGACATAAGGCTTTCTTCCAGGCAATGAAGCAGAACGATCTGCACACAGAGCCGACTTATGCAGGTTCTTCCTACTACATTACACAATGTGTAGAAAAACACCTATCTCGTCTTCTTCAAATGGGAATGACTGCAATCATCTGTAGCCACGACCTGATTGCCAACGCAATTATGGTACAGTGTCAGCAACTAGGCTACCACATTCCTCGGGACATCAGTATTATTGGTTTTGACGATCTCCCAATGTGTGCCTACACCTCACCGCCGCTCACTACAATTCGGCAAGATAGAGCAGAACTCGGCAAATGCGGATATTATGCGTTGGACAGCATTTTAAACAATGTATCCATCGGAACAATTTTACTACACGCACAATTGATCGAACGAAATTCCACAAGCAAAATTTGAGACAATCTCCTCTTGCTCTTCGTGAATAAATAGCTCTAAAATCATAGATATTTCTATTTTACAAGTTTCGTATGCAACACACAATGCAACACGCAATACATCCTAGAATAAAAAAAGCACTTGAAAGCTTAATAAAAATCAGCTTTCAAGTGCTTTTTAGGCTGCGGATGACAGGAATCGAACCTGCACGGTCTCCCACTAGATCCTAAGTCTAGC